>Ga0335085_10003072_pt1 | contig 29729 bp, 25 predicted proteins | sample Lox_Sample_45_FD_206712 | JGI IMG/M metagenome (GOLD analysis project Ga0335085, IMG submission 206712) | Soil microbial communities from Loxahatchee National Wildlife Refuge, Florida, United States - Lox_Sample_4.5 | ecosystem: Environmental > Terrestrial > Soil > Wetlands | place: USA... | reverse complement strand
TCGCTCCGAAACCGGTACCGAAACTCGGCAAAGGTGTTGAAGGTGATCGCCCCCGGCAGCTTGACCCAGTCGATCCCCTGGTTGACGTAGCCCATCGCGCCGGTGCCCACCAGGCTGTCCACGTCGTGGCTCACCGAACCCCAGGTCGAACCGGGCAGGCCCAGATATTCCAACGCAAGCGCGGCCGGGCTGAAAAACAGGTTGACGGAAAAGAAGATGCCTCCGAGGAATAACCACCGGGTCATGGGTTACGTTCCTCCTGTCTGTGGGACAACGCTTGATGGAAGTGCAATCCATTTCTTTTCTTTGTCGTAAAGAAAGTAGTCCGCGCCTTTTTTGAATATCCGGATTCCCTGGTTTTCGGCCAAAAAATCGGTTTCGGGAAGATTCGCGATGCGGACATCTAAATCCGCCCCCCCGGTCTCGAACGGGCTTCGTTCCACGAAGGAGGCCAGCAGATAGGAAAGCGCCAGGTAGCTTGTCGGTTTGGAAATGACATTTTGAGCTCCGTCTCCGCGACCGGAATTTCCCCCGATGAATTTGATTCCGACCGGCACCTGGGTGATTTGTTTGAACGGCATATCTCGCAGGCCGGCCACCTGGAGCGCATTGCCCCGCAGCGCCATGCCGTGTTCTGGGACGAAAACGATCACGGCCTTCCGGCCGGAAGACGCCACAAGATCGAAAAATCGCCCGACATCCCCGAAGAGTTTTTGCACCGTTTCTCGATAGTGAGTCGTGCGGCCCCGCTTCCACCATTCCTTCTCTCCCACCCAATGCGTGCCATCATGGAGACTGATCGTGTTGTAGTAAACCGCCGCGATCGGGGAGGGGGATTTCAGCCGAAGGGCCCACCATTTTGCAAGGACGTCATAGTCGTTATAAATAGCCGATCCATCGAAATCGTAGGCCTGGATCGGGAGCCCGGTCGGAATCAACGGCCCATCCAGATGTCCCAAGGCCTTCACCTGGTCTGCAAAATGACCATAGACACCGTCATGATTCAAGGTAAAATAGGTTTTAAATCCCAGGTCCCGAAGCGATTCAACCAGGTAGCAGTCCCGCGGCGCCTCACGGTAGAGTGCGTCGTGGGCGGTCTGACCGCAGTTGGCCCTTAAAAGCCGGATGGCGGCGGGGTTACTGTACGCCGTGACGGAATTAAAGTCGGTGAGAAGATAATCAAAGGTTTTGAAAAAGGGGTCGGTTTCCATGCCGACGCCTTTCAAATCATCCCAGGCCAATGAACAGACGTGTACAATAATGATGTCGAAATCCGGGGGGGTTGTCATCGGTTTCTGAAAATGGACGACCCGGGATGATTCCGCTCGATAAAAGGCCTGGACCTCGCCTTCCACCCCGGCCGGGTGCTGTCCAAAATTCCGGAGGGGAACGATCAGGAACAAAAGCAGAACGACCGGCGTCAATCGAACCCGATTGCGGATTAAAAATCCCAGGGTCAGAACGATGACCAGCGCGGCGATCTCCCGGAGATTGACGAACTCCAAAAGGAATCGAAAGACGTATTCCTTCGACGGCATCCCGCCCTGCTCGACAAAACTCAGCGCGAACCCGATCGGCGGAAGCCAGGATTCATGCCATAGAAGCATGGCCCCCAAAACTCCGCCGAAGACATGTTTGACGAGGTGGAGGAACCGGAAAGACTTCAGTTGCGACGGAACGGGAATGACCAGAAAGACGATGAAAAGAAGGTTCAATAGGAAATCGAGGCGAAGATACCCCCGAAAATACAAGTACAGTTTGGCCAGGAAATAAAAACTCCACGCTCCCATACGACGACGAAAACCTCCTTGATTTCAGACGAGGGAGGACAGCTCGAGATCCTGACGTTCCAGAAACCGGATTCCGTAAATCGCCCCAGGCCCTTTCGATTTGATGCGCCGGACAATTTCTCCCCGGATGCGGAAGACCACCCGGTCCTCGTGATATAACCGGACCGTCACCTCTTTCATAAGGTCCTCGTCGGTCTTCAGGAACACCCGGAGACCGGTGTTGCTGATGTCTTCCGTGGTCCCATGGAAAACACGTTCTCCAACCACCACCTCGCAGGACAGATGCCTCCTGATCCGGGAGGATAACCGCCGGAGAATCCTTTCCCTGATCAAGGCCCGGCCGGCGGAGGTTGCCAGGTAGGCCAGCGAGGCCCACGTGGCGGAGGTGCCCGGATGGGCCTCGGCCCAGCTCGTCGGTGAACTGTACATCTGCCGGATAAGACCCTGGCGCTGTGCATCGCCGACGTTTAAAAAACGGATTCCGATTCCGGTACCGCCCGAGGGCGGCGAATCGTTCCGAATCACCTCGCCCTTAATCTCGGTGATCTCCCCGAAATCGCTGACCAGGCGAACCTCAATCACCGGCGGGAGAAGCACGGGTCGATCGAGGACCATCGACAGACCACTCTCGCTCAGGTCGGTTGTTTTTCCGAGAAGGGTTCGACCCCCGAACTTCAGTTCGCACTCGATTTTTCGGGACAAGCGAGGCGACGACCGTTTCTGGGGACGCTCGCGGGCCACGATGACCGCAGCCATCAGGATGACCAGATTATACACGGTCCAGACGACACTTAACAGGGTGGCATCAAAATTGTAATCGCGATTCCATAAGCGATATCCCCCCACAGCGAGCCCGACCAACAAAACGGCGAAAAGCAGGATGTGGGGCATCACATAGGACCAAGCCAACTGAGCCTTATCAAACCGCATCCCCTTCGGCGTCACATGGAACTTGCTCTTGGTCGGCGTAAAAACCGTTTCCAGCGACGTCCAGCTGATAAAAAAGCACATCACGGTTTCATACACATCCGACCAAAAAGGGTTGCGAAATTTCTTGCTGACGACGTTGAATGCCATGAACGATGTTAGATAGTAAGGCAAATAATAATTGAGAAGGACAGGAATAGGCGCTACTAAAGGAGGATAATTTAAAAGAAGAAATGAAAGCGGGGCCGTCAGATAAACCAGACGGGGCCACCCGTGAAAGAAATAAAAGAGCGAACTGAAATAATTAATCCGCTGCATAACGGACAGCCCGGCTTTCCAGAGCGGGTTGTCCAAAAGAAAGACCTGAATACCGCCTCGTGTCCATCGCTGTCTCTGTTTCAGATAGCTCTGATAGCTCTCGGGAGCCAATCCCGCCGCCAGAATTTTGTTCAGATAGACGGACCGGTATCCCTTCGCGTGCAGGACCATGCTCGTATGGAGGTCTTCGGTGAGGGTCACCACCTGAAACCCGCCGATCGTTTGGAGGGCGGACCGGCGGAATATCCCGCCGCTCCCAGCGAAGAAGCTGGAATTATAACCGTCACGCCCGGGTTGTATGACATAGAAAAAAAGGTCCTGTTCATTGACAATTTCCCGTTCCAGTCGGAGATTCCGTTGAAACGTGTCCGGGTTATAGAAGTAATGAGGGGTCTGCACGAAGGCAACCTTCGGATCCGTGAAGAAACCGACCGTCTCATTAAGAAAAGTTCGGACCGGGACGTGATCACAATCCAGAACCATCACCAACTCTCCGGAGGACTGGGTCAGGGCATGATTGAGGTTCCCGGCCTTCGCATGGTCGTGGGTCGCGCGACGGAGGTACTGGCAACCCAAACGCTCCGCAAGACGTTTGACCTCGTCCCGATGTCCATCATCCAGGACATAGACTTTTTTAAAACCGGCCGGGTAGTCGATGGCCAGGCATCCGATAAGCGTCTGATACAGGATATCCAACGACTCATTGTAAATCGTGACAAAGATGTCCACCGTCGGCCGTTGGGATTCAGTCGGCGGGCTCGCGGATCGGTCGGTCGGCTTGACCGCCTGAATAAAAAACAAGAGGACAGCGAGGATACCGTAAACCTCGGCCACGTAGACGATCAGACTGATGCTCGTCGCCCAGGAATCCTCCGTGTTTAAAGTGTAGAAGGCCCGCCAGTAGAGGTAGCGTATTCCCAGAAAGATACAAAGGGCGGCGAGGGCCCATTTGGCCTGAAACAGGCGAAACCGCTTCTTGGTTAGAAGAACGGCCAGCGCGATCAACAGCAGCGACAGACCATAATCTTCCCAGGACCCTACAAAGGGCTCCGAGTCCAGATCGTTCAGTTCCGTGGTCGGAGACCCCGGCGTCGATGTCCCTCCCGCCGAGGGGGTTAAGGAGCCGAGATCGGCTGGAGCATCGATGGAATTGCCCTGGGGCTTTTGGGTCGGGTTTTGAATTGAAGAGGAGGTCGTTACACCCGAATCGGTGGATGCTTTTGAAGTTTTAAACGTCCCGGTTGCCGCGAAAAGGATAAGAATCGATAACAAGTATATTTTTAGCAGGGGGGTTTTGATGATCAAACGCCTCATTATGTGTTAAATATATCACAAATAAATCCACCTTTTGGCCTTTCATTCAACAGGATACCCATGATTGACACCCCCGGGGTTCTCTGTTACGATACGGGATCTCAAACCGGACGGACCCGAATACATGACGGCCTCCTTTCTGTATGCCGAAGTGGTGGAACGGTAGACACGCTACGTTCAGGGCGTAGTGGGGGTGACCCCGTGGGGGTTCAAATCCCCCCTTCGGCACCAGAAATTTCCCGCCAAAGGAGTTTCCCCTGGCAACTATTTACGAATCGTAAATTGGGAAAGGCACAAAACCCCTTAGATCACTTTTTCGGTGTAATCGTCAACTCGGTCCAGTGTCCGCCACCGTCCATCGTTTTAAAAAGTCCGCCCTGGGTCCCGGCATACAGGATGTTGGGATCCTTCGGATGCAAGGCCAGGGAACGGATGTTTAGATTGGAAAGCCCGTTATTGAAGGTTGCCCAATGCTCGCCTCCATCGGTTGATTTGTAAACCCCGGCTTCGGTCCCGGCATACAAGGTCGTATTCACGGTGGGATGGATGAGGATCGCCGCAATAAATCGCTCACCGATGCCTTCCTGAATCTTTATCCAGTTTGCGGCGCCATCGATCGTCTTGAAGGCCCCTCGAGTCGTTCCGGCGTAGAGCGTCTTCGAATTCACAGGATCCATGGCCAGAGAATTGACCCCCAAGGATAGCGCGGATCCGGGTTCTATGCGCATGAGGCCGATGTTCGATTCGCGCCAGGTCATTCCACCGTTGACGCTCTTGTAAACGCCGCCGCTCGTACCGGCATATAAAATATTCGTGTCGGTAGGATCCAGGGCGGCCGAAACAATGTAAACGCTGTCCATTCCCTTGTTGGACATCTCGTCCCACATCATGCCCCCGTTGATGGTTTTAAAAAAACCGACCGTTGTGCCGGCCAGGATGGTCTCGGGATCCCGAGGATAAAAGACAAAAGAGTTGACCACGGTGACATGCTCTTTGAGCCCGGCGTTAATGATGGACCACCGATTTCCTCCATCCACACTTCGATAGACGGCGTCTCCGAGGGTCCCCGCATAAATGGTCGAGGTGTGTATCGGATGGATGGCCAGTGACAGGATCCGGGCGTTGCTCAAACCCTCCGTGACCGGCACCCAGGTCGCGCCGTCATCGCGGGTTTTATACACCGAATCGTTCGTGGCGATGAATAAGATGGACGGCTACTCGGGATTGATGACGATGGCCGTGACCATTTTACTTTTCCCGCTACATCCAATAAGCAGGACCCCTGCGAGAGATATTACGACGAGGGCGTGGAGTAGATTCCGGACGGCTTGAAGGCAGTGCGCAACCATAGATTGTGTGCCACTATAGTGGATTCAATAGGGTGAGTCAAGGCATCCCAGCCGTTTCCCCTTGACATTTGCGGACAATCTGGTAATCTAAATTTTACGGCTGTTTGTCAAAAGATCAGGCCGGTATCCTATCCGAATTAGGGGCAGCTTACTGCATGATGTACTCTGGTCGACGGTGGCTTAGCTTCTTTACTTTTGTCGGGGTGATCCTGGTGACGGCACCATCGGTTGATTCGACCGGATGGGGCCAAGAAACCCCTTCCACCGCTACTTCCAATGATCAAGGCTCCACCCAAGAGACACCGGCCACCACTCAGGAAACACCGGCCACCACTCAGGAAACACCGGCCACTACTCAGGAAATACCGGCCACCACTCAAGAAACACCGGCCACCACTCAAGAAACACCGGCCACCACTCAAGAAACCTCCGCGCCCCAAGAAAAAGCGCCTACTTCCGAACCCGGAACCGTGACCGTTCCTGAAACCACCGCCGGTCCGGGAAAATATACCGTGAAGCCAGGGGACACCCTTTGGGACATTACCAACACTTTTTTACAAGACTCCTTCCTGTGGCCGAAGGTTTGGAATCATAACCAGTACATTATCAACCCCGACCTGATCTATCCTGGAAACGTGATCGTGCTGCCCGGCGGAGAAGAAGCCAAGGTCGAGGCCCCGGTTGTTACTCCGCAGCCCGCGACTGCACCTCCCCCGAAGGAAGAAAAGGAAGGGGTGGAAGCGGCGGCACCTGCCAAACAGGCCGAAATGCCAGTCGAGATCGCCCCTCATGAACAACCCGTCCCCGCGGCCGAGCCAATCGAAATGAAATTCCTTGCGGCGAGCGGGTACATCTTGTCCGGTCAAGGGTCTGCGGGCACTGTGGTCGGCGCCATGAATAATCGCGAATTAATCGGGGAAGGCGACACGGCTTATTTACTCCCAAAGGAAGGCTCTGCGCCTCGAATCGGCGATCAATATACTATTTACCGTGCGGTTCGAAAGGTCTACCATCCCAAGACGGGGACGTACATGGGTGAACTGATTCGGATCCTGGGCCAAACCAAAATTACCGGCGCAGACCCGAAGGAGAAAACCGTGACCTCCAAGGTGCTCACTTCGTACGACTATATCCAACCGGGCGATTTCGTGATGCCGGCATCGACCGAGGGGGAAACGGCCGAACATAACACTTATACGAGCCCGGGTGGCCAACTCGACGGCTTCATTGTCGAGGCCAAAGAAAATCGGGCTTCGCAGGCCCAGTTTGACGTAGTTTATCTGGATAGAGGCCGGCAACAAGGGGTTCACTCGGGGGACCGTTTCAGAATCGACCGCGAGGGGGAAAAGACCTCTTTTATCTCTCCCGGAGGGGGGGTTCGACTTCCTCGACGCGTTATCGGCGAGCTCCAGGTCATCGCGGTCCAGGATTCCACCGCAACCGCACAAATCGTTAAGAGCACGGAGGTCATCTACAAGGGTGACCATTTTGAAACGCCCCCCGCCCCTTAATTCCTTTAAAATCCGGCTTAAAAACATTGCTGTTGACTAGCCCCAAACCCTTGTGGTAAATTGAAAATCTCATTTTCCCATAGTTTACGATGGAATAGATAATGGCCATCCGACACGATCCGGCGTGTAAGAGACGGTCACCGAGGAGAGACTTGTATGAAACTGAACGGCGCTCAGATTTTTGTTGAGTCATTGAAAAAAGAAGGGGTGAAGGTTATTTTTGGCCTGCCCGGCGGCGTGGTTTTAAAGATTTTTGATGTCCTGTACGATTACAAGGACCCCGCGGTCATTCTGACTCGACATGAACAGGGCGCGATGCACATGGCCGAAGGCTATGCAAAGGCCACCGGAAAAGCCGGCGTGGTGTTGGTGACCTCCGGGCCGGGCATGACGAACACCGTCACCGGACTCGCGGATGCCTATATGGACTCCGTTCCATTGGTGGTCTTTACGGGACAGGTCTCGACCAGCCTCATCGGCAACGATGCCTTTCAAGAGGCCGACAACGTCGGGATCAGCCGGCCCTGCACCAAGTACAACTACTTGGTCAAGGATGTGAACGATCTCGCCCAGACCATTAAAGAGGCCTTCTACATCGCAACCACGGGACGTCCCGGCCCGGTTCTGGTGGATATTCCCAAGGACGTCTCGATGAATCAAACCGAATTCAACTACCCGGAAAAAGTGTACATCCGAGGATACAATCCCACTTACGAGGGGCACAAATGGCAAATTAAACAGGCGGCCGATGCGATCTTAAAAGCGAAGCGACCCATCATTTACGTCGGCGGGGGGACGGTCTTCTCGAACGCTTTTGAAGAACTGCGGGAGTTTGCCGAGCTGACTCAGATCCCGGTCGACATGACGCTGATGGCGCTCGGAAGTTTCCCCGGAACCCATCCCCTGTCTTTGGGAATGCTCGGAATGCACGGCAGCTACACCTCGAACATGGCGATCCATCATTCGGACCTCATCATTGCCGTCGGCTCCCGATTTGACGACCGGGTGACGGGCAAGGTGTCTGAATTTGCGCCGCACGCGAAGATCGTCCATATTGATATCGATCCGACCTCGATCCAAAAAATCATGAACGTCGATATTCCGATCGTGGGCGACGCGAAAAACGTCCTCAAGGAACTCAGCCAGCATCTCCGGGCCTCTGTCGACGGCCGGCGCAAGGAGGAACTCAAGCCGTGGTGGAACCAGATCGAAGAATGGAAGAAAAAACACCCCTTGACGTACAAACAGGACGGGGCCCCGAAGATCAAACCGGCCTACCTGATCGACCGCTTGTATGAGCTCACCAAGGATCAAAACCCCATTGTGTCCACGGATGTCGGCCAGCATCAAATGTGGGCGGCGCAGTTCTTTAAACTGGACCATCCGCGGACCTGGCTTACCTCGGGTGGTTTGGGCACAATGGGTTTCGGTTTTCCGGCCGCTCTCGGAGCCCAAAGGGCTTTTCCCGGCCGCTTGGTCCTGAGCATTGTCGGCGACGGGAGCTTCCAGATGAATCTACAGGAGCTGGCCACGGCCATGGATTACAATCTCCCGGTCAAGGTGGCGATCGTCAACAACGGTTTCCACGGCATGGTTCGTCAATGGCAGGATCTGTTCTACAACAGTCGCTACTCCTCCAGTTACCTGGGAAACCATCCGGACTATGTGAAACTGGCGGATGCTTATGGCGCCGTCGGTCTCCGAGCCACCAAACCGGAGGAAGTGGACGGGGTGATCAAGGAGGCGCTGAAGATCGACAAGCCGGTGCTCATCGATTTTCAGGTGGACCCTTTCGAAAATTGTTACCCGATGATCCCGGCCGGCGGGGCGAATAACGAAATGATCCTGGAAGATCCGCCGGAACTTCAGAAAAAAGAGAAGACCGAGACGAAGAAGGCCGGAAACGGTGAAAAGGAAGGAATCCTGACGGCTTAAATCCTTAATCGGAACCGAGGCACAGATGGAACACATCATCTCCGTCATGGTCGAAAACAAGTTCGGGGTCCTGTCCCGCGTGGCCGGTTTATTCAGCGGGCGGGGCTTTAACATCGACAGTCTATCCGTGGGGCCCACCATCGATCCCACCGTATCCATGATGACCTTGGTCACCCGGGGCGATGACCGGATTGTGGAACAGATCATCAAACAGCTCAACAAGCTGATTGATGTGATCAAGGTGGTCGACCTGACCGAGGGCGCGTTTGTGGCCAGGGAAACGGTTTTGATCAAGATAAGCGCCAAAGGGGAAGACCGTGCCGAGGCCCTGCGCATTACGGATATCTTCCGGGCCCGGGTCATCGATTCCACCCCGACGACGTATACGATCGAGATCTCGGGGGACACCAACAAGATCGAGGCCATCATCAATTTGCTCAAGCCTCTGGGCATCAAAGACCTGGTCCGGACCGGCCGAATCGCCATTGCCCGGGAAGAGATCAAGGCCGCGGTCCAGGACAAAACTCAAGAAAAAAAACGGTACGGAACCTGAGCAAAGAATCTCCGGCAAAAAACAAAGGAAAACACGATGAAGATCTATTATGACAAGGACGCCGACCCGAAACAACTGAAAGGCAAGACGGTTTCCATTATCGGCTACGGAAGCCAGGGCCATGCGCATGCCAATAACCTGAAGGACAACGGCGTTGCGGTCATTCTGGGTCTTCGGGAGGGACGTTCCTGGGACAAGGCGGAGCGGGCCGGATTCAAAGTAGTCCCCCCCGGGCAGGCGGCGAAATTATCCGACATCGTCATGATCTTAACGCCGGACGAACTCCAAGCCGACCTGTACCGGGACGAGATTGAACCCAACCTCCGAAAAGGGGGCTACCTGGCGTTTGCCCACGGCTTTAACATCCATTTCGGTCAGGTGGTGCCCCGGCCGGACCTGAATGTATTCATGGTCGCGCCCAAAGGCCCGGGTCATCTCGTGCGATCCGAGTTCAGCAAGGGCAGCGGCGTGCCAATGCTCCTAGCCATCCATCAGGATCCTTCCAAGGATACTCAAAAAGTGGGCCTGGCCTACGCCAAGGCCATCGGCGGCACGCGGGCCGGGGTGATCGAGACCAGTTTTCGCGAGGAGTGTGAAACCGATCTTTTCGGGGAGCAGGTGGTGCTCTGCGGCGGATTAACCTCGCTCATCATGGCCGGGTACGAAACGCTGATCGAGGCCGGGTATTCTCCCGAAATGGCCTACTTCGAATGCCTCCACGAGGTCAAACTGATCGTGGATCTCATTTACGAGGGCGGGATTTCGACCATGCGCTACTCGATCAGCAACACGGCCAAGTTCGGCGACGTCACCCGGGGTCCCCGCATCATCACGGATGAAACACGTCAGGAGATGAAGCGCATCCTGAACGAAATTCAGAGCGGAGGCTTCGCCAAGGAATGGATTTTGGAAAACAAGGCCGGGCGTCCCGTCTTCAACGCCCTGCTGAAAAAAGGCGCCGCCCACCCGATCGAGGACGTGGGGAGCAAGCTTCGGGCCATGATGCCCTGGCTGAAAAAAGACCGGCTCGTCGACAAAGATAAAAATTAGGGCGGAGGATCCCACACCGTATCGTGGCCCAAGATCCGTCACCGGTAGCTCGCGAACGGCGGCCGTTTCTAATCGGCGTGACGGTCCTGACCGTGGCCGTGGCCTTGCTGAAGGTGGTCTGGCTGACCGTCCCGATGGTTGCCCTGGCCCTTCAGGTTTTCTGGTTCTTCAGAGACCCCAAAAGAAGCATTCCCACCGGCGAAAACTTGATCGTTTCTCCCGCGGATGGTAAGATTATTGGGTTGTCCGAGGCCAAAGAGGAACGGTTTCTGAAGGATCGGGCGATCAAGGTCAGCATCTTTTTAAACCTGTTCGACGTCCACGTAAACCGGATTCCCTTCGCGGGTCGGATTCGGGCGATTCAGTACCAGCCCGGAACATTCCTGGCCGCGAACAAGGACCTGGCCTCGACTCAGAACGAGCAGAACGCCGTTCTATTGGAAACCGCTTCGGGGGTGAAGCTGGCGTTTGTTCAGGTCGCGGGACTGGTCGCGCGACGGATCGTTTGCTGGGTGAAAGAGGGCGACGAGGTCGCCCGGGGAAGCCGCTTCGGAATGATCCGGTTCGGTTCCCGAACGGACCTGTTTCTCCCCCTTGGGACGGAGATCAAAGTCCGCCTCGGACAGAAAGTCAAAGGCGGTTCAAGCATCATAGGAGTCTTAAAATGAAAGATTTTCGACGCGGCATCTACTTGGTTCCGAACCTGTTGACGACCGGAAACCTCTTCAGCGGTTTTTACTCCCTCATCGCGGTCTTCAACGCCGACTATCTGCTGGCCGCCATGGCCATCCTGGTGGCGATGGCGTTCGACATCCTGGACGGCAAATCGGCCCGTCTGACGAAGACGACCAGCCGGTTCGGCGTGGAATACGATTCGCTGGCCGACCTCGTCTCCTTTGGACTCGCCCCCGGTCTGTTGATCTATTCCTGGGCCTTGAGCACCTACGGACGGGTGGGCTGGGTCGCGGCCTTTCTTTTCGTGGCCTGCGGAGCGCTGAGGCTGGCGCGGTTCAACGTCCAGGTCGGAACGACCGAAAGCAAGCATTTCGTCGGTCTTCCGATCCCGGCCGCGGCGGGCGTGATCGCCTCGCTGGTCGTGCTGGACCACCATATCCTTCGGATGGGGACCGAGATAAAGCCCCTGCTGATCCTGGGACTGATTTACTCGCTGGCCTTTCTGATGGTCAGCACGGTTCGGTATCGGAGCTTCAAGGATTTTCACCTGCGGGGCCGGAAACCCTTTCACGTCCTGGTCTCCGCCGTCTTGCTCCTGATCATTCTCGCGGCCGAACCGCAAATTATGTTGTTCGTCCTGTTCGCGGGGTTTGCGCTCTCCGGGGTGATCGAACGGCCGCTCACGGCGATGATCCGGAAAATGCTCAAGCACCCGGCCCCTCCACGCACCCCCTCCTCGGTCCCGCCGACAGGACACGGGACTTGACAGATCGAAGAACTTCCTGCCATAATATTTCATGTTGAACGGCTGTGAAGAGGAGTAGTAGGTCGAAATAACGGACCGAACTCGCCTCGGAGCCGCGTCGGTGAACGAAAAGTAATCGGCGCCGCCTTGCCCGCGTGAAGGGCCGAATCAAGGGGAACGCAGCACAGGTCGCATTCGTCCTGTTGGACTTATCGCTGCCTTCCTAAATCAGGGTGGTACCACGGGGCAAACAGGCCTTCGTCCCTGCGTCGCACGAATCCGGTGCGGCAGAGACGAGGGCTTTTTTATTTGATCTTATGGCCGTCCGGCGCTGGGCCGAACGGCCTGTGATTAATCCGAAGGACGGGACCCACAGGACGTAACATGAGGCGGGTGGCCGCGGGCGGGGCGCGCCATCCGACCGCAACGGAAAGGCCAAGGTGTTTTTCGTGTGGTTCCCCTGCAACCCTTAGAAGGACGCTGAGTGAGGACGGATGGGGCTGCCGAAGGACAGGACCCGCCGGAGGTAACGGACGAAGAAACACGTGTATGAGTCAGGCCCAATGAACCAGGAGAATACGATGACACGGATGATCCAAATTTTCGACACGACCCTGCGCGACGGCGAGCAGTCGCCCGGGGCGAGCATGAACGTGGAAGAAAAGGTGATGATCGCAAAGCAACTCGCCCGGCTCCACGTGGACATCATCGAGGCCGGCTTCGCCTTCAGCTCCCCCGGCGATTTCGAAGCGGTCAAACGAATCGCCCACGAAGTGGAAGGGCCCGTGATCGCCAGCCTGGCCCGCGCCAAGGCGGAAGACGTCGACAGCGCGTGGGATGCACTCAAGGGGGCACCCAAGGTGAGGATCCACACCTTCATCTCGACGTCCGATATCCATCTCAAGCATCAATTCCGGCTCACCCGCGAACAGGCGCTCAAGCGGGCGGTCGAGCTGGTCGAGCGGGCGCGCGGTTATGTCGAAGACGTGGAATTCTCGCCGATGGACGCGACCCGATCGGATGAAACCTATTTGTGCGAGGTCTTGGAAGCCGTCATTGCGGCCGGCGCGCGGACGGTCAACATCGCCGACACGGTCGGCTACGCCGTCCCGCATGAGTTCGGATCGCTGATCCGGAGGATTCGGGAGCGCGTGCCCAACATCAACGAGGCCGTCATCTCGGTCCATTGCCACAACGACCTGGGCCTGTCCACGGCCAATTCGCTCGCGGCGATCGCGGAAGGGGCCGGTCAGGTCGAATGCACGATCAACGGAATCGGGGAGCGGGCCGGAAACGCTTCCCTGGAAGAGGTCGTGATGACCCTGCGGACGCGCCGCCATCTCTTCGGGGCCGACACACGGGTCCATACCGAGGAGATCACCAAGACCAGCCGGCTCGTGAGCAAGATCACCGGCATGATGGTCCAGCCGAACAAGGCCGTCGTGGGGGCCAACGCCTTCGCGCACGAATCGGGCATCCATCAGGACGGACTGCTCAAGGAAAAGATGACCTACGAGATCATGACGCCCGCCTCGGTCGGTCTCGGCCAGAGCCACCTCGTGCTGGGAAAGCATTCCGGCCGCCATGCGCTCAAGAAACGCCTGGAGGAGTTGGGCTACCAGTTGACCGAAGAGGAACTGAACGCGGCCTTCGAGCGGATGAAGCGCCTCGCCGATCAGAAAAAGGAGATCTTCGATGAAGACATCGAGACGATCGTGAGCGAGGAGCTCTCCAAGATCCCGGAGGCGTATGTCCTTCGGAGGATCCATGTCGAAAGCGGGAGCGAGGTGACACCCACCGCCACGGTCGAGCTGGCGGTGAACGGCCAGTCGATCCAGAACGTCTCCAAGGGGGACGGCCCGGTGGATGCCGCCTATAAGACGATCGCGGCCATCACCCAGACGAAGAGCCGTCTTCTGTCTTACGTCGTAGCGGCCATCACCGGCGGCACGGACGCGCTGGGCGAGGTTACGGTGCGTCTCGAAGAGGAAGGCAAGAACGTGATGGGCTACGGCGCGGACACCGACATCATCGTGGCCTCGGCCAAGGCCTACCTCAACGCCTTGAACAAGCTCGCCTACTGGAAAACGAAAAAGGGCCAGACCGGCGGCAAAGTCGGCTTGATTTGAAATGCCGTATTCCACTATACTGAACGGGTCCTCAAATCAACCGAGGAAACGATGAGGCGAAGTTTTACGATTGCGGTGTTGCCGGGCGACGGGATCGGTAAAGAGATCGTCCCGGAGGCGGTGAAGGTCCTGGAGGCCATCGGCCGTCTTCACGGGCTCGCGTTTAGCTTTCACGAATCCGTAGTCGGGGGCGGCGCAATCGATCTCCACGGCCGCCCCCTGCCGGAGGAGACGCTGGCCGCCGCCAAAAAGGCGGATGCGGTTCTGCTGGGCGCCGTCGGAGGACCGAAATGGGACGGCCTGGATTCGTCCACCCGGCCGGAGAAGGCCCTGCTGGGTTTGCGGGAGCAACTCGGACTTTACGCGAATCTTCGCCCGGCCAAACCGTTTCCGCAGTTGATCGAGGCTTCGTCCCTCCGGCGCGAGGTCATCGAGGGAACCGACCTTCTGGTCGTCCGCGAGCTGACCGGCGGGATCTATTTCGGGGAGCCCCGCGGTATCAAACCGTATCGAAACGAAGAACGGGGGATCAACACCGAGGTTTACACGACCAAGGAGATCGGGCGGATCGCCAGGGTGGCCTTCGAGGCCGCGCGCAAGCGCCGTCGGAAGGTCGCCTCGGTCGACAAGGCCAATGTCCTGGAGTCTTCCGCGCTCTGGCGCAAGGTCGTAATCGAGGTCCACAAGGATTATCCGGACGTTGAGCTGTCGCATCTGTACGTGGACAACTGTGCGATGCAGTTGATTCGAAACCCGAAGCAGTTCGACGTCATCGTGACGACCAACCTGTTCGGCGATATCCTGAGCGACGAGGCCGCGATGCTGACCGGCTCGATCGGGATGCTTCCATCGGCCAGTCTCGGAGGCCGCACCGCGATGTACGAGCCGATTCACGGAAGCGCGCCGGACATCGCCGGGCAGAACAAGGCCAACCCGCTCGCGACCATCCTTTCGGCCGCGATGATGCTCAACTATTCCTTCGATCAGGGAAAGGCGGCGGACGAGATCGAGGCGGCCGTGCTCGGTGTTCTGGACCAGGGCTACCGCACCGGCGACATCGCATCGCCCGGAACTAAACTGGTCGGCACCAAGGAGATGGGGGAACTGGTCGTCAAGCAACTCATGAAAGCGTAGGTCTTGACTTCACAGCGCGGAATCTACCTCCGCGCGGAGACAGGCTCCGCGCTGTTTATTTTCTATAATACCTCACCGCCGTTGTGAGTCAGAGTGCTTAGGAATCGATATCCATGCTAACGAAAAAAGATCAATATGTCATCGCCGTCGTCGGGGCTACGGGGGCCGTCGGCCAGGAGATGGTCGAGGTCCTCGAGGAACGGAAATTTCCGGTGGAGGAGCTCCGTCTCTTCGCCTCGGAGCGTACGGCGGGCGAGACATTGACCTTCCGGGACCGGAGCCTGACGGTCAAGCTCCTGACCAAGGAGGCCTTTAACGGCGTGGACATCGCGCTGTTCTCGGCCGGGGAGGAGGTCAGCCGGGAATATGCCCCGATGGCGGCCTCCGCCGGCGCGGTCGTCATCGACAACTCCGCCGAGTGGCGGATGAAGCCGGACGTGCCGCTGGTCGTCCCGGAGGTGAATCCCGACGCGGCGTTTCGGCATCACGGCATCATCGCCAACCCCAACTGCTCCACCATTCAGATGGTCGTGGCCCTAAAACCCCTGCACGACGCCGCAAGGATTAAACGGATCGTCGTGTCCAGTTACCAATCGGTTTCCGGGACCGGCAAAGAGGCGATGGACGAGCTGATGGATCAGTCGCGGTCCCTTCTCTCCTTTCAAGAAGCCGTCTGCCACGTCTATCCGTTCCAGATCGCCTTCAATCTGCTCCCGCAGATCGGCTCCTTCGACGCTCAGGGGAATTCTTCGGAGGAGATGAAACTGGTGAACGAGACCCGGAAGATCATGGAAGACGACACGATCCGGATCTCGGCCACGACCGTGCGCGTTCCGGTTTTTCGGGCCCATTCCGAATCGGTGAACATCGAGACCGAAAGAAAGCTCTCGGCCAATGAAGCGCGCGCGCTGCTGGCGACCGCGCCGGGGGTGATGGTGTTCGACGACCCGCAGCGCAAGGTCTACCCGATGCCGCTGGAGGTTTCCGGGACCGACGAAGTTTATGTGGGCCGGATCCGGGAGGACGCCTCGGTGGAATCGGGGCTGAATCTCTGGATCGTGGCGGACAACCTGCGAAAGGGAGCGGCGCTCAATGCCGTTCAGATTGCGGAGAAGCTGATCCAGGCCGCTTTGTGATCGAACATCACCTGTTACTTCAAAAGCGGATCCTGTCCTGCGACAGCCCCGCCGTGCTCGCAGCCCCGCCCGGTGTAGGGACCCCGGCTGTGCAAGGTGGGGCGCTCCGCCTTCGGCCATCCGCTTATTTTACCGAATGCCGTAATGTCTGATCTTGGTGCTCTTGGACGGTTTCTGATCCTCATCGGGGCGGTCATTGTTTTGATCGGCGGCGTGCTGGTTTGGGTCGGAAAAACTCCGGGCCTGGGCTGGCTGGGCCGCCTGCCGGGGGACATCTATATCGAGCGGAAGAATTTCAGCTTTTTCTTTCCCCTCACCTCAGGCCTACTGATCAGCCTGATCCTCTCCCTCATTCTGTGGCTGTTAACCCGTCGGTGAAGCGGTGTTCCTTATCATTCGGACGACACGACCGGAACGAAAAATCCGAAGGAAGACCGCGGCGATCATCCTGATGATCACCGGCCTGTTCTCTCCATGCCCGGTCCTCGCGGGCGAATCGATCCGGGTCCTCCTCGCCCCCGATCCTCCATCGGTAACGATTGCCGGTAGTCCGGACCTGACGCTCACGGACCCGGACGGACGGCCGGTCGCTGGGGGGTTCAAAGGCTCCGTCGTGATCGCCGCAGGGCCGCAGGGCTTGATCATCCAGAACGAGCCCACCGACCGGCGCGAGCTGGTCGCTTCCTCCGGGAGCGGAGCGATCCGCATCGACGATCGGGACGTCGGCGGGATCCTCCACATCGCCCTTTACCATGATAAGATTCGGTTGATCAACGAGCTGGACCTCGAAGACTATCTCAAGGGCGTGGTGCCGATCGAGATCTCATCCAAATGGCATCCGGAGGTCCTGAAGGTGCAGGCGATCATTTCACGGACCTATGCGCTCTACCAGCGACAACTCAACCTGGGAAAAGATTACGACGTCCAGGCCACGACGGCCGATCAGGTGTACGAAGGCCGGGACAAGGAAGACCCGGTGACGAATCAGGCCGTTGCCGAAACCCGGGGGCTGGTCCTGACCTATGAAGGACAGTTGATCCTGTCCGCCTATCATTCCACCTCGGCCGGCCCGACCGAAAACGCCGCCGAAGTCTGGGGAATGGACCTCCCGTATCTCAAAGGGGTGAGTTGTCCTTTCGACCAGAACTCGCCTTACTATCAATGGAACCGGTCCATTCCGATGGACACCGTCCAAAAAGCCTTTTCGACGGCCGGCTACTCCATCGGAACGATCGCTTCGATCACCCCCTTCCGCTGGACCGAGGCCGGGCGGATCAGCCAGATCCGACTGATCCATTCCCGGGGAGAACTGATCCTCAAGGCGGGGGACCTCCGACGCATCCTGGGATACCAGGAGCTGCCCAGCGCCCATTTTCGGATCGAGAAGATCGGTCGCGAAGTCCAGCTCCGGGGCCACGGGTACGGCCACGGCGTGGGGCTCTGTCAGTGGGGCGCCAAGGAGATGGCCGAGATGGGATACAAGTATGATCGGATCCTGAAATATTATTATCCGGGCGTCCTCGTGGCGCCCTATTCGTCCGTCACCGTGGTCGAGCCGCCTCCATGATACCAAAAGCCCCGCCTGGCGAATACCGACTCTCCAGTTACGATTACCCGCTGGACGAATCCCTCATCGCGCAGGTTCCATCGGCCGACCGGGATCAAGCCCGCCTGATGGTCCTGGACCGGAAGACGGGACGGATCGAACACCGTCGGTTCCAGGATCTGGTGCATTACCTGCGGCCCTCGGACGTGCTCGTCGTCAACGACACGCGGGTCATTCCCGCCCGGTTGCCGGGCCGCAAGATGCCCGGCGGAGGGAAGATCGAGGTGCTGATGCTCCGGGAGGCGGACGGGCCGAAACAATGGGAGGTCCTCCTCCGCGGATCGGTCCACGCGGGACAGGCGATCCGGTTCGGCACGGGAGAAACGGCCGTGGTCCGCCGGGACCTCGGATACGGGCGAAAGATTTTGGAATGGATGGGCGAAGAAGCCGTGGCGTCGATCATCGCCCGGCTGGGCCATACGCCCCTCCCTCCGTATATTCGACGGAGTCCTGCGGCGGAGGACCGGGAGCAATACCAGACGGTCTACGCCGCGGCCCCCGGATCGGTGGCCGCCCCCACGGCCGGCCTCCATTTTACGGAGACCCTTCTCGACCGGATCCGCGCGCACGGCGTGAACGTGGTTTCGGTCACGCTGCACATCGGCCCGGGGACGTTCCGGCCGGTCCGTTGCGGGGACATCCGTAGGCATCAAATGGACTCGGAGTGGTATGATATCGGCCCCTCGGCGGTCGAGGTCTTGGAGGAGGTTCGTCGCCGAAAGGGGAGGATCGTGGCCGTGGGCACGACGGCCACGCGCGTCCTGGAATCGGCGATCCGGGACTCCGGATCATTTCAAGCCCGGTCGGGCTGGACCGCTCTGTTCATCACCCCCGGTTATTCGTTCAAGTGCGTGGACGGCCTGGTGACGAACTTTCACCTTCCCAAGTCCACCTTATTGATGCTGGTTTCGGCCTTTGCCGGGCTACCGTACATCCGGCAGGCCTATGCCGAGGCCTTGCGGTCACGCTACCGCTTCCTCAGTTACGGCGATGCAATGCTGATCCTTTCATGAGACGCGTCAATCGAAGATTTAAGTCGCGGGCAGTTTCGCGGGGCCGGCTGTTTCTGTTCCTGGCGGGCGGCGTCGCCACGGCCGTTTTGCTTGTGGCGGTCCTCATTTTTCTGGAACAACGCTCGCCGGTTCAAAGCGCTCCTTCCGAACCGCCGGACGGGGCCGCTCCAAGAAAATCGAGCGTCCGACCCGCGCCGCCGGTTCCACCAGCGGATAATGGGGTGCCGGCGCCCGCCCCCGAGACCTTCACGTTCTACGACACCCTAGAGCAGCGCGGCACGCCGCATCTGGGCTTCATCGCGAAGACGACGACATCCTCCGAAACCCCTTCACGCGGCCCGGCCGTCCCCCCTCCCAAGAAAGCGTCGACCGGCTATACAGTTCAAATCGCCGCCACCCGGGACCGGGCGACCGCCGAGTCCATGGCCGGCCGTCTCCGGCGAAAGGGCTATTCGGTTTTCATCCTCCCCCACGTCGTCCCGAAGCGGGGGACTTGGTACCGGGTCCGGGTCGGGCATTTTACGCAACGGCAGGCGGCTCAAGAAATGACGGCTCGATTATCCGGACGGGAGCACCTGACGGCTTACGTGGTCCGAGAATAGGGCGGGATCACAAAATGATTTTTCGTTCCTTGGCCGTGTGTTCAAGAATGGTTACGGCGCTGTGGAGCCGCTGGAGACGGGTGTTGCGATTCCGGACCGCCAGGGTATCGTGAAGGGGGAATTTCTCTCCGCGGACTTCCTTCTGGAGTTTCCGGAGTTGGTGGTAAAGCGCCTTGACGCCTTCGGAGTCGAACTTCTTGAGCGCCAGCGGGTTGATCGTAAAAAATCCTTCCGCGACGTCCCGCGCCACGGCGGTAATGCTTTTTCCGCGCAGTTGCATCCCCGGCATGGTCTGTCCACCTCCGAGCCTTTAAGTAACGATACCGTATTTTAACCCCCCTGTCAAAGGCCCGGGAGGCCGCGAGGGTTGTGATCGAGGCTTCGTCCGTGTATAATTCGCAGCGAATTTCGGTATACACCCCGGGGGGACGGAATGGAGAAACGGGGCCGGAACCGAAACGGATAGCGCCGGTTCGTGAAGTTCGGCAAGGACCGTCCGGACAAGCTGGGATTTACCGAGGATGTATCTTCCGGCGGGATGTTCATCAAATCGAACACGGTGCTCCAGCCCGGAGTCCATCTCCGGATCGAGCTGACCCGTCCGGATCATCGTGTTCTTTTGATGACGGGACACGGAATGTGGGCCCGGCAGGTTTCTCCGAGTCTGCTGCGTTTGGCCAAGAAAAGCGGGATGGGAATCGGTCTGACCCAGGTCGACAAGGACTATCAACAATCCATCGCCGACCTCGGGACCTGAATCAGAGGGCCTGGCTCTTGATCTCGATTTTGGTCGCAGCCCGCATACGGTTCAAGGCGGACATCAGGACCCGCTGTTGTTTTCGAACGAGGGCGTCCTCTACCGCCTTGGTCTCCTGCTCAAGGCGTTTCTCGGGCGTCGCCTTCGGGTCCGCCGGCGGATTCGGAACGGCCGCCTTCGCCTCCGCGGTCTCCTGGGCCGTCAGGACGATGCCGTCCTGAAGGACGCGCTTGGCCTTGTTGATCAGCAGGTCCTGCCGGATGGACTGCTCGTATTCATCGGCCGCCGTGTGACTGCGCGACAGGAAAAACTGGTACCGGTCGGGATCAAAACGTCCCTGCTCGTCGTGAAACGCGGTGTCTTGGGTAATGCTCTGCCGCAATTCATCCACCCCGACCGAAAGCCCGAGTTCCCGGGCCATTTTCAACCACAGCTCCCGTTCGACCACGCTGTTGATCACGAGTTGCTTGACCAGATCCTCTTTGAAGTTTTCTTTCAGAATCTCCCGGTAGTACCGGTAGGCATTCTCCTTGTAGCGGTTGTACTGAGCCTGCGTAATCCGAACCTGACCGATCTGGGCCACATAAGGCTCCCGGGAGGCGCCCGAGAAGCCCCACCACCCCATGCTGATCACAAAGGTCGCGGCGATCAGAAACATGATGGTGCGGTAGATCCATGGGTTTTCAACCGCGCCTTTGCGTAAAAACTTCAGCATACGACCCCCAAAACTTGGAACTCATCATAAGCTTTTTTTAATAGAATTGCAACGGGTCGCCTTGAAAAAAAGCCCCGATCTGATATAATAAGTTGTTGCGGGAAATCATAGGGCATCGCATAGAATTCCAGGAGATGGATCGTCGTGGCCGAGGTGGATGACCAACTTCCGGGTTCGGCGGAAGGGCTCCCGAAAGCGGACGTGGTTCACCGTTTTATCGCGAAGTTCATAGACTTCCTGATCGTCGCGGCCTTCGCCCGCCTGATCCCGCCGGTCGGTTTTATGGCCGGGATGACCTATCTTTTGATCGCGGACGGTCTTTTCCAGGGACAGAGCATTGGAAAGCGGTTGATCGGTTTGCAGACCCTTCGGTTCGAGAGAGGGACGGCGGTTTCTTTCCGGGAGTCCATTCTGCGCAATATTCCTTTTTCCGCGGCCTATCTCTGCCTGCTGATCCCTTTTATCGGCTGGTTGTTGGGGGGTGGCGTTGTCCTGATCGAAGCGCTACTGGTCATCGGCAATCCGCTGGGACACCGCCTGGGAGACGAGATCGCCAAAACCCAGGTGATCGAGCCCGGATCGGTCCGCGCGGGGGATTTTCCAGGAGCGACCCGCGAGCCTGGCGGGTAGGGCATCCCCGCGCCGAGGGACGGGAGAGAACATTCTATTTTGAGAGGAGGTTTGTGTGGGTGCTGTAGACAACATTCTGGGCTGGTTTTCGAACGACCTGGCCATCGATCTGGGCACGGCCAACACCCTGGTTTATCTCAAAGGCAAGGGGATCGTCATCAACGAGCCTTCGGTCGTCGCCATCGACCGGAAGACCAGCAAGGTCCTGGCCGTCGGGGCCGAGGCCAAGAAGATGCTGGGTCGAACGCCCGGTAACATCGTCGCGATCCGACCGATGAAGGACGGCGTGATCGCCGATTTCGAGATTGCGGAAAAAATGCTCAGTCATTTTATCACCAAGACCCACAACCGCAGCACCTTTGTCCGTCCCCGAATCGTGATCGGCGTTCCCTCAAGGATCACGCAAGTTGAAAAGCGCGCCGTTCGGGACTCGGCGCAGCTGGCCGGCGCGCGGGAGGTCTATTTGATCGAACAGCCCGTCGCGGCCGCCATCGGAGCCGGACTGCCGATCGCCGAGCCTTCCGGAAACATGGTGGTGGATATCGGCGGGGGAACGACCGACGTGGCCGTCATCTCCCTGGCCGGGATCGTCTACAGCGAGTCCGTCAAGGTCGCGGGGGACAAGATGGACGAGGCGATCATGAATTACATCAAACGGAAATACAACCTGCTCATCGGCGAGCCGATGGCGGAGCAGATCAAGTTCGAGATCGGATCGGCCTTCCCGCTGGAGGAACGAAAGACGATCACGATCAAGGGACGGGATCTGATCTCGGGAATTCCAAAAACGCTGGTGATGGACGACAGCGAGATCCGCGAGGCCTTGTCCGAGCCGATCAGCGCCATCGTGAACGCCATCAAGGTGGCGCTGGAGAACACGCCGCCCGAATTGGCGGGGGACATCATCGACCGCGGAATCGTGCTGACCGGCGGGGGATCGCTGCTCCGGGGCATGGACATCCGTCTTCGCGAAGAGACGAACCTTCCGGTCATCACGGTTGAAAACCCCCTCACGACGGTCGTGTTGGGGACGGGCAAGGTGCTGGACGAACTCGACCTGCTGAAAAAAGTAACCATCATGTCCCAGTAACAGGCTGCTGAAAAAGTCCATCTGCTTTGTTCTCGGTCCCTCGGAGATCCTCACGTACGGCTCAAGTACGCTCCGGTCTCCACGGTCCCTGCGGCATGGCGACCCCCTTCCAGTCATGAAAATGCTGGAAGTCCCCGGAGGGGGCATCTGGAGCTTTTCGAGCCGCCTGAAAAAATCAAGGGTTGGTATGAAACGGAAGGATTTGTAAGGTCCCGCCCAGTCGAGACGACTCCTCCAACAAGGATGCCGTTTATGAGGTCATGCTTCGGCAAATTATAAATTACAGACGGTTCATCATTCTTTTCCTGACGGTCCTTCTGGTCGCCGTGCTCCTATTTCCGGAGTTGCAAAGACGCCCCGTTTATTTTTTGGGCCGTCCCGTGGTGTTCCTGATCTCCGGTCTGCAGAAAGGCCTGACGTGGACGGCCCACGGCATCGGGGGCCTCTGGAACGGCTACATCAACCTGATCTCGGTGCAACGGGAAAACGAAACTTTAAAACGCGACCTGGCCCGGCTGCAAAACGAAACCCTTCAACTCCAAGAAGCCGCCCAGGCCAACGAGCGATTGGAACAACTCCTAAATTTCAGACGGACGAATGCCTTCCATACCCTGGTGGCCGCCGTGATCGGACGCGATCCGTCCAACTGGTACCGGACGCTGATGATCGATAAGGGGACCCGCGAGGGCGTCGCGATCGACATGGGGGTCATCACCCCGGTCGGGGTCGTGGGCCGTGTGATCAAAGCCGACCCGACCGTGTCGCAGGTCCTCCTGGTCACCGATCGAAACAGCGCCGTCGCGGCTCTGATTCAACGCACACGGGACGAGGGGTTGGTGGAGGGCACGGAAAGAGGCCTCGCCCGCATCAAATACCTGTCCCTGCTGGCGGACCTCAAGGAAGGCGACCTCGTTCTGACGTCCGGCCTGACGGGATATTTTCCGAAAGGGCTCCTGATCGGCACCCTGGGCCGCGCCACGAAGAAGGAACTGGACCTTTTCCAGCAAGCCGAGGTGATTCCCAGCGTGGACTTCTCAAAATTGGAAGAGGTCCTGGTGGTCACCGCCCTGGAGGACCGTATCCCGCCCGCCGGCCGGCCGGGTTCACCTGCGTCGGAGGGCTCGCAAAACAAGAAATGAACCGATGGACTTACACGCTCATCGCCCTGGTGTTGATCCCGGTCCAAACCACCTGGCTTACGGCCGTCGGCATGCATGCCATCCGGCCGGATCTGGTATTGCTTTTGATCTACTTCACGGGTTTCTATGCCGGAGAGATGAAGGGTCTGATGATCGGATGGATCATGGGGGCCTTGATGGATTTCTTTTCGGGGGGGCCCTTCGGTCTCCAAATCGCCTCGAAAGCGGCGGCGGGCTTGTTGTCCGGACTGCTGGGAAGGTTTTTTCTCAACGCGACGGGCGCGTTGACCATGGGACTGGTGGTCTTGTTGTCCCTGATCACCGGCATCATCGGCTTTTGGTTTCATCAACTCGTGGTGGGCGAGATCCATTTCATGGAGGCCTTTCGTTGGACGTTGCTGCCCGAGGCGTTGTATAATGGTGTTTTAGGGGGCGCGGTGTTCTGGGTGGTCATCCGGCGGCTGCCGGTCCGGCAGCCGTGGTCGGAAAGTCCCCCGTTCCTACCCAATGTCGATTGAAATTTAAGCCATGGATCTTGATACCTCTTCCGATAATCCCCGGGAAATTCAGAACCGACTCGTCTATTTGATGGTCGGGATCGTCGCGATCTTTGCGGCCCTGCTCCTGCGGGCCTGGTACCTGCAGATCACCAAGGGGAGTTATTACAAGGAACAGTCCGAGAACAACCGCGTCCGGGTGGTTTACATTCAACCTCCCCGCGGTTTGATATTCGACCGACACGGCGAGCTGCTCGCCAATAACGTGCCGAGTTTTAATCTCTATCTGGTGTCCGAGGACATTTCGGACAAGAAAGGGGTGCTGGACCAGTTGGCCCGCTTCATTCAGGTGGACCGCAGCGAGCTGGAACGGCGGATCACTTCGCGCAAGAACAACGTTCCCTACATGCCGACGAAGGTCAAAGAGGGGCTGTCATTGAGAGAAGTGGCGCTGATCGAATCCCACCGTCTGGATCTGGCCGGAACGATCCTGGTCCCCGAACCCCAACGCAACTATTTGTACGGACCCCTGGCGGCCCATCTGCTGGGCTATGTGGGAGAGATTTCCCCGGCGCAGCTCCAGGAGTCCGGAAACGAGGATACCCTCCCCGGAACCTCCGTGGGACAGAGCGGCATTGAAAAGACCTACGACACACAAATTCGCGGAGAGGTCGGGGAGAAAATCATCGAGGTGGACGCCGTGGGCCATGAAATGAAGGTCCTCCGCGTCCAGGAACCCGCTTCGGGCGACGACGTCTATTTAACCATCGATCTGAACGTCCAAAAGGCGGCCGAGGAGGCCCTGGGAAAAAACGCCGGAACGATCGTGGCGATCGATCCCCGTAACGGCGAGATCCTGGCCATGGTCAGTCACCCCGCCTTTGACCCGAATCAACTTTCGCAGAGCCTGTCGACCGCCGACTGGGAGGCGCTGTCCTCCGACCCGGGCCATCCCCTGACCAATCGGGCCATCCAGGGCCAGTATCCTCCGGGCTCCACATTCAAACTGGTCGTCTCCTCCGCCGCGCTGGAAACCAAGGAGGTCACGCCGGAGGAGCCGATCCTCTGTACGGGGGGCATGCCCTTCGGCCGACGGGTCTACAAGGATTGGAAACGGGGCGGCCACGGCATAATCGATCTGCATTCCGCCATCGTCCAGTCCTGCGACGTTTATTTTTACGAAATGGGTCGGCGGCTGGGCATCGACCGCCTGGCCGATTATGCCTTTCGCTACGGATTGGGCCAGCCGACCGGGGTCGAGCTGGCCTCCGAAAAATCGGGCGTGATCCCCACCTCTCAATGGAAGCTCCGCGCCAAGGGGGAACCCTGGTATCCGGGGGAAACCCTGTCGGCCGCCATCGGACAAGGGTTCGTCACCGTGACGCCGATTCAACTGGCCGATCTCATCGGAACCGTGGCCATGTCGGGCGCCCGCTTCCAGCCCCACCTGATCAAAGCGATCCGGGACCGGGCCACCGGACGGCTTTATGAATTTCCACCGGTGGAACTTGGCCGGGTGGATCTGGCCAAGAAAACTTACACCGCCCTCCGCCAGGCCCTGAGCGGCGTGGTCTCGGAACCGCACGGCACCGGCGCTTCCGCCCGGTCGCAATTCGTCACCATCGCGGGTAAGACCGGGACCGCCCAGGTGGTTGAGGAAAAAGCGGGCGTCGAAACCAAGTCCCTGCCCAAGGAGCTGCAGGACCATGCCTGGTTTATCGCCTTCGCGCCGGTCGAAGACCCCCGGATCGCGGTGGCGGTTTTGGTCGAGCACGGAGGCCACGGCGGCGAAACCGCCGCGCCCCCCGCCAAGCGGGTGATTGAGGAGTACCTGAAAAATGATCGGCCGGAGAATCATCAACAGCTTTGACGCGTGGTTTGTCGTCGTGGTGCTCCTGATCCTGAGTCTGGGAGTCCTGTCGATCTACACCGTGACCTACTCCGTCGCCCCCAAGGCCCACGGGGCGATCTATACCAAACAGGTGATCTGGATCCTGCTCGGGCTGGTCGTCTTTTTCATCGCGGCCTGGATCGACTACCACGAGATCGCGCGCTACGGCACCTTTCTCTATGCGGCCGGCGTCCTTCTGCTATTCCTGGTTCTCCTGGTCGGACGAACCGGCATGGGCGCCCGCCGCTGGATATCGCTGGGCTTTTTTGACGTGCAACCGTCGGAGTGGATCAAGCTGATCGTCATTATCGTCCTGGCGAGATATTTCTCCAATCGAACCCCTTCCCGGGGCCTGAGCCTCTTTGAGTTGCTCGTGCCCGTCCTGTGGGTGGGCGTGCCCCTGCTTCTGGTGCTGAAACAGCCGGATTTGGGAACCGCCCTGGTCCTTCTGTTTATTCCGACGGTGATGGTCATCCTGGTCGGGCTGCGTTCGAGAACGGCGGGCTTTTCGATTCTCGTTTCCCTCATGGCGTTTCCCTTCATCTGGGAGATTTTTTGGAACGTCCTCAAGCCCTATCAGCGCAATCGGCTCATCGCGTTCCTGGATCCGGCCGTCGATCCCACCGGACGCGGCTATCACGCCCTTCAGTCCAAAATCGCGATCGGCTCCGGGGGGGTCTTCGGAAAAGGTCTGTTCGGAGGGACTCAGAGCCAGCTAAAATTTCTTCCGGAAGGCCACACCGATTTTGTGTTTTCGGTATTCGCCGAGGAGTGGGGCTTCGTGGGCGTATTGGTTCTTCTGACCCTCTACTTTCTTCTGATCTGGTGGGGGATCGACGTGGCCTACAAGGCCAAGGATCGATTGGGCGTGTTCATGGCGGTGGGCGTGGTCTCGATGCTGGTATTCTATCTGGCCGTCAATATCGGCATGACCTTGGGCGTGGCCCCGGTCGTGGGCGTACCGCTTCCGCTGATGAGTTACGGGGGCAATGCCATCCTGACGACCATGGCCGGGCTGGGACTTTTATTGAATATCAAAATGCGCCGCTTTATGCTATTTTATTGATTGTTTGTAGGGGCTCGCGTCGCCCCCTCCATCCGCCGCAGGCGGAATGGAGCCTCCCCCTCTCGCTCGCCGGGCTCGCCGGGTAAATCCCCACGGGCAAGCGGGTGAAGATACATTGAAGATGACGGCCGGAGGATTATCGCGGCCTCCTCAACGGAAAAGGATTCGATCATGGCCAACGAAATCATCATTAACGCGGCCCGGGAAGAGACCCGGGTGGCCGTGCTGGAAAACGGCGTGGTCACGGAACTCTATATCGACCGCCGGAAAGACCAGGGGATCGTCGGAAACGTCTACAAGGGCCGCGTCGTCAAGGTCCTGCCCGGGATGCAGGCCGCCTTCGTGGACATCGGTCAGGAACGGGCGGCGTTTCTGTATGTCGACGACATCACCTTCAGCGCGGAAGACTATTCCCGCTTCCTCGAAGAGGAAGAGGAGGAAAAGGCCGAAGCCAAAATGAACGAGGCGATGGAGCCGGTCGAGCCGGTCCGGGGTCCAGAGACCCCCTCGTCGGAGTCGGCGCCCTCCGTCGGTCTCGGGGAGGGAGCCGAGGGGGCGCCGGCCGAGCTGGAAGCCCCCGAACGCGGGGCCCCGGAAACGGAGCACCGCGAGCCCGCCCGCCCGAGGCCGCGCAAGTCCGGCAACAAGTCCATCGAGGATTTGCTTCAGGAGGGCCAGGAGATCATGGTCCAGGTGACCAAAGAACCGATGGGGACCAAGGGGCCCCGGGTGACCATGTATGTCTCCCTGCCGGGGCGCTACCTCGTCTTCATGCCCAACGTGAACCACGTGGGCGTTTCGCGGCGCATCGGCCGGGACGAGGAACGCGGGAGGCTCAAGGACCTGATTTACCGGCTGCGAAAACCCGGAACCGGTTACATCGTGCGCACGGTCACCGAGGGCATGACGGAGGAGGAGGTCCGAGCCGATATGGCCTTCCTGGATCTCGTCTGGAAAAACCTCCTGAAGAAAAAGGAGACGCTCTCGGCCCCGGCCATCCTCCACAACGACCTCGACCTGGTGTTTCGGACGATCCGCGATCTCTTCACCCCCAAAGTGGATCGATTGATCGTAGATGCCAAGTCGGAATACGACCGGATCAAGGAGTTCGTCAACACCTTCATGCCGGCGCTGAGCTCGCGCGTCGAGCTGTACGACCGGGAAGAGCCCCTGTTCGAGAACCTGGAGATCGAACTTGAAATCTCCAAGGCACTCGGCCGGAAGGTGTGGCTCAAGTCCGGCGGTTATATCGTGATCGACCATACCGAGGCCCTCAAGGTGATCGACGTGAACACCGGACGCTTCGTGGGCAAACGGCACCTGGAAGACACCATTTTAAAGACCAATCTGGAGGCGGTAAAGGAAATCGCCTATCAGCTGCGGCTACGGAACATCGGCGGGATCATCGTGATCGACTTCATCGACATGGAACGGGAACGGAACCGGGACAAGGTCTACAACGCGCTGCAGGAGGCCCTGAGCAAGGACCGGGCGAAGAGCCGAATTCTACGCATCTCCGAGCTCGGCCTGGTCGAGATGTCGCGCGAGCGCACGCGGGAGGATCTGCTGCGCATCATGTGCGAGCCCTGCAGCTATTGCGAGGGCCGCGGCTACACCAAATCACCCGTCACGGTTTGCCACGAGCTGTTTCGCGAGATCCGAAAGATCGGGATCTCGCCCAAGCACAAAAAGATCATCATCGGGGTCCATCCGGACGTGGCCAACCGTCTCTACGACGAGGAGCGCAAGAGCATCGAGGAATTGGAGCTGGAGTTTCACAAGAAGGTGATCATCAAGGCCGATTCGAACCTGCACATCGAACAGTACGACATTACGCCACTGTGACGCTGTAGAGACCGTGTCCTCGACCTTCCTCATCTGGATTCATCTCGTCGCCGCCATCACCTGGATCGGCGGCATGCTCTTTCACCGGCTGGTCTTGAACCCCGCCCTCGCGCGCCTGTCCGCGCCGGCCAAAGGACCTGAGCTGCTCCCCGGAATCCTCGCCCGGATTGAATCCCGCTATAAAAGCCTTCGGTGGCTCAGCCTGGCAACGCTCCTTGTGACCGGGATCGTCCTACTGCTCCATGAGGGCGGCTCGGCGCGACTGGAATCCACCTGGGGCGCGTGGCTCATGCTCAAGCTTTTCTTCGTGCT
>Ga0335085_10003071_pt1 | contig 29730 bp, 19 predicted proteins | sample Lox_Sample_45_FD_206712 | JGI IMG/M metagenome (GOLD analysis project Ga0335085, IMG submission 206712) | Soil microbial communities from Loxahatchee National Wildlife Refuge, Florida, United States - Lox_Sample_4.5 | ecosystem: Environmental > Terrestrial > Soil > Wetlands | place: USA... | reverse complement strand
GCGCGCGGCCGCGGCGCTGGATGCAGCAGCGGAGTTCGGCCCCGAGGCAGTCGTCAGCACGGGTTTCTGCGGAGCGCTGGACGAAAGTCTCGACGTTGCCGACGTTGTGGTGGCTACCTCGGTCGATGACGGGCGGCGGCGATTTTCCGCTCTCCCGGTCGAAGGACCCTTTGAAACCTTTCGGGGTCCCATCTTATCTATGGAGCGAGTGGCGCGTACAGCCGAAGAGAAAAGTCTGCTCCGCGAGTCTGGAGCCTGCGCTGTGGAAATGGAGGCTGGCGGGGTGGCCGCGCGGGCCTCGGAGCTAAGAATTCCTTTCTATTGTGTCCGTGCTGTCACGGATTTAGCGCAGGAATCATTGGCAAATGATTTTGCCCGGGCACTGCGTCCCGACGGCCATTTCGATACAATAAAGATTCTATTGGGAGCCTTGCGTGATCCGGCCATCCGCCTGCCGGAACTGGTTCGTCTGAGGAGCCGATCGATTCAGGCGGCACGCGCACTGGGGGAGTTTTTTGCCGACTGCCGATTGTGACCTGACGGAAATTCCCGAAACCATGCACGCGGCAGTTTATCGCGGCCAAAGTGTCGTCAGCGTCGAGGAAATTCCCACCCCGTCGATCGGACCCGGCGAACTGCTGATTCGCGTCGAGGCCTGCGGCATCTGCCATACCGATCTCAAGAAGATCGAGCACAACTTGCTGGCTCCGCCGCGGGTGTATGGGCACGAGACGGCCGGCTTGGTGGCCGCGGTGGGCGCGGGAGTCACGAAGTTCGAGCCGGGCGACCGCGTCGTGGCCTTCCATCACATTCCCTGCCTCGATTGCTTCTACTGCCGGCGCAAGATTTACGCCCAGTGCCCGGTCTATAAGCGTGTCGGAATCACCGCCGGATTCGAACCGGCGGGCGGCGGATTCGCGCAGTATGTGCGGGTCATGGATTGGATCGTTGAGCGCGGCGTGGAGCACATTCCCGGCGGCATTTCGTACGAGCGCGCTACCTTGGTGGAACCGCTGAACACTTGCCTCAAGGCCGTGGTGCAATGCGATCCGCAGCCCGCAGACACGGTGCTGGTGATGGGCCAGGGACCCATCGGCCTGATGTTCACGATGCTGGTGAACCGCACCGGCGCACGAGTGGCAGCGACCGATACGATTGCCGAGAGGCGCGCATTGTCCTCGCGCTGCGGCGCGCAATTAACTTGGGATCCACGCAGCATCGACGTGCCGCAGGAATTGCGCAGGCTGACCGGCGGTCGCGGCGCGGACCTCGTCATTGTCGCGGTCGCCGCGCCCGGTATCATCGAACAAGCCATCGCCTCTTCCCGTCCGGGCGCCCGCATTCTTTTGTTTGCCCAGACCGCTTCGACGGATCGTATCGAAGCCTCGGGTGCCGAAATTTGCGCCGGTGAAAGGACGCTGTTTGGGTGCTATAGTGCTTCGGTGGACCTGCAAAAGGAGTCCGCAAATCTGGTTTTTAACGGCCAACTGCCGGTGGAGGAACTGATCTCGCATTGTCTGCCGTTGGTTAAAATCCGTTCAGGAATGGATTTGGCGTTGCATCCGGGACCTAAATCGTTGAAAATAATCGTTCAGCCACAGAGGTGGTCATAGTGAATAACCACATGATGGCTGCTGTGCTTTATGGCAAGGAACACTTGCTGGTAGAGCCGGTAGCCGTTCCCACAATTGGAAGCGGAGACATCCTCGTACGCGTAAAAGTGGCATTAACTTGCGGCACCGACGTGAAGGTATTTCGCCGCGGGTATCATGCCCGCATGATTGTGCCGCCCGCTGTTTTCGGGCATGAACTGGCTGGCGACGTGGTCGCCGCAGGTGAAGATGTCACCAGGTTTTCGGTTGGGCAACGCGTGGTGGCGGCGAACTCGGCGCCTTGCGAAAGCTGTTATTTCTGCCGGCGCGGTTTGCAGAATCTTTGCGAGGACCTGCTGTTCAACAACGGGGCCTACGCCGAGTACATTCGCATTCCGGCGCGCATCGTAGAGCGCAACACCTACGCGATTCCAGATCATGTTGACTATCGCGACGCCGCCCTGGTCGAGCCCTTGGCCTGTGTCGTGCGCGGCTTCGAGGAAACCAATCCGCGGCCCGGCGACACGATCGCCATCATCGGCCTCGGACCCATCGGCCTGATGTTCGTCAAACTGGCCAAGCTCTATGGATGCCGCGTGATCGCTGTCGGCCGGCGCAAGACTCAGTTGGACCGCGCCGCGATGCTGGGCGCCGACGAACTCATCGTGGGTAAGGACGATGCCAGCCCTGTGAACGTCATCCGCGAGCTCACCCATGGCTTCGGCGTGGATGTGGCCATCGAAGCGGTGGGACAGCCGCAGACCTGGGAATGGGCGGTCAACATGGTGCGCCGCGGCGGCACGGTGAACTTTTTCGGGGGCTGCCCCAACCATAGCACCGTCCATCTCGATACCGCCCTGCTGCACTACTCCGAAATCACCTGTAAGGCCAGTTTCCACCATACCCCGGCTTACATCCGCAAGGCGCTCGATCTCATCTACGACGGACACATCACCGCCTCGTTTTTCGTCAACAACGAAGAGCCCCTGGCGAATCTGTTGGAAGTGATGCGCCACCTGATGAGCCACAACGGCCACCTCAAGACCGCCATCGTGCCTTAAATGTCGGCTCCGGGCGCAACCGCTTTTCTGCCGCCGGCCGAATTCGTGAAGTCGCCGCGGGAACTCGGCAAGACTTATGACCCCGAGGAAGCACGCCGCTACACTCACTGGCTGGCCACGAATCATTACGAGAACTTCCACGTGGTCAGCTTTCTGCTGCCCAAACGGCTGCATCAGGATTTCTACAACGTCTACTCCTATTGCCGCTGGGCCGACGACCTGGGCGATGAAATCGGCGACCGCGCGGAAAGCCTCCGCCTGCTCGACTGGTGGCGCGGCCAATTGGGCGAGATGTACGCGGGCCGCGCGTCGCATCCGGTGTTCGTGGCACTGGCCGGCACGGTGCGCCAATACGGAATTCCGCGCGAGCCGTTCGACAACCTGGTCGATGCGTTCATCCAGGATCAGACCGTCTCGCGGTATCAGGATTGGGACGACCTGTTCGGGTACTGCCGCAACTCCGCCAACCCCGTGGGACGCCTGGTGCTGTATCTCTGCGGCTATTCCGACAATCGCCGCCAGCGCCTTTCCGACTCCACCTGCACCGCTCTGCAGCTTGCCAACTTCTGGCAGGACGTCACGGTGGACTGGCAGAAGGACCGTGTGTACATGCCGCTCAGCATCCTCCATCGCTACGGCTGCCCGGTGGAGGATCTCGGCTTGCGGCGCTTCACTCCGGCCTTCCGCGATGCCATGCGCGAGTGCGTAGACAAAGCCCGCGCGCTGTTTCTGGAAGGCTTGCCCCTGGTCGGCATGGTGGACCGCCGCCTGTCGCTGGATCTCGATCTGTTCAGCCGCGGCGGCATGCGGGTGCTCGATAAGATCGAAGCGCAAGGCTATAACGTGCTGGCGGGCCGGCCGGCGATTTCCAAAATCGAGCGGGTGCGGCTGCTGTTGAGCGCCCTGGTCCGCTCGGCCTTTGCGCGGCCGGCGTGATGCGCGAGATCGACGCATCCTACGCGTACTGCAAGCGCGTGGCGCGCACCCGGGCTAAGAACTTCTACTACTCCTTCCTGCTGCTCGCGGAGCATCAGCGCAAGGCCATGTGCGCGATCTATGCCTTCATGCGCCACGCCGACGATTTGAGCGATGAACCCGGCGCCACACGCGCCGCGTTGGAAGAGTGGCGCGGTGAGTTGGAAGCGGCGCTCGACGGGCGCTTCAGCGGACACCCCCTGTGGCCGGCCTTTCACCACACCGTGCGGCGCTTCGGCATTCCGCACCAGTATCTGCGCGAAATGATCGATGGCGTAGTCTCCGACCTGGAGCCGCGGCGCTTCCCGACCTTCGCCGAGTTATATCGCTATTGCTACCAGGTGGCTGCTGTGGTCGGCCTGACCACCATTTACATCTTCGGGTTCGACACGCCCAGCGCGCTGCCGCTGGCCGAAAAGTGCGGCGTCGCCTTTCAACTCACCAACATCCTGAGGGACCTTCGCGAGGACGCCGAGCGCGGCCGGCTGTATCTGCCGATCGAGGACCTGGAACGCTTCGGCGTGGCGGAAGAGGACCTGCGCGCGGGCAACCGCACCAAGCAATATTACGAACTGATGCGCTTCGAGTCACGCCGCGCGCGCGCCTTCTACGAGGACTCGGCGCCGCTCCTCGATCTGATCCATCCCCGCAGCCGGCCGTCGCTGGCCGCCCTGGTAACGATCTATTCGCGGCTGCTCGAACGCATCGAACAAACCAATTACGACGTGTTTTCGCGGCGCGTGCGGCTTTCGGCGCTCGAGAAGTCGTGGATTCTGGTGCGGTCGCTTACTCTGCGATAAAGCTCATTTGGCGCGGGTCGACAGCGGGCTTTGCTACGGGCGGCCGTTTGATGTCGTCAAACGCGGGATCGAATTTGCGGATGAGCTGATTGAGATTGAGGGAGGTCTGCCAGATTTCGAACAGCAAGTGGCAGCGTGCGCATCCTCCGCGGATGCCGCCCAAGCCATCGACGGCCGGGTTGTACCCTTTGTGCCGGGCGCACCGCCCTTCGAACTTTCGGGACCGGATCTTCACGGGCGCTTCGATCCGGCCCCCCTAAAGGGGAATTCCATGAACGCGGATTGTATCAAAACTTGCGCGCGGGTTGCTCTTCGTCTACAGTTTCCGGTGGTTTTTCCGGCTCGGGACCCTTCAAGGCGGCCTTGAAGCCCTTGATGGCTTCACCCAGGCCCTTGCCCATTTCGGGGACCTTCTTGCTGCCGAACAACACCAAGGCCACCAGGCCGATGACCAGAAGTTCCGGCAGCCCAATCGTTTCCATAGTGACCTCGTCTTGGGTTAGGACGCTCCCCCGGCAACCCGCGTTACGCTCCGGCGCCCGCGCTACAATCCGAGTGGATGCCAACGCCGCAACAGGTCAACTGGGCCAGGGTTCGGGTGATTTCCGTTTCGGCAGTGGCATTGACCATCATGATGGTTTTGTTCTACCTGCTCAGCGGCGGGACGCTGTTCCAGGAGAAGGCCACCATCTACCTCTACGTCCCGGACTCCACGGGGATCGGAAACGGCTCGTTGGTCACGGTGGACGGGATCGAAATCGGGAAGGTCGATGGAGTGGCGCTTTCGGGAGATACTCGGCCCGACCGCATCGTCAAAATCACCATCAGCGTCAGTTCCACCTTCCTCCGCACCATTCCGAGCGATTCTTATGCCGAGCTGAGTTCCGAAAACATCATCGGCGACCGGTTCGTCGACATCACCAGCGGCACCAGCCGGACGCCTATCCGGCCCAATGGCGTAATCCGCTATAAGGAAACCGGCGACATGCTCAAGCGGCTCGATCTGAGCCAGTTCCACAAGCAACTCGACGCGGTGGACCAGCAGATCACGGATATCGAGCAGGGCCGCGGACCGGTCGGCCAGTTGGTGCGGGGCACCGGCATGTATGACGAATGGCGCAAGCTGCTGCGCGAAGCCCAGGCGGGCGTGCACACGATAGCCGCACAAAATGGGCCTCTCGGCAGCGTCGTCTACACCGACCAGGAGTATGAGGCTGTCCGCAAACTGGTCCGGAATCTGGACGAGTCGTTGGCGCGCCTGGAATCAGGACAGGGCGATTTGGGCCAGTTGCTGCGTGACGACGCCCGGTACCAACAGCTTACTGCATCATTTGTGGGTTTGCGAGGTTCCATCGACGCAATCAAAGGCGGCGCCTGGCTCCAATCGGATGCGGATTATCGCAGTTGGAGCCAGGGCCTGGCTGGGCTGATCCGGTCCGTGGACGAATTCAGCGCCTCGCCGGAAATGACCACCGCGCAGGTATATGAATCGCTCCACGGAATGTCGCGGGAACTGGAAAAGAACCTCCGCGATTTTCGCCTGAACCCTAAGAAGTTCCTGCGGATGAAACTCTTCTAAAAACGCCTGCCCCGCGCCGCCCGAAAGTACCTGGAAAGTCTTGCCAAAATTGCCCTTCAACGTATAATATAATCCATAATTTCAGGATAGAAGCCTGGGCAGCCATTGCCAGCCGCGGCTCGACGTTCGAAGAGTTCAGGAGAAGAATACGACCCAGAAGCTGCTGTTGTGCCCTGCGAACGGAGGCGGGATCTTGCGAGTGCCGGGGGGTATGGCGTTGCCTGTTCCGTTTAGGGTGGCATCGCGCCGCCGTGCGCTTACGGCCATCGGCCGGATCGGGCGAGGCTGACCGGTATGGATCGGCTTCGCTCCCGCCAGATTTGCGCGATTTACCAAAAGGCCAGCATCCACACCGGCTTTTGCGCGCGCGCTCTCGCCCTCTTTGCGGTCCTTGGCCTGACCGCCCACGCCCAATTCTCCCCGGCGGGCAACAGTCCTTATGCGTTGCCGTCCGGATCCGGCCCCAAGGCACTCGTGGTCGCGGACTTCGACGGAAATTTCTATAACGACCTCGCGGTGGCCGACTATAACACCAACAACGTCACGGTGATGCTGAATAACACGTCGGGCGGCTTCACGTCTACGAGCTACCCGGTGGGACATAAGCCGATCGCCTTGGCGGTGGTGCATTTCAATAGCGCCGCCAACCTGGCGGTGGTCAATTCGGGCGATAACACGGTCACCCTTCTCGTCGCAGGTTCAGGCGGAAGCTTTACCGTCGGTAACACGTTTTCGTGTGGCTCTCAGTGCATTGACATTGCCGTGGGCGACATCGACGGCGATTTCAAAGACGACCTCGCGATCCTGAACGGAACCGGAACCGTAACGCTGTTTCGAGGAGACGGAACGGGCGGGTTTACCGCATTTGGCAGCCCGGTGCCTGTGGGACCGAGTCCCTCCGCCCTAGCGTTTTTTGATCTCAACGACGACAGTCTCGGGGACCTCATTGTCGCCAACTCCACCACCAACACCGTGACGGTGATGATGGGCGGCAGCGGGTTTACTCCAGCTTTCGGGAGCCCCTATCCCGTCGGAAATCACCCTTCGGCCCTGGCAATCGCCGATTTCAACGGAGATTTGATACCGGACATCGCCGTGGCCAATCAGGCCGATGGCACCATCACCGTGCTCCTGGGCGGCAGCGGTTTTGCGCCGGCCCCGAGCAGCCCTACGCCCGCCGGCGCCAACCCGGTTGCACTGGCCACTGGGGATTTCAATGGCGACTTCACTCCGGATTTAGCCGTAGTGAATTCCGGAGGTACTCTGACCGTGTTGTTGGGCGGAAGAAACGGCGGCTTCGTGCCGGCTCCGCAAAGCCCTTTCGCGGTGGGCAGCAATCCCTCCTCAGTGGCGAGCGGCGATATGCGGGGGGACGACAGAGATGATCTTTCGATCGCCAACTTCGGCAGTAATAACGTCACGGTCCTGTACGCCGTACAGCTAGCCGGATACGGGCCGCAGATTGCCGCACCCATCGGGACTTCCAGCGAGATCGACGAGGGTCCGACCCACTACGGCAATATCACGGACGGCACGTCCTTCCCCGGCGCCGGCCGCCTGGCGCTCTGGATTGCGGGCATCTTCAATACGGGAGACGAATTCAGCATTTCCTGGTACGACCCGGTGACCGGCACGACCACAGACATCACCTCCGGTATTTTCTCCATCTACCCCAATCAGATCCAGGTCTTCGTTCCGCCGGCATTGTTTTCAAACCCGATTTCGAGCCCCGATACCATCACAGTCACCGTCACGGATACATTGCTGAACCTCTCGGCGCATGCCCCGTTAGTGATCAACCCCGCGATGTCCGCCCCACAGCTTTGCTATCAGGGAGCCGCGGTCGGACAGCCTTATTCGCAGGCGCTCATCACCGGGGGAACCCCGCCCTACCTAGTTTCGCTGCAGCCCTCATCCTTGCTGCCGCCGGGCTTCCCAACTCCCGACGAACCCCTCACCGGTACGCCGACCACCGTGGGTATCTATACTTTCTACCTCCAATTCCAGGACAGTTGGGGCAACACCTTGACGCCGGTCAATCAGTACACGCTGCAAGTGGCCGCGGTGCCGGGCATCAGCGTGTCACCTGGCTCGATACCGGCCGGTTCGCCGGCCACGCAGCTTACGATTTCCGGCACCGGCCTGTTGCCGCCGGCATCCCCGCCGGGATGCAGTTTCGCCGGTTCGCAGTTGAACTGGGGAATCCCGCCTTCGGGAACCCTGCTGCCGACGACGGTCAGCAGCACGACGGCCGCAACAGCCACCGTGCCTGCGGCTTTGCTGGTTTCCCCGGGCGTGGTCGACGTGGTTCTGCAGCAGCCCGGACCGGGGGCGGATTCCAATCCTGTCCCGATCACCATCACGGCCCCGGCGATCAACACGCTATCGCCTCCTTCGGTCAATGCCGGCGCTCCACCATTTACCCTGACGGTCACAGGGTCGAGCTTCATTCCCGGCTCGACCATCATGTTCGGCACCACATCTCTCACCACCACTTTCGTCAACTCCGGCAGCTTGACCGCGACCGTGTCCACCGCGCAGGTAGCCAATTCCGGACCCGTCAGCGTGACCGTGGTGAATCCCGGAGGCGCTGCTTCGGTCCCGAGCACTTTTACGGTGTTGGCGTCGGCGATCTCCGGTTTGACCCCGAGCTCGGTGGTGGCCGGCTCGGCGGGCTTTACTCTGAAGGTCAACGGCCCAAGCTTCGTGAGCGGCTCGCAGATCTTTTTCGGCGCCACTGGTCTCACCACCACGTTCCAGAACTCGACGACGCTGACCGCCCCGGTGACTGCGGCGATGGTCAGCACGCCCGGCCAGGTTCCGATCACCGTGGTCAGCCCCGGACCGATCACTTCGCCGCCGTTCACCTTCACCATCACACCGGCTCCGAATCCGACGCCCATCATCACGCTGCCCCTGCAATCTTCTCCGCCGGCAGCCGGCGGCCCCACCATCGGCAACGCCATCACCGGTGGAACGAACCTGGCCAGTTTCCTGCTGTACATCAATGGCTTTTTCAACGCGGGCTACAACCACACCGTAAGCTGGGTGAACACCGCCACCAACACAACCACCACGTTTACGACATCCAGCGGCATCCAGAGCGTCAGCCCGACGCAGATCGTGGTGGCCATACCCGCGGCGCTGTTCAGTTCCCTGGTAAGCGGCGCGGTGACCGTGAATGTCACCGTCGCCGAGCAGCCGGCCATTGCCAGCCCACCGCCGCCGACCATCTCGAATGTGGCGCCGTTCCTGATCAACCCGCCGCTGGCGACTTCGGCGGTTACCTTCCCGGAAGGCACGGTCGGAGTGGCTTACTCGCAGCCTCTGACCTACACCGGCGGTACCGCGCCATTCAGTTCCAGCCTGGCGGCCGGATCGCTGCCGCTTGGGCTGAATCTTTCCTCTGGCGCTGGTCCGTTGACCGGATCGCCCACAGCCGCGGGCACGTTTAATTTCACGATCAAGATCACCGATGCCTGGGGCAACACGGCCCAAGCCGCGGATTCGCTGACGATCATTACGACTCCCACCATCGCGCCACCACTGATCCCGGCTTCGGGGCTGGCGGGATCAGGCAGCTTTACACTCACGGTCAACGGAACCAACTTCATCGTGCCGGCCGGTTCGGCGCCGGGATCGGTAGCCGAGTGGGTCGTCAGCGGATCGTCTCCCGTCCAGTTGACGACCGTCGTGGCCAACGCCACGCAGCTTACCGCCACAGTTCCGGCCAACCTTGTGCAATCGCCGGCGACGGTGGGGATCGTGGTCGCCCAACCGAACGGCGTCACCTCGAACAGCGTTTCGTTCCCGGTGCTGGGACCCTCGATTTCCAGCCTGTCGCCGAGTTCCATGGCAGCCGGATCGGCGGCGTTTACGATCACGGTGAACGGCTCGAATTTTTCGAGCAACGCGCAGGTCGTGTTCGGCGGAACAACCCTGGCCACAACGTTCGTGAATTCCGGCAGCCTGAGCGCCACGGTGACGGCTCCGCTGATCGCAGTGCCCGCACAGGTTCCGGTGACGGTGGTCAATCCCGGCTCAGTTTCGTCTTCGCCTTCGACCTTCACGGTAACGGTGAACCCGGTGCAGACGCCCACGATCACGCCGCCGCTCCAATCGTCGCCGCTGACGTCTTCCACGCCGACGCTCGGCAATGCCATCACCAGCGGCGCCAATCTGACCGCGTTCCTGCTTTACATCAACGGCCACTTCAATGCCGGCGACAACCACACGGTAACCTGGCTCGACACCAGCACCAACACCACCACGACGTTCACCTCGCAGAACGGCATCCAGAGCGTCAGCCCGACGCAGATCGTGGTGTCGGTGCCCGCCGCGCTGTTCAGCACTCTGGCAACCAGCCCGGTGACCGTGAAGGTATCGGTGACCGAGCAGGAGCCGATCAGCAGTCCGCCACCGGCCGTGACTTCGAACTCCGCGAACTTCCTCATCAATCCGCCGCTTGCCACGACTACGTTCGTGTTCCCCAACGGTTCGCAGGGAGTGGCGTACTCGCAGCCGGTGATGTTCAGCGGGGGCACGGCGCCCTTCAGCTTCAAGCAGGTGAACGGCACACTGCCCGCCGGGCTTTCCCTGGCGCAGGACACGGGCGTTCTCTCCGGCTCGCCGACTGTCGCGGGCGACTACACCTTCGGCGTGGAGATTACCGACGCCTGGGGCGACAAGCTCGATGCGACCTACTACATGCAGGCGGCCGCGATGCCGGATATTACCGTCGCGCTGGCGCCCAATTCGGTGCCTGCCGGGACGCAGGCATTGCAGGTCACCATCAATGGCGTGAACTTCCTGGTTCCAGCCGCGGCGGGCAGCGGCACACTGCCTGGATCGGTGGCAGAGTGGCTGGTACCCGGAGCGCAGCCGGTGCTACTGGCGACGTCCGTGACGAGCACCATCCTGGCGACCGCCACGATTCCCACCAGCCTGTTGGCAGCCCCGCTGAACGCCTCGATCGTGATGGTGCAGCCCAACGGCCTGACCTCGAACGCCATGCCGTTTACGGTTCTGGCACCCACGATCACGAGTCTGCAGCCATCCTCCGGAACGGCGGGCATGGCCGCGTTTCCGCTGTCGGTTTCAGGCGCCAATTTCATCAATGGGTCGCAGGTGGTGTTCGGCGGAACCCCGCTGGCTACTACCTTCTTCGGTTCGGGCACTCTGAATGGCGCGGTAACCGCCGCGTTGGTGAGCAAGCCCGGACCGGTTAGCGTGACGGTGGTCAACCCGGGCGGCGCCACATCGGCGGCCGTGACATTCCAGGTCGCCAGCAAGATCACGATCCTGAATACCTCATTGCCGGCGGCACAGTCCGGCGTGCTGTACGATGTGACTCTGGCCGCGACGGGTGGAACGGCGCCTTACACATGGTCAGCTCAGGGCCTGCCCAGTACAGTGACGCTGAATCCGACAACGGGTGAAATCCGCGGCTCCTTCAACACCACCGGTACGTTCAGCGTGACCGTTCTGGTAACGGATTCGGCCGGGCAGATCCAGTCCGCGCAGTACAGCGTGACGGTGGGAGCGGCGCCGGTGCAGTTGCAGATTACGACGGCGTCTCCGCTGCCGACCGCCACGGTCGGGACCGCCTACACCCAAAGCTTCGCGGCCACCGGCGGCACGCAGCCGTACCATTTCGCGCTGGTGGGCACACCGCCCCCCGGATTATCGTTCTCGGCGGGCGCGCTTGCCGGCACGCCCACGACGGTGGGTCAGTACAGCTTCAGCATCGCGGTTTCGGATTCGGCGGGCGGGTCGGCCATTTCGCCGTTCCAACTCACGGTTTCGCCGGCCGCGCTGGTGCTCACCGGATCGGTTCCGGCCAGTTCCACGGTTGGCTCGTCGCTGAGCGTGCAGTTCGGCGCGACCGGTGGAATCAGCCCGTACACCTTCAGCTATACGGGCAGCTTGCCCACCGGTACGGTATTCAACACCGGCGCATTGGCGGGCAACCTGACCGCCCCGGGCACCTTTGCCTTTACTGTCACGGTCACCGACAATACCGGCGCGGCTCTTAGCAAAACCTTCGTCATCAACGTCACTACAGGTCCGTTGACGATCACCACTACGTCGCTGCCGAACGGGTCCATCACCCAGTTCTACAGCGCGACACTGGCGGCTTCGGGCGGCGTACCCGCGTATACCTGGAGCGCCAATGGACTGCCGCCGGGGCTGGGAATTTCTCCAGGGGGCGCCATTACCGGTTCGCCGACTACGGCGGGGTTGTACACCGTCGCGGCGACGGTCAGCGATTCGACGGGGACGAAGGCCAGCCAGAATTTCCCGGTGACGATCACGGCAGGCGCGCTGACGATTACCACCCAGTCGCTGCCCGGCGGAGTCGCCGGTACGGCGTACTCGGCGACTCTGGCGGCGAACGGCGGTGCGCCGCCGTATACCTGGTCGGCCAGCGGGCTGCCGTCGGGCCTTTCGATTTCATCCGCCGGTGCCATTAGCGGGTCGCCGAGCGCAGCCGGAACCGCTACCGTCGCGGTCACGGTGACGGACTCGGCCAAGGCCACGGCATCGACGAGTTTTAGTTTGGCGATCGTCTCCGGCACGCCGGTGATCTCGGGTATCTCGCCGAGTTCGGCGCCGGCGGGCGGACCGAGCTTCACCCTCACGGTCACGGGCTCGAATTTTACTAACGGCGCACAGATCGTTTTCGGCGGCACGCCGCTGACTACGAACGTCACGAGCAGTGCGGTTCCGGCGGGGCGTCGTTTGGCGGCCGGGTTGGCGCGGCCGGTGCTGCGGACGGCAGAAACCCCAGCGGCTACCAGCACGACACTCAGCGCGACCGTGCCCGCGGCTCTGATCAGCAAGCCGGGAGTCTTGGCCGTAACGGTGGTCGATCCGGGCGGCGTCTCCTCGGCTGCCGCAACCTTTACGGTTTATAGCAAGCTGACGCTGCTGACCACCGGGCTGCCGGCGGGCCAGACGGGGACATCTTACAACGTTACCCTGGCGGCCACTGGTGGATTGCCGCCCTACAACTGGTCGGTCACCGGGCTGCCCAACACGATCATCCTGAATCCGGTGGCTGGCACGATCAGCGGCATCTGGGCCACCGCGGGCACTTACAGCGGCGTCATCACGGTAACCGACGCCAGTGGACAGAGCGCGTCCTCGCAATATTCCACTACCGTCACGACGCCGACCACACCGCTGTCGATTGTGACTTCGACGCTGCCTCAAGGCACCGTCGGCCAAGGCTACGGCGCGACGGTTTTTGCCAACGGCGGATCGCCGCCGTACAACTTCTCGTTCAGCGGCAACGCTCCTCCGGGGCTGACGTTTTCGGGCGGATCGAACGGCTCGCTGAGCGGCACGCCGACCACCGCCGGCACGTTCAGCTTCAATGCCACGGTGACGGACAACAACAACGCGAGCGCGTCGAAGGGCTTCAGCGTGACGATCGCGCCGGCGCCGATCACGGTGACCGGGTCGGTGAGCGATGCGACGGTCGGGACGAGCCTGAACGTGAAATTCGGAGCCACCGGCGGTGTGCCGCCCTACACGTTGAGTTCGAGCGGGTCGCTGCCGGCTGGCACTACGTTCAGCAACGGCGTGTTGTCGGGGACCGTTACCGCGACAGGCACCTTTACCTTCACGGTGACGGCTACGGACAGCGCGGGTAGCTCGTCGAGCAAGTCGTTCACGATTCACGCGACCGCGGCGACGCTGGTCATCACCACGGCGAATCTGGGCAACGGAACGGTGGGATCGCCGTACAGCGGGTCGGTATCGGCGACCGGCGGCGTGTTGCCGTACACCTGGACGGCGAGTGGAATGCCCTCGGGTTTGAGCATCTCCGCGGTGGGAGCGATCAGCGGGACACCCATCGCGGCGGGCACGTACAGCGTTTCCGTGACCGTGACGGACTCGGCCGGGACCAAGGCGTCGCAAGGCTACACAGTGACGATCGCCTCCGGGCTGACGGTGACGACTGCTTCGCTGGGGACCGCCACGGCGGGCGCGCCTTACAGCGCATCCCTGGCAGCAGCCGGCGGAGTTCCGCCATACACCTACAGTGTAAGCGGATTGCCCGACGGGTTATCGGCATCGGCATCGGGCGCGATCAGCGGGACGCCCGCGACGGCCGGCAGCTACACGGTCGGAGTCACCGTGACGGATTCGCAGGGGTCGAAGGCGACCGCTAGTTTGGCGCTCACGGTAGTAGCGCCCCCGCTGAAGATCACCACGACGTCGCTGGGCAACGGGACGGTCGGGACGGCGGTGTCGGCGACGCTGGCGGCCACCGGCGGTGTACCACCGTACTCGTGGACGGCAACCGGTCTGCCGGCGGGCGTGACCATCTCGCAGGGCGGCGCATTGACTGGCACGCCGACGGCGGCGGGCAGTTACACGGTCGCGGCGACCGTAACAGACAACGCGGGGACGACGGCTTCCGCGAGCCTCGCATGGACAATCGCACTGCCTTCAGTGCCGTCGCTGACTTTGACAGGTCTTGGATCGACCGGAACGTCGGCCAGCCAATCGACCCTGTCGGTGAGTCTGGGCACCTCGTACCCGGTGGATGTGACGGTGACCCTGACGCTGACCTTCTCGCCGGCGTCGGGCGGCGATGATCCGGCGGTGCGGTTCTCGTCGGGCGGAGGCGATGGGAGGACCGTAACCATCACGGTGCCCGCGGGTCAGACAGCGGGTGCGAGCACCATCGGCGTGCAGACGGGTACGGTGGCAGGGACCATCACGGTGACGGCGCAGATGAAGGCGGCGGGTCAAGACGTCACGCCATCCCCGGCGCCGACGATCACGACCAAGATCGCGGCGGCGCCTCCGGTGATCACGAGCGTTTCGGGCGCGGTAACGACGGGCGGGTTCACGGTTACCCTGGTAGGCTACTCGAATACGCGGGACATGACACAGGGGACCTTCACGTTCACCGCGGCGAGCGGGGTGAGCCTGCAAACCAGCACGGTGACGGTTCCGCTGAGTTCCTTGTTCAGCGCATGGTACGGGAGCTCCGCTTCGGCGCAGTACGGCAGCCAGTTCACATTCACGCAGCCATTCACGGTTTCGGGGACGGGCCAGGCGGTGACGTCGGTATCGGTGACACTGACCAATAGCGCGGGCACCTCGCAGAGCTCTTCGGGAACTGTGCACTAAGTCCTAAGTGCGCTTCTTCGAGGACGCCTGGCGCGAGCGCACGATCCCGCTGCCCGCGCCCAGCAGGTCGTTGACGGTGGCGAGCAGGGTCTGCGGCGTGAACGGTTTAGGCAGGAAGCGCACGCCCGGATCGGCGGCGCGCTTCCCCAGTAACTCGCGATCGTAGCCGGACATGAAGAGCACCAACATATCGGACTGCGTCCTGCGCAAGTGATCCATCAATTCCGGGCCGCTCATGCCGGGCATCAGGACGTCGGTGAGCAGCAGGTCGATGGGCTTGCCGTGATCCGCGGCCAGCGCCAGCGCCTCCTGGCCGTGGCTGGCCTCCAGCACGCGATAGCGAGTTCCGGTGAGCACTTTCGAAACAAGTTTGCGCAGCGCTGTTTCGTCCTCGACTACCAGCACTGTACCGCTTCGCGGCCGCTGCCGCATGGCGACCGGTTCCGAGTCGTCGTCATCGACTCCTCTGGCGGCCAGGGGCAGGAAGACACGGAAGGTGGCACCCCGGCCGGGTGCGCTCTCGACCACGACGGTGCCGCCGCTCTGGTCGACGATGCCGTAGACCGTCGAAAGGCCCAGCCCGGTTCCCTGGCCGAGTGCTTTGGTCGTGAAGAACGGCTCAAAGATATGCGACAAGGTTTCCGCATTCATGCCGACGCCGCTATCGCTGACACTGAGCACGGCGTACGAACCGGGGCGCACGGGACCGCTGCCGTCCAGGCCGACATGCTCGATGCCGGTCTCTACCGTCAGGCGGCCGCCCTCGGGCATGGCGTCGCGCGCATTCACTACCAGGTTCATGATGACCTGTTCGATCTGCGTGCGGTCGGCCTTCACGTGGCACGTGCGGCCGGATGGTTTCGTGAGGAGCGTGATGTGCTCTCCGATCAGACGGCGCAGCAGTTCTTCCATTCCGCCGACCACCTCATCCAGATCCAGGACGCGCGCGCGCAGCACCTGCTTGCGGCTGAACGCGAGCAGTTGCCGGGCCAGGCTGGTGGCGCGGCCCGCGGCCCGATCGATCTCCTCGACATACTCGCTCAACTCACCCGGCGGCAATTCTTCCTTTACCATGCGCGCAAAGCCGGTGATCACCGTGAGCATGTTGTTGAAGTCGTGGGCCACCCCGCCCGCCAATCGTCCGACCGCCTCCATTTTCTGCGACTGCCGCAGTTGCTCCTCCATCTGCTGGCGCCGTTCGATCAGGCTGGCGATGCGCATGAGCATCTCCGGCGGGGTGATGGCTGCCTCGCTCGCGGAGCCGCCGTCCGAGCTGATTGCGGGAGTTCGCAACGCATCGTCGACGTGGGCCATCAACTCGCCGATCTGGCGATACAAACGCTCCAGGCTTTCGTTGGCGGTGCGGAGTTGCCGGTTGGCGTCGCCCAGTTGCTGCGCACGCAGGTAGATTTCCGCCTCCATCTGGCCGGCCCGCGTGCGCAGGGCTTCGGTGATGCGATCGCGCTCCTGGCCCTTCTGCTTGAGGCGGATGAACTCGGTAACATCCTCGACCCGGTGGATGATGTAGACCACCTCGCCTGCCGCGCCGAGCACCGGCGAATTCACCGGACTCCAATAGCGCTCCTCAAATCCGCCGCCCTCGGAAGCGGGCCGGCGAATGTCGTATTTCTGAAACGCCATGGCGTCGGCGCGGCGCGTTTCAAGCACGCGCTCCAGCGATTCGCGCAAATTGCGCTCGCCGGTGGCCGTCGGATCGTCGGGATTATCGGGGAAGACTTCGAAGATGCCTTTTCCCAGAATGGCCTCCCGCGAGGTCATGGTGGCCTCAAGATAAGCGTCGCTCACGGCCAAAATGTTGAAATCCGGCGCGAGGACCAGATAGAGTCCGGGAGCGGATTCGAACAGTATCCGGAAATCAGGTGAGGGGGGACCGGACATAGTCAGTTCCATTGTACGAGGGTTTGTAAGATGTTCCGGGCAGGTGTATGTCGTCTCACTTTTGTCCGGCGGCCGGGGCAGCGGCGTACTTGCGCTGGCGACGTAGTTGCTCGGCCAACCGGGTGATCAGGCCGATTGTGGCCGCCATCTGCCTTGCGGCATGCCTTCTGTCCGCTGTGGCGCAACCGGCGGCCGCCCCTTCATCCAGCGACACTTTGGGGCGTCAGGACCCGCGCTCGTCGGTGACCGCGTTTCTCCAAACGTGCCGCGGCGGCGACTACGCCAAGGCTTCACAATATCTGGACCTCAGCCAGATTGCGGCGGCCCAGCGCGCGCGGGAAGGTCCGGACCTGGCGCGCAAACTCGAGGCGATTCTCAACTCCGATCCCGATTTTAGTGTGATGCGCCTGAGCCACATCCCGGAAGGCGACCCTTCCGGTCCGGCCGGTCCGGATCGCCAGATCGCCGCGACCATCGTGCAGGGCCGCGATCGATTCACGCTGGACCTGGAGCGCGTGGCTTTGTCGCCCGGCGGACCACAGGTGTGGCTGTTCTCGCCGGCCGCGGTTGCGGTGATTCCGGCCATTCAGACCTCGGCCGTAGCTCCGGCGATCGAGCGCTACCTGCCGCCGTTTCTGGTCACCCTTCAGTTCCTCGAAACGGCACTATGGAAGTGGCTGGCGCTTGTTCTGCTGGCGCTGGTGATGATCTCGCTGACGCGCCTGCTGGACCGTCTGCTGGCGCTGGCAATCAAAGTTCCGCAACGATACTTCGGCGATAAGTGGGGAGCGGGCTGGCTGGATGCCATAATCCAACCGCTCCGGGTGATGCTGTGGCTGGCGATTCTGCGGATCGGCATCGGTATTGTGGATCCATCGGCGATTGCGCGGCTGTATATCGGCCGCTGCATGCAGATTGTGTTTGTCTGGTCGGTGGCGTGGTGCTTCATCCGCCTGGTGAACATGCTCTTCGTGCATGTCGAACTGCGCCTGACCAAGCACCAGCAGCTTGCCTCGCGGACCATGCTGCGGCTCGGACGGCGCACCGCCGCGGTCACCATCGTGGTGTTCGCCATTCTGGTGATCCTGGAAAACTGGGGCTACAATACTTCGACGCTGATCGCCGGGCTGGGGGTGGGCGGAATTGCCATCGCGCTGGCCGCGCAGCAGACCATCGCCAACGTTTTCGGCGGCGTTTCGCTGATCGGCGATCAGCCCGTCCGCATTGGGGAATTCGGCAAATTCGGCGACATCACCGGCGTGGTGGAGGACATCGGGATGCGTTCCACGCGCGTGCGCACCCTGAACCGCACAGTGGTGAGCGTACCCAATTCCAACTTTGCCGGTTTCAACCTGGAGAACTACTCCCTCCGCGACAAGATCCTGTTCAACCCTTCGCTCCAGATCAAACGCACGGCCACCGCCGACCAGATGAGCTCGCTCATCGAGGCCATCGGAAAGCTGCTGGCGCAGCACAAGGATTTGGAGCCGGCCCCCACTTCCGCCCGCATCGTGGCGATCACCTCCGCCTCGTTCACCGTGGAGATTTTCGCTTACGTGCTGACGCCCGACATCGATGAGTTTTATCAGAAGCAGAGCGAATTGCTGCTGCAGATTAACGCTCTGCTGGCATCGTCCAGCGTGGAACTGGCTTAGCGCGCGGATCAACTCTCGCGGCCGTGGCTGCCTTTTTCGATCTCCTCCTCTTCCTCCTCCTCTTCGTCCAGTTCCGTTTCTTCGATTTCTTCCACAGCCATGGCGTCGCCGCTCAGCAGCGCTTCGCCGAGTTCTTCGAGCGCGGCTTCGGCCTCGATCTCTTCGTCCAGCGTGTCGTGCAGCAGGTTGAAGGCATCCTGCTGGCTAAGCGTTTCGGCGATGGACAAGGCGGCTGAATAGCCGGCAAATTCGTAGTGCTCCACCTTGCGCGCGGCCCCGATCAGGGCCGTATCGAGCACCGGTGATTTCTCGAAATCCCGGATGAGACGGTCGGCTTCGGCGATGAGTGCCTGCATCGGCTTGCAATCGCTGCGGCCGGGTTCTACGGCAATGCGCTCGAAGATCTCCTCCAGGCGGGTGATCTGGGCTTTGGTCTCCTCCAGGTGGTTGGCGAAAGCGCTGCTCAGTTCCTGCGAAGAGGCAGCCGCCATCATCTTCGGAAGCGCTTCGGCAATTTGTTTCTCGGCGTCGTAAAGATCTTCGAGGCTCTGTTCGAGAAGATCTTCCATGTTGGCAGACTTTTTCATATTGGTTCTCCGGGTTCTCAGGGTACGGATTCGCTGCGGTGGATTTCTTAAGCCGGCAACTCCGTCGGGTTGGGGAAATGATGCTGCTGGCGGCCCACGTCGCCGTCGTATTTCTTGGTCGTCTTGAACAGTTCGAAGCGGCCGTCGGACGCATCGAAGCGGCTGCGGTCGCGCAACTCTTGCATTTCGGGGGCGGTCATAGGCTGGAACCCGTGGGCGATCTCGAGATTCTGCCGCAGCACGCCCATCGATTCCATGCCGCTGATGGTGACCGCGACCGGCAGGCTCATGGCATAGCGCAGCGCCTCGGCCGGCGTCACCACTCCGTGGCGGATCAATTCACCGCTGCCGCCCATGCTCTTCATTCCGAGCGGTGCGATGCCGCGGCGATTCAACTCCGGCAGCACGCGCTGCTCGAAGCTGCGAAACGTGGCGTCCAGGCAATTCAGGGGTATCTGCACGGTATCGAAAGGAAAGTCGTACGAGAGCATCTTCAGATGAATGGCCGGGTCTTTGTGGCCGGTGAAACCGACGAAGCGCACCTTGCCGTCCTGCTTCGCCTGCGTCAAAGCCTCGGCCGCACCGCCCGGCCGAAAGATCAGTTCGGGGTCGTTGTCGTAAATCACTTCGTGGATCTGCCACACATCCAGATGATCGGTGCGCAGGCGCTTCAGCGATTCTTCCAGCATTTGCACGGCGACGGTCTTGTCGCGGCCGTGCGTGCAGACTTTGGTCATCAGCACCACACGGTCGCGCTTGCCGCGCAGGGCATTGCCGAGGCGCTCTTCGCTGCCGCCATCGTGGTAGTCCCAGGCATTATCGAAGAAGTTGATGCCCGCGTCGATGGCCGTGCCTACGATCTGGTCCACTTCCGCCTGGTCCTTGGCCGAGCCGAGATGGTAGCCGCCTACCCCGAGAATGGAAACTTGCAGGCCGGTGCGTCCGAGCGGCCTGCGCGCAATCGAGCCGGATGTGTTCGTCTGCGCCATCAGTGCACTCCTACCGGCGACCTCAGGGCCGCGGATTCGATGAATTCTCTTCGGCTGGGCCTCATCGCTTCACGTTGGGGTAAGGATGCCCGGTATTCTCGATCGCCGCGACCATCTCTCGTACTTCGACCGACTGCATGTCCAACGGGAACCGGTGCGCCAGGCGCGCCTCGGGATTATCGAACTTCAGAGAGACTTTGTAGAGTTCGAAGCGCCCGTCGGCGGCATACGGCCGCGCACGGTCGCGCAGGGACTGCATTTCCTGCGCCGTCATCGGCTGGAAGTTCTGCGCGATCCGCAAGTTCTGTTTCAGCACTTCGCGCTTATCCACGCCGCTGATGGTGGTCGCGACCGGCAGGCTCATGGCGTATCGCAACGCCTCCTCGGCGGTGATGGCTCCGTGAACAACAGGCTCGCCATGGCCGCTCAGCGGCTTCATCCCCAGGGCCGCGATGCCGCGGCGGTTCAACTCCGGAAGCACGCGCTGCTCGAAGCTGCGGAAGTTTGCGTCGAAGGCGTTCAGCGGCATCTGCGCGGAGTCGAACTGGAAACCAGTGGCCAGCATCTTCAGATGAATCTCCGGATCCTTGTGTCCGGTGAAGCCGACGAAGCGCGTCTTGCCCTGCCGCCGCGCCTGCTCCAACGCGTCCGCGGCTCCGTTTTTGCGGATGAAGAGATCCGGGTCGTTATCAAAGGCCACGCCGTGGATCTGCCACAGGTCGATGTGGTCCGTCTGCAGGCGCCGCAGGGATTCTTCCAGCATGCGGATGGCGAGATCGCAATCGCGGCCGTGCGTGCAGACCTTGGTCATCAGGAAGACGCGGTCGCGGACGCCCTTGAGTCCCTTGCCCATCCAGTCTTCGGTCTTACCGCGGTGGTATTCCCAGCAGTTGTCGAAGAAGGTGATGCCGCCATCGACGGCATCGTGCACCAACCGGATGGCGGTGGCTTCATCCTCGGCATCACCCAGGTGATGGCCGCCGAAGCCCAACGCTGAAATCTGCACGTCGTAGCGTCCGAAGCGTCGCATCGGAATGGCAGGCGTCTGAGGCATGGCAGACTTCCAGGTGCTTTCAGCGTACAAGGGTCGATCGCGAACCAGCGGTTCGAATGCGAACAGAGAGCACCGCTAAACGGCGGCGGACGCACAATCAAAAGAGCACATTATGTCCGTGCGCCCACCGCGTCCGAACCAAGCCGCTGCCGCTCTGTCATCAGGCTGTGGACATCGTGTCCGCTATTTCTTCGGCAGGAACTGCTGTACGGTGCGCTCGGCCTCGCCCATGGCGCGCGCCAGGGACACCTTAGCCAGGTTGTGATCGAACACCGCGACGATGTAGTCGTCATGTGCGGCAACCACGGACTGCTGCGCCTGCACCACTTCGACCGTATCGGTGACTCCGGCGGCGAAGCGGTCGCGTGCCTGGCGCAGCGTATCTTCGGCCAGATCGACGTTGCTGCGCGCTACATCCACTTGATCCGCCGCGGCATTCAGATCGATGAACGACTGGCGGACGTCCTGATCGATGCGCCCGCGGACGTCCTCCACCTCCGCCTGGCGCTGCCGGAGCGCGGCCTCGGCCTGCTCGACATCGCCATGCACTCGCCCGCCCTGGTAGAGCGGGATGTTCAGCGTGCCCGTGACCGTGAAGGTGCCGTGGGCCGAGTTAGTAGGCCGTAACCCGGCGGCTCCATAGTCGCCCATCACCGTCACTGTGGGATACCGCTCGGCATGCGCCGCCTTCACCGCCGAATCGGCCGCCCGCACGGCGGCTTCGGCGGACTGCAGATCGGCGCGCGTCCGGTACGCGCGGGCGAGTGCGTCAGCCATCGTGATCGACGTCAGCGGCGTGAACGGAAAGTCGTCGGCGATGCTGAATTCCTGCCCCAATGGCAAGCCGATGATACGTCCGAGCCGCAGTTTCTGGCGGTCGCGCTCGGCCTCGAGCGAGCGCAGCCTCTGCCGGTCGATCTGCAACTGCACCTCCGTGCGGGTCGTATCGATGCGCGCGTTTAGCCCGGCTTTGAGCCGGTCGATGGCCTGCTGGTAGATTGCCTGTGAACTGCGCACCTGTGCGTCCGCCGCGGTAATGCGGGCATTCGAGGCGATGATCTCCAGGTACGATCCGGCCACCGCCAGCACGATCAGGTCGCGCGCATCCCGGGCCGCCAGCATGACCGCTTCGCGATTCTGCGTCGCCGTCCGCAGATTGCGCAGCCGCGTCAGATCGAAAACAGCCTGCTCTACGCGGGCCGCCCGCACGTCGAAGAAGTTGAAGGGGCCGACAGCTTCGGGAACTCCGGGGAGTGCAATGCCAAACGTTCGTAGGTTGATCTGCTCGACCGTCTCGCTCACCAGCGTGTTGACCTGTGGAAGCAGGCCGCTGCGCGTCGAGAGCCGCTGTCCTTCCGCCTGCCGCTCGGCATTGGATTCCGTAATCGCGCCGAGGTTCTGCTGCAGCGCCAGGCGCAGCGCATAGTCGAGTCCCAGGGGCAACATGGTCCCGGTGTTCCTTCCGCTGGCGACGCTGCCCGTGTACGCGCCCTGCACATTCACCGTGCTTTCGAGCGTGAGCGCACCCTGCCCGGCCGCTTCGACCGGCGTTTGTGTGGTCTCGACCGATCCGGGCTGCCCCTGACGTCCGGAAAGCGGTACTTGTTGCGCCTGCGACGGCGCAAGCGGTACCACCGGCGCCGCGCCCTGTGCGTAGGCCGATCCGCAGGACCAGTGTGCGATCGCCGCGGCGGCCAGGATGCTTGCACGAATCGATGTGCATTTACGTATCGGTATCGTCTTCCGGGAGAACCGTTCGAGTAGCCACATGGCGCGCCGGCGGACCGCTGGGACGGAGTTTCGACAGCAGTTTTCGGTCCAAGCAAAACGGGCCAGCGCGGTGTGCGTTAACCGGCAGATCGCAGCGTCGTTCGGTGGGCACGCCAACAGAGCCGGGACGCGGACGAGAGCTTTCGTGCGGTTTAAAACGCTGGAGAGGTGTCCTGTTTTGCCGCGATTTGGGCACGCCGGGCCGCGGGAGCGTCAGTACCCGGCGATTTCTTCGCGCGCGATCTGAAATGCGGTGTTGGCGGCCGGCAGTCCTGCGTATACCCCAACTTCGAGCAGCATCTCTTCCAGGTCGCACGGCTCGAGCCCGCCGGCCAGCGCGGCGCGCACGTGCATGCGAAATTCTTCCGCGCGCCCCAGCGCTGCCGTCGCCGTAAGCGCCAGCAGGCGGCGCGTGCGATCGTCGAGTCCCGGACGCTGCCACACCGTCCCCCAGGCGAAGCGCGTAATCAGCTCTTGAAACGCCCGGTTGAAATCCGTCGTGGCAGCGATCGAGCGCTCCACGTACGCATCGCCCAAAATGGCGCGCCGCTTCTCGAATCCGGCGGCCAGCGTATCACAGGGCGGCGGCAGCAGGAACCGCACCAGCGCGGCGTGGAACGATCGCGGCCGCTCCAGGTTCGATAAATGCGCCGTCGGCAGATACTCCACGCGCGCGCCCGAGATCGACTGCGCCAGAACTTCGCCGTGCCCCTGCCAGGGCGTCGAGACATCGCGCTCGCCGGCGATTATCAGCGTGGGTATGTGAATCGAGCCGAGCAGCTCGCGCTGATCCATGTCGCGGACCGCCGCGCAGCATCCCGCGTAGCCGATCGGGTTGGTGGCCAGCAGCACACGCCGGATGTGGGCCACTTCGGGCGGGTTGGCCTGCAGCCGCTCGGGCGTGAAGAATCGGGCCAGCACCGCGTCCGCCAGCGGTGCCATGCCGCTCTCGAGCACTGTGCGCCGGCGCCCCTCCATCACACTCGGATCGGGAAAACGCGCCGACGTGTTGGCCAGTACCAGCGCCGTTACGCGATCGCCCGCGTTCCCAGCGAGCCACTGCCCGATCATGCCGCCCAGCGAAAGTCCGCACCAGGCGAACTGGCGAATGCCCAGCGCATCCGCCAGCGCCAGCGCATCGCGCGCCAGCATCTCGACCGTATAATCGCCCGCCGTCGTTTCGGTGGCGCCGTGGCCGCGCGTATCGTAGCGCAGGATGCGGAAGTGCGGCACCAGCGCGGTGGCCTGCGCATCCCACATGGTGTGGTCGCAGCCGAGCGAATGCGAAAACATCAGCACCGGCCGGTCGTCAGTTCCTTCCAGGCGATAATACTGGCGAATCCCGCTGGCTTCCATCACGGGCATTCCGAATCCTCCAACAATCTGCGGCGAAATGTTTCGGCCGCGCCCAAATAGTCTTCGGGCCGTTCGAGCGCTTCGAACTCTTCCGGCGTCAACACGTGCGCCAGGCCGTCACGCAACGACGGCCCGGCCGCCGCACTCGTAACCAACGATTGTGCGGCCGCGCGCCCCATCCGCGGTGCCAGCAGCATCACCGCCTTCTCTGCAAACACAGCGCTCTGTGCCGCCAGATTGGCGCGCATGCGATCCGTGTTCACCGTCAGTCCGCCGATCGCATCCACCACCGCTGCCAGTGTGCTGCCGGTAGCCTGCACCGCGCCCGCAACGGCCGGCCATTCCGATTGCCAGCCGCCCGCCGCGCGTTCGTGCTCCTGCGGCATCGAGGCGAGAAACCCAGCCACCAGCGGCGGTACGCCGGCCGCAGCCGCCATCGCCACCACCGACGCCGCCGGGTTGCGCTTGTTCGGCATCGCCGACGATCCGCCGCCGCGCTCGGAAACTTCGCCGATCTCGGCCTGCATCAGCAGCGCAATGTCGCGCGCGACCTTCGCCAGGCTGCCGGAATAGATGCCGCAATGCGCCACTAGCGCCGCCAACCGGTCGCGATGCGCATGCCAGGGCACGTCCGGCACGCGCAGATCCAATTCGCGAGCCACCGCTTCGGCCAGTTCCGGCCCGCCATCGCCGTACGCCGCCAGCGTCCCGCACGCGCCGCCGAACTGCAGCACCAGTGCCTCGTCGAACGCCTTCGAAAGGCCGCGCCAGCTTCGATGAATCGCGCCGAACCAGCCCGCCACCTTGTAACCGAAGGTTGTCGGAGGCGCCGGTTGGAGCACGGTCCGCGCCAACATCATGGTCGATGAGTGGCGATCCGAAAGCTCTCGCAGCAGGCCTTCGAGCCGCGCCTGATCCGCCGCCAGGATCGCCCGCGCCTCGCGCAACAGCAGCACCAGAGCCGTGTCCAGCACATCCTGACTGGTGGCGCCCCAGTGCACGAACCCTGCCGCCTCCGGCGACACCTCGCGCACCCGCGCCGTCAGTTTCTTCACGAACGGGATGGCCAGGGTCGCCGAGGCGCGCGCCTCTTGGCTGAATCGCGAACCGTCCAGCCCGTCGATTCCGGCGATGGCATCGGCGGCCGCTTGCGGGACTATCCCCAGCCGCGCCTGCGCCTTGGCCAGCGCAGCTTCGAATCGCAACATCGCGCCCACTACCGCCTCGTCCGAAAAAACATCCGCGAGCGCTCCTGTAGTGGCGAAGCTGTCAATCAATCGCGCCGGCATCAGATCTCGAAAAAGACCGTCTCCTGCTCGCCCTGCAGGTGAATGTCAAAATTCCACTGGCCCGTTTGCGCCGCATCACGCCGGGCGATCAGCGTGCCGCGCCGCTCCTCCGGCACCAGCCTCAGCACCGGATCTTCCGCCAGTGCCGCATCGCCTTCGAAATACACCCGCGTGCACAAGCGCCCCAGCAAACCGCGCGCGAATACCGACACATTCAGGTGCGATGCCTGGCATCCGCCGCGTCCATCCGGCGCGCGCCCGGGACGTACCGTGTCGAATGTGCAGCAGCCCTCCGCATCGGTTGCCAAACGGCCGAATCCGCAGAAGGCCGGGTCGGGCGCCTGCTCCTGCGTGTCCGCCGGATGATCGTACTTGCCCGCCGCGTCCGCCTGCCAGATCTCCAGCATGCCGTCAGGCACCGGCACGTCATCGCCATCCAGCAACCGGAAGCGCACGCGCATGCGTTCGCCCTTGGCATCCGGACGCGTCAGGCAGCCCAGCGCGGCGTTGGACGTCAGCGCGAAATGATAAAACGGGCCGATCGTCTGGGCCGGCAAGCCGCACAACCGCTCGGGCTTCATTCGCGCCCCTCGAACGGCGTGGCCTCGCGCCCGCGCAGCACCATATCGAAGCGATAGCCGAGCGCCCATTCCGGCTCGGTCAGGCTCAGGTCGAAGCGCGACACCAGGCGCTGGCGCGCGCGCTCATCGGGAATCGATTGCGAAATCGGATCGAACGGCATCAGCGGATCGTTCGGGAAATACATCTGGGTGATCAGCCGTGTGACGAAGCACGGCCCGAACAGCGAAAAGTGAATGTGCGCCGGACGCCACGCATTAGCGTGATTGCGCCACGGATACGCGCCCGGCTTAATCGTCACGAAGCGGTACGCGCCATTCTCATCCGTCATCGTGCGGCCCGCTCCGGTGAAGTTCGGGTCGAGCGGCGCGCGGTGATCGTCCACATTGTGGAAGTAACGGCCGGCGGCGTTGCATTGCCACAATTCAACCAGCGTATGCGGAATCGGCCTGCCGTCCTCATCCAGCACGCGCCCTGTCACGATGATGCGTTCGCCCAAAGGCTCGCCCGCGTGCTGCCGTGTCAGGTCGTTGTCCGTCTCGCCGATCGGATTGTGGCCGTACAGCGGGCCCGTCAATTCCGACAACGTGTGCGGCAACTGGATCAGCGGCTTCTGCGGCGCGCGCCGCACCGTGGAAGTGTATGCCGGATATAAAAAAGGCGGCTGGCTGCCGGCTTCAGGCAACGGATACTCTTTCAAGCCTTGCTCCTTTCGCTCACTCATTCTCCGGCCGCCGTTCCGTGCGCGCGGGCGGTGCGCGCATGCAACTCGCGGAGTGTCTCCAGTTCGTGAGCCGAGGGCGGCTCGCTCTCGCGCACCTTTTTTGCGAAGCGCGCCTCCCACCCCGTATTCTCCCGCACCTTCTCCGCGCTCACGCCGGGATGCAGGGCTGTCACGACAAATTCATTGCACTCTGTTTCGGGTTCCAGCACGCACAGATCGGTCACCAGCAGCGCCGGTCCGGCGGTGCCGATGCCCAGCGCGCGCCGCTCCCGACCGGTTGGACCGTGGCCCAGCGTGGTCATGAAATCCAGTTTCGGTACGAACGCTCGCGGATGCTGCCGCATCACGATGAAGGTTCGCCCGCAGCACGCCGCGATCTCGGTGGCGCCGCCTGCGCCCGGCAGTCGCACCTTGGGACGCCGGTAATCGCCGATCACGGTGCTGTTCAGGTTTCCGAAGCGGTCCACCTGCGCGCCGCCCAGAAAGCCCACGGTGATTCGTCCGCCCTGCAGCCAATAGCGGAACATCTCCGGCACCGAAACGGTGGTCAGCGCCGTTTCGCATAACTCGCCATCGCCGATCGATAGCGGTAGCACGTTGGGCCGTGTGGCAATCGCGCCCGATTCGTAAATCAGCGTCACGCCCGGCGCGTGCGTCAGGCGCGCCAGGTTGCACGCCGCCGAGGGCAGCCCGATGCCGACGAAACAGACATCGTCGTTGCGCAGCGCCCGCGCCGCAGCGATAGTCATCATTTCAATGGCGGAATAGTTCATGCCGGCAACTCTGCGCGCATCACGTGTTGCTCGATCCACGCCTGGAAGCGTCCGCGGTCTTTGGCGATCTCGTCCCAGGCGACGTAGAACGAATTATCGCGCGAATAATAGCCGTGCGCATACGAGGGCCGCGCGCCACCCGGCACTACCGCCACCGCCGTCACCGTCCACGCCGGCAGGATCACCGCGTTGGGACTGCGCTCGCCGAATTCCTCCACTACCTCTTCCACCGTCACCAGCGACCGCCGCGACGCCAGCACTGCCTCCTTCTGCACACCCAGGATTCCCTCGATCAGCAGGTTGCCCTGCCGGTCGGCACGCTGCGCATGGATCACTGCTACGTCCGGACGCAGCGCCGGAACGCAGGCCAGTGATTCACCCGTGAACGGACACGCCACGAAGCGGATGTTCGGATTGTGCGCCGGCAAGTCCACCCCCTGGTAGCCGCGAAAGATCGCACAGGGCAGGCCCGACGCGCCCGCGGCATACGCATTCGCCATCGCCGCGTGGCTGTGCTCTTCGATCTCCAGCGCCTGCGGCCATTGCTTCTCCACCGCATCGCGCAAGCGGTGCAGCGACCCGACACCGGGATTGCCGCCCCATGAAAAAATCAGCTTGCGCGCGCAGCCGGCGCCGATCATCTGGTCGTAGATCAGGTCCGGCGTCATGCGGATCAGCGTCAGCCCGCGGCGTCCCTGCCGGATGATCTCGTGCCCCGCCGCAAACGGGATCAGGTGCGTGAAGCCTTCCAGCGCCACCGTATCGCCGTCATGGACCAGGCCGGCCACCGCCTCGCGCAAACTCAGGAACGAGCCCATGGGTCGATTATCCGCTACTCTAACCGATAGCGTCTGTTCCCATGCCGCGCATCCAAACCCAAGTCGGAATCGTCGGCGCCGGACCCGCCGGCCTCTTCCTCGGGCATCTGCTCCACCTCGAAGGCATCGACTCCGTCATCATCGAAAGCCGCCGCCGCGAGTACGTCATCGAGCGCGTCCGCGCCGGCGTTCTCGAACAGGGCACTGTCGATCTGATGATCGAAAACGGCATCGGCGAGCGACTCCGCCGCGAAGGCATGCGCCATGGCGGCGTCCACCTCGCGTTCCTGGGTCGGCGCCACCGCATCGACTTCGAAGACCTCACTGGCGGACGCGCCATCACCATCTACGGCCAGAACGAAGTGGTCAAGGACCTGATCGCCGCTCGCTGCGCCACCGGACGTGAGCTGCACTATGAAGTCGAGGATGTTTCGCTCACCGCCTTCGATACGCCTAAGCCGCGCATCGCCTTCCGCCTGGCTGGCGAGCCGTACGAAATCGCCTGCGACTTCATCGCCGGTTGCGACGGATCGCACGGCGTCTCGCGCCCCTCGATTCCCGCCTCCGCGCTGCGCGTCTATGAGCGCGACTACCCCTTCGGCTGGCTCGGCATCCTGGCCCAGGCGCCGCCCAGTTCCGATGAACTGGTGTATGCACTGCACGAGCGCGGCTTCGCCCTCTTCAGCATGCGCTCGCCCACAGTCACGCGCCTGTACCTGCAATGCGCGCCGGAGGAAGACCTGAGCCGCTGGACCGGCGACGCCATCTGGGACGAACTCACCGCCCGCCTCGGCACCGCCGATGGCTGGCGTCCGAATCGCGGCCCGATTGTACAGCGCGGAGTCACCGGCATGCGCAGCATGGTCGCCGAGCCGATGCGCTACGGACGCCTGTTTCTGGCCGGCGACGCTGCCCACATCGTCCCGCCCACCGGCGCCAAGGGCCTGAACCTGGCGGTCGCCGATGTCCGCACCCTGGCTCGCGCGCTTGGCGCCTATTACCGCGACGGCCGCGAGGATCTGCTGGACGAATACTCGGATCGATGCCTGCGCCGCGTGTGGCGCGCGCAGCGCTTCTCCT
>Ga0335085_10003070_pt1 | contig 29731 bp, 32 predicted proteins | sample Lox_Sample_45_FD_206712 | JGI IMG/M metagenome (GOLD analysis project Ga0335085, IMG submission 206712) | Soil microbial communities from Loxahatchee National Wildlife Refuge, Florida, United States - Lox_Sample_4.5 | ecosystem: Environmental > Terrestrial > Soil > Wetlands | place: USA... | reverse complement strand
CGGAGATCGTCGTGACCAAGCCGGGCGACTGCGCGCGCCTCGGCGCGGCGGAGACCCTCGTCGCCGACATCGCCCGGCCGGCGTTTGCCAACAACTACTACGAGATGGTCGCCTGCATTCGCGGTCCCGCCGTCGGCGCGCAGGAGCGCCTCGTGCGCGCGATGCTCGAGTCGACCCGCATCACCGGCTGATCCGGCGCACCTCCCAGCCGCCGGGGTGCGATACCGGTACGGTTCCGCGGGGCGGGCACTGCATGCACTGCGGAGGTGAACGGGGTGCAATGGGCGTTGCTCGACTCGCTTTCCGAGGCGGAACGGCGGGCGGTACTCGTGCGTTGCCGCCGGCAGCGGTTCGCCCGCGGCGAGGTGATCTTTCACGAAGGTGATCCCGGCGACTGCGTGCACCTGCTCGACAAGGGCACGGTCGCGGTGCGGGTGTCGACCCCGTCGGGCGAGGTGGCGACGCTCGACGTGTTGCGCCCGGGCGAGGCCTTCGGTGAGCAGGCACTGATCGGTGGCGAAGGCCAGCGTTCGGCAACCGCGGTGGCACTGGAACGGGCCGAGACCATGCGGCTGACCCGCCCCGACTTCGAGGCGCTGCTCGCCGAGCACCCCGCGAGCGCGCGCCTGCTCGTCGCGATGCTGGACGCCCGCTTGCGGGCCACCTCGAACAGCTTGCTGACCGCGCTCTACGTGCCCGCCGAGGCCCGCGTGTTCCGCCAGCTCGGCCGCCTCGCCGACATCTACGACGGGCACACGTCGGGTGCCATTCCCGTCACGCAGGACGATCTCGCGACGATGGCCGGAACCACGCGCCAAACGGTGAATCGCGTGCTGCGCCAGGCCCAGGACGACGGTCTCCTGAAGCTGGCGCGGGGCAAGGTCGAGGTCGTGGACGCGGCCCGCCTCCGCCGCCGCGCCCACTGAGGCACGCTCGCGGCGCGACCAAAGCGCGCGACAGCTCCGACATCAACGACGAGACCGTTTGCCCGCACCGCCCACTCGTCGTCGACACCGAAGCTGTCGTCGCCACCCGCCACATTCCGGGCCCGTCCGGGCCCGCTTCCACCCCCGGAACTCCTGCGCCGGCCGGGGCCGGCTGCGATCCAACAAGCACAGCTTGCGCCCGCGACCCACCGCGCGTCTGTCGTCCGGCCGACATTCACAACGTCGTCGCCCCGACAGAAGTGCTCGGGCGCATCGGCCGCCGTGCGCGGCGCCACGGTGCGAACGCCTGTTCGCAGTCCCGGCGCAGGTTCTCCGGGAATCGGCTCTTCCAAACGGACCGGGGAGACCGACTAAGCAGCAGTCTTCATGTGCACGTCCTCGTGGCGGACCTGCGCGAGCCGCAGCGCGACGAGGAGGCGCACCAACCACCAGCCCGGATCGATCTCCGGTGTGTTCAGCGCGAACCGCGCCGAGGTCGGCGCGGCGTGGTGGTTGTTGTGCAGGCCCTCACCCGCGGTGATCAACGCGAGCGACTGCAGGTTCGTCGCCGAGTTCTCGTACGGCTGCTTCCCTTTGGTGTGACCGACCGCGTTGATGGCGCCCGAGAGCATGACGTAGAACACCGCGTGCAGGCCCGCGGCAAGCAAGCCGGTGAGCAAACCGAACCCGAGCGCCCACATCGTGACGACGAGGATCGCGATCCCAGTGCCCAGACCGAGCAGCGAATAGTCCAGCGCGATCCGGTCGAGTGCGTCCGGCGGGAGATCGCGCGCGTACTTGCGCACCGTTGCCTTGTCGGCGGCACAACGCTTGTACAGCCCGACGTTGCCGAGCTGCACGCGCCAGAACCCGAGCTGCGCGGGGCTGTGCGGATCGTCGGGCGTGTCGGTCGAGGCGTGGTGCTTGCGGTGAACCGCGACCCATTCGCGCGGGCGCATGCCCGTAGTGATCCAGATCACCAGCCGGAACGGGATCGCAGCCGGGTCGCGAACGGTGAGTGCCCGGTGCGAGAGCGCGCGATGGAGATAGACGGTCGTGGCAAAGATGGCAACTTCGGTGACCAACAGCGCCGCCACGACGGCAGCAATGACATTGACAAGCGGCACCGCCAAATCGTACTACCGACTGGTCGGTAGAGACGTGTCGGTAGACTGACCGGGTGGCGCTGCCCGAGAGTCCCGGCTCGTCGACCAAGGATCTGATCCTCGAGGTCGCGCTGCGGCGCTTCGGCGAGCACGGCTACGCCGGAACGAGCCTGAACGACATCGCCGACGAGGTCGGCATCCGCCGGCCGAGCCTGCTGCATCACTTCCCGTCGAAGGAAGCGCTCTACCGTGCCGTTCTGTTCGCGTCCTTCGCGGACTGGACGAGCCTCGTCGAGCAGGCGATCGTCGGAACGCGGGAGGGCTGGCAGCAGGTGGAGCGGGTGCTGCGCGCCGCGTTCACCTTCTTCGAAGACCATCCCGAGTTCGTGCGGTTGGTCCGCTGGGAAGCGCTCGAAGGCGGACCGATACTGCGCGACGAGCTCAGTGTCTTGCTCCGACCGCTGTTCGATCGCGGCGCCGGCTTCCTCGAGCGGGAGATGGACGCCGGCCGGCTCCGCCGCTACGACGCGCGGCAACTCTTGCTCACGGGCTACGGCGCGGTCCTGTCGTACCTTTCCGACGGGCAACTGATGAGTGGTCTGCTCGACGTCGACCCGCAGTCGCCCGAAGCACTCGCCGAGCGGCGGGAGCACGTCATCGCCGTGCTGCGCGCCGCCGTCGCGCCGTAGTCACCAGCTGACGAGCTCGCGCCAGCGGGCGAGGAGCGACGCGTCGCCGAAGACCTCGAGCCGGTCGGCCGGGATCCGCCCGTAGAGGAACAGCAAGAGGTCGGAGGCGGTACCACGCGCCGCGACGTCGCCCTTCGCGTGTTCGCGCGTTACCGTGAGCCCGTCGCGTTCCAACCGTGCGAGCCATTCACCTGTGCCGTCGGTGCAATGGAAGTGGAGCGTCTCGCCGTCGCCGCGAACGCGGTCGGCCCGCGGCCAGAACGGAACCAACTCGAAGAGCTCGTCGATGCCGTCGACGGACAGATCGTGCGCGACCGGTTGCGGTGCCCGCGCCGCGAGCTGCGCGTCGTAACGGTGGACCGCCGTCTCGTTCGCCTGGCGGCGGGCCCAGAAGCCGCTGCTCCGGTCGGATGTCCAAGTCCACATCTCGACGTCGGGACCGGCGTCGGTGAGCGCGTCGGCGAGCATCGGTACGCCGGCCGCGAACCACTCGATGCGCTCGCCCACGGGCGGCGGTTCGGACTCGGACCAGTGCGCGCCACGCTCGGCGGCCCGCTCGGCGAGGAGGCTCGCGACCCAGCGATGGATCCGCCCGAGATGTCCCAACAGATCGGCGATCGTCCACAGCGGGCACGACGGGACCACCGTTCCGACTCCGGCCTGTTCGGCCGCGACCGCGAGGTCGGCGCCGTCACGCCGGATGGCGTCGACGTACTCGCCGTGGTTCATCAGTGGCGTGCGCCACGATCGGGGCCCGCGAGGGTCGTGAGGAACCGCATCACTGCGAATCTACCGGCGCGCGTTCGAGAAGCTCCGGGCCATTCTCGGCCGGCTTGTTCACGAGCGTTGTCACCGGCCAGAGCTCGAGCTCCTCGGAAGGCAGTGGGACGAGTAGGCGCGCGAGCGACTCGACGTTGCGGTTCTCCGCATCGAGCCACGTATCCCACGCGGATTCCGGCAGGATCACCGGCATACGGTCGTGGATCGGACGCATGACCTCGTTGGGCTCGGTCGTGATGATCGTGCAGGAACGAATTCGAGGCGCGTCGTCGCCGAGCGAACGGTCGTGCCAGATTTCCCACAGCCCGGCGAAGGCGAGCGGCTCGCAGTCGCGACGGCGGATGAACCACGGCTGCTTCTGCTTTCGGCCCTCGATCGGCTGCCACTCGTAGAACCCGTCGGCGGGAACGATGCAACGCCGTCGCTCGAACGCGCGTTTGAACGCGTTGCTGGTCTGGATCCGTTCGGCGCGTGCATTGATCATGCGATCGCCGATGGACTGGTCCTTCGCCCACGAGGGGACGAGGCCCCAGCGGACGACGTCGAGCACCCGCCGGCCCCGGCTGTCGGCGACCACCGGCACCTCGGCGCGTGGGGTCACGTTGTAGTTCGGATCAGCCGGCTTCGCCCGTACCTCTTCGACGTGGAATCGCTCGGCCAGGATCGTGGGCGAAGAGACCGACACGTATCGACCGCACATGTGCCGGCGAAGGTACTCGGGTGCCGGCGAAGGGACTCAGGGCCGGTGAAGGTCGCCGGCCACGCCGGCCTGGCCGGCCCGAGGTCGGAGTACCGGCCGCTTGACAGGAGAACGATCCGAGGTCAAAATAAAACCAACCGGTCGGTTTTCTTCCAGGGAGCGCAAATGGTCGACGGCAGCACCACCAAGGGTGAGCGCACCCGCCGCCGGATCGTCGAGATGGCCGCGCCGGTGTTCAACCGCCAGGGCTACGTCGGCGCCTCCCTGCGCGACCTCGTCGACGCGACCGGGCTCGAAAAGGGCGGGATCTACAACCATTTCGGCTCGAAGGAACAGTTGGCGCTCGAGGCGTACGACTACGCGATGAGCCGCGTGACGGAGAGCCTCGCCCGCTCTCAGGACGGCGCGACAGACGCCGTCGACCGTCTGACGCGCATGATTCGCGCCTTCGCCGGAAACGCCCGCCGCCCCGCGATCGAAGGTGGCTGCCCGATCATGAACACGGCCATCGAGGCCGACGACACTCACTCCGATCTACGCGATCGCGCAAGGGAGTCGATGACCCTCTGGCACCGCCTCGTCGGCCGCATCGTGAAGGACGGGAAGGCGGACGGAACGCTGTCAGCCGGTGTCGACCCGTACGCGCTCGCGTCGACGATCACCGCGTCACTCGAGGGGGCGCTGATGCTCGCGCGGCTCTACGACGACCCCGCGCACATGGATCGAGTCGTCGAGCATCTCGTCGGCCATGTCGAGCAGCTCCGCGCCGAGAAGGCCTGATGTCCGCGGCAACGAGGTCCGAATACGCGGCCGCGGGACACGTTCGGTCCCGAACGCTCACTTGGTCGGATCCGGTCGGCACGCGTGACCGGTTGCGAGGCCTCGATGGATTCGAGCGGCTCGACGCGATGCGCCGAGGCGAGGCCTCACCACCACCGGCAGTCGCGATACTCGGTCTTTCGCTCGAAGAGCTCGAACGCGGGCGCACGGTGTTCTCGGTCGTCGCCGAGGAAATGCACGAGAATCCGATGGGCACGATGCACGGCGGTGTCGTCGCGACGTTGGTCGACACCGCGATGGGTTGCGCGGTCTCCTCGACGCTGCCCGCCGACGCGGGCTTCACCACTCTGGAGCTCAGCACCAACTTCGTACGCGCGATCACCACCGCGACCGGACGCGTGCATGCCGAGGGACGCGTCGTGCACGGCGGCAGCCGCGTCGTCACGACCGAAGCCAGGGTCTACGACGACGCGGGCACGCTCTACGCGCATGCGAAGTCGACGTGTCTCGTTCTCAAGGGCAAGCAATGATGCGCGACGACAACGATGTCGGGATCATGCGCGTCGACGACAAGGAGTTGGCCATCCGACCGATCGCGATCTCCGACGTCGAACGACTCGTCCGCCTCTTCGATCGCCTGTCACCGGCCAGCGTCCACTTCCGCTTCTTCTCCCCGGTCGCGCGGCCGCCGCGCTCGGCCCTGCTGCGGCTCGCCGACGTCGACCACGGTCGCCGGGACGCCCTCGTCGCTCTCGACGGCGACGAGATCATCGCCGTGGCCCGCTACGACGGCCGCGAAGGCAGCCACCAGGCCGAGATCGCGCTCACGGTCGAGGACGCCTGGCAGCACCGGGGCCTCGGCCGGCGCCTGGCCCGGCGGCTCGCCGATCTGGCCCTCGACCGAGGTTACGACACTTTCGTCGCCACGATGCTCCCCGACAACCGCGCCGCGCTGGGCCTCGTGCGCAAACTGGTTCCCGATGCCGCGGTCCGCTGGTCCGGCGGCGAGTACGAAGCCGCGCTCCCACTCCGACGCGCCGGCTGAGCAGCTCAGCGCGCCTTGCCGTTGCGCGCCGGTCGATCGTTGAGCCGGTACACGAAACGCAACCCCGACCACGTGTCGTCGACCGCGCACACCTTGTTGTCGACGAGGCCGTGCGCGAGCCCGAGCTCACGAACGATGCCTTCGCGCAGATCGGTCGCGACGCACGCGGTGCGCTTCGGCCACGCGATCCACAATCCACCCGCGGGCGCGATCGCGCGCGACAAACCGTCGAAGCGCCGATCGAGCTCGGCGCGTCGCGTCGCGAAGAAGACCACGACGTCTTGCGCGCCGCGCGCTTGCGTGCGCAGGCGCACGCCCTTGGGTAACGGATTCAGTTCGCGTTCGAACCCCTCGGGCGCGCGCACGAGTGCAAGACGTGCCCCCGGCTTGATGCCGAGCTTTTGGGGAAGGGGCGTCCCCGAGTACCCCGCCACGGGTCGCAGTCAATCGCGGTTGAACCGTGCGGTCAATCAGGGCGGATCGCCGGCGCGCCAACGTGCGAACCGCGGTACTGTCGTCGCGATCAGCGCGACCCCGGCAAGACACAAGAGTCCGCCCGACACCACGGACACAGTCGGAGTGAACGCCGCCGCGACCAGCCCGCCTTCGAAGTCGCCCAGACGCGGTCCGCCGGCGACGACGAAGATGTTGATCGCCGAGATCCGACCGCGCAGTCCATCCGGGACGATGAGTTGCTGCATGGTGCTACGGAACACCGCGGAGATCACGTCCGCGCCTCCCGCGATCGCGAGGAACAGCACCGCGAGCGCGAGGTTGTCTCCCACCAGCCCGAACGCCACGATGGCCGAACCCCAAACGGTCACCGCGCTGATGATCGCGAAGCCCGGCCGGCGGATCCGGCCGATCCAGCCCGAGGTCGCCGCGCCGAGGAACGCTCCCAGCGCCGGCGCCGCGAACAACCAGCCGACGGTCTCGGCATTGCCGTGGAATTGTGAGATCGCGAGCGCGGTGAAGAGCACCCGCGGCATCCCGAACACCATGGCGACGATGTCGATGGTGAAAGTCGATTGCAAGACGCGTTTGCCTCGCAGGTAGCGCAGCCCGTTGAACACGGCGGCGAGCCCTTGGTCGTCCTCGGAATCCTCCATCCGTTCCGGCCGCTGCGACCGTACGAGGAACGCGGCCGTCAGTGAGGCGACGAAGCTCAGCACGTCGATCCCGTACGCCCACGACAAACCGACCCGCGCCACGACGATGCCGCCGATCGCGGGCCCGACGACCGCCGCGCCGTTCCACATCATCTGGTTGAGTGCCGCGGCCTGGGGCAGCAGATCGTGCGCCACAAGGCGAGGCGTCATCGCGGCGCGGGTCGGCATCGAGATCGAGACGAAGCCCGCGCTCATCGCCGCCGCGCCGTACACGAGCACGAGCGGTGGGTCGCCGAGGTGCGCGCCCCACAAGAGCAGCGCAGAGGCCGCCATCAGTCCCGTCTGCGCGAACATGAGGATGTGCCTGCGATCGCGGCGGTCGATCTGCGGGCCGAACCCGATCGAGACGAACATCATCACGACGAGCTGGGCGAGCCCGACGAACCCCACGGCCAGCGACGAGCTCGTGAGCCGGTAGACCTGGACGAACAGCGCGATCAACGTGACCTGGCTGCCGATCTGCGACAGGAGCTCGCCGCCCCAGAGCAACCGGAAGTCGCGTGATTCGCGCAGCGGTGTGACGTCGATCGCGAGTCCGCGCAGGTAGCCCCTCGCCGGGCGGCCGCGGGCCCGAGGTGCTGCGGTCACAGGACGAGGAACAATACCGACGGCCGGCGCGTTGCAAATCCCGACTTGCGCGTTGGTATTTTGCGGTCGGGCGGCATAGCCTGCCCGCGGCAACAAGACACAAGGGAAGAGAGGCACCGCATGGCGTTGCGCCTGGGCGACGAAGCCCCGAACTTCACGGCTGAGACCACCGAAGGCACCATCAATTTCTACGACTACCTCGGCGACAGCTGGGGCATTCTCTTTTCGCACCCGAAGGACTTCACGCCGGTGTGCACGACCGAGCTCGGCGCGGTCGCGAAGCTGAAGCCGGAGTTCGACAAGCGCAACGTGAAGGTCATCGGGCTGTCGGTCGACGAGCTCGGTAACCACAAGGGATGGGCCGCCGACATCGAGGAGACGCAGGGCGCGAAGTTGAACTTCCCGCTCATCTCCGACGCCGACCACAAGGTCTCCGACCTCTACGACATGATCCACCCGAACGCGAACGACACCCTCACCGTGCGTTCCGTGTTCATCATCGGCGCCGACAAGAAGGTGAAGCTCATCATCACCTACCCGGCGTCCACCGGTCGCAACTTCGACGAGATCCTAAGGGTCATCGACTCGTTGCAGCTCACCGCGAACTACAGCGTCGCGACGCCCGTGAACTGGAAGGACGGCGAGGACGTCATCATCGCGGGCGCCGTCTCCGACGAGGACGCGAAGTCGAAGTTCCCGAAGGGTTGGAAGGCGCCGAAGCCGTACCTGCGGATCACGCCGCAGCCGAACAGGTAGACCCGAGCCGTCAGTCTCGCTGGTACTCCCAGTCCGAGCCTCGCAACAGCAAGCGGTGGCGCGGACCGGGAGTATCGAGCATTGCGAGGTCGTCGTAGGCGACGTCCTCGGGGTAGACGCACATCGCTCCGCCGTCGACGAAGTGAAAGCGCGGTAGGTAATCGATCGGCGGCGTCGACCGGACCGCCTGCATGGCGTCCGCGACCGATAGGTGTCCCCGGAGATCCAGGAGCGTGACGTACTGCGGCGGCGCGAGCTCGATCTCGCCGGACGCCTGGGCGGCCAGCGCTTCGTCGGGCCGGAACCATTGGAGCGTCTCCGTCTCGGCACCGTCGGCCACCGCGTCGCCCCCCGCAACGGGACCGACGAAGAACCACGTGGCGAACCGCTTCGGCGAGCCTTCGGGTGTCGTCCAGTTCGAGAGGTGCACGAGGGAGTCGGCGTCCACGTCGACGCCGGCCTCCTCCTTTGCCTCGCGTACGGCGCCCCGCCGCGCTGCACTCGCCAGATCGTCGGGCGCGTCGCCGTAGTCGCCGGGATCGATACGACCACCCGGGAACACCCACGCACCGCCGTGGAACGCGAGCTTCGACGACCGGCGCCCGAGCAGTACCTCGAGACCCTCTTCGCCGTCTCGCAGCAACACGACCGTGGCCGCGGGCGCGGCCTCCACACCGCCCGCGGCCGGTTCGGAGCCGGCCGCGGCGCGCGTCCTGCGTTCCTCAATCCAATTGTTCAATGCGAAGCTCACCCTTTTCGTGCTGCGCCCGGAGCACCTTCTTGTCGAACTTCCCGACCGAGGTCTTGGGCACTTCGTCGATGAACGTCCACCGCTCGGGTACCTGCCACTTCGCGACCCGCTCGCCGAGATACGCCGCGAGGCGCGCCGGATCGCCCGGCGTGCCCGGCTTGACGACCACGCACGCGAGCGGGCGCTCGTCCCACCGCGGGTCGGGCACCCCGATGACGCTCGCCTCGACGACGTCGGGATGACCCATCAGGATTCCCTCCAGCTCCACCGAGCTGATCCACTCGCCCCCCGACTTGATCACGTCCTTGGCGCGGTCGGTGATCTGGATGTACCCCTCGGGCGTCACCGTGCCGACATCACCGGTTCGCAGCCATCCGTCGTCGAATTTCTCCGGGGCGGGGTCGCGGTAGTACTCGGCAGTGATCCAGGGTCCGCGCACCTCGATCTCGCCGACGGCTTCACCATCCCAGGGCAGCGCCCGGCCCGCGTCGTCGACGAGCCGCAACTCGACGCCACCCACGACCCGCCCGGTTCGCGAGCGCCAATCCATCTCTTCGGCCGAACCGATCTCGACGCCGGCCGGCGGGCGGGCGACCGCGGCGAGCGGCGAGGTCTCGGTCATGCCCCAGGCCTGGATGATCCGAACTCCGTACTTGGTCTGGAAGTTCTCCATCAGCGACCGCGGCACGGCGGAGCCACCACAGATGATGGTGTGCAGGCTCGACAGGTCGATGTCGTGGTCTTCGCCGTAGCGATAAATGTCGCCCCAGATCGTCGGAACCGCGCCCGAGAACGTGACGCGCTCCTCCTTCACCATGCGCGTGAGCGGCTCGGCCTGCAGGAAGCGGCCGGGCATGACGAGCGCCGCGCCGCAGAGGAACGCGGCGTACGGAATGCCCCACGCGTTCGCGTGGAACATCGGCACGACCATCAGGATCCGATCGCGCTCGGAGAGGTTCAGCGCGTTCGGGGTAGTCGCGGCGAACGAGTGCAGGAACGCGGAGCGGTGCGAATACGCAACGCCTTTCGGGTTGCCGGTGGTGCCGGACGTGTAGCACATCGCGGCGGCCTGGCGTTCGTCGATCTCGGGCCAGTCGAACTCGGGCGCCTCCGGTGCCAGCAGATCCGCGTAGCGCACCACCGGGCGCTCCTCACCGAGCGCGGACGTGTCGCCGTCGCCGACGACGACGAACGTCTCGACGGTCGTGAGCTCGGAGGCAAGCTTGGCGAGGACGGGGACGAGCGAATCGTCGACGAGCACGACTTTGGCGCCACCGTGGTTGATCACGTAGGCGAGCTGTTCGGGGTAGAGCCGGATGTTGAGCGTGTGCAGCACCGCACCCATCGAGGGAACCGCGAGATAGGCCTCCATGTGCTCGGAGGTGTTCCACATGAACGTGCCGACGCGATCGCCCTCGCGGACCCCGAGCCGGGCGAGGCCGTTCGCCAGCCGACCGGCGTTCTCGGCGATCGCGCCGTACGTGGTCCGGCGCGGTCCGGAGTCGGTCCACGTAACGCACTCGGTTCGTCCGTAGACGTGCATCCCGTGCCGCAGCACCGCCCTGATCGTCAGCGGGAAGTCTTGCATGGTGCTCGGGATCACGATCGCCCTCCTCGGCCCCGCGTCTTCGCGTGCATCAATCGCGCGAGAGCGTAACGCCGCCCGGCCGTTGCGGAGCCGTGCCGGCTCCGTTCACCAACCGAGGATCGCGCCGACGATCAGCCCGAGCACGAACAGCCCGCCCGCACGCCGAGTCACGAGGAACGACAGCGCCGCGAACCACAGTGGCCACACCGGGTTCGGGAACGGCGACACGGCCGGCTTCGGCTCCGAGTAGTACGAGAACGTCCGCCGCAGTACCGGGAACGAGAGCACGACCAGGATCGACGCGACGGGGAGCACCCGGGCCGCGGCGAGCACCGCGATCGAGACGTAGAAGACGACGAACATCACTTGGGTGAGCCGGCGCGCCGCGGCCTCACCCATGATCACCGGCAGCGTGTGGGTGCCGTCGGCCGCATCCCAAGGAATCTTGTCGATGTGCTTGCCCATGAGCACTGTGGTGCACAGGAGCGCGTACGGCAACGACGCGAGCAGGACCGCACCCGGGATCGTGCCCGTCGCCGCGTAGTAGCAGCCGCCGACCATGAGCGGGCCCCAGACGATCAGGACGGTCGGTTCGCCGAGACCGTGCTTCTTCAGCCGCAGCGGGGGCGCGGTATAGGCGGCCGAGAGCAGGAACCCGCCGAGCGCGAAGGCGACGATCGGCCATCCCCGAGCGACGGTCAGCACGACCATGATGGCGAGACAGAGCGCGTTGACGACCAGCACGCATCCCGCGAGACCCTTGCGGCTGATGACGCCCGACAGCACCGGGTGCGGGGAGTAGAGGTTGCGCGGGTAGTCGGCGCGGTCGGTGCCGACCTCGAGGTCGAACAGGTCGTTCATGAGGTTGTTCGCCATGTGAGCGAGGACGATCCCGGCGGCCGAGAGCGCGAACCAACCCCAGCTGACGTCGGCGCCGCGGAAAATCGCCAGGAGCCCGGCAATTGCCCCCGCGACGAGGGTCATCGGAAGCACCCCAGCCCGGGTCAAATACAGCCATTTGGACACGGGGTCGAGGCGCCCGGGGGGCGGGTTCGTGGTGGCGAGCACGTACCGCCAACTGTGAAAAAGGCCACCACCGGGTGCCCTCTTCGCAGATTGGGCTGCAGAAACGTCTGCCATAACGCCGAAGCCTAGAAGGCCAGAATGAATCTGCACCCTCGCTCCTGCCCTCCGGGGGATCGCGGGTCACGATCGGCGAGGAGGACAGCGAGTGACGATGACGACGACAGACACCGGACAAGTCCAGGTGCTGCCGCTCTCGTTGACCACCGCTGAGGTCCGCCTCTCGACCGGTGGGCCGGGCCTGAGCATCGGCAAGGTGTCGTCGCGGAACGGGCAGTGGTACTGGCAGCACCGCGACGGCGAGCAGAGTTCCCCGATCGCGGCGAGCCGGACCGCGGCCGCCAATGCCCTCGCCGAGTACCACCGGGCGTTCAAGGCGCAGGCCGCGCCGGCCGCCCCCGTGCGCCGCTTGCTCTTCGGCTGATCCCCGGGGAGCTCAGCCCCCGTAATTCATCCGTGTGTCCTCCATGCGGAGGACCTCGGTTTCCTCGTCCTTCGAGAACGCCGCGTTCACGATCTCGGCGAGGAACAGCGTGTGGTTCCCGACCGCGACCGGCTGGCGTACTTCGCACTCGACGTAGGCGACCGACTGCGCCAGCACGGGCGCGCCGGTGGCCGGGCCTTCGATGTAGGGGAACCCGTTGAGCGTGCGGGCACCGAGGTCGACGTCGGCGGGCTTGGTGAACTTGCGGACGATCGCCCGGTCCTCCCGATCGATGATGCACAGGCTGTAGACGCCGCCGGCCTCGATGAGCTCGTGCGTCAGCGCCTCGCGTTCCACACTGATCCCGATCCATTTCGGTTCGAACGAAACCTGTGTCGCCCAGTTCAGGGTCATCAAATTGCGACGCTCCGCCCGATCGGTCGACCCGACCACATAGAGCCCCGACGGCATCTTCCAGAGCACCCGGCGCCGGCGCCGGTCGTACTCGTCCGGATCGGCGCCGTCCGGGAACGGCGGCACCGGACCTTCCTTGGCGGGCATGTGACGAGCGTACGCCGCGCCGCGTTCAGCTCGTCGTGTCCGCGCGACCGAAGTCGTCCTCGAGCCGCACGATGTCGTCCTCGCCGAAGTATTCGCCGTGTTGCACCTCGACGAAGACGAGATCCACGCTCCCGGTGTTCTCGATGCGGTGTGACGCGCCCAGCCCGATGTCGACCGCGATTCCCGGCCCGACCTCGATCGGCGCGTCGTTCAAGGTGACGACGCCGTGACCGCGGACGATGAACCAGTGCTCCGAACGGCGCGCGTGGACCTGGTAACTGAGTCGCTTACCCGGCCGGACGATGATCTGCTTCACCTTGTGATCCGCGTCGTCGAGGACCACCTCGTAGCTTCCCCACGGCCGTTCGTCTCGCTCGAGGCTCATAGGCGACAGTCTGCCCGGTCAGCGCGCGCCGGACGTGGTTCCGCCACCGGCGGGATCCGAGGCTCGGAACACGTAGAACGACGCCCGTGCCGGCGCCACGAGGAAATGGTCGGCGTAGCGTTCGTGTATCTCTCGCTCGACGTCGGGCCGTCGTACGAATCCGGCCGATTCGATCTCGGCGACCCACCACGTGGTGTGTGCCCACACCAGGTGCCCATTCATCGGGTAACCGTCGTCGTCACAGTGCAGAACGCGAAAAGGCCGCGCGGCCGCGATGTCGTCGTTCCATTCCTCGACGTAGACGGGGAACACCTCACCGAACACTTCGTCGCGACCGATCGCCGGGATGTTCGCGAAGAACCAGCCGCCGGCACGCACGCGGGCGCGCAGCGCGCGTAGGTATCGCGCGAGCCGATTCGGGTTCAGGTGCTCGAAGATGTCGAGCCCGTACACCAGGTCGTAGTCGGAGGGCAGATCGAGGTCGAGCAAGTCGCCGAGATGAATGCGCTTGCGCACGTCGGGGGCCGCATGGTCGTACGCCATCCGGCTGATCTCGACCCCTTCCCCGTCGACCCCGTGCTCGGCCAGCACCGCGAGCACCGTGCCCGACGAGCAGCCGATCTCCAGGGCACGGCGCGGTCCGAGGCCCGCGAGCAGCTCGCCCATGACGCGCTTGTCCTCGTCGGGGTCGAGGTTCCACACGCCGCCGTGCTCGTAGTAGGCGTCGTCGATGATCGTCCGTTCGAGCCAGTCGAAATCGGATGGGTCGCGCACGTCGAACGCCCAGAACGGACTCGTCCCCGAAGTGTCGACGGCAAGGCGGTAGCGCTCGGGCGAACGGCGCCGCGGCGAGGACGACGAGCGGACGCGCTCGCAGTACTCCGGCGACATCGCGATGCTCATGACGATCTCTTCACGGGGGATTCCGGATGCGATCCGGTCGCCCCAGAGCCGGAGCCCGTCAGGATCGGCGGGCCGCCCGAGCAGCCGCCGGTACACGTCGTCGACGAATGCCGAATCGCGCGAGGAGCTCGATCGCACGCGTCCGGGACGGCGGGGCACTCGCAGAGACTAGGAGACGCGCTCCAGCACGACGACCGGGATCTTGCGCGACGTCGCCTTCTCGTACTCGGCGAAGTTCGGCATGATCGCAGCCTGGGCGCGAAACAGGCGCTCACGCTCGGGATCCTCGGTCACACGGGCGCGGGCCTCGAACGTCTCGCTCGGCAGCTCGACGGTCACGTCGGGATTCGCGACGAGGTTGTGATACCAGTCGGGGCTCGTAGGGGCACCGCCTTTCGACGCGATGATCACGACGTTGTCGCCGTCGGTCGTGTAGACGATCGGTGTCGTCCGGCGTTTCCCCGACTTCGCGCCCGTCGTCGTGATCAGTACGATCGGTGCGCCGGCAAACATGCCGGTCACGTGGCCGGCGTTGTTGCGGAACTCGTCGATCAGCGCCGCGTTGAATCCGGCGAAGTCGTTGTTGAAATCCTCGATATTCGGCATATGCGGCAAGATAACGTCCGGTTCGTGGCGCGGATTCCCGAGGGCGTCGATCTCACCGACCTCGATCTGTTCGCAGGCGGCTTCCCGCACGACGTCTTCACCGAGTTGCGCGCGATCGCGCCGGTGCTGTGGCACGAGCCGACCGCGCACACCCCCGACGGCGAGGGGTTCTGGTCGGTACACGCGCATTCGGCCTGCCTGACCGTCGTCCACGATCCCGGCGCGTTCTCGTCGGAGACGGGTGGGAGCCGTCCGTTCGGCGGTACGACGATCAACGACCTTCCGGTCGCCGGGCTGATGCTCAACATGATGGACGATCCGCGTCACCAGCGCGTCAGGTTGCTGGTGAGCAAGGGCTTGACCCCGCGCATGCTCACGCGGCTGGAGGAGGAGCTGCGTACGAGAGCGGCCCGGCTGGTCACCGCCGCGGTCGAGCGCGGCGACTCCGATTTCGTCGCCGAGGTCGCCGGCGAGCTGCCGATGCAGGCGATCTGCATTCTGATGGGCATTCCCGAGGCCGACCGGCACCGCTTGTTCGGTTGGATCGAGCACTCCTTCGACTTCAAGGGCGACCGCGGTTCGTTCGAGACGACCGATGAGGTCGCGCGGGCGGCCGCGGCGATGTTCGAATACGGCTCGGCGCTGATCTCCGACAAGCGCGAGCACCCGGCCGAGGACATGTTGTCGATCGTCTGCCACGCCCGCCTCGACGGCGAGGACCCGCCCGCGCTGACGGATCAGGAGCTGCAGTTCTTCTTCTCGCTGCTGTGGGCGGCCGGGGCCGACACGACGCGCAATTCGATCGCGGGCGCGATCGTCGCACTCGACGCGTTCCCCGACCAGTGGCGATGGTTGCGCGGTCGCGGTCTGGTCGAGTCCGCGGCGGTCGAGGAGACGGTGCGCTGGACGCATCCCGCCGCGTACAACCGGCGCACCGCGACACGCGACATCGACCTGTGCGGCGAAACGGTTCGCGCGGGCGACAAGGTCGTGTTCTGGGAGGCGTCCGCGAATCGTGACGAGAGCGTGTTCGCGGATCCATTCCGGTTCGACCTCACCCGCGACCCCAATCCGCACCTCGGGTTCGGTCACGGCGTTCACCACTGTCTGGGCGCGAATCTCGCCCGACTCGAGATCCGGGTCGTGCTCGAGGAGCTGTGCGCGCGCGTCGCGGACATCGGGCTCGCAGGCCCGGTCGAGTGGACTCGTAGCAACAAACACACCGGCATCCGCCGGTTACCTGTGCATCTGACGCCCGCCTGAGCGGACTGTCGCGGTCAGGGCGCGGGTACCAGTGGAGCCGCGGGTGCGACCGGCTTTGCGCCGGCGACCACCTTCGGCGCGGGATCGTGTGCCGCGAACGCGACCATGCGCTCGTATATGTCGTACACACGTTGCCCGTAGAGCGCACCCGTGGCCCAGGTTCCCCACAGATCCCACCAGGTCTGCACCTTGCCGCGGAAGCCGAGCTTCAGCGACCCCCGGAGGAGGATCGGGTCCTTGTACGTCGCCTCCGGGAACTTCGGGTCGACGTAGATGCGCAATAGCTGCAACTGCGCGCGCACTCCCGTCCTCGCATCGGGGAAGTCCATCCCGTGCGCGCACGTGTCGCACCATCCGATACCGGCGAAGTTGTTGTCGGTGGCGGCGCTGCCCGGGTGCGCGAAGCCTGCCGTCTCGAGGATCGACTGCGCGAAGGCGACATCGCCTCGCACTCCCGTACGCAGCCCTTCGTCGAGATAGAACTGGGCGAGCGTCCCGATCGGCACGGTGATGTTCGGCTTGTAGTGCTGCGCGATGACGTAGTCGGCCATCTGCCTCGCGGTGAGACGGCTCGGACCGAGAATCGGGCTGGTCGCGCTCGTGGCCGCCGTCTCGAAGTCGTGCATCCCCGCCAGCGTGACCGCGATCTTGAGTCGTGAAGAACGGATGGTGTCGTGGAGATTGCTCACGCGCCTCTGCGCGGTCTGCAAGGCGCGCGCCGCCGCCTCGGACACATGCTTGATGTGCGCGAGCTCCGCGTTGACTTGCTGCTGGAGCGCGAGATAGCGGTCGAGCAAATGCGACTCGTTCGATCCGAACGTGCCGAGGACGTGCAGCTGACTGCCGGCGTCGACGACCGAGTTGGTGTTCAGGTACCCGGCCAGTGCGGTCACGAGGTCGGCGCTGCCCGCGTGTATGTACGCCTCGACCGCGGCCTGGTGCAGCAGGTCACGCGTCTGCTCGAGCTCCTCCTCCGTCCGGCGGGCGACCGCGTCCAGCCGCGCGAGCTCTCGCCGCGCCGCGGCATCCTTCCTTCTCGCCGTCACCACTCCCCGCGTGGCGGGACCGAGCCCCTTTTGCGCGGCCATGAGCGACGCTTCCGCGAGCCGCATCGCGTTCAGCAGCTCGAGACCGGAATTTGTCGGCAGCGAGAACGAAGGCATCGCCGCGGGCGGCGGCGGGATCGTCGTGGTCGTCGTCGGACCGCTCGACGGGACCGTCGTCGTCGGATCGCTCGACGGGACCGTCGTCGTCCCAACGGCACCGTAGGCCGCGACGGGGCTCAAAACCGACGCGACGACCGCGACGACGAGCGCGACCGGCGCGCGAGAAAGACCGAACATCCCTTTCCCAGTCGGCATCCATGCCTGCGATCTTCAGGGACCAGCCTCGCCCCGGATCGTATGACTGTCCGTTTTCGTACGGACCGTCAGCTTCGCGGCACCTGGCTCCAGGGAAGTTCCTTGTCGGCACGCGGCTCGCCCGGCAGCCCGAGGACCCGTTCGCCGAGGATGTTCTTCATGATGTTCGTCGTGCCGCCCTCGATCGAGTTGGCCTGGACCCGGAGGAAGGCCTTCTGGGGGTTCGACAGATCCATCGCACTGCGCGGCCGTTCCATCGTGTAGCCGCTCGGGTAGAGCAACGCGTCCGGACCCATGAGGTCCATGACGAAGCTCATGATCCGCTGGTTCAGTCCCGCCATCGCGAGCTTGCCGACCGAGCCTTCCGGCCCCGGCGTGCCTTTGCGGCGCGACTGACTCGCGCGCATGTTCGTGAGGCGGTTCACTTCGGCTTCGATCCAGAGACGCAGCAGCGTGTCGCGTGCGACCGCGCCGTGCCGCGCCTCGTTGCGCTTCCATTGGTTCACCGCGACTGCGATGACGCCCGAACCGCGCGGATTCACCTGCCCGCCGATCGACACGCGCTCGTTCATCAGGGTCGTGAGCGAGACGTGCCAGCCCTCTCCAGTCTCACCCAGCCGCTCAGCGTCGGGGATGCGGACGTCGGTCATATAGACCTCGTTGAATTCCGCCTCTCCCGTCGCCTGCACGAGCGGCCGCACCTCGACGCCCGGCGCGTGCATATCGAGCACGAACATCGTCATGCCCTTGTGCTTCACCTGTTCGGGATCGGTGCGCACGAGAACGATGCCGAAACGCGCGACGTGGGCCAGGGTCGTCCAAACCTTCTGGCCGTTGAGGATCCATTCGTCGCCGTCGCGGGCCGCACGCGTCGACAGCCCGGCCACGTCCGAGCCGGCGCCCGGCTCGCTGAACATCTGGCACCAAATCTCTTCGCCCGTGAACAACGGCCGGAGGTACCGCTGCTTCTGCTCGTCCGAGCCGTGGGTGACCAATGTCGGCGCGCACATTCCGTGACCGATGGGATTCCGCGCGTACGGAATCGGCGCGCCGGCCGGGAAGAGCTTCCCGTTGATCGTGTTCTGCAGCTTGGGCGAGAGCGCGAGACCGCCGAAGCCGTCGGGAAAGTGCACCCACGCGAGGCCGAGGTCGAACTGCGCGCCGAGGAACTCCGCGGGCGGCGTCGTCTTCGGATCGAGCTTCGCGAGCAGGTCGTCGCAGAGCTGGGTGACTCGCTGTTCGTCCGCCGTCAACGGAGACTCCTCTCACAACTTGACCGTTCGGTCAAGTGTACGTGAGGGGCCGTCGGGAGCGCCACGCGGATCGGCCCATCGGCGCCCGAGTCGCCCACACGGCCCGTTAGCCTCGCCGCGTGCAGTCGCGCGGGAACGACGTCGACCTCGAGCGGGACGGCGACATCGCGCGACTGGTGATGGACCGCGCCGAGCGCCGCAATGCGCTCTCGCAAGCGGTCATGGAAGCGATGCTCGCCGCGCTCGACGAGGTCGCGAGCGACGATTCCGTCCACGTGCTCGTGATCGAGGGCCGGGGCCCGGCGTTCTCCGCCGGACACGATCTCGCCGAGATGCAGGCGAACCCGGCGCCGTCGTTCTACGAGACGCTCTTCGCGACGTGTGTGCAGTTGATGACGCGTGTGCACGAGCTCCCCCAGCCCGTGATCGCGAAGGTGGGCGGCGTCGCAACGGCGGCCGGCTGCCAGCTCGTCGCCGCGTGCGACCTCGCGGTGGCGTCCGATACCGCGCGCTTCGCGACGCCGGGCGTGAACATCGGACTCTTCTGCTCGACCCCGATGGTTCCCGTCACGCGCACGATTGGCCGCAAGCGCGCGCTGGAGATGTTGTTGACCGGTGAGATGATCGACGCGCACACCGCGCTCGAGTGGGGTTTGGTGAATCGCGTCGTCGCCGCCGATCGTCTCGATGACGAGGTCGACCTGCTCGCAAAGCGCATCGCCGCCGCGAGCCCATACGTCGTCGCGCTCGGAAAACGTGCGTTCTACGCGCAGGACCAGATCCCCGAGGCGGACGCCTACGAGGTCACCCGCCCTGTGATGGTGCAGAACGCGCAGGCCGACGACGCGCACGAAGGCATGCGCGCGTTCCTCGAGAAGCGGGCGCCGGAGTGGCGGAACCGATAGCCGACGTCGAAACCACGACCGGCCGCCGGCCCCGCTTCGACGCGCTCGCGCCGCTCCGGCACCCGCCGTATGCCCGGCTCTGGACGGGCGCGTTCATCTCGAACATCGGCACGTGGATGGAAACGCTGGCGCTCGCCATCTACGTCACCGAGCGCACGCACCACGCGGCGTGGACGGGAGCGATCGCCGCCGCGGCGTTCGTGCCGATCGCCTTCTTCGGACCGGTCGGGGGCGCGCTCGCCGATCGTTTTCCGCGCAAGCTCCTGTTGATGGCGACGACGGTGGTCCAAATGGGGTTGGCGTCACTCATCGCGGTGCTTTTCGCCGTCGGTCAGCCGTCCCCACAGCTGCTGACGCTGATCGTCTTCGGCAACGGGATCTGCGCCGGACTCGGGTTCCCGGCCTTCCAGGCCATCCTCCCCGACCTCGTGCCCGTCGAGGACCTCCCGGGCGCGATCGCGCTCTCGTCGGCGCAGTACAACCTCGGTCGCGTGGTCGGCCCGTTGCTCGCCGGGCTCGTGATCACGCTCGGTGGGTACACCCTGGCCGAGGCGATCAATGCGGCGAGCTTCCTCGCCGTCGTCGCGGTGTTGCTCACGCTCACCTTGCCGAAGCCGAGCCCGCACGCGAGCGATCAGAAGCTGATGCGATCCATCGTCGACGGGTTCCGGTTCGTGCGCAGGGAACCGGGACTCCGTATCAACGCGCTCGCGATGTGCGTCAACACGTTTCTCGCCGCTCCGTTCATCGCGCTCGTTCCCGCCATGGCGGAGAACGTGCTGCACAGCGGAAAGGTCGGAACGAGTGTCCTCATCGTCGCGCAGGGAACCGGCGCGGTCGCCATGGCACTCGTGCTCGGCGGGCTCGTCGAGCGGTTCGGGCCGCGCCGGCTGCTCGTAGGGCTGATGGCCGGGCTCCCGCCCGCGCTCGCGGCGTACGCGTACGCGCCGAGCCTCGCGCTGTCGGCGCTCGCCCTCCTGGTGGTCGGCGCGTTGTATCTCGGCGCACTCTCGACGTTCTCGACCATCGCCCAGCTCCGAGCCCCCGCGAACATCCGCGGCCGGGTCGTCTCCGTGAACACCATGATCCTCGGATCCTTGTATCCGATCGGGGCGGTGTTGCAAGGCAAGATCGCCGACAACGTCGGGCTCCGCGTGACGACGTTCGCGGCCGGCGCGGCCATGGCCGGCATCCTGGTCGTCGCTCGCGTCGTCCGACCGGGTGTCACGAAAGCGCTCGACACGCCCATCGCTTAGCCCCGTCGGTTAGCGTCGCATCATGGCAGTCGTCGAACTTGAACGGCGCGGGCAGATCGCGCTCGTCACCTTCAACCGGCCCGATGCACGCAACGCGGTGAGCCCCGAGGTGAGCGAGGCGATGGCGAAGATCCTTGACGAGGTCGAGGACGATTCGGCGCTCCGGGCGGTCGTACTGACCGGGCGCGGCGAGGTGTTCTGCGCGGGCGCCGACCTCAAGGTCGTGGCGCAGGGAAGGGCAAACGACATCGCGCGTGGCAAGGGCGGTTTCGGCGGGATCGTGAACCGCGACTTCCCGAAGCCGATCATCGCCGCAGTGAACGGACCCGCGTTGGCAGGCGGATTCGAGGTCGTGCTCGCGTGCGACCTCGTCGTCGCGGCCGATACGGCGCGCTTCGGCATCCCCGAGGTGAAACGCGGCCTCATGGCCGCCGCGGGCGGACTGATCCGGCTCCCCAAGCGGGTGCCGCTCGCGATGGCGCTCGAGCTGGCGATGACCGGCGATCCCATCGACGCGGCGCGTGCCCTGCAACTCGGCCTCGTCAATCGAGTGGTCGCGGCCGACCGGGTGGTCGCCGAGGCAATCGCGCTCGCGGAACGCATCGGCGAGAACTCCCCGATCGCCGTGCGCAATTCGCGCCAGCTCGTGCGCGAGGCGGCCGAGATGAGCGAGTCCGAGGGCTGGGCGCGCACGATCGAGCTGATGATGCCCGTGTTCGAGAGCGGCGACTCCCTAGAGGGCGCCACGGCGTTCGCGGAGAAGCGGGCTCCGGTGTGGCGCAGCACCTGACCGGCTGATCCGGCGGGCACCGCTCGGTCCGCCGCGTTCGTCCGGGCCCGGTGAGAACCTTGGGAGCAAACGCTCCTACAATGCCGGGCGTGACGGCTCAACCGACCGGTTCCCAGACGCAGTCGTGGCGCGTGGAGGAGCTGGCCGAGCGCGCCGAGCTCTCGGTCGACACGATCCGCTTCTACCAAAAGCGCCGGCTCCTGCCCCCGCCCGCGCGGTCCGGCCGGATCGCGTGGTACGGGGTCGAGCACGCGGAACGGCTCGCGCGCATCCGGGAGCTGCAGGGCCGCGGCCTGACCCTCTCGCTCATCGCCCGGGTGCTCGACGGTGAGCTCGATGCCACCGACGCCCCGCTCGCCGCGGCGGTCGCCGGCGCGGATGCCGGAGCGCCCGAGGAGTTCCTCACGCTCGACGAGCTCGCGGCGCGTTCGGGCGTGCCGGTCGCGCTGCTCGAAGCCGTGGCGCGCGAGCACCTGCTCGTCGCGCGCGTGCACGACGGCGAGCCCCGCTTCACCACGGCCGACATCGCGATCGTTCAGCAGGGCCTGCGCCTCCTCGAACAAGGGCTCCCACTCCCCGATCTGCTCGCGCTCGCGCACGAACACCATGAACAGACGCGCCAGATCGCCGAGGGCGCGGTGGCGCTGTTCGACCGTTACGTGCGAGAGCCGCTGCGCGCGTCCGACCGTCCCGACGACGAGAAAGCAGAACAGCTCGTCGACGCGTTCCGGACGCTGTTGCCGGCGGTGACCGCGCTCGTCGCGCACCACTTCCGCCGGGTGCTGCTCGAGGTCGCGCAGGAACACCTCGAATCGGTGGGCGAGCAGGTCGAGCTGGCCGCCGTCAACGTGGCGTCGGCGAGCCGCTTGGAGGGCTGGCCCACTTGAGCCCGCCCGTGACCGACCTGCCGGAGCTCGCGGACAAACCCCGCGTGGTCGAGGCGATGTTCGACCGCATCGCCCCGCGCTACGACGCGCTGAACCGGCTGTTGACGTTCCGCATGGACGTGAGCTGGCGGCGCGAGGCCGTCCTCGCCCTCACCCTGCCCTCCGGCTCGCGGGTGCTCGATCTCGCGTGCGGCACCGGCGACCTCTGCCGCACGCTGCTGGAGCAGCGCCATCGGCCGATCGGTGTCGACTTCTCGTCCGGCATGTTGCGCGCGGCCCGCGCGTCGGTGCCGCTGGTACGGGGCGACGCGTCGACACTTCCGTTTCCCGACCGCGCCTTCGACGGCATCACGTGCGGATTCGCGCTCCGGAACTTCGCCGCGCTCGGAACGGTCCTCGCAGAGTGCGCGCGAGTGCTCCGCCCGGGCGGTCGCGTCGCACTGCTCGACGTCGCCGAGCCCACCGGCCCGCTCGCGCGATCGGTCCACGCACTGTGGTTTCGCCGGGTCGTTCCCCTCGTCGGCGGAATCGTCTCCGATCGGGCCGCCTACCGTTACCTTCCCGCATCGACCGCGTACCTGCCGCCCGTGCCCGAACTGCTCGATCTCGTCGTGGACGCCGGGATCGACGACGTCAGCCACCGGACGCTCGGCTTCGGTGCCGCCCAGCTCATCACGGGAACCCGAGCGAGATGACCACCGCCGACCTCTCGCTCCGGTCCGGCGTGCGTCTGCATGCGCGCAGTGTCGAGATCGATCCCGACTTCGACCTTCTCGACGCCTACGCGGCCGGCGGATTCGCGTGGATCGCCGGCGACGAAGGCTTCGTCGCGTCGGGTAGGGCAGCCGCCCTCGACCCGGGTGACGCCCGCGCCGCGCTCGCAGCAATCGACCATTCGTGCGACGGCGCCACTCCCCCGGGCGCGGGTCCGCGGGCGGTCGGCGCGCTGCCGTTCGAGGTCGGCGGTGAGCTCGTCGTTCCGGCGTCGATCGTCGGCCGTGATGCGAGCGGGCGCGCGTGGCGGACGATCGTCGAGCACGCCGACCCCGGGCCACGGGTCGAGTCGCTCGCAGAGCAACCCGCGCCATCCGAGTTCCGCGTCAGTGCCGCGCAGAGTCGCGCCGAGTGGCACGCCATGATCGATCAGGCGCTCGCGTGCATCCGTCGGGGCGTCATCGACAAGGTCGTGCTGGCGCGAGCCGTACGGATAGAGGCCGACCGGCCGTTCGACCTTCCGGCCGTGCTCGCGTATCTGCGCCGATCCCAACCCGGCTGTTTCGTCTACGCCGACCGCGGCTTCGTCGGCGCGAGCCCGGAGCTGCTCGTGCGCAAGACCGGTTCCTCGATCACTTCGCGGCCGCTTGCCGGAACCGCGACCGATGCCACGTCACTGGTCCGGTCGGCGAAGGACGCACACGAGCATCGACTCGTCGTCGACGCCGTCGTCGAGGCGCTCGGCCGCCATTGCTCCGCAGTGCGCACCGACGGACCCCATCCGCTGCAGCTCGCCGACGTCACCCACCTGGCGACGACCGTCACCGCGCGGGCCGGCGACGTAGGTCTCTCGGTCACTGATCTGGTTCGTACGCTGCATCCCACGCCCGCGGTGGGCGGAACTCCCCGCGACGCCGCGCTCGAGATCCTCCGCATGCTCGAGCCGCAGGCGCGGGGCCGCTACGCGGGCCCGTGCGGATGGGTCGACCGCCACGGCGACGGAGAGTTCCTGGTCGCCCTGCGCGGTGGGGAGATCGACGGCGCGCGCGCGGTCGTCCACGCCGGAGCGGGCATCGTCGCCGGCTCCGACCCCGACGCCGAATGGGTCGAGACGCAGCAGAAGCTCACGCCGATGCTGCAAGCCTTGGTACGGCCGTAGCAGCTGCGTCCTCGGGCGCCTCGTCGAGCGCGCCGGCGAGCACGTCGCGCGGCCGGAAAACGATGACGATGACACAACAGACCAACGCGGCAACAGGCACCACGTTCTGCAGGAACATGTGCCCGATCGAGCCGATGGTCCCGGCCGACAGCGATGGGTACTGCTCGCCGAGCAGCACCAACGACGCGTAGATCGCGACCGTCCAGCTCAACAGGTTCGGGCGCCGCAGCGCGAGCAGTGGCAACGCGGTGAACGCGTACCACGGCATCACCCAGGAGCTCGCCACCAGGAACGCCGCCATTCCCGCCGCGATCGCGAGTTCCGGCGTTCCGCGCGAAGTGTGCCGGATCGCGATCACGAGGAGGAGGGCACCGGCGATCACGGTGGCGCCGCTCGACGCGAGCGTCCGGAGAAGATCGGCGCTCGAAACGAAGCTCCCGATCGCGCTCCAGATCGATTGGCGGCTGATGAGCCCCGAGTGAGTGTGCGCGTTCTGGATCCAGCCCGACATCAGCAGATACGGCAAGGCACCGAATACGCCTACGACCGCCGCGAACTTCACCACGTCGGCGCGCGACCAGCGCCGGTATGCCCACACGCACAGCACGGCAGCGCCGACGAGCGCGGTGAAGTTCACCGAGGCCGCGAGCGCGAACGCGACCCCTGCGAGGACCGGCCGGTGCTCGATCGCGAGGAGCACGGAGACGAGCACGGCCAGCGCCACCAGCGCGTCGGGATGGCCGCCGTTGACGACGCTCACGGCGAGGAGCGGGCTCAGACCGACGAACGCGAGCACCGCGGGATTGCGGCTGCGCTTCCAGAGCAACCACAGCATGGCGCCGACCGCGGCGAGCGCGACGAGCTGATACAGGAAGTGGACGAGGAAGTTCGACTGCCCGATGACGGGCGCGAACGCCGCCATGATCACCGTGAACCCGAGGCCGTAGATATCGGGCGTGCGCTGCCAGAGGTCATTGACGTGACGGCGCATGGGATCGCCCTCGAAGTGCATCGGATACCACGCGAACGGATTGTGGTGATGCACGGTGACGATGCGGCCGTACATCGCGTAGGAATAGACGTCGCCCGACTGGTTGGACGGCGTTGAGACGGCGAAGAGGAGCGTGATCGCGATCGCGGCGAGCAGCGGCTTCAGCGGGAGCGTTCCGCGCGTCCACCCGAGCGCGATGAGCAACACCCACGCGGCGAGCGCGACGCCGATGAGCCCCGCGCGCTGCGGCGGGGTGAGCGACTCGACGGTGAGCAAGATGAGCGAGATCGACAGCGTCGCGATCGCCATGGCCGCGAAGACGAGAACCCGTCCCCAGCGCGCCGAGCAGGCGAGGAGCTCCCAACGCCGGCGCGCGGCACGAAAGAGCCCGAGCCGGTCGTCGCGCGGGTTGTTACGCAGAGGGGTGTTCGCGTCGGGCACGGCCATGGAACCAATCTCGTGCGGTGAAGCCGCGCCGATGTTACGCGGGCGGGTCAACCGAGGGCCGCCGCCACCGCCGCCCAGGCGCGGCCGTGCTGATCGCGGGCCGCGTCGCGGTCGACGCGAACCACGAGCACCCGCGGCGCCTCCGGCTCCTCGGCGACGCGCTTCGGCACGTCGTCGACGTCGGTCGGCTCGGCGTTCCAGCCGTGCGCGCGCACGACCCCGAGAAGGTCGACGGGCTGCGGTGTCGCGAATGCCACCTCGAACTCCGGAAGCTCGGATTGCGGCAGGTACGAGAAGATCCCGCCGCCACGATTGTCGACGACCACGACCGTCAACGGCGGTATCGCGCGCGCGCCGAGCAAGCCGTTGGTGTCGTGCAACAGGCAGAGATCGCCGCACAGCGCGACAACCGGCCCCGCGGACGCGCGCGCGACCCCCACGGTCGTGGAGACAAACCCGTCGATACCGTTCGCGCCCCGGTTCGCGAGCACGCGCAGACCGGAGCGGGGCGCCATGGCCCATTCCAGCGCGCGCACGGGAAGGCTCGATGCGACGACCAGCGATCCGCCGTCGGGGACGGCACCGGCGACGTCGCGCGCGATACGACCCTCGCACGCGACCGGGCCGTCGAACACGGCATCGAGTGCGTGCCGGGCGCGGGCGTCGGCGCGCCGCCAGTCGTCCGACCACGATGCCGATGCCGGCGAGGGGATCGCGCGCGCGACACCGGCGAGCAGCGGGTCGGCGTCCGCGTCGACGATCTCGGCCGCGGTACGGTCCGGGTCGCGCCACGCCGCGGCCGGCTCCACGAGAACGGCCGGCACCGGGCGGAGCCACGCGTTCGCCACCTTGCTCGTGAGAGGTGCGCCGATCCGCAACACGATCTCCGGCCGGTGCGCGATCGCGAAGGGATCGCACCGCAGCATCGCCTCGTAGGCCGCGACGGCGTAGTCGCCGGACCGCAGCTGCGAGAGCGGGTCGGCCATGATCGGCCAGCCGGTCGCGCGCGAAAACCGCTCGGCCGTCGCCGGGCTGACACCCGCGCCCGAACCAGCAACGACGAGCCCGCGCGAGTGTGCACGCACGAGCCCGGCGAGCCTTTCGATTTCGCGCGGCTCGATCGTGCGCCGCGCGCTCGTCGCACGCACCCAGGGTGCCCCGTCGTCGCGGCCGGGCGCGTCGAGCAGCTCGCCGCCCGTCGGCACGAGTGGTTCGCGGAAGGGGAGGTTGAGGTGCACCGGGCCCGCGAGCGGGCTGCGAGCCTGCGCCACTGCGCGACAGGCGAGCGCGCGCCAGCGCGCGTTCGCGTCCGGTCCCGGCTCGGCCGGGCCGGGATCGTGGTACCAGCGCGTCGCACCGCCGAAGAGCCCGGCCTGGTCGACCGTCTGGCCGGCGCCCCAGTCGCGCAGCTCGGGCGGCCGGTCGGCCGTGCACACGAGCATCGGGACCTGCGCGTGAAACGCCTCGACGACCGCGGGATGCAGGTTGACGGCGGCGGTGCCCGAGGTGCAGCAGACGATCGCGGGCCGGCCCGTCGCGAGACCGACACCGAGCCCGCGAAACCCGGCGGAACGCTCGTCGAGCACGACGTCGACCTCGAAGCGACCGTCGCGCAGCAACGCGAGCGTCAATGGCGTGTTGCGAGATCCGGGCGAAACCACGGCCGTCGTCACCCCGTTGCGGACCCACTCGTCGACGAGCGTCCGCGCGAACGAGGTCGTCACATCGACCCCGCTCATGAGGGCACAATTCCCCGATGAGCGCACGTGGCCCGCGGGTGGTGCTGATACCCGGCTTCACCCAAACGGCGGCGTCCTGGCGCGGGGTGAGCGAGGTGCTCGTGGAGTCGTGCGACGTCATCGCGCTCGACGTGCCCGAGCGCGCGACGTTCGAGACGACCGCGCTTTCCATCGGCGTGCAGGGCAAGCACGGGGTCTACGTCGGATACTCGATGGGTGGGCGGCTCGCGCTGCGGCTCGCGCTCGACCGGCCCGAGCTCGTACAGGCGCTCGTGCTCGTGAGCTCCAGCGCCGGCATCGAGGACGAGGCCGCCCGCGCCGCCCGGGTCGCGTCCGACGAGGTGCTCGCGCAGTCGATCGCGAAAGACGGCGTCGACGCGTTCCTCTCGGCGTGGCTCGCGCAACCGTTGTTCGCAACGGTTCCCGCGGACGCGCCGGGACTCCGCGAGCGTCACGCGCTCTCGGCGCGCTACCTCGTGCACTGCTTGCATGTGTTGGGTGTCGGTGCCATGGACCCGATGTGGGACCGGCTCTCCGAGCTCGAGATGCCCGTCGCGCTCGTCACCGGGCGAAGCGACGCGAAGTACGAGAGGATCGCGCTCTCGATGCTGGAGCGGCTGCGCGCGGCAGCGGTACACGTGCGCCTCGACGGCGGTCACGCGCTGCCACTCGAACAGCCGGGGGTGCTCGGCGGCTTCATCGCGTCGTTCGCGACCGACCACGCCGGCTAACCCGCCCACAAGCCGATCGCGAGCAGCACCGCGAGCGCGAGCTGGAACCGAACCGTGCCGACGAGCGCGGCGATCAGCCCGGGCGGATCGTGCCGGGTCAACATCGCTCGTACCGGCGCGACCGCGAGCGGAAGCGCCACCACACCGACGAGCGCGCTGGGCACGAAGGCCCCGCACGCGACGACGGCGATCATGGCGCCGGCCATGCAACCGACGTAGAGCCCACGCGCGCGCGCGGCTCCGATCCGCACTGCGACCGTGCGCTTTCCCGTCACGCGATCGGTGTCGACGTCGCGCACGTTGTTCGCGAGCAGGATCCCGCACGCGGGCAGCCCGACCGCGAGCGCGGCGACCCACGTCACCGCCGGGAGCGTCGCGTGCTGTACGTACGCACTCCCGACCGTCGCGACGAACCCGAAGAACACGAGCACCATCACTTCGCCCAGGCCGATGTAGCCGTACGGCTTCGGGCCACCGGTGTAGGTGATCGCCGCGCCGATCGCGGCCGCTCCCACGAGCAGCAGCCACGGATTGACGACGAGGGACAGCACGCCACCGACGACCGCAGCCAGCGCGAACGAGATGATCGCGGCGGTCCGCACGGCGCGCGGCGTCGCCAGCCCCGTAGCCGTCAGCCGCACCGGACCGCGCCGCTCCGCGTCGGTGCCGCGCACCCCGTCGGAGTAGTCGTTCGCGAAGTTGACCCCGACCTGCAGCGCGAGCGCGACGACGGCCGCCGCCGCGGCGCGGGGCCAGTCGATGGGGCCGTCGAGCGAACCCGCCGCGGTGCCGACGAGCACGGGCGAGATCGCCGCGCCCAACGTCTTCGGCCGGGCACCCTGGTACCACTGCCGCGCCGTGGTCACGGGCGTTTGGGGTAACGCTCGAACTCGGGCCGCCGCTTCTCGAGGTACGCGTTCTTGCCCTCTTGTGCCTCCTCGGTCATGTAGTAGAGAAGCGTTGCGTCGCCCGCGAGCTGCTGAATACCGGCCAGCCCGTCGTCGGCCGCGTTCATCGAGGCCTTCAGCATGCGCAGCGCGAGCGGAGAGTGCTGGAGCATGCGGCGCGCCCACGCGACGCTCTCCAACTCGAGGTCGGCGAGCGGAACCACCTTGTTCACGAGACCCATGTCGAGCGCGGCGCGCGCGTCGTACTGCTCGCAGAGGTACCAGATCTCGCGTGCCTTCTTCTGGCCGACGATGCGCGCGAGGAGACCCGATCCGAATCCGCCGTCGAACGACCCGACCCGCGGACCGGTCTGGCCGAACCGTGCGTTGTCGGCCGCGATCGTGAGGTCGCACACGATGTGCAGCACGTGACCGCCGCCGATGGCGTACCCCGCGACCATTGCGACGACGGGCTTGGGGAGCCGCCGGATCTGGATCTGGAGATCGA
>Ga0335085_10003069_pt1 | contig 29738 bp, 24 predicted proteins | sample Lox_Sample_45_FD_206712 | JGI IMG/M metagenome (GOLD analysis project Ga0335085, IMG submission 206712) | Soil microbial communities from Loxahatchee National Wildlife Refuge, Florida, United States - Lox_Sample_4.5 | ecosystem: Environmental > Terrestrial > Soil > Wetlands | place: USA... | reverse complement strand
GGATGTAGGTTGCATCGGCGTTGAGGCTGGTGTGCGTGAGCCCCGGTTCCACTTGTGCAGAAAGGCCGTGGTCCGAGGCGATCTGCTGCGCGATCTGCCCGTCGGAGAGCTGCGCGTCCTCGCGCGACCAGTTGCGGCGGATGTGCTCGCGGTCGAGCAGAAGCGACTCGTCCTGAGCGGTGATCGTGACCGTTGCCTGGCTCATATCCTGCGGGCAGTCGGCTTTGACCTCCTTCACGAACCCGCGCATGACTTCCTCGCTGTGCGTTCCGAAGCGGGCGTCGATCTGGATGCGTTTCCACGGGCGGAACACACCCGCGTCCTGGATCAGCCACGTACCCGACTCCGTGCGCACGGACTCGAACACCAGCGTTGCCACGGTCGCCGCTTTCCGGCTCATCTCGACTTTCGCCTCGCGCAGATAGGGATAGAAATCGCGCACCTCGGTGCCGTCCACCTTGATCACGCACTCGACCGGGTCGCGCAATGCCCCGTCCGTCGGCATCAGGCGCCTCCCGGTTCTTCGGCTGCCGGAATCAGAATCACGCTGCCGACGAGCTGCGGGTCGGACAGATCTGCGCCGCAGAGCAGCTCGGGATTCGCGTCGAGAATGCGCCACCACTTGCGCGCATCGTTGTAGTAGTGCAGCGCCAGTGCGTCGAGCCGGTCGGTGGCCTTGAGCGTGTGCTCGAGCACGGCGGTTGCCGCGCCGGGATCGCGGGGACGCAGCCCGGCGAACGCCTTCGCCTCGCCAGGCGCGGTCTGGAACGGCGGCGTAGTCTCGTAGCGGCTGGTGCCCGGCATGCGTCACCTCTCCCGTCAATGCGCCCCGCCGCCGGCCGGCGTAGTGCTGGTGCCCACTGTCTGCCCGGCCGAGGCGAACTGGCGTTTGAGCTCGTCCACGTAGAACGGGTTGTTGCTCTCGATGATCTGCAGAGTGAGCGTGGCCTCGGCGCGGTACGGTACGAGGTTGGGTAGGAATTCTTTGAGCTCGATCTGCGCCTGGGTCATGAACACCGGCAGCGTGTGCACGCCCCAGGAAAACAGCAGCACCGAGGCATACTGCTGGCGCGAGAACGCGCGTTGATTGCCCTGACCGATCGCCGCGAGCGTGCGCGCCCCCTGCGGCGTCTGGATCTTGGGCTCGAGCATGCTGCGGATGATGTCGAGCTCGGGTTGCACGCCGTTTTGCGCGGCCTGCGCGTCGTCGGCGTTCATGCGGTCCGTGGCATCGAGCAGGATCTTGACGCTGAAGCTCTCGGCGTTGACCGTGACCCCTTGTGCAGCGCGGGCGGTCTCGGACTTGTTCTGGAAGTCGTAGCCGCCGCGCGTGCCCTGGGCGCCGCCAGTGCGCAGCGTGACGGCGCGCGTGCGCGTAATCGTCGTCGGGTTGAACTCGAAATGCAGCTCGAGCGGCGTGCTGGTGTCGGCGTACTCGATGAGCGCGCCGCGCTGGACGTTGAGCTGCGAGAAGTTGCCCCCGGCACTCATGTCAGCTCCGCTGCGCCAGCACGCGCCGCTGCACTTCGTGAGCCATTGCGATGCCGATGTCCCTGTCGCTTGCGCCGGGACTGAGGCGCAGTGGTGCAAGATCGAGGCGCTCGAGATTCACCGGCCCGAGCGCAGCCAGCGGTGCGAGCGCGGCCGCAAACTCGCGCGCGATCCCCGCCGCTCGCGGCTCATATCCCGCCGGCAAACGCAGCCTGAGCCGCTCGATATCGATCATGCGTCGGCCTCTTGTAGTTGCGCGGCGAGGCTGCCGAGCATGGCGGGGCTCAGCTCGCGCCCGTCTTTGGCAAGCTCGGTCCACACAGCGCGCGCTAGATGGGCAAGGCCAATCGGCGCGGCCTCCGCCGAGGCGAGCAAGGCGGCACGCAGCGCGGCGTTGCGGATCTGGCCGCCACTCAATGCGACCGATTCGCCGAGCTGCTGCGCATTCACATCGGCTGCATGCGGTGCGCGCGGCGGCAGATGCAGCTGCCAGAGCGCCGCACGGGCACGCGCGTCGGGCCGCGGAAACTCGATCACCGCATGGAACCGGCGCACGAACGCGGTGTCGAGATGCTGCCGCAGATTGCTGGTCAGGATGCACGGTCCGCGATGCAGCTCGATGCGGGTCAGCAGGTGGCTCACCTCCATGTTGGCGTAGCGGTCGCGCGCGTCCTTGATCTCGCCGCGACGCCCGAACAGGCTGTCCGCCTCGTCGAACAGCAGCACGACGGGCTCGCCATCCACCGCGTCGAGCAAGGCGTTGAGGTTCTTCTCGGTTTCGCCGACATACTTGCTCACCAGCAGCCCGAGATCGGCGCGTAGCAGCCGGTAGCCGAGCGCGTGGGCCAGGACTTCGGCCGCGAACGTCTTGCCGGTCCCGGACGGTCCGCAGAACAATGCGATCGGGCCGCCGCTCGCGCGTGCGCCCCAGTCGCGCTCGACACGGTCGCGCTCGCGCACCCACGCGAGCAGTTCGTGGAGCGCGCGCCGACAGCCCGCTGGCAGAACGATTTCGTCCCAGCTAGCACGCACCGGCAGCTCGACGGCGCCCGGAGGCGGCGCTGGCGGAAGCGCGGGCCAGCCCAGCAATGCGCTGCGCGTGCGCGCGGTCACGCGAAGCGGTTGATAGAGCTCGGCGACCGGATCGAGCAGTCCGCATCGGCGCAAGGGTGCAGCGTCCGCCAGGCGCGCGTGAAACGCAGGCGCTTCGTCCTGTTCGAGGAACAGCAGCTCGCGCACCAGAGCCGCCGTCGGATACGGCGAGCCCACGCCCGGCTGCAGCTCCTGGTAGACCCAGCCGATGCGCGGCTCGGCGTCGGGACCGGCGACGCAGGCGAGGATGTCTTGGTCGAGCGCGCTCAGTCCCGCGCCTTCCGCGAGCGCCCGCCACTTGCTCTCTTGGCGTACACCGACCACACGTGCATGGGCGTCGCGCAGGCGCTGTTGCAGCGCCTCGTCGATCGGCTCGCCGCGCCGCTGCGCGCTCAGGCAGGCGGTGAGCAGCTCTATGCGCTGCCACTCCGGCGACAGGCTCATGGCGTCGGCTCCTCATACAGGGAGATGAGCAGCGGATTGCTCCGCAGAGCGACGGTTGCACCGTCCGGGCGCTGCCACATACGCTGAGCAGTAAGCTGTAGCTGGCCCTTGGCTCGATCCGGAAGCGCGACGCTCGTCGCCGGAACGCCGATCGGTGTGTCAGGATCGAGACGATCCGTGTGCAGCGACAGCGACTGGGTGGCGACCAGCGGCTGCCAGCCGCTCGCGCTGTTCCACTGTTCCCAGACGAGATCCACACTGGCGCCGGGCACGCCAGCGCCGACGACATCGACCTGTGTGGGCGCCAGCGCAGTCGGAAATGCGAGCGTGTAGCAGGGTATGCCGTCTGCATCGACGAACCGGATCGCGGGCACCCAGCCAGGATCGGCAGTGGCCACCCGGACCGGTGGCACGCGGAACCCGAGCTTCATGCCCGGATCCAGGGCGGTGGCAGGGCCAACCTGGAGGCCGAGCGCGCCGACGCGCGGCTGGCGAGCCGTCGGCTCGGCGATCGGCACCGGCATCAAGGCCAGCTCGTAACAGACGGACAAGCGATACGGCAGCTCGCCCTGGGTCGCCCAGATGTGGTTGATGTCGTCCACGCTGAGCGGGCTCATCACCACCTGCAACACCGCTACCTCCGTCTCGTCAGCGCCTCGCACGTGGACGAAGGGCTGGCCGTGCAGCCAGTGCATGGCGCCGCCGATTAGGCGCAAGTCCTTTTCGCCAGCGCTCAAGCCGTTGTTCTCGGTGTCATTGAGACAGAAGGCCGTGAGCAGGCAGTAGGCGCGCACGTAGAACGGGTCTTCTGCTGCGCCATCGGCGGGGTAGCCGTCATACTCGACCCGGTAGAAGAACAGATTCAGCAGATCACGCGGGTTGCTCGAGTTGGTCTCCTGCTCGCGCGCGGCCGCGCTCGGATGCCCGATCGACATCTGATCCAGAGTCAGGCCGAGCTTCGGCGCGAGGTAGTCGCGTAACTCGCGCGCAGCGACGGAGAGCGCGCTCGGGTCCATGCTCACACGCTCCTCAGGTAGTGGCGACCGAGCAAGTCGCCGCCGGCTGGCGGCGCCGGGGCCGGTGCACTAGCAGCTGGCGGCGCCTCGACCAAGATGTCGATCCGGCCGATGTGCACGACCGGCGCCGGCGGTTCGCTATGGCGGGGTGTCGGCTCGTGCTGCGCGCTACCGCGATCCGATGCCCTCGCTGCTCGGCTCCGTGCAACCGCGGGCGCAGGCATAAAGGGCGCCGGCGCAGGCACGACCATGGAAACGGTCGTGGATGGCGTGCTGTCAGGCTGATGATGCTTTGGTGCCGCGACGGGTTGCACTGCACTCGAAGCCGGTAGCGACACGGTCTCCGTTGCAGCACGATCGGCCGCGCCGCGCGACCAAGCATCAGTAGCGACTGGCTCTGATCGTGAGAACGCGCCCATGCGCTCGCTAGCCGGCGCAGCAGCGCTCCGCGGAGGATGAAGTGTCGTCTGGTGAGCCGGAACTGCTGGCGTCGCAGGTTCGGCCAGCGTGGGTTGAGCGCGCTCAGGCGCTGCCGCGGGCGAGCGAGATAGGGTCTCAGCCGCAACGTGCCGTTGCGTCTCAGAATCGCGCGTGTTCGCCCAGCTCCGCGGATGCTCCTCGCGAGCCGGTGTGTGCTTGTGCGCAAGCGCAGTCTGCTGGGAGTCCCCGGACGCGGATCCCAGCGCCGGGTGCGAAGCAGGCCCCTGCGCGGCTCTCGTCGTCGGCAGCAGCATGGACGTCTGTGCGCTGCTCCCGGCTTCCGCCGATGCGGGCAAAGCTGACTGCGGTGGGCGCGAGGACGCGTCTCGCTCCACGCTTGGTGCCAGCTCTCGGGAAGCGGGCTGTGGCCCGCTCGAGTCGCCGCCTGCGGGCACATGCCAGGCGTAGCGATGGTGCTCTTGCGCGACCAGCGTTGCTGTCGTGTTAGAGGCGTGAAGTTGAGGCGGGAGATGATCGGTAGCAGGGAGCCCCGGTGCGGCGTCGGCGGTGGGCTCATCAGGCGCCGTCGAAAGCCAAGTTGTAGCGTCAGTGCTTGGCGCATCCCCCGCAGTGCTCGTGGTATCGCGCAGAGTGGTCGCGATCACGGGATGCGACGCGGAGTCCGGGCCGCCAGCGACGGGCGCTGCTGCTGCGGCCGCCCGTGGCTCCGGCGCGCCCATCTGCATCGGTAGCGGTTCGCTTACCATCGGAGCCGCGACGGCCGCGTCCGGGGCCGAAGAGTCCCCGGTAGGCCGGGCGCGCTGGGAGTCGGCGATGATCGAGCGGAACAAGCCCACGGCGGCCTTCCTCAGTGATAGAACCCACGCTCCTGCTCGATCAGACCCAGATACAGGTGGCGTCGGCTGCGAGGCAGCGTGAAGATGTCGGCCTCGCTCCAGTGATAACGCCCCGCGATCGCATGCACGTCGCGATACAGCGCGCCCGCATTCCAGTGTTCGGCGACATACGGATCCACCTCCACCACCTGTTCGGCCGCACACTCCGGGCAGTCGGTCTGAATATGCGTGCCGATGTCTGCGGCAACGGCGTCGATTGCGCTTTCGATATTGTGTAGATCCGTATCGCCCAATCTCGCGGCGAAATCGGAGCTCGGAGCCTCGCCGTCGACGGCGATCAGGCATGCTTGCACTAGCGCGCGTGTCGCTGCGGTCTCCGGCAAACCGACCAGGCGATGCTGGTCGGCCCCGATCGGGACTCGCAGCCGCAACCTGTGTCCGGCGCAATCGGCTTCCGCGAACGGATAGCCGGCGCCCGCGCCCTTGATTGGAAGCTGCGAGCGCTTCAGGCCCAGATCGAACCAGCCGCCGCAGCCTCCGCAGCGCGCGCTGACCCAAAATTCATCGCCGTGCAATACGCGGCTCAGGCAAAGCAGCAAGTATTGCCGGTCCGCGACGCTCAGAGCCTCGACCAGCTCGGGCGAACAATCCCAATCGCCGATGCGCGCGACCGCGGCGCTTAGTGCCGCCGACACGAACTGGGGCCAGGACCCGGTGCGGCCGAACTGTCCGGCCAGATCATGCTCCACCCAGCCGGTGAGCGGCCGCAGGCGCGCGTCGCGCGCCACCTGCCCGTCGATCCACGCTCCGCCCGGCAGTTCGCATTGCATGGCGATCGATCGTGCGCCGATCAGGTCTCTGCCGGCTCGGCGACCGCGACGTCGCGCTCCCAGCCCTCGTGCTCGAGCTTGATGCTTTGAATGCCGACGGCATTGGTGGTGCCGGCATCCATGTCGGGCAGCGCCTGGAACTCGGAGACCCAGGCCCGATACACCTTGTATGAGATCGCGACCTTGCCTTGAAGGTTCATGACGTTGACGACGATGTCCTTGCGGAAGTTCTTGAGCGACATCGCCGCATCGCCCTGGATGTTGTTGACCAGGCTCGCCCACTGCTCGAACACCGGATCGTGCGTGAGTCCCTGCTCCAGTGTGATCGGCTCGAACTTGGTGGCGCCAGGAAGCTTGCGCTCGTGCGTGGGGTCACCCGCGGTGCGCCACGGGACCGACTCGGTGGTCTTCTTGAGCGCGGTCATCTTGCGCAGACCCGCCACGGGCTTGCCGTCGATGAGCACCTGGAACTTGAAGGTCCGATACGGATCGTAGCGGTGCGCGTTGACTGGGAACATGGGTGCCGCCATGGCATCTCTCCTCGTTCAGTGATATGCGTCAGGCTGCCTGGCCGACTTTCTGCTGGATACGCACGATGACGAACTCCGCCGGCTTGAGCGGCGCGAAGCCCACCAGCACGATCACCTGGCCGCGATCGATGTCGTCCTGGGTCATCGTGTCGCCCAAGCCGCAGCGCACGAAATAGGCATCGGAAGCCTTCGACCCCTGGAACGCGCCCGAGCGGAACAACCCGTTCATGAACGAGCCGATGTTCAGGCGCAGCGCGGACCACAGCCGCTCGTCGTTGCCTTCGAAAACGGCCCACTGGATGCCGTCATAGATGCTCTTGCGCAGCATGATCGCCACGCGCCGAACCGGAATGTAGGTATATTCGGGGTCCGTGCTGAGCGTGCGCGCCCCCCACAGCACCATGCCGGAGGCGGCGAACTTTCGGATCACGCACACGCTCTTCGGCTGCTTGTTGAGGTCGCCGTGCTCTTGGTCGGTTAGCTCGGCGGTCAGACCGACCGCCCCGGACAGCGCCGCGTCCAATCCGGCTGGCGCCTTCCATACGCCACGCCGCGCATCGATCTGTGCGTACATGCCGGCGACGAACCCGGACGGTGGAACGATGAGCGGCAGTGGCAACTTGCCCGTAGGATCGGGCATCTTGAGCCACGGGAAGTACACGGCGCCGTAAGAGTTGGGCGTGTTGATGTCGCCGACATACTGCTTGGCCTCTTCGAGCGAGTCGTAGTACGAAGGCATGTCGGCGATGAAGAAGCAGTCGCTAAGAGGCCGGTTGCGGCAGTAGCTCATGCCGCGATCCGCGACGAAGCTCGATCCGGCACCCGGGACGGCGATCAAGCTCACATCGGTGACCTTGTCGAGCCAGCTCAGCGCATCGGCGTAATCCGTCGGCTGCGGCAGGGTTCCGTCATCTCCCGGCACGCGGGCGCTCACGCGGCGCGGTGCGGTGGTGTCGACCGTGTCGTCGCCGATGTAGTAGTAGTCGCCTGGCGCCGTGTCCATTGGGCGCATGGGGGAGTGGCCGAAAACCTCGACTCCCCCGCTGCGGGGGCCCAGCTTGAGCGCGCCGGTGAGGTTGGCGTCACTTTCCTCGAACGGCATGATCTCCACGCGCGAGGCGACTCCCGCGACGCCCGAAGTGATGCGGAGCTTGCGCTGGTTGGGCTGGCCGGCGTCCGGCGTCAGCACGTCTACTGTAGCGCCGGAATAGGCTGCTGCGGGTGTGGTGCTTCGAAGCGGTACAAGTGCACTGATCGCCGCGTCCAGAGCGGCCGCCACGTCCGCGAGCTTCTTCGCGTCCTTGCCCTGCATCGCGCTCGTGATGTCGACGGTTCGCCAGCCCTCGTTGTGAACGTTGATACGGAACTTGCGCTGCGTCCCCGAAATGAAATCCGCATCACTGTCGGCACCGGTGATCACAGCGCTCTCGCTGTAACCCTTGATGGCGCTGGCGGCGTTGTCCTCCTGCTTGACTTGGACGTAGACAGCGTCTCGGTTGACGACAGCCTCTACATAGCCCGCGGCATCCGGGTCCATGCTCAGGTTCTCGAACTGCTCCAGGGTGAGGATCTTCGTGCCGCCGGTATCCGGATCCGGGACTTCGTTCTTGACCGTGAGCTTGAACACGTTCGGGCTAGCCGCGTCGCTCTCGATCACGGCCAGCAGCGTGTTGCCCCAGACCCCCGGCGAGCTGGCCGAGATGGTGAGACTGGGCTTCTTGTCGGCGTCGGTTGCTGTCCGGTCGAAGATCGTGACGCTGGCGGTCTTGTAGTTGCTGGCGACCCGGCCGATATAGCAGCTCTTGCCGCCGTTGTTGAAGAACTGATAGACGGCGTGCGCCAGGAACTGGCCGTCGGTGCGAAAGCCCCCATACTGCGTCTCGAATTCGCTGAAGGCGAAAATCTTGCGCACCTCGCCGATGGGGCCCTGGTCGGCGACGCCGAAGAAGGCGGCCGTGGAGGTGCCGGCCGCCTCGATCGGCCGCGCACCACCGGGGATCTCCTCCATGTATACGCCGGGATACGATGTCACGGTCATGATCTAGTCTCCTCGCATCTGAGAAACGGGGGCCGTCACTTTTTCGAGCGGTGTCCCGCTGCATGCGTGCCTTCCTGCGCCGCAGCCGGCTTGGCGGGTTTCACCTCGGGCAATGCGATCAAGCCCAGGTCGAACAGCTTCTTGATCGTCCGGTTGTCGCGAATCTCGGACTCTGCGACCTGTTCGAGCTGGCCGCCGGGGGCGACGTTGACTTCGGCGCCGCTATTCAGGCGCAGTAGCAGCACCTGTTTGCTGATGTTCTTGATCGCACGCATGCTTTGGCTCCTGTGTCTACTACCTCACTCGGCCGGCTGTCGGAAGCACCCGGGGTCCGCTCCGGATCAGTCGTCCTCGACCCCGGCCGCGGAACCGAGCGGGGATGCCGGCCCAGCCCCCGCGTCGCACGTGCGCACCAGGCTGCGCAGAATGCCCGGCAACTCGTCGAGGTCCTTGAAAGGAACTCGGGACCCCGCTTCGTCCGCATTCGGACCGCTCGGCACGCTGGTCACGTGACCGCGCCAGACCTCCGCGGCGCCCTCGATCTCCCGGCCCTCCCGGATGTATACGACGACGAAACGGTAGGTCTCGGTCCGCGTCGCCGCGCAGCCGTGTCTCACGCGACATATCCTTACGAGTTGCTGCGATGTTTCTGAGGCCGCTCCACTTGCGCGCCTGCCTCCATGATGCGCATCGACCTCACATGGGGCTCACAGGTCGATCACAGGCAAGTCACAAGAACAGCCTGTCGTGGACGCAGCGTGGCGCGGCAGCGGACTTATGCAGGCGGCCTACGCAGCCGCGACGCGGCTGATCGGCGGAGGCGGAGCTGCGCGGGAAGTTGGGTTGTGGCGAAGCTCTAGCGGGGCGAAGGCTTGCCCTTGAGCTGGCGGCTTACGTCCTCGAGCCAATCCTGGGCGGCGTAGAGGTTCGCGAGCGCCAGGTCGACTTCCTCGAGCACGGCCTTTGGGTCGGCCGGCGCGGGTCGGGTCGCTTCCGTGCGTCCCGCCGGCCCCGAGGGCGGGAGCGTCGGTCTGACCGAGAGCAGAGCACTGTGGAGGCGCTTGGTTTCTTCCATCGGCTCGATTCCCAGCTCGTTGCGCAGCAGCTTCGCACAGGCTGCGTATTGACGTAACGCGGCGGGGCGATTACCCATATGATAGTGGCAACGCATCACGGCCCGGTGCGCCTCCTCCAGCAGAGGCTCCTGCCCGAGCAGGCGCTGCCCATATTCCAGCGCGCGCCGCCAATCGCTGCGGGCCATGTGGTGGCGCAGCAGGAAATCCAGTGCGGAGAGGAGCTGCGCGCGCAGCGCCTCTCGCCGCACCAGGCACCAGTCGTCATAGATGCCGTCCAGCAGGTCGCCGCGATACAGCGCGACCGCCTCGGCCATCGCCGTCGATACCCGATCGTCCGCCGAGTCCGCATCCGGAAACGCAGTCGACTTCAACCCCGTCTCGAACGCACGGACGTCCGACCAATGCGGTGACGCGTGATTGAAGCCCACTCCTTCGGCCCGGCTGATCAGGAATCGATCGGGATCGAGGCAGGCCTGCTTGAACGCCTGGCGAATCCGCCACATGTCCGTGTTAAAGCTGCAGCGCGCCCGATCCTCGGAAGCATCAGGCCAGAAGTTGCCGGCCAGGGTCTCCCTGGCGAATATGCGATCCGGGCTGAGCACGAGGAAGCCGAATAGGGCCTTCGCTTTGCGGGTCGGGAACTCGGGCACGGGCACCTCGCCGGCTAGTAGATGGATGTTGCCGAAAAGAAAGATGCGCAGTGAGGCTTCCATGTCCTCCCTCCAGACCCGGGCACGCTGCGCCCAAGAGCCGAGATGCGGCCTTGCGCATGTGGTCGTGCAGATGGTTCGAAGGCTCGTTCGCCTGCTTCGCCACTGGCGGATCGACTCCCGCAGGTCGCCGCATCAGGCCACACCAGAAGCGCTGATCAAAGCGGCTGAACGTCCTCGCTGCCCCCCAAAGGGGCCGGGGATCGGGAACAACCCGGTACGGCTCGGCTCGACGTGCCACGTGCAACGCGAAAACAAGCCCCCGTTGCGAGGTCTGAGCTCGCAGCTTGGTCTCCTGATTTCTATATAGCCTAGTACGCGCCTTCTTACAAATGGCTTACCGGTAGTGTCCGAGAGATTTGAGCGTTTCTACCCGCGAAGCCGTACGCCGCAGGGCATTAATGACTGGCCGAGGCGCCGACGACTTTCGCGTCGAATGAACCTCGCTCAACGTATGTCCACGACCTGCGGTTGTTTGCAGCGCCATTCTGAGCTCTCCCGGAGACTAGGAATGGCTTATGGTCCCATAGCCGAGCCGGAGCAGAGGCGGTCGAGCGTGTGCGCGGTCATCGGCGGGTTTGCGGTGTTGCATAACGGGGCGCCACACGCTTGCACACCCAGTCTGCCCTTCCCCGAGGCCTGGTCTTGAGGCAGCGCGCCGGCAGGCTCGTCCAGTAGGCCCGCACAAGCCGAGGCACACTAGCGCGTGCGATCCAGCGGTGCAGGCCATGCATTCAGCTGCGCAAGGCCGGGGCGTGGTCCTGGTAAGGAGTGACATCGCTCTTGTTAGGCCGGGCGCCTGGCTATTCTTCCAACCACTTCGCTGTGCACCGAGGCGTGACATTCGCGGATGGAATGTATTCATTTGGCATAGAGTCGGTGGCTCCCTCGAGCGGCGCCGCTTGTGAATTGTGCCGCTCGCGAACGGTCTGGCAGGTGCCGAGCTGGCACGCGGGAGCACGGGCCCGCCGATCCGCAAGTCATCCGCAGCACAATACGTCAGCGTCTGGAGCCTGTAACGCTCGATCGTGGACCACGCCTGCGCAGCATCCGCATGGCATCGCAGGTACGCCCGGGGATGCCGGGCTTGACAAAATACCGGTGACCGCGCGAGCTGAAGACGCAAGCGCGAGCCTCGACTTCCTGAATTGTCCGTCGCGCAGGGCGGAACCATGCACGCATCGGATCATCGAAGAGCAGTTTCGTCGAGTCGGGATCGTCGACGACGCGCAGGTGCGCGAACCCGACCATGCTCCTTTTCGCGACCGACGTCCTGGATCGAATGGTGCGCGCAGTCGCTTCCAGGCGACTTTCAGCGAAAAGAGCTGCTTTGCTCTGGCCGCCGCCGCGCGGCGCTCGGTATCATGTACGCATGCGCGATGCTGCAGCCGCTGTCACGGGCTGTACACCGTGTGTGTTCCCGCCTCTCTCACATGAGGAGACCGACATGACTCGATCCGCGCTTCGCCCACCGCTGCTCACGCTGTGCGCCATCATCACAGGCCTGCTGCTCGCGCCCGCCTGGGCCGAATCGTCGAAGAAGACACAATCACCGGGCGAAGCGGCCGAGCAGCATGTCGCGATGGCAGAGAACACGTTCGAAAACTTCTGGCTCGACCCGGGGCAAGACTCCTTCCGCAAACACCTCGCCGCGGCCCAAGGCGTGCTCATCATCCCGGCCTCGGCCCGCATCGGATTCATTTTCAGCGGCGCCGGCGGACGGGGCGTGCTGGTGGCGCGGGACGCCTCGGGGAAATGGATCGGCCCCGCCTTCTACACGCTGAGCTATGCCAGCATCGGACTGCAGATCGGCGTGCAGGTGTCCGAGGTGGTGATCCTCGCCATGAGCCAAAGCGCGGTCAATTCCTTGCTCTCCTCGAGCTTTCGAGGCGGAGCCGACGCCGCGATCGCAGCCGGCCCGGTCGGCACCGGTATGCAAAGTTCCTTCGACGGAGACTTCATCACCTTCTACCGCTCCAAGGTGCTGTACGGAGGTCTCGACGTGAACGCCTCGATCCTGAGCGCGAACGATGCGTGGAACACCGGCTTCTACGGGAAGCCCACCACCTCGGTGGACATTCTGGTGCATCACCAAGCAAGCAGCCCGAAGGCGGAGCGGCTGCTGAACGTGGTGTCGGTCGCGGCGACCGAGGCGGCGACGCAGGAGAAGGCCGTAGCGCCGAAAGCCGAAACACCCGCGCCCTCTCAGGACGGAAAGCCGACCGAGTCAAAGGTCGGGAAGAACTGAGCCGCACACCTCGATCGTTCTGCCTGCGCGGCGTCTGGCGGTCCGCCGCCACGACCGCGCGTACGCAGCGCGGGCGCACCGGCCGGCCGTCGTTCACTCGTCCTCAGATGTCGAACAGCCGGCGCCGCCCCTCATTTCAGCACACAGCAGGGCGGCACCACCTGTCGCCATGCGGATGGGACGACCCGCCTCATGCCTGACGTTCCGTGAGCAGCTTCTTGATCTGGTCAGCGCCAAAGCCCGTGAGGAAGATGGCGATCAGCGCGGGGATGAGATCGAGCTTCAGGATCTGGTCTTTGGCTCCGGCGATCATCCCGAGCAGCACGATCACGAGCGTCAAGGCAAAGCGCAGCAACTCCAAGACGAAGGTCGTGTGCGGCCCCTTGGATAGCGGCGGGCGGACCTTGATCACAGCCATCTCCGGATCCTCGACCTTCAGCGGGGCAGGCTGGGCCTGCTGCTCCTGGCCGGTAGGCCGAGGGATGAGCGTGACGCGCAAACTGTATTCGTCTTCCTTCTGGAAATAATGGCTGACCTCCCAGCCTTCTTCGATGAGGTCCGGCTCATCGGGGTGCGTGAACGTCCATTTACAGATCCACTCCTCGCGCGCCGTTGCCTTATCCAGTAACGGGTCGAGGAATTCCAACCTGAACTCGCACGGCTGGAATACTCTGATGATGACCTCGTCGGTCCGGATCCGCACCTCCTTTCTCGCGACCGCGCTTTGGATGTCGTCTTTGAACCTGCCTTCTCTGATCTGAGAAGCGAGCGACTGCGCCGCAGACATCGCTTCCCAACTGTCCATCTTCAGCAAATCGAGCAGCCTCTGCTGCTGCTTGACAACCTTTGTCCGCATCGCATCGTCCGGGGCCATACCTTCGACCAGCGACACATATCTCTCGACCAGGTCCAGCTTACATAGCATCGTGTCGACGTCGGCGTAGTCCCGCGGCTGGATGCTCTTGGGATCGCACCCCGCAAGAGCGCCGAACGGCTTCTTCAATTGCCCGCCGATCTCCTTGTAGGTTTGGGTGCCGCTGATGCTGGCGTTGGAGCCGAACTCTTGTCTGAGTTTCTCGATTTTCTGCCCGAACTCGGCGACCAGCTTCTCGTCCGGTTGTCCCACCGCCGCGAGTTGCTTCTGGAGATCGCCGATGAGCCCCTGCGCCGACTGGATGTCCGAGTCTGTCGGATCGGATTTCTTGCCGATCTCCACGATTTTTTCAAAGGCGTCCTCCATCGCCACGATACGGCTTGGCGGCAGAGCGTGCGATCGCAGCCGCTCGAATTCCTCTCGCGTAGCCCCCAGTTGGTCGAGAAGCCGTATGCGCGTGTCCAGGCGGGCGAGCGCCTGCTCTATGCTCTGCGCCTCGGCGGCAAAGTCGGTCTTGATCCAAGAAAGCTTTTTCAGCCGGCTCTTCAGCAGACTTTGCTCCAATCCAACGAGCACCCTCAAACGGGAAGCCAGGCGAGTGGAAAGGTCCGAAATCCTCGTCTCGAGCCCGTCGAGCCTCTCCCTCAGCTTCAGCCGCCGCATCAGGTTGGGCAGCGCGAAGTTCAGGGCCAGCGAGCAGACTCCACCCGCCAGCAGCACCAGGAAGATCACCACATCCGACCACAACTCGCGAACGTTGCCGATGCTGGTTGCCAGGGTCGTCTTGATCTTGAATGCCTTCGTCATCGCGGGACACCCTGCAGCGCTGACTACCAGGCGGCCATCGGCCGTCTGGTCCTTGAACAGCCCCGCGAAGCAAGAGCCAAACCACTCGCACGGCGGCGAGAAAATCACCTCTTTGAAGCCTTTTGCAGGCACCAGCACGCGGCCTGGCTCCGTCACCGTCGACGCCCCCTGTTTTCGATCCGGAGCGGGCCTGCAACCGTATCCCTGCTGCAGCGGGTCGGCCGAGCGTGCGGGCACGCCGTTGACGACGTATTCCCAGACTACGGTATGGTCCTGAGAGTCTTCATTCTTGAGTCCGAAGTGCGCGGGCTTACCTTTGACGAACGTGAGCTCCGGCGCGTCCGCATTGAGAACGTCCAAGCTGACATGGAACGGTGGGTCCGCCCTCAAAATCCGGACCGTACCCACATCGACGTTCTCGTTTTGGAGCGTCGTCTCCCATTCCCCCTCTTCGTAGACGCCAGAGACATTCAGCTTGATCCATACTTCCTCGTTCGCCGCCAGCTCCTTCTTGTCGGATCTCTTGTCGCCTTCCCCGGTGGTGGTAGGCACGAGCTCGACCTTTGCGGCCAATCGTCTGACCGGAGCCTTGCTCGAGAGGTCTGTTGCCGTGAGGTAGAGCGGTACCGTGGCCCGCCCCTGGTTCCGGATCTTCACCATGCCCGTACTGGAAGCCAGCGGGTTGCAGAGGGAATCGACGGCGATCGTCGGACGTCCAACCAGCGTCAGCCCTGGCTGTTGCGGCGCGGGCGCACCCTCCGCGGCAACGCCACCGGCGCGTAGCGCGGCTGTCGCCGATAGCATACCGATCACCACGGTCCCCCAACGCATGCGTCCACCCCCTATGCACCTGTTGACGGCCTGCCCCCGTGCACCGCTGCCTGGACTGCTCGTATCCCCTCAACATACCACCCGGGCGCTGCCGGCGCCAAATTCACGGCGGTCAGTCGGATCGGAGACCTTGATGGCCGCGCACGCGATGACAACCCGTCAAGATGGCTACGTCCGCTCCACAGAGACGGCAGCGTCGAGGACCGGCGAGGCCGCGCCGACATGCGCCGCGGGCCGCGACGTTCCTCCAAGCAAGCATTCTCGACAGCGGTGCTCAGTGCCTGCGCCCAAGACAGAGCCACACCGCGACGGCTAGCGATGCGAGAGCTAGAGCGAGAACGGCAGGCGGCGCAGCCGATGGACCGAAGTGGCCGATGACGCGGCCCACGAGCGCGGGAAAGACGGCGCTCCCGAGGAGCGCCCCGGCGATGACCGACGCATTGGCGTGGGCCGTGGTGGGCAGCGCGGCGCCAACCCAGACCAGCGTGGCCGAGAAGATCGGCGCGATGGCGAAGCCGGTCAACGCAAACGCGATCGGTCCGGCGCCGGTGAGCGTCGCGACCAGCAACAGACCCGTGATGCAGCCGACCGCGGCGATGACCAGCAGGCCGGGCCGAGAACGATGGAACAGACCGGCGGCAATGAGTCGGCCGGTGAAGACCGCCGCAAAGAACGATGCCGTCCAGTTCGCGGCCGCGGGAAACGAGTACCCGTGCGCGAGCGCCAGGGTCGTGGTCCAGCCGCTGATCGAATTCTCCAGACCGCAGACCAAGCACATCAGCGCGATGAACGCGGCCAGCAAAGCGCGTGATCCGCCGCGAGCGCGGTGCCCGGAACCAGCCGAGTCGATGCGGATTTGGCGTGCGCCACGCTCGGTGGCGAGACTCACGGGGAGCAGCGCCAGTGCGAGGATCGCAACCAGGCCGAAGATGCGTCGAGACGGTGCGCCCGCCAGCCCAAGACCTAGCGGTCCGAGGATGGAGCCGACGCTGAACGCGGCATTGATGAGCTGGGACATCGTCATCCCGCGCGCCCCGAACCCGGCCACGAACAAGCTGTTGAGGCGCACCACATGAATGCCGAAGCCCAACGCCAGCACGAAGGCCGCCGCCAGCATGGTGGACCAGGTGGGAGCGATCGAGAGCGCGACCGCGCCGAACAGGAGCAACCCCGTAGCGACGCCAAGCCAGCGCTTCGCCAACCACGGCGCGCGCAGAATGCCCGGCGCCAGGATCCCCAACAGCGCGCCCGACCCATGGGCGGTGAAGACCAACCCGACGGCGGCCGGGTCGACAGCGAACGCCCGTTGCAACCCCGGCACCAGCGGCCCGTAGAGCGCCTGCGTCGCACCGAGGAACGCGAAGGTCAGGATGCCGCCGACGGCGATCAGCAGTTGAGGCGAGTTCACGCGGGAAGCCCAATCCGAATGATGCCTGATTCGCGGCCAGGGCTGGACGGCACGCTCCGATGTGAGGCTCGGCCCGTCCCCGTAACCGGCGATAGCTACCGCGATCGAGTGCATGTCCACGAACGCTAGGCGCGCTGCGTACGGCCTCAATGAGGTCTAACAACCCGCGAGCGATTCCGGGTGCGGGAACCGCAAAGGCTGCGCGAATGACGACCGCTATGAATCTACGCGCGTCACCGCCCGGCTCCGAGCAGAGCCTCTGCGGTCAGTGGGAGTTCGCGCGCGCGCACGCCGCAGGCATCGAATACCGCATTCGCGATCGCTGCGGCGGTGGGGACCGAGCCCGGTTCGCCGATGCCCGTCGACGGCGTATCGGCATCCGAAGCGAACACCACGTCGATCTCGCGCGGCGCGTCATTGCATGTGCCGATGGGGTAGTCCCGCCACGATGCGGTGATCACCTCTCCAGCATGGTGTCGAAGCTCTTCGAGCAGGCTCCAGCTCGCGGCCTGCTGCACGCCTCCTTCGATCTGGTTCCGCGCTCCGTCGGGATGAACGAGACGGCCTGCGTCTACCGCACACCAGACACGATCGACACTCACCCGCCCAATCGGCGCAACCGTCACCTCGGCGACCTCGGCGACGTACGTGCCGTTGTACAGTGCGCAGGCGACACCGAAGCCGCGCCCCGGCTCACGCAGGCGACGCTCCCAGTTGCTACGCGCGCGGACCGTCTCCAGCACCCGCCGAAGGCGCGCGTCGTCCACAGATCGAAGACGAAACGCGATCGGATCCTGTCGCGAGACATGCGCCAGCTCGTCGATGAACGATTCGATCGCGAACACGTGCGGCGCCGCCGCCAGGGAACGAAACGCGCCGGTGCGGATGGCCCCGGGAACCACCTGCAGAGTAATTTCCGCTTTCCCGAGGCGATAGGGCGGAACCGCGTTGCGCCCCGAAGTGATCTCGACCAACCGCGCCGACACAGGACCGGCGCCGTAGGTATGCGGATTGGTTAGCGCGGAGTAGCGCCACGCGACGATCGCTCCCGTGGGGTCGAGCGCGGCCTGTGCCACCGCGTCCAGCTTGGGGCGTTGTGGTGCCAGCCGGAACTCCTCGGCGCGCGTCCACTGCACCAGCACGGGCCGCTTGACGGCGCGCGAGAGGCGGACCGCGTCGATCGATGCGTCAGCGACGTTCCCGCGTCCATACAGGCCGCTCGTCATCTGTGGATGCACGCAAACGCGCTCGGGCGGCAGTCCCAGCAGCTCGGCCGCTTCGTCGCGCACGGCGAAGGGCCGTTGCGTGGCGACGTACAGGTCCGCGCCGTGCTCGCGCACGTCGGCAACCGCGGCGCTCGGGCAGATGCTCGCATGTGCGATGTGAGGGACCCGGTAGCGGGAACGCAGGCCAAGCGTGGCTCTGGCCAACGCCGCGTCTACGCCCGGATCGCGCCGGAGCACGGCGTCGAAGTTCTGCGCCGGAGCGGTGTCCGTTCGCTTCCATTGTGCCTCCAGCGCGTAGACGCCCGCGAGCGCCTGCTCGTCCCGCTGGGCTACGACACCGACGACGTCGCCCTCACGCACGACCGCGACAACGCCCGCGATCGCTCGCGCCGCGCGGTCGTCCAGAGAGACCAGCTTCGCGCCAGGCGATGGCGGATGCAGCACATGCCCGCGCAGCATCCCGGGAAGGCGCACGTCGGCAGGATAGCGTGCAGCGCCCGTGACGATCGCGAGCGCCTCGAGGCGCATCGGGGCAGCCTCGACGGGTTCGGCACGCTCAGCGTCCGTAGTGCTTCCTTCTCCGGGTACGCTACCGGTCAACGGTTCCAGCGCCGTGAGCTCTGCATAGCCGAGCGCGCGTCCGTCGGGCGCGACGACGCGCCCGGCGTGAAGGTGCAAAGCCGAGGGAGCAACGCCAAGCTGTGTGCTCGCTCGGCCGAGCAGAAGCGTGCGCGCAAACGCGGCGGCCGCGCGCAGAGCCTTGCCGTCGGTCGCCGTCGACATGCTGCCGAACGTGCCCAGATCCCACGGGACCCGGTCGGTCTCGCCAAGCTCGACCCGCACCGATCGGATCGGCACGCGCAGCTCCTCGGCGACGATCCTGGCGAAGCCCGTGCGGATGCCCTGGCCGTACTCGACCTTGCCCGAGCGTGCCACCACCGTGCCGTCGGCCTCAATGACGATGCGTTGCTCGACTCGTTCGGCTTTTCGCACCGCTTGCCAGTCGGGGCCGCGTACGCTCATCGAACGGCCCTCTTCACGGCGCGCACGGCGCGAACGTATACCCCGCATCGACAAAGATGCGGTGCCAGCGCGTCCCGGATCTGTTCGTTCGTCGGATCAGGCGTGCGCTGCAGCAGTGCGACGGCAGAGATCAGCATTCCGCTGGTGCAAGCGCCGCACTGCATCGCATCCTCATCGACGAACGCGCGTTGAACCGGGTGGAGGGCGCCGTCCTGGGCAAGGCCCTCTACGGTTGTGATCCGTCTGCCGACCGTTTCCTCGATGCTCAACGTGCAGGAGGCCACGGCGTGAGCATCGGCGAGAACGTAACATGCGCCGCAAACGCCGAGTCCGCAGCCATAGCGCGTGCCCGTCAAGCCGAGATCGTCGCGCAGCACGCCGAGCAGTGTTGTGCCAGCCGGCACGTCGACCTCGTGAGTCTGTCCGTTGATGGTCAAACGCATTCGCATCCGCCGGCCCCGCTCGAAAGCATTCCGTGCCGCCAGGGATCGCTTTCAATCGACCACGGGAAAAGCACTCGAGCCCCTCTGACGCTGCAGCCCTCACTATCGGCGATCGCCCGGCCGGGCGTGTTGACGAATATCAATCCGCGCGATTTCTGGCGCGCATCCGCGACCCGGCGATCGGCAAACCAGGCGCGGGAGCGCGACCGTGGCCCAAGGGGAGCGCAGCAACGAGGCTTTCGATGACAGCCCAGGCAAGGGCCCCGCGCCTTGTGGATAGTCGGGGCTGAGCGCCGAAAGCACACGCCCCGAGTGAGTCGCCCTGACCAGCACGGAGCCATCCCGGCTGATCAGTCCAGGCGCAGTCCGCGATACGCCTGCCTCATCCGTTCGTCTAATTGCGGCCCTGGCGCAGGCTTGCATAATACCGACTCGATTCGGGGAATGGCCGATCGCGAATCGGGCTCGCCTCGCGCGCGCGGGAAGGCTTGGTTCGGCTTCGTCGCGGCGTGCATCGTGTCGTGGCGCTGGGAGATGGACCCGGGATACACATCGCTAGCCAAGCTGAGCCGTCCGCGCCTGCATCGCCCGTTGCAGCGCGAGCGGCTGTTCGCGCTTCTCGAGCGCCGGAAGCGGAATCCGGCCACATGGGTCAGTGGCCCGCCCGGTTCCGGCAAGACCACCCTGGTGGCGAGTTTCCTAGAGGCGCGGCGCCTGCGCGCGCACTGGTACCAGGTGGACGTCGGCGATCGGGATCCCGCCACGTGGTTCTATTATCTGACCGAGCTGGCCAAGCAAGCGTCCGGGACGAAGGCGCCACCCTTGCCGTACTTGACGCCGGAATACCTCGCGGACCTGCCGGGATTCACGCGCCGCTTCTTCCGCCAGTTCCTGCATGCGCTCGCGCCCGGCTCGGTGCTGGTGCTCGACAACTGCCACGATGGGGGCGGACAGGAGTTCAACGGCCTGCTGCGCGAAGCGATCGGAGAGGTGCCGCTCGACCGCCACTTGATCGCCATCAGCCGTCAGGAGCTGCCGCCGGAGCTGCTGCGCCACGCCGCCGCCGGCGCGGTGACGGTGGTGGGATGGGAGGAGCTGCGCCTCACTCGCGATGAGGCCACGGCGATCGCCACGGCGCACGGCGTTGCGCCCGACACGCTGCCGCTGCTGGAGCGGATCGCCGACGGATGGGCAGCCGGCTTGACGCTGCTCACGGCCAATGTACGTCGCGGCGGCAGCATTGGCTGCCTCGGCGATCTCCACTCCAAGGAAGCCGTGTTCGACTACTTCGCGAGCGAGCTGTTCGATCGCGTCGAACCGCAGGTCCGCGAGCTGCTGATGCGAACCGCGCTGTTCCCGCAGTTCAGCGTCCAGGTCGCGCAGGCGGTGAGCGGAGATCAGGGCGCCGGGGAAACGCTGGAGTACCTGCATCGGCATCACTACTTCACCGATCGGCGGATGGCGGACGAGGTCGTGTACCGATACCACGACCTGTTCCGCGAGTTCCTGCTCGCGCGCCTCGCACGCGCCCATGCTCCGCATCGATTGCGGGCGCTGCACGCACATGCCGCCCGCATCCTGCTGGAGGCGGGCGAGCTGGACGCGGCGATCCACGCCTGCCAGCAGGCGCAGGACTGGCGTCTGCTGTCCGAGCTGGTGTGCGCGAATGCGGCGCACATGCTGGCGAGCGGCCGCTGGCAGACGGTACGACGACTGATCTGCGAGATCGGTGCCGACCACGTCCAGTGCAACGCTTGGCTTCTGTATTGGCTGGGGGTGGCTCAGATCCCGCAAGACCAATCGGCGGCCGAGCACAGCCTGCAGCAGGCGTTTGCGCGTTTCTCGGACACCGGCGATCTTGTCGGTCAGATACTCGCAGCCGGGGCCGTGATCGAGAGTCGCTATTACGCCATGTCCGACTGGGGCCCGATGGAGCCCTGGCTGGATCTGGTGGACCGCTTGCTGGTCGAGCACGAACGCGATCTGCCTCGGCCGGTGATGCTGCGGGCGTATCCGCCGCTCGTCGCAGCGATGATGATGCTGCGCCCTGACCACCCGCGGTTGCTGCTCCATCTGGAGCGCGCGGTCGCGGTCGTCAAAGAGGCGCAACCAGGCGACCAGCGCGTCGCCGGCGCAGGGCTTCTGCTCAACGTGCTCAACCTGCACGGCTTCCTGGATCACGCCGCCGCGTTGATCGAGCGCGTCGGCAGCGAGCTTGATCGGGCTGCGCTTTCTCCGCTGACGGCCGCTTTCTGGCAGGCCCATGTCGGGTTGCATCGCTACCTCTCCGGCAGCGTCGCGCAAGGGCTGGAAGCCTGCGAGGCGGGCATCCGGCTGGGCGAGGAGAGCGGGCTGGGCGCGCTGATGCAGCTTGCACGCACTTATCTGGGAGTCATACTCATGTCCCAGCACAAGTTCAGGGATGCGGCGGAGCTGATCGAAGCGATGCGCCGCAAGATCATCTCCCAGCGCGACAACGACGTCGCCCAGTTGCACCTGCTGGCCTGCTGGCTCGCCGCCGCCACCGGCAATACGGGGCTCGTCGGCACGGAAGCGCGCTCGGCGCTCGCGGCGGCAGAGCGCGTCCACAGCCCGTTCTACCTGATGCTCTGGTCCATGGTCACGGCGAGCGCGCTCGCGGAGGCCGGCGAGCTGGAACAAGCCGAGACGCTGCTCGGCGAAGCCAGGCGCCAGGGGCTCGGCTCACGCTACGACAATTTCGGCGCCGTGCTCGAGCTTGTCGGCGCCCGCGTGGCGTACCTCAATGGCGACACGCGCCGCTGCGCTGAGCGGCTCGCGGCTGGCCTGGCTGCAGCCCGCACTCAGAACGGAGCGGCGTACCTGCAGTGGATGGTCCCGCCATCGCTTTCCGAATTGCTCGCGTTCGCGCTGCGCGAGGGAATCGATGCGGACTATGCTCGCGGACTCGCCCGGCTCCTGCAGGTCCCTCCGCCGGCGCACAGTACGCCGAGCTGGCCTTGGCCGCTGAAGCTCAATACGCTGGGCACCTTCGAGATCCGATTGGATGATAAGCCGGTCGCGCTCTCGCGCAAGGCGCCCAAGAAGCTGCTCGCGTTGCTCAAGTGCCTGGTTGCGCAGGGACCGCGCAAGGTGCCGGAAGGCGCTCTAGCTGCGATGCTATGGCCAGACGAAGAGGGCGACGCCGCGAACGAACGGCTGAAGATCGCCATCCACCGGTTGCGCCGGTTGCTGGGCGAGCACGAGCTGCTCCGTGTGCAAGGCGGGCAGATCGGGTTGGATCTGCAGCGCGTTTGGGTGGACGCGTGGGAATGCGGGCGAACGCTGCACGATATCGAGACCGGGCAGCACGACGCCGACCCGCTCGCCGCAGCGCGGCGGCTCCTTCACCTGTATCGGGGGCAATTTCTCGCCGAGGACGAGGAGGAGCCGTGGCTGCTGCCCGCGCGCGAGCACCTTCGTACTCGCTTCGTGCGCGCGGTGGACCGGCTGGCGGCGCGCTGTCGCCACGCCGGACGGATCGAGGAGGCGGCCGACCTGTACCTGCGCGGGATCGAGGTCGACGGCCTCGCAGAATCGCTCTACCAGGGGCTCATGCGCTGCTATGAAGAGCTCAACCGGCCCGCGGAGGGCATGAAAGTGTTCCGCAGCCTGCGCCAGGCCCTCTCCGTGATCCTCGGGCGACCGCCGACTCCGGATTCGCAAGCGCTCTACGAGCGGCTCTCGACGTTGTAGCCGGCGAGTCCGAGGCCGTCCCGCGGCCTGTCTCGCAGGAGGGGCAGAGGCTGCGTGGCTGGCGGCTGGAGGCCGTCCGCTTCTCGTGTCCGCAGTCACCGCAGCCTGACAAATCCGTGCGCGAGACCGCCGTATTCCGCAAACGCGTCGAACTCATCGTTGAGAAACTCGGGTAGACTCGCCCCGTTTTGCACTTCGAATTGGGCCGAGAAGCTGCCGAGGTATTCCCGGACCGACCGATCTAAGGTGATTTCTTCAGGGCGCCACGGCTCGTAGTGGACTTCGTCGACAGCCGGGGCCATGTGAACCGCGTGGGCGGTGGGCTCGCTGTCATTCTGATGGCTGGTATTTCATACAGCTGGTTCGCAATTCCGACCCGAGCGAGCGGCAGACGGATCATGGAGACCGTGCAGCAGGGGAGCCGTTGTCGCCGAGTGTCCCTGAGAATCGTGCTAGACCGTATCGGCGGGACACGACGGCTATCGCCAACAAGCCGTGCGCTGGGCCTGGCGTGCGCGCTCGCCCTGACGGGATGCGCGACGGCCCAGGTCATGCGTCTGCCCAAAGCCGGCGCCGATACGTCTTGCATCAAGCCGACAGCGCAGCAGGACGTTGCTGTAGGCGTCGCCCTCTCGGGTGGCGGCAGTCGGGCGGCGCTCTTCGGCGCAGCCGGGTTGGAAGCACTCGCTCGGCTGCGAGCCCCCCAGGGAGGATCGGTGCTGGAGGAGGTCACGTACCTCTCCAGCGTCTCCGGCGGAGGACTGGCGGCCGGCTACTACGCGCTGCACAAGCCCCCGCGCGGGACACGCGTCCTCGAGCCGGATGGGACGATGACGCAGGCCTACCAGACGTTCTTCGCCGACCTCAACGCCAAGGTGAGCCAGGACTTCGAGAGCGCCATCATCTGGCGGCAGATCGCCTCGGGCCGGTTCATCCTCAACTCGGCCCTGGCGGCACGCTCCATGTCTGAGATTCTCCAGGAACGCCTCCTCGGCCCGGGCACGTTCAACGACCTGAGCGCGCGCGAGAGGCGCGGGGATAGCCCGCAGGCGATCTTCAATACCACGCTCTACAACAACGGCCGGCGGCTCATTCTCAGCACGTTGCCGCCCGGCGCCGTGCAGTACGACTACCTCGCGGACCTGAACCGGTCGCTGGCCCGCAGCGGGATCACGCGCACGTACCCGGAGGTGGTCAGGAAGCGCTGGGAGACCCTGGTTCCGATCACGCCGCTCGACCTCATGATCGATCCTTGCCCCGTGCAGGTGGCCGTCGCGGCAACCGCCTCGGCCTCGTTCCCGCCCTTGGTCGGGCCGATCACTTTCACGGTTGGAGATGAGCTCGACTACTGGCACGCCGGGGATGGCGGGCTCTACGACAACCTCGGCCTCGAGTCGCTCATGTTCATCTTCCTCAAGCAACTCCAAGACAAGCAGGTGCGCCGCGCCGTGATCCTCTCGTTCAACAGCTCCTATCCCTTCTCGGTGGGCTTCCGGGTCCTGGCCCAGCGCGAACAGCCCTGGACCCTCTTCGACTACGATTTCTCCCGCATCCCGAGCATCATGGAGGAACGCGCGACGGCCTATTGGTCCCTGTTCTACCGCATGGGCCAGGTCGAGGGCGTGTTTCCCGACGACGCGACCCTGCACATCATCTTCCTGAACCACGGAAGCGCACAGTGGGAGACCGATCTCAGCGATCTACCGCCTGCCTGCCGCAACGAGAAGCCTCCCTTGACCTCGCCCGAGGATGTACAGGAGCGCATCGCCGAGATCCCGACGCGCCTCGCGATCGAATCGGAATGCGACCGGCAGCTCCTCCACACCGCGGCGGCCAAAGTGGTCGGACAGCACCGGCAGGAGATCGAGGACTTCCTGGCCGACCGCCCGACGCCGCAGGAGACCGCGCGGTGAGGCGATCCTTCCTCGTCGGTGTGATCGTGATTGTTGCGCTCGCCCTGCTCGGCGGAACCGCCGACGCCCGGACCAGGACCGAGATCTACTTCTGGCACGCCATGCGCGGCGCGCGCGGCGACGCGGTCGATGAACTGGTGAAGCAGTTCAACCAGAGCCAGGGAGAGTTCGAGGTGAAGGCCCTCTTCAAGGGGACGTACCCGGAGATCCTGTCCGCCGCCATCGCCGCGTACCGCAAGAAAAAGAACCCGCCCCACATCGTTCAGATCTTCGACGTCGGCACGCAGAGCATGCTCATGTCAGGTGCCATCGTCCCAATCCAGCGGCTGATGAAGCAACAGGGCGTCGCGATGAACTGGGCCGATTTCATCGAGACGATCACCGGCTACTACTCGCAGGATGGCAAGCTCTATTCCATGCCCTTCAACGTCTCGACCCCGATCCTCTACTACAACAAAGACCTCTTCCGGAAGGCCGGGCTCGAGGACAAGCCCCCAGTCACCTGGCAGGAGGTCGAGACCATGTCCAGGCAGATCCTGGCCGCCGGCGCCGCCAAGTGCGGCTTCACCACCGGGGGGTCGCCGTCCTGGGATCTATTGGAGAACATATTCCCCTGGCATGACCAGCCCTTCGCCACCAACCAGAACGGCTATGCCGGCCTCGATACCCGGCTGCTCATCAACAGCGACTTTGGCGTCAAGCACGTTGGGGCTCTCGCCAGATGGCACAACGAGAACATCTTCTCCTACGGCGGCCACGAGGGCCTGTCGGAGCAGTTCGTCGATGGCGACTGCGCCATGCTCGTGGAGGAATCGGGGACCATCGGCAACTTCAAGAAATCCATCCAGTTCGACTGGGGGACCGGGCCGCTCCCGCACTGGGGCTCGCCCTACCCGAAACAGACCACTATCCTGGGCGGTGCCACGCTGTGGGTGCTGAGGGGACGCGACCCCGCGGATTACAGGGGCGTCGCGCAGTTCATGAAGTTCCTCGCGCAGCCGCGCCAGCAAATGTGGTGGGCGGCCACGACGGGCTTCGTGCCCGTCACCAGGACGGCCCTCGATGACATGACGCGCAGCGGCTTCTACCAACGCAACCCCGAGCAGTGGACAGCGATGAGCCAGTTGCTCAACGCCAAACCCACTCCGAACAGCCGGGGTCTTCGCCTCGGCAACTATCCCCAGGTGCGCGATACGATCGAGCTCGAGCTGCTGAGCATCCTCGAGGGCAAGAAGACCGTCAAGGAAGGACTCGACGCCGCGGTGATCAAGGGCAACGCGATACTCAGGCAGTTCCGGGTCACCCATGAAGCCGCCGCCCAAGGCGAGATTTAGGTCGTGAATGAAGCGTGCGGCGCAGTAGTCTGCTAGCGGCAGTGGCTAGGAGGTTCAAGCGCCGTTGTTCGCCCAAGGATGCTCTCGCCTGGGGCCGACGAGTGGTCAAGTGGCTGAGTTCCCGGACTCTGCTCGCCGACTCGCCCGGATGCGCGGGCACGTCCGCCGGCGCGCAATCCCGAAACCTGGCCCTGGCCTCTGAACCTGTATTCGCTGGGCAGCTTCGAGATCCGAATCGGTGACAACCTGAGCGCTCTGACCGCGCTGCTGCGGCCGGGGGGAGTCTGACGCACCATCGCGGCCGGTCTCGCGGGCTGCCTGCCCCGAAAAGAAACCGATCGGTAACCCCCTCGATGAAAGACTGGCCGACGCTTCCCTCTCACGGCATGTGCCGATGGGACAGCGGAAGAGTCAACCCATTGGAGGAACAAAGATGAACACCCACTTCGCGATCCTGCTCATCGCTCCGCTCGCGGCGCTTGCCGCCTGCGCGACAAGCTCCGACCAGCCGGCCGCAAGCTCGGCGGTCGCCATCCCCACTACGACCGCTGCCGCTCCGACCTTGGCTCCGGGAGACACGATGAACTACATCTACTCCCGCAAGGGCATCCAAGAACAGGCTTTGACGGAGAAGGTGGTGCAGGTCGGCGCCGACAGCATCGATCTGGCGATCTCTACGCCGGACCGCACCTATACCGCCGTGCTAGATCGAGACACGCTCGCATTGAAGAAAGCCATGTGCTTGAGCAACGGCCAGCAGTGCGAGTTCTCACCCGGTCTCACCTGGATCCGCTTCCCGTTGTCCGTCGGGCAGCAGTGGAAGTCGGAGTTCAAGGTCTCCGGCGAGACGTTCGAGTCGAATGTGACCCTCGACTGGAAGGTCGCGGGCATGGAGCGCGTGAAGGTCCAAGGCGGCGAGTTCGACGCCTACAAGCTGACCGCGACGGGGTCGATCAGCGGCAGGACCAAGACCGGCGCCTCCTTCAGCGGCACGGAATCGTCGACCTGCTGGAGTGCGCCTGCCGCCAAGATGTTCTGCGTCAAGTACGCCTACCACAACTCGTTCGGCGAGAAGTCGGCGCGGGAGCTGGTGAGCTATGCGCTTCAGTAGACGCTAGCGCCCGGCGCGCGAATCGCGCGACGATCACGGTTGCTCCGACGCGCGCTCGGCGCTGCTGGAGCAACCATCGCGGCAGAAGGATCGGCGCGCCACGCAGTTTGACGGGCACCGGGTGAGTGCCCGTTGACTACCGCGTGGCGCGCTGCCTACTCGGGCAGGCCGTTCAGAAGGAACATGGCAACGATGAGCTGGCTCGGCTTGCCCAGCTTGCCGAACCAACGATCGTAGATCGGCACGATCTGGCCCGAGCGGTACATGCGGGCGAGCACGGTGTTGACGGCCTGGCGGAAATCCTGGTCGTTCTTGCGCATCATCAGGCCATAGGGCTCGTAGGACAGGGGGCGGTCCCCGAGCCTGAACTTCACAGTCGGTCCCGCCGCTAGCGCCAGTCCGATCAGCACGGTCTGATCGGTGACATAGGCGTCCACGGTCCCCTTCCTCACGGCCTCGACCCCCTCGACGTGGCTGCCGACCATGACGAGTTCCGCCTTGACGTAGCTTTTCTCGAGGACGTCCTTGATCGCGCCCACGGTCGTGGTATTCGGAATGACAGCGATCTTCTTCCCGCTCAGATCCGACAACGTCTTGAACGGGGACTCCTCACGCACCATGAAGTTGGCGCCGTCCACCCAGGTCATCACGCTGAAGTCGACCTGCTTCTGGCGCGACAGGGTGTTGCTGCTGATCCCGCATTCGAGGTCGATCTTGCCCGATTTGAGAGCGTCGAAGCGCGTCTCGAGCGTGACCGGCACCCATTGCACGTCGAGTTTCGGCAGCCCGAGCTGCTCCTGGATTCCAGTGGCCACCCGCATGCACAGGTCAGGGGAGTAACCGGCCGGTTTGCCGTCCACCTCCACGAACGAGAACGGGACCGACTGGGTGAGATGGCCGAGCTTGATGACGCCGGTATCGCGGATGGTCTTCAAAGTGCCGGCGATGTCTTGGGCAAGCACGGGATTGGCCAGCGCGAGCGCGGCGGTGGCGAGGGCGAACAAAATTCGCACGATGGTCTCCAAAAAAAGGAAATTTAGACGAGGGGCGCTCCGTAACGGCGCGCTCTTTTTTTGCGGGCGGAAGCATATCACACACCGGCGGGCGCTCGCGCAACCCGTGGACCGGGATGGCAGCCTAGCACGGAGGCACGAGGCGCTGCCTCTCACTCCCGCAGCGGCGCCCAAGAGCGGCCGCCGACAAGACGAGACTGGAAGTGCTCCTGTCCCGCGCTGGGCACACCCGGCCCCACGCCGCTGTCATGGGCTCCGAGCAAGGCGGTGCCGTGAGAGCGCTGTGCTATGCTCTTCGCAGCGATGAAGACCGGTCCGGGTGACATTCGCACCGATGAGCGGCTGGCTTCGCTCGAGCCGGGGGAGCGCGGTGCGACGCTGCGCCTGGCGGGTGACTGGCGCCTGCCCGGCATCGAGGCGGCCGCCGCGGCGCTGTCGGCCCTGCCGAAAACGCGGCCGGTGGTAGCGGTGGACGGCGGCGGATTGGCGGCGTTCGATACCGCCGGTGCGCTCGCGACTCTTCGCTACCTCCAGGGGATCGGCACCGATCCAAGAGCAGCCACACCCGTCAACTTCACGCCGCGCCACCGCCGCATCCTGGACGTCGTGGCGGCCCAACTGGGCGGCGTGACCGGTGTGGTGAAGCCGCGCCGGCACGGGTTTCTCACGGCCCTCGGTCGTGAGACCGCTGCGCTCGCCGGGCTGATCGTAGGCTACGTCCAGTTCTTGGGCTACACGGCGGCCGGGTTCGCCACAGCGCTCGCGCACCCGCGGCGCCTGCGCCCGAAAGAGCTCGCGGCGCAGTTCCTGCGGGTCGGCATCACCGCGATACCGGTGGTCTCCCTGGTGACCTTCCTGATCGGCGTGGTCTTCGCGTATCTGCTCGGGCTGCAGGCCGAGAAATATGGAGCGAGCATTTTCGTGGTCGATGGCGTTGCGATCGGCATGGCGCGCGAGTTCTCGCCGATCCTGGTGGCCGTGATCATCGCCGGCCGCTCCGGCGCGGCCTTCACCGCACAACTGGGCACCATGCGCCTGACCGAAGAGACCGACGCCATTCGCGTGCTCGGCCTCTCGCCCATGGACGTGCTGATCCTGCCACGCGTATTTGCCATCGTCGTCGCCCTGCCGCTGCTCGTGTTCGTCGGCGACGTCATGGGCAACCTCGGCGCCATGCTGATGGCCGATCGCACGCTGGGCATCGTGCCGGCAACCTACGTCGACCGGCTGCAGGAAGCGCTGAACCTGCGCCACGTCGTCGCCGGTCTGGTGAAGGCGCCGGTGTTCGC
>Ga0335085_10003068_pt1 | contig 29742 bp, 26 predicted proteins | sample Lox_Sample_45_FD_206712 | JGI IMG/M metagenome (GOLD analysis project Ga0335085, IMG submission 206712) | Soil microbial communities from Loxahatchee National Wildlife Refuge, Florida, United States - Lox_Sample_4.5 | ecosystem: Environmental > Terrestrial > Soil > Wetlands | place: USA... | reverse complement strand
CTCTAACCGGGCGACTTCATCCCGGAATGCCGAGCGAAATCATCTCGGAACTGCGAGCGACATCAAATCGGAATGCCGGGCGAGATCATCCCGGAATCCCGGGCGACTTCAGTCGGAATCACCAGCCCGGTAATGAGCACGCCGTCTGCATGCCGCGGCGACGCGACAAAGTCGATGCCGAAGCGGCTCGCATCGAACACCACGTTTCCGAGCGCGTTAACCTCGACCTCGCAACCGTTGCAGCCGCCGGCGCTGATTTGGCGGAGGCGCAGCGAGCGGCCAAGCAGGCGGCGCAGCTGCTGCCCAAGCGCTTCGACGTGTGGCGTGCCTCTACCAGCGACAAGCAGCTCGGCCCGCTCCGAGGCGGCGAGGCGCCAGTCTGTGGTGAACCGGATCAGTCTTTCGGGACAGGCGGCGGCGCAATCGCCGCAGAAGATGCATCGGCCGAGGTCGAGCCGCAGTCCTTCGGGCGAAAGGTTGATGGCCTCGCTGGGGCAGACATCACGGCACGTAGTGCAGCCTTCCGCACATTTTCCGTGATCAACAACCGGCCGGCCGCGGAACAGCGGCGGCATTTGCGGCAGCTCCGCGGGATAGGGGATTGTGCGATGGCCTTGGCGGGCGCGTGCCATCAAAGCTTTGAACACGTTAGGGCCGCCTCTAAAGGTCGTGTCCGCAATAGGACAGGTTGAAGCTCTTGTTGCAGAGTGGAAAATCCGAGATCGCTTGGTTGCGCATGGCCATCGCCAAGCCGAACCAGTTGCGGAACGAAGGATCGACGATCTTGTAATGTGACAATCGGCCGGCCCAATCCGTGACACCGAGATGCACGATCTCGCCGCGCCAACCCTCGACCGCCGAGATCGCGATCATGTTGGCCACTGGCCGGTTTACGGCGATCATTGTCTCGCCGCCGGGAAGCGCGTCGAGAACGCGGTTCAGCAGGACGAGCGAATTATCAATTTCCTCCCAGCGCTGCATCGCCCGGGCAAACACGTCGCCGCTCCCTCCGACCGCGACGAAAGGCTGATAATCCCGGTAGGTGGGGCCGGGAAAATCCCGGCGGCTGTCGCGGTCTATGCCGCTGGCCCGAGCGGCCGGCCCGACGATCCCGAGATCGGCGGCGGCCTCGCGGTCAAGGATCCCGGTATGCTCGAACCGCGCGCGCACCGACGAGGATTTCCACAAGAGCCCGACGGCGTTGCGCATGTCGCGCTCGGCTTCGGCAAGGCGTCGCCTCACGTCATCGACGACCGCGGTCTCGGGGTCGTGCGCGGCGCCGCCCGGTCGAATCCAGCCGCGGCCGAGTCGGCTGCCGCACAGCAATGCGCTCAGGTTCAGCATCTCGCCGCGCAGCCGGCCGCAATAGGCCGCCGTCGGCAAGAACCCGACGTCGCCGGCGAGTGCCCCAAGGTCGCCGATGTGATTGGCAACCCGCTCCAGTTCGAGCGCCACGACGCGGAGAGCGTTGGCGCGCGGCGGACACCCGGCGGCGGTCAGTGCCTCGACCAGCTGGCAATAGGCGGTCGCGTGACCCGCACTGGTGTCGCCCGCCACGGTTTCAACGAGGTGGATGCTTCTCGTATGGGGGCCGCCACGCAGCGCCTCCTCCACGCCGCGATGTTGGTAACCCAGCGAGATTTCGAGGTGTAGCACCCGTTCCCCGTGGCAATTGAAGCGAAAATGGCCCGGCTCGATGACCCCGGCGTGTACCGGCCCCACCGCGACCTCGTGCACCTCGGCGCCGTTGACTTGAAACAGCTCAACGTCTTCGATAGCCCTGACGCCATGTGGAAAACGCACCGGCTTCAGCCATGGATGGCCTTCCGGAACGACGCCGTGCTGCTCGTGCAGCTCGCGCTCGAAGTAATGCGCCGCCGGGCAATCAGGCGTCAGCGCTGGATAGGAATCACGTATCGGCGTTATGGCGACGTGAATGTTCCCCCTTGCGTGGTCGGCTACGGCCCCCAGCAAGTAGGTTTCGCCGCTGATCTTTGGCAACGCCGTCAACAACAAGAGACGACATTCGGCGGCGATCTGCGACAGCAACGCCTGGCGGAAGGCCGGGCCATCGAGGCGCGGGATGACGTCGACCGCATGGGCTTCGGCGTTCCGCATGGTTAGGAACGTCATACCGGTGCCCCGACAACGGCCGCGGCACGCTCGATGGCTTCGATGAGCCAAGGCGGCAGCCACAACCCGAGAAACAGCAGTACGGCGAGCGACGGCACCGCGACCGCATAACTGGCTGTTCTCGCACGCCGCTGCGAGACGGCAATTTTCGGGTCACCAAACGCCATGTCGATCAGATGGCGCAGGGCAGCGACGAACACGATGCTGACCGCCGCAAGGAACACCGCCAGCACGACCCATCTCTGCGCACCCGCCGCCGCGCGCAACAACTGGTACTCGCTCATGAAGATCGCGAACGGGGCTGCCCCGATCAGCGACAGGATGCTGCCGACCAGCGCCAGTCCCCAGAGCCGATCATGGCGCAGCGCTCCCGACAGTGTGTCCATGTCGTGCGTGCCGAAGCGCTGGCCGAGTCGGCCGACAGCGCAGAAGGCGAGCGTCTTCGACAGCGAGTGGCCAAGCGTGTGAAAGAGCGCGGCAAAGGTGCCGAGCGGACCCAGCCCATAGCCGAGTGTGATGATGCCGAGATGCTCGACGCTGCTGTAGGCGAGGAACCGCTTGGCGTCGCGCTGAAACACGATGAATCCGGCCGCGACCAGGATCGACAGCACGCCGAAGAACACGAGCAGTCCGTCGGCGAAACCGCCTAGCGCATTCCTCGCCGGCGGGACAAAACGCATGATGCAATAGAGCGCGGTGTTGAGCAGGAACCCCGAAAACATCGCCGAGACCGGCGCCGGCGCCTGGCTGTGGGCATCCGGCAGCCAGGAATGAAGCGGCGCGAGCCCAACCTTGGTGCCGTAGCCGACCAGCACGAAGATGAACGCGAACGTCATCAATGTCGGGTTCAGATGTAGACCCGGTGCGGCGAGCCGCGTCCATAGCAGCGCGTCGGCACTGCCCTCACCGCTGCCCTGGACCGCAGCCGCCGTGAAGATCGTGCCGATGAAGGCGAAGGCGATCCCCACCGAGCAGATCAGCAGATACTTCCACATGGCTTCAAGCGAGAGCCGGTCGCGATAAAACGAGATCAGAAACGCTGTCAGCAACGTCGTCGCTTCCATCCCGACCCACATGATCCCGAGATTGTTCGAGATGAGCACCAGGACCATCGCGGCGAACGAGCCGAGCCATAGCACGCCAAACCGGCGCGCGGCGCCGTGAGAAAAGGGATGAGCATCGTCGTCATCCCCGAAATAGACCGCGGCGAACAGCGAACAGATCAGAAAAACCAGCGCGAGGACAATCAGGTGAAAACCAGAGAAGGCGTCGACGACAAAAGTGCCGTCCACGGCGGTGACCGGTTTTCCCGACAGAACCATCGCTCCGAGCCGCACCGCGATTGCCACGCCGATGGCTGACACGGCAACGGTGACCGCCAGAACCTGGCGTGGCCGCAACTTGACGAGGCAGACGAGCGCGCCGACAATTGGAACAGCCAACAGCGCGATGATCCAGTATCCAGGTGCCACGCCGCTAACCTCGCAGCGTGTTGAGGCGGTCGGAATCGGCCATCCCGAATTCGCGACTGATATGGAAGATCGCGATGCCCATAACGAACACGGCGACGAATGCGTCGAGCAGGATGCCCAGCTCGACGAGAAGCGGGGTCTCGACGACGGTGATTGCCCCGAAAACAAAGATGCCGTTCTCGATCACCAGATAGCCGATGACCTGGATCAGCGCATTGCGGCGGCTGACGATCAGGAATAGCCCGATGGAGATCAGAAAGATCGCGGCCTCAAGCATCGCAAACGGGGCGTGGCTCAGCGCCGGGTGGAGCTCTCGTGCCAAGCCGAGCGACACGGCCAACGCCGCAATCCCGAAGAGGATCGATGCGACAAAGCCGATATAGGGTTCGACCTCGCGCTGAAACCCGGCTCGTGCGCGAAGGTGCAGGAGAACAGCGGGAAAGATCATGCCCTTGAGGGCGACATTGGCGGCCGCCAGAGCGAAAACCCGCATCGTCAGGCCATCGTCCTGGGTGAGGAGCGGCACCAGACTGAACAAGACGCCTTGCAGCGATAGAAAGCGAATGCAGGCGCCGATCCGGCTGGTGCCGAGCAAGGCGAAGCAGGTCAGAAGACCAACCACATGAATGGTCGCGAGCAAGCCCGGCATCGTTTTCAGACCAGCAGAACCATGAAGGCGACAGCGGACAGGGTCGCCGCGCCGACGATGAATTGCGGCACCGTGGCCAGGCGGTAACGCGCCATGGCCGATTCGATCATGCCGACGACGACCGCGAGCACCGCCATGCCCAGGAGCGCCACAGCGGCCGCGATCCACGGATCGACCGCACGCAGCGGGGCGAGGCTGACAAGCAGGGTGCCAATGATCCAAAGCTTGAGCGCGGCGCCGTATTGGATCAGGCCGAGATCGGGTCCGGTATGATCGAGCACCATGACCTCGTGGATCATCGTCAGTTCGAGATGCGTCGTCGGATCGTCGACCGGGATCCGGCTGTTCTCGACAAGCTCCAGAACCAGAAAGCTCACCCCGACCAGCGCCAGCGCCGGCAGCGCGTGGATCCAAGCGCCAATCCCGATTGCTCCGTAGATCGCCGTGAGATCGGTCGCGTGAGTCACGCGCGCCAGCGTCGCGAAGGCGATCAGCAAGGCCGGCTCGGCGAGCGCGGCGAAGTGTACCTCGCGGCTGGCGCCCATGCCTTCGAAACTGGAGCCCGTGTCGAGCGCTGCGAGCACGGTCGCGAAACGGCCGAGCGCGAACAAGCCGACCAGGACGATCAGATCGCCCATGAAGCTGATTGCCGCGCCCGCGCCGGGAAATGGCACGAGGACCAGCGCGGCGAGAAGGGTCGCAAGATTTAGTACAGGCCCCAGTCGCACCAGCGATGTCGTGACCTCGCCATAGACCGCACCCCGCCGAAGCAACTTGAACACATCCCGGTAGGGCTGCACCAACGATGGACCGCGGCGTCCGGCGACGAAGGCCTTTGTGCGGTTGATAATGCCGACAAGGAACGGCGCCAGCAGCATGCCGAGCATTGGGGCAACAAGGTTCTGCGGGTTCATCACTTAGAGGCTTGCCCAGGCCAGCAGCGCAATCAACGTCGCGGCGACGTAAAGGACGTAGACATGGATATGGCCGTGCTGGATCACGTTCAGCCGCGCGGCGAGACGGCGGAACCAGCGAAACGTCGGGACAAACAAAAGGTGGAGAAACGGGTCACCGCTGTCGCTCGCGAAAGATGCCGTCGTCGGGAAATAGCCGGTCGGCGCGGCGAGTATTTCGCGATTGGCGATCAGTAGCTGGAATTGGGTCACGAGCGGCTGGGCGAATGACGAGGCCGTGTACTGCATGCGCGGCGTCGGGTGCTGGAAACCGCAGCCCCAAACCGGCGCGCGCCGGATGCCGGCGCGGGCGAGATGCCACCGGCGCCAGACCCATAAGCCAACGGCCAGGACGACGATGCCAAAAAAGACGAGCGTTGAGATTTCCAGGGCGCCGGAAAGCGGTGCCAATGCCGCGCCGGTCTGCACGATCGGCAGGCCGCTCGCCTCGGTGACGATCGCGGCCAGCGCGGGAACAACAATAGGGCCGGCAAAGCCGATGACGATGCACAGAAGCGCCAAGATGGCCATCGCCGTGATCATTGGCCATGCCGCCTCATGCGCGTGCTCGGCCGCGTCGCTCCGTGGCATGCCGAGAAACACGACCCCAAAAGCCTTCGCAAAGCACGCCGCCGCGAGGCCACCGATCAACCCCATCGCGACCAGGGTGGTCAGACCCGCAGACGCCGCGGCGGTTGTTGGCAGCAACAGGCCGGCATACCCGGCGTAGATCAGCAGGAACTCGCTAATGAACCCATTGAGCGGGGGCAGCCCGACGATCGCCGCGGAGCCGATCAGGAAGCAAATTCCCGTCCACGGCATCCGCTTCAGGAGGCCGCCCAGTTCATCGAGCTCGACCGTATGCGCCGCGTGCTGCACCGCTCCCGCGCCGAGGAACAGCAACCCCTTAAATATCGCATGATTGATGACGTGCAGGAGCCCGGCAGCGAAGCCGAGCGCGGCAAGCGCCGGCACATCGTAGGCGAGCCCAAGGACGCCGACGCCGATCCCGATCAAGATGATCCCGATGTTCTCGACGCTGTGATAGGCGAGCAGCCGCTTCAAATCGTGCTGCGCGAGCGCGTAGAGCACGCCCAGCACGCCGCTCGCCGCACCCGTCAAGAGCAGCACCCACCCCCACCAGGCCTGTGGCGCGCCGAGCAGCGTCAGCATCCGCACGAGGCCGTAGATGCCGACCTTGATCATCGCTCCCGACATCAGCGCGGAGGCGTGGCTTGGAGCCGCCGGGTGTGCCTCGGGGAGCCAGACATGCGCAGGAACGATGCCCGCCTTCGATCCGAAGCCGATGAGGGCGAGAACGAAAACGGTGGAGGCAAGCGCCGGGTGATCGCGGAGCACCCCGGGGAAGGCGGCAAAATCCGACGTGCCCGCGAGGTTGCCAAGCAGCACGAACAGCGCCAGCAGAAAGGCAGTGCCGATATGCGCCGCCGCCAGATAAATCCACGCGGCGTGGCGCACCTCAGCGCGGCGATCGTTGAAGACGACAAGGAAAAACGGCGCCAGGGCCATGATCTCCCAGGCGAGCAGAAACAAAAGGCCGTCGCGCGCCACCACGACCGAGGCCATCGCCGCGATCAGCAGATTGAGGTGAAACCACGATCCGGCGGCGTTGGCCGGATCGCCTTGGTTCGACAGATAGCTTCGCCCATATAGGCCGGCCAGCGCAGACACGCCAAATATCGGCAGCAGAAAATAGGCCGACAGCCGATCAATCGCGACGTGGATTTCGCCACCGGGCATCGGCCAGTTCAAAATCAGCGCTTCCGGCCTCACCCCGTTCAACACCGCTATGGCAGCGGCGAGGCCAGCCAACGAACCGAGAACGGCCCCCGCCTGGCCGATGCGCTGAGCCATGCCGGCCTGGGCACGCAGTGTAATGGCGGCGATGCCGGAAAGCAGAAGAAGCGCAAAGGCGATCAGCAACGCGGGCACTGGATACCGGTCGAGTTCCATTGTTGGCGGGCCTTGGATCGTCGCACCGGCGGTGAGGGGTCAACCCAGCCGAGGCTCACGGCGGCGATTCGTCGACGATCCATCAGGGCCCGTGTGTTACGCCGGCGGAATTAGCGTATGCGGGCCCTAGAATCAATGATCAGATACGATGATTAGGTATTCCAGATTGAGGGATGATGCTTTGAGCATCGAATATGAGACTTCGAGCCAAAAGTTCGGACGCAAGAGCCTCGCGATTTGCGCTGATTGCGATAATTCCAATCTTCGTCCAATTACCTGACGCGACTTCGAGGGAGGCAGATGACTGATGGCAGGAGCTCTTTGCGATTCAAAATTCGGGCTTTCCGATAACTGTTTCCGGCGCTCCGTTGCGCCCTTTCTGATCAGGAAGCAGGCGGTCAAGCTTACTGGCGAGGACGGTCGTCGTGCGCCTATCCGGTCGCGCCGAACAAGGGTTGTGAGTCTGCAGTTTGTCACGGCGACCTCTCCCGCTTATGCTCGGACGCGTAGCGGCGGAGCCGCTACAACACCTCCACTCAATTCCCCCATAGCAAACCGGAGGATGCGTCGATGATCTACGAGGTTCGTACCTACACGCTGCGCCCCGGGACGGTGCCCGAATTCGAGGAGCGCTATGAGAAGCGCCTGCCGGCGCGGCTCAAGCACTCAAAGCTTGGCGCCTTCTGGCACACCGATTTCGGCCCGCTGAACCAGGTGATCCACGTCTATCCCTACGACGATCTGGATCACCGCGCCAAAGTCCGCGCTGCACTCGCGAGCGACCCCGAGCGCAATGCGCTCCCCGGCGGTCAGGATCTTATCGTCGCGCAGGAGTCCGAAATTATGATTCCGGCGCCGTTTATGCACCCGCTGGGCAGCCGCAATTACGGCACAGGCAATTTCTACGAGATGCGCATCTACACGTACCCGGCGGGAGCCTTGCCGCAGGTGCTCGAGGCATGGGCCAAGGCTGTTCCGGCGCGCGAGGAGCTATCGCCGCTGGCCGCGTGCTGGACAAGCGAATTGGGCGGGCTCAACAAGTTCGTTCATATCTGGCCTTACAAGAACTCGGTCGAGCGAGACCGCATCCGCGCCGCGTCACGCGCGCCCGGTCGGGTATGGCCGCCACAGAGCGGCGTGCGCCCGCTTCGCCAGGAAAACAAACTGCTGATCCCGGCTTCCTTCTCGCCTGTCCGCTAAACCGGAGAGTGGGCGCGGCGGCGCCCCCTCTCTCATCAGGGCGTCTTCGATCCCCTCGTGACGAGCATTCGCGAGGTGGTGGAGTAACCCGTTGACCGGCGTGACCGATCCGGTCAGGTCGAACCTGTGTGGGTAAAGAGGAGATCGCAATGATCTGCGATGTGCATGCGCATTACACGCCGAAGAATTTCAGCGAGTTCATGGGCGATCGCTTTGCCTCGCCGACGCATCTGGCGGTAAAGCACGGGCTGGCGCGGCACCCGTTTTCGGATACGCAGGAGGACATCGAGGCCCGTTTCCGGCTGATGGAAGACGCCGGCGTCGGGCGGCAGGTGCTCTCACCCAACCATCCGCCCTATCTGCCGGATGAGGCGGAGTGCGTCACCGCGGTCAAGATGCTGAACGACGCCTATGCCGAGTTCGCGCGTCGCTATCCCGACCGGATCAGCTCCTACGTGATGCTGCCGTTGCCGCATATCGACGCCTCACTGAAGGAGATGGAGCGTGGCTTTGACCAACTCGGCTGCGTCGGCGTCAACATGAATATCGTGTGCCTCGGCCGCTCGATCGCCGAGACCGAGTTCGAGCCGCTCTATGCCGAGATGAACCGCCGCGGCGCCGTCCTGTTCGTGCACCCGGCCGGCAGCGCCATCTGCTCGCCCTTCATCATCGACTACAATTATGGCGGGTCGGTCGGGACCTCGCTCGAGGACGCGACTTTCGTGCTGCATATGATCGCCAAGCAGATTCCCTACCGCTACCCGCGGATCAAATTCATCGTGCCTCATCTCGGCGGGCCGATCCCGATGCTGATGAACCGCCTCGACAAACAGGGTCAGGGTCCGCGAGGCCATCCTAACCTCGCCGAGGCGCCGAGCGTCACCGCCCGGAGGTTCTATTACGACACCGTGTGCTACGGCTCGAAGCCGGCGTTCCTATGCGCCCTCGAAGCGTTCGGCCCCGATCACATCGTGACCGGCAGCGACTATCCGGTGCTGCAGGATTGGGAGGTCTATCGGGAGACCTTTGCCTATATCGAGAGGCTCGGCCTGCCGAAGGAAGTCACCGACAAGATCTTGCACCACAACGCGCAGAAGCTGTTCGGCTTCGATCACTGACAGCCGTCGCACGCAGCCCGCGGGCACGGCCGAGTGCTTCTGGGGCGAGCAGAAGCACGCCGATATGGCGCGTCTGGTTATTCTTGTGGCCGGGCGTCCCGTCAAGGACCTCGATGTTGGTCAGCGAAGTGCCGTTGGTTGCGTCAGACGCTAGCAAGACGGGTTCATGAAACGGCCGGCACCCACCGGCCGGAAGCCGACGGCCTGGGCGAGATTCGTCGGCAAGACGATGAGCGGCTGATTTTCATATTCGCAGTTAATTTTATTTAAAATCATTGCGCTTTCGAGGCGCTTCCGCAAAGTAGAAGCCGCGACGTCGCAAGTAGAGGCATAGTGAGGAAGCATATTGTGGTGACCCTGGCTGATCCCCCGTCAGCCAGGGTTTTTTGCGGGCGTGTAGCTCAATGGCAGAGCGCCGCTGTCACACGGCGGAGGCAGGAGGTTCGATTCCTACCCGCGCCCACCAAGGCGCGTCGTTGAAAAGTGAGTTGGTTGACGGTGGCGACAGTTGCAGTCGAGGCCGAAAATCGGTTTCAAGTGCAGGTTGGCGCTTATTGCTGCCGGTCCGGATCGCGGCGCGGCGCGCGAAATGACCACGTTTTCACCTCAAGTGATCCAGGCCCCTGATCGACACGGCACGCGGCGAAGGTGCAACGATCTGCGTGGCAATGCCATGCGGGGATAGCTCAATGGCAGTGCCTTGGCCTCGCAGGCTATCGACGCAGATCCCTGCTCCCCGCTCCGATATTTCAGGGTATGTAATAGAAAAGCCTGCCGTCAGCCAATTCGGCCTTATGGCTCGTCGGCGGGCATAGACAGGGGGAAATGTCTGTGATTCCGTTGCCTTATCGAGGTGACCATCCTCTGCCGTGGTCCACCTGCACACCGCTCTGGGTGATCTTTTCGCTACTCGGCTGGCTCGCTATCGCCACAGCCGTTCACGGCGTCGAAGCCCTATGTGTGCTATAGCAGCGCCAGAAGACGCCGCCCGACCCAAGCTAGAAAGATCACCCACACCACCATCGCCGCGGCCAGCAGGCCGACGATCAGAATATTTACGCCCCAGCGGGCAATCGCCTGTAGGCGGCGATGCTTCGGCTCCTCAATATCCCCCTGCTGTTGGCCATGGCTGTGGGCCGAGTCGCCCTCGGGATTGGGGTGACGCTCCGCGGCCTTTGAACTGTCCATATCATTGGCATCAGTTCTTATAATATGGTCGTCGTCCGCAGTCGTTTGCAGCCCTCGAGCAAGACTTAACATATCGAATGGCACCAGCAATGACCCTCTCAACGTTCTTACGTTGGCAACGTTGCCATTGGATTACCTAGATTACGAAATTTTTTGGGTCGCCTGGACACAGGACCGTGCCCGCAGCGTTTCGTCGCGAAACAATACTTGTGTACGAAAGCCGCCGTTCGGAACCGGTTGGACCGCGGATCTGCCGACCTTCAGCGGAGTTGAGCCCTCGGCCCAGCGACGCCTACTCGTGGCCGCCGGACCGATAATTCGTTGCTTCTCACTTGACTGGGGACCTGAGAAGCTCGCGACCCGATCAGGTTCGATGCCTGCTTCCCGTTCCAATTCCTCCGGAATTTAACGCTACGCGCCACCGCCCGAAAACTCACCCATTGCTGGCCGCGGTGATGCACCGCACCATGCCTTGGTGAAAGGAACAATCCTGTACGTGCTGGGCGCAGCTGCCCATCTGGCAAAGCGCTATACCCCAGGAGATCGACAAAGCGACAAAGGCGACGAGCGAAACCGCTGCGAATTTATTGATGTGGAGCATTTTCCATCCCCTCGGTCCCGTCCATGACAGCAAGATGGCGTGGCTCCAACAACGCCAACGTGACGTGCCTCACGCTGGCTAAGAAAAAATTTACCTTCCCGGGGGTCCCCTGCCCGCCCGCCGCCTACACCCGATAAAAAGGGACATTCATACTTGGCTGAGGGCTCACATTTGCTGGAGCGCCGCACGGTTTCAACGCAGAGCGCGTCTTACGGAAAATCACCGCAAAGTCGAAGACGAAAGCCGACTTAATCGCTACTTAAGGCCCCCCGATTTATGGATTGGCAGACCGGAAGGGGGAACTGATGAAGGAACTAAAAGCTTGCGACGTAATGTCCGGCGACGTGGTGTCCATATCACCAAAGGCGACGGTCATCAAAGCAGCAAAACTTATGCTAGAAAACCGCGTCAGTGGCCTTGCCGTTCTCGACGATGACGGCTGGTTGGTTGGCGTTGTAAGCGAAGCCGATTTCCTTCGACGCCCCGAGATCGGGACGCAGGCTATTGACTGCGACGGGACCTTTGAACCTCTGGAAGCCAGCCATTTTCTCAAATCTTACGGCCGTTATGTCGAAGATGTCATGACGACCAGGGTCGCCAGCGTCGTCAAAAATACACCCCTGGCGGAGGTTGCCGATATGCTCGAAACGATGCGCCTGAAATGGGTTCCCGTGACCGAACATGGCAGGCTCGTTGGCAGGGTCAGTCGAGCGGGCGTCCTGCAGGCCTTCGTCGATGCCGTCGACCGATCAGCGGCGCTGGCAGCGTAGGTCGTCGTGATGCGAAAGAGCATCTGCGACGCCTATAAGCGCATGTCCTGTTCTTGTTACGCCTCCGCGCGGTTCTGCCGGTTGCCGACGAGGTCGTCGACCACCGCCGGGTCGGCGAGGGTCGAGACGTCACCCAATTGGTCCGGCTGATCTTCGGCGATCTTCCTGAGAATGCGGCGCATGATCTTGCCCGAGCGGGTCTTTGGCAGGCCGGGCGCCCATTGCACCAGATCGGGCGCAGCGATCGCGCTGATCTCCTTGCGCACCCACTGCACCAACTCCTTGCGTAGCTCCTCGTTGGGCTCCTCGTCGGCGCGCAAGGTCACATAGGCATAGATGCCTTGCCCCTTGATATCGTGCGGGTAACCGACCACCGCGGCCTCGGCGACCTTGGGATGGGCGACCAGCGCGCTTTCGATCTCGGCGGTGCCGAGCCGGTGCCCGGCGACATTGATCACGTCGTCAACCCGGCCGGTGATCCAGTAGAACCCGTCCTCGTCGCGCTTCGCGCCGTCGCCGGTGAAATACAGTCCTTTGAAGGTCGAGAAATAGGTCTCGACAAAGCGCCGATGGTCGCCGAACACGGTGCGCATCTGCCCCGGCCATGACCGGGCAAGGCTGAGATTGCCCTCGCAGACGCCGTCGAGCCGGTTGCCCTCGCCATCGACGATGACCGGCTCGACCCCAAAAAACGGCCGCGTCGCCGAGCCGGGTTTGAGCGGTGTCGCGCCCGGCAGCGGGGTGATGAGGATGCCGCCGGTCTCGGTCTGCCACCAGGTATCGACGATCGGGCAGCGCTCCTCGCCAACCTCCTCGTAATACCACATCCAGGCTTCGGGGTTGATCGGCTCGCCGACCGACCCCAACAGGCGCAGCGAGCTGCGCTTGGCCTTTTTCACAAAACCCTCGCCCTCGCGCATCAGCGCGCGGATCGCGGTGGGCGCGGTGTAGAAGATCGACACGTTGTGCTTGTCGCAGACCTGCCAGAAGCGCGACGCGTCGGGGTAGTTAGGCACGCCCTCGAACATCAGCGTCGTCGCGCCGTTTTGCAGGGGGCCGTAGACGATGTAGCTGTGCCCGGTGACCCAGCCGACATCGGCGGTGCACCAGTACACCTCGCCCGGCCGGTAATCGAAGACGTATTCGTGCGTCATCGCGGTGTAGACGCAATAACCGCCGGTCGTGTGCAGCACGCCCTTGGGTTTGCCCGTGGAGCCCGACGTATAAAGAATGAAGAGCGGGTCCTCCGCCGACATTTCCTCGGGCGGGCAATCCGCCGAGACCGCGGCACAGGCCTCGTGATACCAAACGTCGCGGCCGGGGGTCCAATCGATCGCCCCGCCGGTGCGCTTGACGACGATACAGGTCTCGACTTTCACGGGGCATGACGCCATCGCCGCGTCGGCGTTGCGTTTCAGCGGCACCTTGCGGCCACCGCGCAATCCTTCGTCGGCGGTGATGAGCACAGTCGAGCGGCAATCCTCGATGCGGCCGGCCAAGCTGTCGGGCGAGAAGCCGCCGAACACCACCGAATGGATCGCGCCGATCCGCGCACAGGCGAGCATGGCAAACGCCGCTTCTGGGATCATCGGCATGTAGATCGTCACGCGGTCGCCCTTCTTGACGCCGCGCGATTTCAGCACGTTGGCAAGCCGGCACACGCCCTCGTGCAGTTCTTTATAGCTCACCTTGCGGTCCTCGGCGGGGTCGTCGCCTTCCCAGAGGATCGCGGTCTGGTCGCCTTTTGTCGCGAGATGCCGGTCGATGCAGTTGTAGGAGGCGTTGAGCGTGCCGTCCTCGTACCATTTGATCGACACGTCGCCGTCATAGGACGCGTTCATCACCCGGGTGTAAGGCTTGATCCAATCGACGCGCTTGCCCTCGCGGCCCCAGAACCCGTTCGGGTCGGCGAGCGATTCCTTGTAACGCTCGAAATACTGCGCCTCGGTGAGCTTCCCGATCGGAGCGTGCGTGGTGATCTCGATCAGATTGCCGTCCGGCATCGCCTCATTCCTCCCGTACTACCACCGCTTTCCCCGAGATATGGCGCAGAGCGGCGCGAGTCGCAATTGTCAAACCCCTCGCCCGCTTGCGGAAGAGCGTTGTTAAGCCTCGATCCCGGCCATCTTGCAGACGACGGCCCATTCATCGTCAGTCACGGGGCATACCGAGAGGCGCGACTGGCGGATCAGCGCCATGTTCTTCAATTCTGGAGTCGTCTTCATCTCGGCGAGGGTTACCGGCGTCTTCACCGGCATCACCGGTGCCACGTCAACCAACCCGAAATGCGGGCTCGGCTCGTCGGGGTTTGGGTAGAACGCACGGACGATCTCAACCACGCCGACGATCTCCTTCCCCTCGTTCGAGTGGTAGAAGAAAGCACGGTCACCCTCCTTCATCGCTTTCATGTTGTTGGCGGCCTGGAAATTGTGGACGCCGTCCCAACGGGTGCGCTTGTCCTTGACCATCTGGTCCCACGGGTATTTCGCCGGTTCGGATTTCACCAGCCAGTGCGCCATATCCGCCCCCTTCAACCCAGCAACTCATAATCTGCCTGGTCTTCATAAACCGAGCCGGCCTTGGTCGGATAGCTGGCGATCAGGCTGAAGCGCTCGACGCGCAGCGGTTCGGCGCGGAATGGTGCATGGGCCGCGAGGAATTGCTGGATGTCGGCGCGCTTGGGCTCGCGCAGCCGGGCGAGCGTCACATGCGGCGAGAATTTGCGCGGTTCGGGCGGCAGACCGATGCGGATCAGCGCCGTCTCGATCTTGGATTGCAAATTCGACAGCGCTGGTTCTCGCTCGACGCCGACCCAGAGCTGCCGCGGCTTGTCGCCGCCGAACACCCCGGCGCCGGCCAGTTGCAGCGAGAACCGCCGCGCCTTCAACCGCAGCAGCGCCTCGTCGACATCCGCGGCCGTGCCCTCGTCGACCTCGCCGATAAACCTGAGCGTCAGGTGGAAATTGCCGGGATCGACCCATTTCGCGCCGGCCACGCCGCTCTGCAACAGCGACAGCCGCAGCCGCAATTCCGGCGGAAATTCGATCCCGACAAACAGGCGCAGCATTTTTTGGCCTTGTTTTTCTTGTCGTCCCGGCGAAGGCCGGGACCCACCTTCCAACCGCTCGAGACGCGGCGCAGTGGATCCCGGCCTGCGCCGGGATGACGACCTCTCACGTAAACAGCGTTAAAATCCCGGTGTGGCCGTAGAGCCGGTCGCGCGAGATTTCGCCGTTGGCGAAGAAGCCAACCAACGGGAAGTCGCCCAGCGTCTCGCGGATCACGGTCGCCTCCACGCCTTCGTCGCCAAACAGCGACACGCCGCGCGCGACGCAGCTCACATAAACCCCGGCCTTGGGCGGCCCGTTGAGCCGCCCGGCGAGCTGCTTCACCATTCGGGTCAAATCATGCTTGGCGCTCTCGGGGTCCCGGCGGCAGAACAGGATCGGGTCGCCCGGCGACACCTCCGCGCCGAGCACAAGCCAGCCCTGGCCGGGGTCGATGCCCATCAGGTTGCGCACCAGATAGTCGCCGGTGTCGGAGCCGGTGACCGGCAGACCCGCGAAGATGATGCCGCCGACCCGGCGCAGGTTTTGCGCCAGTTCCGGGCCGATATCCTGCCGGAACACATCGAGCGCCGGGCGGCCGTCGATCGCCATGACGACGTTGTCGCGTGCCTCGTCGATCCGCCGCACCGGGCCGATCGGCATGCAGCCCTGGGAGAGCGCCGTCGCGACGCCGACGGCCGGCGCCAGCATCAGCCCGGCCATCCCGCCGGCCCCGGTGCCGTCATCATTGCTTCCCGGCCGCCGCGCCACCAGCGTCGCCTGGGTACGGTGCGAGACCAGCCCGCCGACGAGAAACGCGCCGCTCGCCGCGCCGGCGTCAATCGTCGCGCGCAGCAGGTCGGGGCATCGTGGGTCGGCATGAACCAGCGCGAGGATCGGCTGTGTCGCCTCGATCCATTGCCCGTGATGGCGCGGCAGATCGGCAGCGGGGTCAGCGGTCGAGGCGAAGATGCGGAATTGTGTTTCCCGCACGGCGGCGGTGAGCACCGCGGCGGCCGGCCGGTCGTAAACCTCCTCGCCGCCCGCGCACACGCCGAGGCCGACACCGCCGGTCCAATGCGCGATGCCGGTGCCGGCGGCGAGCTCGTCGACCAGCCGCGGCAAAACCGGTGCCGCCGGCTCGCTGACATAGACGATGCCGAGCGTCGTCTCGGCCTCCGGCGTCAGCTGGTTGAGCAGCCGCTTGCCCAGCGTCGCCGCGTCGCCGGCGGCAAACGCGCTGGCAAACCCGGCGGTCATGATTTGCCTCCCACCAGCTTTGCCACCAGCGGGGCGATGCGGTCGACAATGATCGCGACGCCGTGCGCGTTGGGGTGCATCCCGTCGGCTTGGTTCAAGGCTGGGTTCATCGCGACACCTGCGAGAAAGAAGGGATAGAGCGGCACGTCGTGCGCTTTCGCCAACTCCGGATAGATCCGGTCGAACTCGTGCTCGTATTGCGCCCCCCAATTGGTTGGCGCCAGCATCCCAAGCAGCAAAACCTTGGCGCCGGAAGCTTGTATCTTGTCGATCATCTTGTCGAGATTGGCGCGCACGATCTTGGGGTCGATGCCGCGCAGCGCGTCATTGGCGCCCAGAGCGAGGATCACAAATTCGGGCTTGTCGGCGAGCGCCCAGTCAAGCCGGGCGAGCCCATCGGTCGTGGTGTCGCCCGACACTCCGGCATTGACGATCTTGACGTCGACGCCCTCATCCTTGAGCCGGGCTTCGAGCCGGGCGGGAAAGGCTTCCGGCGCAGGCAGGCCGTATCCCGCCGTCAGGCTGTCGCCAAACGCCAGCACCTCCGGGATTTTTGCGCCGGCTGGCATTATGCCGAGCACAAGCGCCGCGTTGAAAAGCAGCGCTGCCGCGCCATATCGACGGAGCTTTTGCGCGGCTTTCCGGTTTTCCGTGACATGACCACCTCGCCCCATTCCGGCAGCCCGCTCGTGGTCGTGGAGGATGTGCATCTAACACTGGGGAGCGCGGCCGGGCCCGTCAACATCCTGCGCGGTGTGTCGCTGGAGATCGGGCCGGGTGAGACAGTGGCGCTGTTAGGCCCTTCAGGCTCGGGTAAATCGACGCTGATGATGGTGACCGCCGGGCTGGAACGGCCGAGCCGCGGCCGTGTCTCGGTCGCGGGGCGTGACCTCGGCGCGCTCGACGAAGACGGGTTGGCGCGGCTGCGGCGCGATCATGTCGGCATCGTGTTTCAGGCATTTCACCTGATCCCGACGATGACTGCGCTGGAGAATGTTGCGATCCCGCTGGAGCTGGCCGGCGCGCGGGACGCGTTCGCCGACGCGCAGGCGGCACTCAGCCGGGTCGGGCTGGCGGCGCGGCTGAGCCATTACCCGGCGCAGCTTTCCGGCGGCGAGCAGCAGCGGGTGGCAATCGCCCGCGCCTTTGTCGCCGGGCCGCGTCTGCTGCTCGCCGATGAGCCGACCGGCAATCTCGACCGGGCGACCGGCGATGTCGTCATTGATTGCCTGTTCGCCGAACATGCCCGACAGGACACGAGCCTACTGCTCATCACGCATGACCCGCGCCTAGCCGAGCGCTGCGACCGGCAGTTGCAGATGAGTGACGGCCGGATCGTCGACGACCGCCGTGCATCGCCGCTGCGAAGGGCGCTGTGATCAAGATCGCATCGCTCAAAATACCTCCCTCTCCGCCCCTGGGGGCGGAGAGGGCCGGGGTGAGGTGGAGGATTCCAGAGACGTCGCCACGTTCCCACCTCACCCGACCGCCGCTGCGCGGCGGCCACCCTCTCCCCCCAATGGATGGAGAGGGAAATTGAGATCAGCGCCATACGCCCTCCGCCTGGCCTTTCGCGAGCTGCGGGGCGGGTTGCGAGGGTTTCGTGTCTTTCTCGCCTGTCTCGTGCTGGGAGTCGGCGCGATCGCCGGCATCGGGTCGCTGGGTGCGGCAGTCCGCGCGGCGATCAACGACGATGCGCATGTACTGTTCGGCGGCGACGTGTCGGCGCGGTTGGTCCACCGTGAGGCCAATCCGGCCGAACGACAATTCCTCGACCATAGCGGCACGGTGTCGGAGGTCGCCCTCCTGCGCGCGATGGCGGTATCGCTCGATGGCGCGCGGCATACGCTGATCGAATTGAAAGCGGTCGACAGCGCCTACCCACTCTACGGCAAAGTGACGCTAGCGCCGCCGCAACCCCTGGCCGAGGCATTGGCGGGGCGAGATGGAACCTACGGCGCGGTGGCCGACCCGCTTGTCGCCGACCGTTTGGGGCTCAAGATCGGCGACCGGTTCAAGATCGGCACCGCGGCCATCGAGCTACGCGCGACGATGGAGCGCGCCCCCGACGCCGCATTGAGCGGGCTGGCCTTCGGGCCCGGCGTCATCGTGTCGGCCGCCGCACTACCGGCGACCGGCCTGCTGCAGCCAGGCGCGCTAGTCACTTACGATTACCGCGTCAAGCTCTCCGCCTACCATAAGGCCGCCGCCTGGGTTCGAGAAGCGAGGAGCCGATTTCCGGATGCCGGGTGGCAGGTCCGCACCGCCAGCGAGGCAAGCCCGATGCTCCGGCGCTTTCTCGACCGGATCGCGCTGTTTCTCGGGCTGGTCGGTATCACCGCGCTGCTGGTCGGCGGGATCGGTATCGGCAGCGCGGTCGCCTATTTTGTTGCCGGCAAGACCGCGACGATCGCGACACTGAAATCGCTGGGCGCCTCGAACCGGCTGATTTTCGCCGTCTATGCTGCGCAGATTGCCGTGCTGGCCGCTAGCGGCATTTTCGCCGGGCTTGTCCTCGGCGCGCTGGTGCCGCTCGCGGCGGCACCCTTTGTCGCAAGGCTGCTGCCCGTGCCGCTGCACTGGGCACCGCACTTGCTGCCGCTTATCGTCGCCGCGGCGGACGGCGCGCTCTCTGTGCTGCTGTTTTCGCTGTTGCCGCTTGCGGCGGTCGGGCGGGTGATGCCGGGCGCCTTGTTTCGTGATGTCGTGGCGCCGGCGTCGCGGCGTCTGCCACTCGCCGCGCTCGCGGGAACGGCCGCGGCCGGGCTGGCGCTCGCCGCGCTCGTCATGCTCACCGCGCCCGATCGTCGCGTCGCGCTGTGGTATGTCGTCGGCGCGGCCGGTGCGTTTGCCGCGTTTCGGCTCGCCGGCGGGCTGGTGGTCGGCGCGGCCCGCCGGCTCGGCCGACCGCGGCGGGTCGTACCGCGTCTGGCGCTGGCCAATTTGCACCGGCCCGGTGCGCCGACGACGCGTGTGGTGCTGTCGCTGGGGATCGGCCTGACGGTGCTGGTCGCGGTGGCGCTTGTGCAGGCGAGCCTCGGCCGCGAGATCGACACCAGCATCGCCGCAGGAGCGCCGGCAGATTTCTTTCTCGACATCCAGCCGGCCCAGCTCGACGGCTTCGAGGCGCTGGTCCACACGGTTCCCGGCACACGGATGAACGAGGTGCCGATGCTGCGCGGCCGCATCACCCGGCTGAACGGTGTGCCGGTGGAGAAGGCAGCGGTTGCGCCCGAAGCGCGCTGGGCGCTCAACAGCGATCGCGGGCTGACCTATGCGGCGAGGATCCCCGATGGGTCGGATATCGTTGCCGGCAAATGGTGGCCGGCCGATTACCACGGCCCGCCGCTCATTTCGTTTGACGCCAGGCTTGCGCGCGGCATGGGCCTCAAGGTCGGTGACACGCTGACCGTCAACGTGCTGGGCCGCGAGGTGACCGCGACGATCGCCAATCTGCGGAGCATCGACTGGACTCGGCTCGGCATCAATTTCGCGATCGTCTTCGCGCCCGGTACCCTTGAGGCTGCGCCGCACACGGTGCTGGCGGCGGTCTGGGCGCCCAAGGGCCCGGACGAAAGGCTGGTCGGACAGATCGTCGACCAATACCCGAATATCTCCGCGATCCCGGTGCGCGAGGCGCTCGACGCGATCGAGCGAATCATCGCCGCGATCGGCACGGCGATCCGCCTCGCGGCGCTGGTAACCCTGCTCGCCGGCGCGCTGGTGCTGGGCGGCGCGGTCGCTGCCGACTACCGGCGGCGGGTATACGAGGCGGTCGTGCTGAAGGTGCTGGGCGCAACGCGGCGAACCATCGCCGCCGCGTTTCTCGTCGAGTACGGGCTGATGGGATTCGTCGCCGCCGGCATCGCCGCGGGGCTCGGCACGTTGATCGCCTGGCTGCTCGTCACCGGACCGCTCGACGCCGATTGGAGCTTTTCGCCGGCGCCTCTGGCCACGCTGCTGGCGGCGGCGGTCGGGTTGACGATGGCGTTGGGCTTTGCCGGCACATGGCGCGTGCTGGGCGCATCGGCCGCACCCGAGTTGCGCCACGAATAACAGCGATTTAATCACAAAGCGCCCGAACCAGCGCGGGGCCGTCGCTTGAAAACCCTATTAAATGTGCCAATATTGGGCGGGCGAGGAGCGGGTCCTCGCCCCGTACTTTCTGGAGGCTTCAATGGCCTATGGTTCGCAGCCTCGCTGGACCGATCGGTCGGCGGCAACGCAGGTCGACATCGATGTCGGTCTGCGCGATTACATGCTGCGCATCTACAACTACATGGCGTCCGGCTTAGCGCTGACCGGTATCGTCGCCTATGTCGCGGCGATGGGTGGGAGCGACAGCTTTATCGCCCATATCTATCGCACCCCGCTGATGTGGCTGGTGATCCTGGCGCCGCTCGGCCTGGTGATGCTGTTGTCGTTTGGCATCAACCGGCTTAGCGCGACAGCGGCCCAAGGCATCTTCTGGGTCTATGCCGGGTTGATGGGCCTGTCGCTGTCGACCGTGTTTCTCGTCTATACCGGCGAGAGCATTGCCAGCGTGTTCTTTATCACCGCCGGGACGTTCGCGGCGATGAGCCTTTACGGCTACACGACGCGTCGCGACCTGTCGCAGCTTGGCGCCTTCCTGTTCATGGGGCTGATCGGCATCATCATCGCGTCGGTCGTGAACATCTTCGTCGCATCGAGCGCGCTGCATTTCGCGATCTCGGTGATCGGCGTGCTCGTGTTCACCGGCTTGACCGCCTACGACACGCAGTCGATCAAGGAGATGTATTTCGAGGGCGACGGCTACGAGATTGCCGGTAAGAAGGCGGTGATGGGCGCGCTGCGGCTCTATCTCGACTTCGTCAACCTGTTCATGATGCTGGTCCAGCTCTTGGGCGTGCGCCGCGACTAGGCGCTCAGCACAGCATCAAGTTCAAGCCATCGGCCGGGTTTTTGCCCGGCCGATTTTTTGTCATCGGACGCAGCGCCGAGAAGCAATTCTGATCATATGATTATTTGACATGTCATAGATGACCGCTTACACCTGAATATCACAAGAGCGGCGGAAGCCGCCGACATGCCGGAACAGTCGTCTTCAAGGCGCGCCCGGCGACGAGAATGGGGAGAACATTGATGATCGAACGCCTCGAGCAGCAGGTCCGGCTGACCAGTAACCAATGGAAGCTGATCTGTACCGCCAACGTCGCGGATTTGCTGGATTTCTTTGATTTTTTTCTAATCGGCTACGTCACTGCGGCGCTGACCAAGGAATGGTCGCTGACCTATGCGCAGGGCGGCGCGATCCTCCTGGCGTCCGGTCTCGGCGCGGTTCCCGGCGCCTTTGTCTGGGGCTGGCTCGGCGACAAGATCGGCCGGCGGACCGTGTTTATCTGGTCCGCGGTGACGATCTCTCTGGCGACCGGCGTGATGGTTTTCACGCCCGGACCCGGCGGCATCGTCCCCGGTTGGCTGTTCCTGATGTTCTTCCGCTTTTTCGTCGGCGTCGGCAACGCCGGGATCTTTACGATCGACCTGCCGCTGGTGCAGGAATTCATCCCGGCCTACAAGCGCGGCTGGGTCAGCGCGCTGATCACGACGCTGCTGCCGGGCGGCAGCCTGCTAGCCGGCATAATCGCCGCCTGGCTGCTGCCTGTGATCGGCTGGCGCGGCCTGTTCCTGGTCGGGCTGTCGCCGATCGTGCTGGTCTTCATGATCCGCTACTGGGTGCCGGAATCGCCGCGCTGGCTGCTGCGGATGGGGCGGATGGAGGAGGCCCGCAAGGCGCTGGCTTGGGCGCTGATGATCGACCCCAAAGAGATCACGCTCCCGACCTCGCTGCCGACGGTGGAACAGACGCGCTGGGTCGAGCTGTTCAAGTACCCGCGGCTATTGGCGGCGGGCTGCCTGACCGGGCTGACGCAGACCGGGGGCGCCTCGCTCGGGCTGTGGGGCGCCACCTTACTCGTGATTGTGCTCAACACGACTCCGGCTCACGCCGCGTTCCTGATGATCTTTGTCAATCTCGCCGGCATTCTTGGGCGGTTCAGCGTGACCGCGCTGATCGAGCCGATGGGCCGACGCGGCTCGGGCTCGCTCTATTCCATCATGGCGGGGCTGCTGATCGTTGCCGCCGGCTATCTCTACGACGTTTATCTCGGCACATGGTCGCTGTTCTACATCCTGCTCGTGGCGCAAGGATTCTTCGGCAGCGCCATCTATACCGTCGTTGGCCCCTATATGGCCGAGATCTGGCCAGCGCGGCTGCGTAGCAGCGGGATGGGGTTCAGCTACGGAGTGGGCAATCTCGGCGGCAAGGTGTTCGGGCCGCTCGGGCTCGCGCTCATCATGGGCGCCGGCGACATCATCAAGCCGGCCGCGCCAAACCTGAAGATGCTGGCGCCGGCCTTCATCTATTTCGCGTCTTGGTATTTGCTCGGCGTGATCGGCTTCTATGTGTTCGGCCCGGAGACCAAGGGCCGCACCTTTGACGAAATCGATCATGAACTCGATGGCGCCCCGGCGGGCTCGACCGCCGCGGTCCGCGCCAGCGCCGCCGGCAACTAGCGCCGTTGCTACCTCCGCCTCTCGATCGGCCGGGCGCCGCCCGGCCGATCTTCTGTGCTGTCCGTATCATTTTGCCCCGTTGCCAAGCCTGATAGCGGGCCTTAGTGTCACGTCTTAGAGCGGTGGAAATGCCGCCTGAGTGACGAGCGGGAGGACACGCATGCTGGAGTACCTCGAACAACAACAAAAGCTGACAAGCAATCAGTGGAAGATTTTCGCCGCCGCAACGATCGGCGATATGCTCGATTTCTTCGATTTCTTCTTGATCGGCATCATCCTGGCGTTCGTCGTCAAGCCGTGGAATTTAACGTTTGGCGAATCGGGCGCGATCCTGCTCGCCTCGGGCATTGCCGCGCCGTTCGGCTCAATGTTCTGGGGCTGGGTCTGCGACAGGGTCGGCCGCCGCAAGGCGATGATCCTGACGATCTTGAATTTCTCGATCCCGACCGGCCTGATGGCGTTGGCGCCCGAAGGCCACTGGATGTTCCTCGCCGTCTGCCGCCTGTTTGTCGGGCTTGGCGTGACCGGCCTCTACACGGTCGACATCATCGTCGTGCAGGAATTCGTTCCCGCTAAGAAGCGCGGCTGGGTCACCGGGCTTACGACCTCGCTGCTGCCGCTGGGGCTGATGCTGGGCGGCCTGGTCGGCAAGTATCTCGGACATGACATCGGTTGGCGCGGTGTCGCCCTGGTTGGCTTGATCCCTGCGGGCCTCAGCCTGATCGTGCGGATGTGGGTGCCCGAGTCGCCGCATTGGCTGATCCGCCGCGGCCGCCTTGAAGAGGCACGCAAGTCGCTCGCCTGGGCGCTTATGGTCGATCCGGCGACGATCAAGCTGCCGGCGACGATCCCGGCACCGCAGCACACGCCGTGGCGCGAGCTGTTCAAATACCCGCGCAGCCTCATCGTCGGCTGCTTGACGGGCCTGACCCAAACCGGCGGTGTCGCGCTGGCGCTGTGGCTCGTCGTGCTGTTGAAGATGGTCCTGAACATTGGCGCCGCCGAGGCGTCAGGGTTGGTCGTCTGGTACGGCATTTCGGGAATGGTCGGCCGCTTTTTCTGCTCCTGGATGTCGGATGCCCTTGGTCGCCGCGGCGCGACCATCGTGTCCTGCCTCCTGGGAGCCGTGGGGATGGCGCTCGCCGGCTTCCTGCATAACGTGTTCATCGGCCCGATCGGCATCTGGACCTCGGCATTCTATCTGCTGATCCTGATCCAGACCTTCTTCGGCAGCGGCGTGTACTCGATCGTCGGGCCGTATATGGCGGAAATCTGGCCCGCCAACCTGCGCGCCAGCGGCATGGGCGTGGTTTACGGGGTCGGCAATCTCGGCAAGTTCATCGGACCGGCAGGCCTCGCGCTGATCGCCGGGTCGAGCAACTACGTCAAGCCAGAGGCGACCGCCGAGGCGCTGGTGCCCGGCATGTGCTACTTTGCCTTCTGGTATGTGCTCGGCGCGCTGGCGATTTGGCTGGTCGGATTTGAGACACGCGGCCGGACGATCGACGAAATCGACGCCGATATGGCCGCTCCATCGGCTTCATCGCTAAGAGCGCCGGCACAGTAAGGGCACGCGCAAAATAAGGGACAAACGGCCGGGCCCGCGGGCTCGGCCGTTTTCTTTTAATTGCCGTAGATCGGCGAAGCTCGTCAGTGCGGGTCGGACGGCCAGGGGGCCAATAGCTCCTTCAATTGGCGGATGATGCGGTCGGGTTTGATCGGCGATTCCGCAGGAAGCCCAACACCATACCCGTCGTGCCAGATCGCGTGGATGCCAAGACGCTGCGGCCCGACGACCTCCCATTCGAGATTGTCGCCGACCATCCAGGTCTCGTGCGGCGCGACGCCCAGCACGTCCATTGCATGGGTGTAGGCACGCTCCTCGGGCTTGCCGAAACCGTGCTCGCCTTCGATCTGGATGTGGTCAAAGCGATGCTCCAGCGCAAAGCGCACCACCTTGGCGCGCTGCGGCTCGGCCGCGCCGTTCGTGATCAGCGCGAGCTTGACGCCGAGCGCCTTCAGCCGGTCGAGCGTGTCGTGTGCGTCGGGGAACATCGCCAGTTCTTCGTCGTGCAGCGCGTTATAAGCATCGGCCATCGCATCGCCGACCGCCTGCGCCGGTACGGGGTGGCCGCTTGCGGCAAGCGCGGCAAAGGCATCGGTAACGATCTTGCGGCGCGCCTCGTCGATGCGGTGCCGCCAGTATTTGTGGCGACTGGGGTCGGCCCACAGCTCAGTCGAGGCGGCCTGGATTGCAAAGGCGATCGCGCCGGCCTCGATCGGGCCGAGCCGATCGGCAAAGGCCGCGATCGTGCGTTGCCATTGCGACTGCGACGGCCCAAAGGCGACGAGCAGCGTGTCGTCGAGATCAAAGAGGATCGCGGTCGGGAGTTTCATACGATCTGATGTGGGGCTTGCGGCACGGATCGCCAGAAATCGGGGTCGTGACCAAAGACGATGCGTGCGCCGGATTTTTCCAGCGCCTCCAGCCGATCGAGCGAGGTGAGCATCTGCTCCTTGTCATAGGCAAAACGCGGCAAGCGGTGCTCGCGCAGCGTCTGGCAGAAATAGCAGGCGTCCGCGGCGAGAACGACATCGCCGCTATCGAGCCGGACCCGCAGCGACTGGTGGCCCGGCGTGTGACCATGCGTGGGCAGGCACACGACCGAGCCATCGCCAAACACGTCGTGCTCGCCATCGACGAGCTGCAGTTTGTGACCGAGATCGAAATCGCGCGGGTTGAAGCCGCGCTTTTCGGCACTCTCCGGGTCCATGCCGGCGTCCCATTCGCGGCGCTGCACGAGCAATGTCGCGTTGGGAACAAGCGCATTGCCGCCGCAATGGTCGAAATGGAAATGAGAGTTGATCAGCAGATCGATCTTCGCGGGATCGCGGTCGATTGCTTCGAGCCGGGTGCTGACGTCCGCGTCTGGCGCGAGGCCGATGCGAAACAGGTTGGTCAGCCGCTCGCCGAGCCGGCCGGCCGGATCGAGCCGGCAATCGGGGTGCAGGCCGGTGTCGAATAGCGCGCGGCCTTTCGGGTGCTCGATCAGAAACGCCGGCACCGGTACGGTGATGTCGCCCTCGCCGCCTTCCATCAGGCGAGCGAACTCGCCGGTGACGGTGCCGCAGGTAAAGGCAAAGAGCTTGAGGGTCACTGGGGTTCACCCATCAATTTTCGGTCCGCTTCCCGACGCAAGTCGGGACCTATTTTTCGGCGCCCGAGCCGGTAGAAGGATGGGTCCCGGCTTTCGCCGGGAAGCGAATTTGGGGTCTGCGCTTGCAGCTACTCCGCCGCTTGTACCATCTCGGCTGCCGATGATCGGTGGCCTTTCTGGTGAAAGTAATTGGCGCGGTAGAACGCGAGAACCAGTTCGCGATAAACGGTCGGTTCGTAGCGCGCCGGGTTGTCCGCGGCGACGCAGCTCGGCAGGCATTCGATCGTCGCGTTCGGGTTCGGGCTGTGGAAATAGGCGATCGAATAACGGTCGGTGCCGCTTTCGTTGAGCACGCCGTGCGGCGTCGACAGAAAGCGGTCGTTGGAAAACCGCCGCATCATGTTGCCGAGATTGATAAGGAACGTGCCGGGGATGATCGGCGGCGGGAACCATTCGCCCCCATTTGGTCCATTTGGCGGCAGCCGCACCGCGAGGCCGGGCACGTCCGTCCGCGCCAGGGCGGTCATAAAGGAATTGTCGGTGTGCGGCGCCTGGCCAAAGAGGTTGTCCTCGTCGGGGTCCTGCGGCGGGTAGTGTAGAAAGCGCAGATTGTGATGCCCGTCATTGGCGAACATCGCGGCGAACGTGTCGGCCGGCATATCGAGCGCCAGCGCAAAGGCGGGCAGCATCTTGTCGCACATCGCGCCGAGCGTCTTGAAGTAGGTCGCCATCGGCTGGCGGATGTCGGGCAGCGAGGCGGGCCATTGGTTGCAGCCGCGCAGCGGCACCTTGGCGACGACCTCGGGGTGGTCGGGCGTACGGTCGTGGCTGATGAAGAAGCTCTCGTTCTGGTTAGGCCGCGTCGCCTTGTGGACGGTCGAGGCGCCCTGGACCGAGGCGTTCATCGGCAGGTAGCCGATGTTCCACTCGTTGAGGCGCAGCGCGAGTTTTTCGTCCATCGGCAGCGCATGAAAGCGCCGCGAGGCGGCGAATGCCGCGTCGATGATCTCGTCGGGGATGCCGTGGCCGGCAGCGTAGAAAAAGCCGACATTCTCGCAGGCGTCCCGCACCTGCGGCACCAGCCGTTCGAGCGCGCCCGGCTCGCCGGCGAAATACGGTCCGTAATCGATGACCGGGATCTGCGACGCCGCCGCGGCGTAATCCTTGACCCCTTCAGCCTTGAACAAATTCATCGTCCGCCTCTCGTTTCCGCGCTGCAACTATAGCCGTTACCGCAAGTGCTGTTCCACCGGGGGCCGTGCGTTCAGCACGGCTGCTGATAACAGGCGGTCGACCGCCTGTTATCCGCCTGTTCGCCACCGCCATAACAGGCGGTTGCACGGCCTGTTATCTCTGTCGTTGTCAGAGAATTTATAAACGTGAGGTCTTGCACAAACCGACACCGACGCTCTGACTATAAAACGAGGTTGCCACCAAATTTTGGCGATTTTAGCGTCGGCAGGTTTGCATTCCCACTGCGGCGGAAGCCGAGACACATTGTTCAGCGGTCAGGGACGTGGATATATGGGTCCCAGCTTGCGCCGGGATGGAGTTGAAAACAAATGCCCGTCGTCACCATCGAGGAACGCGGGCCGGTTTCGATCATCGCGATTAACCGGCCGGAGAAATTGAACGCGATCAACAAGGCGGTCGCGGTCGAGTTGCAGCAAGCCTTCGCCGCGTTCGACCGCTCGGATCAGCGGGTGGCGATCCTCACCGGCAAGGGCGGCAAGGCCTTCTCCGCCGGGGCCGATGTCACTGATCTGCCAGAACTGTGGCGTTGCGTGCCGACGGTCGGCATCGACACCGACAAGCCGATCATCGCTGCCGTCAACGGCTGGTGCATCGGCGGCGGGCTGGTGATGGCGATGATGTGCGACCTGCTGATCACCGCCGACAATGCGCGGTTCTCCTACCCCGAGGGCAAGGTCGGCATCACCGGCGGCATGATCGCCGGGCTGGCCGCGCGCATCCCGCACAAGGTGGCGATGGAGATGATGCTGCTGGGCGAGCCGATGGCCGCGGCGCGCGCCTATGAGGTCGGGCTGGCGAACCGCGTCGTCCGCGCCGGCGGCGAGGTCGAGGAAGCGGTGGCGATGGCGGAGAAAATCGTCGATCTGGCGCCGCTGGCGCTGGCAGCGATGAAGCGATTCGTCAATGACGGGGTGCTGCCGAAGGGACCGGCGGAGCTGGCCGCGCGCTACGGCGCCGAATTAGGGGCGGTGCGCAACAGCGAGGACGCCGCCGAAGGCGTGCGCGCCTTTCGCGAAAAGCGCCGGCCGCGCTATCAGGGGAGATAGCCGACCCCACGGGATCGGCGTCAGGCGGCGAATAGCTGAAACGTCTTGGCGCGGGCGACGCGGGCCGCTTCCTTGGCGGCGTTATAGTCTTGCAAAGCGGCCCGATCGGCCTCCGGAACGGCGGCATGCGTGGGAACCGCGCAAGCCGTCGGGCAGCGGGTGATGCCCTTCTTGCGCATGAACTCGGCAATCAACGCGTCCTGTTCACCCTGAGACATGGGGGGTATCTCCTTGGCTTCTTAACCCTAACGCTGACGCTGGATACATCTCCGGTCGTTAAAATCGGGTTAGAGCAAAACCTCCGCTAAAATTTTTCCGATCTCTTGCCACGCTGCGGCTATATGGCCATTTGCCGGTCCGCAACGTTATAGTTGCGACAGCGTACCGAAGGGGCCGAACTTGCCTCAGTCTGATGTGAGCATCCGCTTCTGGGGTGTCCGCGGGAGCATCGCGTGTCCAGGGGCCGACACCGTTCGCTACGGCGGCAATACCTCCTGCGTAGAGGTACGGTGCGGGCGCCGCCTGATCGTCTTCGATGGCGGCTCCGGATTGCGGCCGCTCGGTAATTCCCTCGTCGCGTCCGGCCGGCCGGTCGATCTCGATCTTTTCTATAGCCACACGCATTTCGATCACATCGTCGGGCTGCCGTTTTTCGCACCCGCTTATTCGGCGGGAAACCGCATTCGGTTCTGGGCCGGGCACCTCAAGCATTCGGGGTCAGAGATCAAAAAAGTGCTCCAGAACATGATGTCGGCGCCGTTCTTTCCGATCCCGATCGAGGTTTTCGAGGCGCAGCTTTCATTTCGCGATTTCACGGCCGGCGAGACGCTGACACCGCACACGGGCCTGAAGCTCATAACGGCGCCGCTCAACCATCCCGATGGTGCCACCGGCTATCGCATTGAATTCGCCGGCAAGGCGGTGGCCTATATCACCGACACCGAGCATCGTTCAGGGCAGAGCGACCCCGAGGTGCTCAAGCTGATGCAGCGCGCCGATGTGGTGATCTACGACTGCACTTACACCGATGAGGAATATGCTCGGCACCGGCATTGGGGGCATTCAACCTGGGAAGAAGGGGTGCGGTTGGCCAAAGAGGCCGATGCCAAGCAGTTCGTGATCTTTCATCACGACCCGGGGCATAACGATGCGATGATGGACCAGATCGCCGCCGACGCCGCGAAACTTCGCCCCGGCACCGTGGTCGCGCATGAAGGCCTGCTGCTGCAGCCTTAGATGTGGAAGCTATGAAGGTTGTTCATCCGGGGTAGGATTGGAAAGCTGTGGTTGCGACACCGACCAACTGCAGCCCTGAAGGTCCCCGGATGAACGTCCATAAGAATGCGCGGCTGACGCCGCAAGGT
>Ga0335085_10003067_pt1 | contig 29746 bp, 24 predicted proteins | sample Lox_Sample_45_FD_206712 | JGI IMG/M metagenome (GOLD analysis project Ga0335085, IMG submission 206712) | Soil microbial communities from Loxahatchee National Wildlife Refuge, Florida, United States - Lox_Sample_4.5 | ecosystem: Environmental > Terrestrial > Soil > Wetlands | place: USA... | reverse complement strand
GATCGGGCTGACCGATGGTGACGCCGCATGAAGTTGAGCATCCTTTGCTGTCCGTGACCGTGACACTGTGCGATCCGGCATTGAGCGTGGTAGCTGTTTGTGTGGTTTCGCCATCATCCCATGCATAGGTGTTGCCACCATTTCCACCGACAGGATTAACTGTAGCAGACCCGTTGCTTTCACCATTACATACTACATCATTGTTCTTAGTGACTGAGCAAGTGAGCGGATCGGGCTGACCGATGGTGACGCCGCATGAAGTTGAGCATCCTTTGCTGTCCGTGACCGTGACACTGTGCGATCCGGCATTGAGCGTGGTAGCTGTTTGTGTGGTCTCGCCATCATCCCATGCATAGGTGTTGCCACCATTTCCACCGACAGGATTAACTGTGGCAGAACCGTTATGATCACCGTTACATGTTGCATCAGAGTTTTTGGTAACCGAGCAGGTCAAAAGATCAGGTTCACTAAGATTAACTTCAACCGATGCATGACATCCGCTAGCATCTGAGATGTTGTAAACTACATCACCTGCTGATTGAGAGAAATTGCCTGTGCCACTGTATGGCTCAGTACCTCCGGTAGCCGAAATTGTAATTGTGGTTGAGCCTCCATGACATGCGATAGGATTATGTGATTCGTGAGCTGCGAGGTCTGTTGCTTGATTTACTGATCCACTTGCAGTATAGCTGCATCCATTCGCATCAGTCACCGTCACTGAATATGGCCCTGCAGGGAGACCACTCACCGTAGAAGTTGTAGCACTGCTGTTTGACCATACATAACCGTATGGCCCTGTTCCGCCGCTTGCGGTTACACTTGCGGTTCCGTTGCTGTTCCCGCAAGTAGCATCGCCAGATGTAGTGGTTGCTGACAGGGCTGCACTGGGCTGAGTAACAGTAAATGTATTCGTTGCTGAACATCCTGCACCATCAACAACTGTTACCGTATAGGTTCCGGGAGATAAATTTGAAATCGTCTGGTTTGATGAACCAGTGTTCCACGAATAAGTATAGCTAGGAGTACCATTGGGATTTGCAGTGATAGACCCGTTAGCAAATCCAAAGCATGTAACATTATGCACATTTCCAGGAACAGTCAGTACCCGTACAACAACGGATTGGTCTACTGCACCTGCAACGACACAAGCATCGCCGTTAATAATTCTTCTGAAGAATGTTTTCTGATAAATAGGCCCAATTAAAGAATTGTCAAGACCCTGAGTTGTTCCACCCGGCACATTTGTCCAGTTGATACTGTCTGTGCTTGATTGCCATAAGTAAGTTGTAGCAGAAGGGAGCGTGACCGGATAAGAAGTAATAACATTATTGCGACTAATGTTTGGCAAAACATAGGACGGTTGTGATCCTGTAAAACTTGAAGGAACATTTCCTGCACAAACTGATTGGCTTCCGGTTATTGTATTATTGGCAAGATCAGGTGGGTTTGCCCATACCACAAGACCCGGTTCATAAATCGTGGAGGTTGAACTAAGCTTAGTTGTATTGAGCGCACCTTGCGTCAATGGGATATTGTTTGAACGAGCGGTCACGATCGTATAAATTCTGCAATTCGAAAATTTGATGCCGCGTTCTCCCACCGGATCATAATCATCAGCAGTTCCCCCGAAATAAGTGCTGAATAAAAGTGAACTCAGACCAGACGAGAGCTTAAAAAATACTTTGTCGCGATTGGAGCTCGAACTTCCTGTAGTATTCAGCAATGATTGAAGAGCGTCACTTGTAACAGGAAAGTTGTTACTGCTTGAATATCCGAAAACGTATACGTCGTTATTCAAATCAACATTCAATCCCATCATATTTACTTCGTCCGAATTGCCTCCGACATATGTCCCTGCGACAAAATTTTGATTTGTATCCATGCACGCTATAAAGAAATCGCGGGTGCCGCCATTGTAAGAATTATCATAAGCACCGGAAGCAGATAGATTGCTGGAAGCTAATCCACCAGTCAGCCCTCCGAAATAAATCCTGCTTCTGGTAGTATTGAATTCCATACAGAGAGGTTGGGTGGTAATCGAACCTCCGGAGGATCTAAAATACGAGGACCAAATGGTTGTTCCATCAGATTTTAATTTTTGAATGAATCCGTCTGTGCTTCCCGTTTTAGTGGACTGTCGTGCATTACCAGTAACAGGAAAATTGGAAGATGCGGTATAGCCAGCTAAATAAATATCACCGTTATCTGGATTTTCCACCATGATAGTTCCCTGATCCGTTCCGCTTCCTCCGGTGTTTTTCAACCAGGAAAGAGCACTCAAATCCGAATTGATCTTAAAAACTATCAAATCAATTCCGCCATGGTTGGTGTTTGAGCCCATGCCATATAATGTATTCAAGTTTGTACTTTGGGTATTTCCGCAAATCACAATTCCACCATCAGGTGCAAAACGAAGATCGAACGAACCATCATCGCCATTGCCTCCGACCACCGCACTTTTGATTGAATTTCCATCCTTATTAATCTTCAGGATGAAAATATTATCTGCAGTTTGAGAGCGATTATCAATACTTGAACCGCTGAAAGCGGTGCCACCCAATAGAGGGAAATTGGAACTTCCTGTATAGCCGGTGATGTAAAGATTACCATCTGGTCCCATTTCTATGGCATAAGGATTATCATCATCGCTGCCGCCCACGTAGGTTTGCCAAACGCGTGTTCCCGGATCTCCTATATTATCAGGTTCATAGTATTTGCCTATAATCAGATCAATGCCTCCATTAGCAGATTCGTCAAATGCTCCGGTAGTGATTAAGTTGGTTGAACCATCGACTCGGGCAACGACATAAATTGCTCCGTCGGTTGGATCCACCCACACTCCGTGTCCATGATTTTCCCCGGTTGAGTTAGTGTTAATCCATGTTGCCCATCTTAAGGCAATAGGATCAACAATTAGAGTTTGTGAAGCATCAAAATCACCAATACTAAAAGTAACTATATTGTTATTGCTTACCTGATAATGTGCGGATACCGATTTCTTTTGACCATTCACCATTTGGTACGCGATAGGTGCAGGAAGAGTCATGTTCCCTACACTTGTCTGTAATATCAAAGATCCATTCTTCTGCAAAGAGACTTTTGAAATTCCATCCATCTGGATGGCGATGTTCTCCTTGTTGAATCCCGGCTTGCAAACCATATCGTATTCAAGAGTTCCTTCTTTCGAAGGATAGTAACGTACATCTACATTGTCATAAACGTTCTTATACCAAACCTCCTGGTAATTACTCACGCCGGACACATCTTTGGAAGTGCTTCCGATAAAATAGTTGAAGACATCCTTGTGCATAGATTCGCTCTCAATTGTCATTGAGGGCGAACTGTTCAGGAAGTTCATCATCCAACCGTATCCTTTTACATTGACCTTTGGTTCATTGAATGGCGTATGATTTTTCTTTGCTTCCTCTTCGCGTATACCCCGATCATATCGAGCAGAGATATCAGCGGGATCAAACATTCCAACCATCATCCCCCTGCTTGTAGCAATCGCCTGACCTAATGGAAAATCGGCCTTGAAAACTACATTGCTTGGCCATTGTCCCTCGTTTTGTGTGAAATAAATCTGCTTGTCATAATAGTTCAGCAGACTCTTGATGTCAGGATTCAGATCGGGCGATTCCTTATCGCCTAACGAAGTCTGCGCATTTTGTTTGAGGGCCTGCTTCGCTTGCTGTTCGGGCGATTGATCGGGCGCTTGCATATCCTGAGCCGAGTACCTAGTATTTTGCTGTTGGGATACTTGACCATGGGAAAGCCTTGTAAAGAACAATATGATGAGAAGGAACAGAGATACAATTCTCAGCTGTTGGCGTTGGGTAATAATCGATTTCATGTGTATTCGTTTTAAGTTTTGATTTTTGTTACAATACATGCCATAGCGCAAAAATTCCGCGCCTTGTCAAGCCTAAAAAGTTTTAGAGTTTACTAATAGTAGTGATGTTGATGTTTTACTAATAAAAATTGTTATCCTGATTCTCTTTATTATACTGCAACCTTCTTTAATCCAAAGTTGCTCTTATTCTTTATTTATAAACTGAGGTCTGAGGTATGCATTGATCATCCCTGAATAATCAATGTGGGTCAAAGATGAAGCATGTCGTTAATTAAACTTCGTAGATTGTTCTGAAAGCAACTTATAATGTTCTGAGCATGTTTGTTTCGCGATATATGCTATATGCGATGTTTGATTCCTTAACTTTCTTAAAACTTTGATAATAAGATACTACTTAGTTTGCTTAAATATGCTGTGTAAACTGGACTTCTTACCAGGGTGAATCACTTTTTGCCTGATGATGAATGCAATAAGATGGCAGCATCTTTTTCAGAGAAAGTTTAAGGCGATAAAGTGTTAAAAATGAGTTAAGAAAATCATCCATTACTTAGTTAGTAGTACTGAATTTATTTACACGCCAGTAATTTTACATGTAATGTTTCCGATTGTTGAGAAGTGAAGATCTGCTCGCTTTGATCATTTCATCTTGTTTGGAAGAAAAGCTATGCCCGTACTGTGGCACGATACTCACCCCGACTCGGCACTTTCTCTCCCCCTACGAAGTAATTTGAAATTTATATAGAGCGAAATAGTTTGCTTCTGCAGAAATGGCCGATTCTTCATAATAAATATTATTCTCTGAAATGTCAAGCTGAATGGCCTGAATAGTTACCGGTCCTTCCTCATATAAAAATTTGTACTAAGCGCCTGAGAATAATCATTCAGGGCCCTCGATGTCTTTTAACCCTCGTATAAAAAGTTTTCACTTTCCCAAATCCATGACTGCCTCTACCACTTCTATTGATGAAGCATGCACTTCAATTTCCTCCTGCATACTTTCTCGTTTATGAATTCCTGAGCTTACTGAACGCTTCAATTTTAAAAGGAACATATATTGCCGTCCTGGAAACAATTGATAGAATTCGGAAATATTCATGCGAGATCGCCGTCCAATAACTTTAATTTAGAATCCTGTAGCTGGCTGGGATTGAAATGTGAATTCTTTTAAATAGCATTTCCCGCTTAAGAGAGCCGGACACGTTTCACGATGGAATCTTCTCTCGCTGGCCTTCAAATGATCACTCTCTTATACAGGTCGCCGCCGATGATGATGAGGATGGCAGAAGTACTTGCGAGAACGCTGTAATCAAGGAGCAAGGAATAGACTGATGGCGTTCCGATCATGAAGAATCTCATACCATCAATCATGTAAGTAAGCGGGTTGAAATGGGAGATCACTTTGAGCCAGTCCGGCATAATGTCAATCGGATAAATGGCATTACTTGCAAAGAACAATGGCATGGTCATAAGCTGTCCGATTCCCATGAAACGTTCACGTGTTTTTACCAAGCACGCAATAACTAGCGAGAACGTGGAAAAAAGAATAGCCCCCAAGATCACGAGAGAAATTTCGCCGGCGATGTAAAGTGGATTCAATAAGATATGCACAGATAGCAGTGCAGCGAGCAGGTAAATAATTATCATGAGTGGAATGCAGCGGACACCTGCGGAGATGGCTTTGCCCAATACAAGTGCAGTGCGGGGCGTGGGTGTTGCGAGGAATTTATGGGTGAGTCCTAGATCCCGTTCCCAGATAATGGCGATGCCGTAAAAGATTGAAACGAACAGGACGCTTTGCGCAAGAATTCCCGGCGACATGAAATCAAGATAGTTGGACCCTGGAATCACACGCGTGCGGGCCATCACTTGCCCGAAAATCAGCAACCACAATGTTGGTTGCACAGCGCGCAACAGAACTTCAGTAGGATCATGGAGGATTTTCCTGATTTCGAAATCGGCAATCACCCATGCTTTGCTGATGAATTTCCACCGCATTTATCCTAAGCGCTTTTCAGTTTTTCGCGATCTCGAAACAGTCCGGTATTCATTCCCATCCGACAACGTTTCTGCTGTGTAATGAATGAAGGCATCCTCCAGCGTGGCTTCCGGTTTATTAATGGACTCTTTGAGTTGCTGCGGAGTGCCGGCGACCACCAGTTTGCCTCTTGACATAAACGCAATCCCGTTACACAAATGATCTGCTTCATCCATCACATGCGTGGTCATCAAGATGGTAGTGCCGTATTCTTTTTTCAATTGCTGAATATGATCCCACACGATGTTGCAGGCAATGGGATCGAGACCTACGGTAGGTTCATCGAGGAATAACACAGGCGGTCGGTGCATCATTGACTGGGCAATTTCCAATCTCCTGATCATCCCGCCGGAATATTCTCGCACAGGTTTCTTTGCAGCATCACTGAGCCCCATGAATGTAAGCGCCTCCGCTGCACGCGGCTTACATTCTTTGCCGGGGATATCATACAGCCGGGCAAAGAGCAGAAGATTTTCAAGGCCGGTTAGTGAACCGTCAACGGAAATCAACTGCGGCACATAGCCGATCACTTTTCTGACATTATTGGCTTGTGTACTGACGCTGAATCCGCAAATGAGCGCTTCGCCGCTCGTGGCCGGGAGAAGTGTCGTGAGCATCTTGATCGCAGTGCTCTTCCCCGCACCGTTCGGTCCAAGCAACGCAAACGTATCTCCGGGTTCTACATTCAGATTTAATGAATCAACTGCGATGAATGATCCGAATTTACGCGTTAGGTTTTTTATCTCGATTATCGGCATCAGATGTCTACTTTGATCGGAAAAGAATTTTACTGAACAAAATTAGAATAAGCGACTATCTCATCCGCTTTTATATAACGGAGGCTATTTCACAGCATTTCTTGCTGAAAAGAATCGCAGATGTTCAACGCGAATTAAAGCTTTTATTCGCCGGGATTTATTTGATCCGCATGCTTTGAGAAGAAGGGGTTGCAAGAATTTTATGAACTTGAAAAAAAATAATTTGATACGGTAATCCTGCATTAAATAATATCGCCGACTTAAGGTGGCTTATTATTCCAGACGATTTTGTTGCTATCCTGATATCGGCACTCCGGGACTTTTTCTTTCAGTTTGTGTAATGCCTTCTCTGAATTCCTTTAGTAGTGCAATCGCCCTCGAATATTATTTTAAGAGACCCAAGACCATGAATGAGCGAAAAAAATGAGGCTTTTGTGGAAGTTATTAACGAGAGCAATAAAGCAAGCAATTGAATGCATACTGAATTCAGGCGAATGAAAGGTTAAAATTGCATTTGCATGCAATTTCAACAAGCAGTTTTTCTGAACATCGGACTTGGGCCGGATTCACCCAAAATTTTATCGAAACTGTCAGCATATCTTTTGCCTCATTAAGGTGATGCTTCAGTAAACTGAAAGCAGAATGAGATGCGGCGTGCGGGTTCAAACTTTCTGGATCTTTAAAAGAGTTAAAGGAGGGAACGAAGTAAGCCACGAAGGTTGAAAGATTTCAGTCTGCAATCCTTCTAAGGCAAAATTAATTTTATACTCATTCATATGTTTGAAGTCAGAGATTATTTCCGTCACTCCCTTTTTTAATTCCCGAATGATTTCATCGCAGACTTTTTTCTGTCCTCAGCATTATAAATGTTGTGCAGACACAAATTACTTACTACCACACCAAACGTGTCATTGGGATAACTCATACTGATTGCGTTGTCATTTTTTATTTTAATCCTGTCTTCCACACCGTCAAGAATAGCATTTTTGATTGTCTTTGCCATTAGGTTGCGGGTAAGGTCTTCTGCGTTCCAAATGTCGATGCCTATAGATTTTCCTTTGGTAAGTCTTTTAACAGCCCCAGATTACTAAAGGTCTTCGCCACGTTCCCGCATCTAATACACTCTCATTGCCTTTCCGCGTAATCATGTTTAAGAGTCGGTCTCTATGTTTCAGTTTTCTATATTTTGAATAAAGCAACATCAAGGCACCCATTAATTCGCAGGCAATACCCATCAATATAAAACCCGTAGTTTGTAAAAAACAATCGACTGCTATGTGATGGGCTCACGGACTTATGTGCATGCTTTAGAGCTTGCAAAGTCTTCTGGCTGGGCTTACGGAGATGGGCCTACAATTGTTTTGACTCACAGAAATCTGCCGGTTGACAGGCCAAACATTGAAATTTATTCTGGTGACCTGAATAGTTGGTCATTGAGCAGCTGAAACCTAAGTACACTAATGTTTGGCTGGTTGGCGGATCAATACTTGCCGGGGACTTCATTCGCTTAAAGCTTGCTGATGAACTAAGAATTTCTATTATCCCCATAGTTTTAGGTAGCGGGACAGTGCTTTTTGAGAAGCTGGATCAAGAAAAAGTAATGCATCTTAAGGAGGTAATTGCGTATAAGAATGAAATCGTTGCTCTCTATTATGAGGTAAGAAAATAGCAGAGTGCCAAGCAGTACAACGGAATTAGCCACAGCAAATTGTTTTTTTGTTTACGTGAGAGAGCAAGAAGTTGACGTCCCGGACTTTAGTTATATAAATTATTTGCGTTTTAAATTACTTAATGCGTCAGGAGGTTATGCATTCTGTTATTTGGCGGAAAATTGCATTTGAAGAGCGTTATTTGAAATGCTGCATGGTTTTTTTAGAATTGTGTCGACCACTCCAGGAAATAACAGGATGAGCCTGTACATTAGTTTGTCTCGTATCCTGATTAGAAACTGTTGGACAATGTTGGTTATGAGTATTAGGATTATTAAATTCTTAAGGCATTCAGATATTCGGAGGTGAAAGGGCCTTTTGATTTGGTGAGTCTAGACTGATACTCTACCAAAAATTTGCAGTCGCCACGATTAAGGACTTTCTTTTTCTCACGGATTTTTAGGAATCATCCTTTATCCTGCACGGGTATGAATTCATAGAGAATTCTATTAAGCAGCAAGAATCATCTTATACAATTTTGGCAATGGTTGCATTTCAATCGATAAATGATAATTTTACTTTTTCGATTTCCTCCTATGAAAAATATAATATTATACACATCGGTCATTCTCCTGCTTGCGCTTTCAGGCAGCATTCGGGCGCAAATTTCAAAAGGATGCATAGCCATTGGAGGCAGCGGCAATGATTTCTGTAACATGGTTCAACAGACTTCAGACAGTGGCTATGTGGCCATTGGGTACACCGCTTCATTCGGAGTAACTGTAGATGATTTTTATATCGTGAAGATTGATAAAAACGGAAACCTGCAATGGACGCATGCCATTGGAGGTTTTAATGCGGATGCCGCAACAGCTATTGTTCAAACAACTGACGGGGGGTATGCGTTTAGCGGATATACTAGTTCATTCGGTTCAGGCTTTGATGATTATTATATCGGCAGACTCGATGAGAACGGGAATTTTCTATGGGGAAAAGCAATCGGCGGTGGCAATAACGAGTTTGCCGCTTCCATTCAGCAAACCGCAGACGGTGGCTACGTGCTAGGAGGGCAAACCAATTCATTTGGCTCGGGTGATTATGATTTTTACATCGTGAAGCTTGACACAGGAGGGAATTTACAGTGGAGTAAAACGATTGGTGGCGTTGCATCACAGGAGGCCTATTCTATTCAGCAAACTCATGATCATGGTTACGTTATGACTGGAGTAACGAACGAGTTCGGAACAGGCAATGAAGTGTATGTGGTTAAACTGGACTCTTTAGGAAATTTACAATGGACCAAAGCGATCGGAGGAGCAGGAAACGAAACCGGTAATTCTATCAGGCAGACTAGTGACGATGGATATGTGATTGCCGGATATACCAATTCGTTTGGCGCAGGGGGAGATGATTTTTATATAATCAAGCTCGACTCGTTGGGCACTATATCATGGACAAAAACAATCGGAGGAACCAACGGTGATCAGGCCAGCAGTATTCAACAGGCATCCGATGGTGGATACATCGTGGGAGGAATTACGAGTTCATTTGAATTTGCAAATATTGATGTGTATGTCGTGAAACTTGATGCAAGCGGAAATTTGGAGTGGGGCTCTGTAAGCGGCGGGTTCGGAGATGAAATCTGTAATTCCATTCAGCAAACTTTTGACGGAGGATACGTCATTGGCGGACAGACGACATCATTCGGAACGGGCTTCGATGATTATTTCATAGAGCAGATAGACTCAAGCGGAAATTCTTGTTGTCCTGTTAACAGCGGCGGAACCGAGAGCAGTGGTGGCACTGAATCAACTGGTGGAGTGGAAACAGATGCGGCATCTATTGTTGTTGCAACCGCTCCAACTGATTCAGCAGGATTAGGAACGCTCGTTGCAAATTGTATTATCACAACTGTCAATTCTATTCAGCCCATTACAGAATTATCAGTTTATCCAAACCCCAATCAAGGCGACTTTAGCATAAAGATTCCCAATGATTTTAAGGACGCAACCCTTTTTATTTCAGATATCACAGGGAGAATTATTTATGAGGATGAAATTAATTCAATCAGAAAGGAAAACTCTTTTCATGTTTTGCTGCCCGCGACTGTCACGAGCGGAGTGTATTTCCTGAAATTAAAAAATACACAGAAGGAAATCAATCGTGAGCTGATTATTTGCCATTGAACATTCCCTGTTTATCTTTTAAGCAGATGCGGGCTCCAAGCTTCGGCAGCATTCGTTCTTAAAATTTGCAAAGATGAACAGTCCTCACGCAACCTTCTTGACCGCCGACAAAACGATTTTAGAAATGATTTCTGCAGTTTGATCAGGGTAAATAACTTTTACCGCCTCATCATTCATTAACCAGTCATGGACTTCTGAAGTAAAGTGGTCATCAATTTTCTTAAGCACGCGAACTCCCATTTGCTTTAGCGCCGCAGAATTGCAAAGCTGTTCATATTGATTCGTCATCGGGACTGAGAGAAGTTTTTTTCCCATATACAAAACTTCAGAAGGCGTTTCGAAACCACCACCGGTGAGCACACCGCAGCTTGTCGCCACGCTTTGAATAAATGCAGCATCATTCACGCGGCACAGCGAAATATTTCCATCAATGAAAACATGATCAACACGCTTGGAAAAGATCTCCCATCGCACTTGTTTAAGGGGTTTAAGATGATTTATAATTGTCGCATCATCATAGGAGGGAAGGTAAACAGCAATATGATCCTGCTCGTGAATCAATGCATGCCGCGCCGCAGAGCGAATGACTGGTGTGAAAATGTTTTCATCGTAAGGTTGAAAGTGAAAGCCGAACCAGTCTGTCGCCGGCGCATAATGCCGAAGAATAAATTCAGCAATTGAACTTATTTTCTCCGGACGCGGTGTTTTCTCACTAAAGAATGAACTCTGATGGCTGAGCGCTGTACAACGCATATGCCTGCGTTTACATGCCCATGCACTGATGGGTTCAAAATCATTCAGCACGAGGTCATAATTCTCAACCGGGCAACTTCTGATATCGCGAATTAATTTAAAAGGATGAATGTTAATTATAGAATCAAAAAAATCAATGCCTCCTTTCTTTCCGAACGTGAAAGTTAACCCATCTTTCCTAAAGCGCACTGAATACATCAACGAAACATCTGACTGCTTTCCGCTAAGCAGCAAATCCACTTCGCCGTGATTCATTAGATGCGGGATCACATCGCGTGCGCGGCTCACGTGCCCGTTACCCGTGCATTGTATGGCGTATAATATTTTCATGGAGTACAAGGATTGATTCTGGAATATCTGTTTCTTCTTCGGGTTCTTCGTCGGTTGTTTCTTCATGTGTATGCAAGCGCCATCTGCCTTCACTATACTCAAGCGTTGTGAGGTTTTCAATCCAGTCACCGGAATTCATATAAGTTACTCTTTTGTTGACTGTATTCACTTCACGAATTTCAGGCTGGTGGATGTGTCCACATACAACATAATCATATCCATTTTCAAGAGCTAAAGAGATGACGGTTTTTTCAAAGTCGCTGATGAATTGAACGGCGCGTTTAACACTATTTTTTATTCGCTTAGAAAATGAAATGCGCTCCTGACCAAATAACCTAAGCAAATAATTTACGGATCGATTTAGTAAAATGAGCAGATCATAACCTGTGCTTCCGAGTTTAGCCAGCCACTTTGAATTTTTCATTGTTATGTCGAAAACATCCCCGTGGAAGATCCAATAGTTCTTCCCGTCGATATTGAGCACGAGTTTATCAAGCAGATGAAAATTCCCTATGCTGGTTTCACTATAACGGCGGAATACATCGTCATGATTTCCGGTGAGGTAATAAACTTCAGTTCCTCTGCTCATCATTTTCAAAATACGCTGAAGAACTTTAGTATGCGACTTGGGCCAATAACGCTTTGTAAATGCCCATGCGTCAATGATGTCACCATTGAGAATAAGAATTTCAGGGTCTATAGATTTCAGATAGCTGACTAATTCTTTGGCATGTGAGCCAAATGATCCGAGATGAACATCGGAGACAACGGATATTTTCAGTTCACGTTTTATAGCGTATAATAATTGGTTAAGGCAAAAATCAGTTATGCATGTTACCTTATTTTTATCATTATTTTATCTGATTGATTGGGTGAGGCACACAACAAACAATTAAATGTTAGTTGTACGGTGAAATGGACGAAGTTGGAATTCAGTCCAGCTTAAATATGATGTCAATATTGCCTCATTGAGTGGCTGGTATAATCCGTTAAAAATAAATTTCAGTACCTGCTTTTTAAAATAAAAATTATGTTTGTATCATTCATTTCACTTTTCCTAAAACACTAAATTAAATGAAAGACGCAATCGCTAGAAAGCCGATCGAAGATTACTTCGAAACGCATGATCCCCGCTTTATCGCTGATAATGCCGTGTTCATTGATATGGGCACCGGACAGGAAACAAAAGGTAAAGAAGCTATTTTGGGCATGCTGCAGTATCTCTATCACATCGCCTTTGATGCAAGAGCGATAGAGAGAAATACAATTATCACTGATGACAAAGCATTGCTTGAGGCAACATTTGAAGGGAAGCACATTGGTGAATTCGCCGGCATTCCGCCCACAGGGAAGAATGTATCTGTTCCTCTTTGTGTAAGCTATGATTTATTAAACGGCATCATTACCCGGGCGCGCATTTATTTGAATGGTGACATGCTGATTCGGCAGATCACTGCTTAAGTAATAATGAAGCCGGCAAAAATCTTTCAGTTGCCGGTGGACTGAACTTCATTCAACCTAACACGCCCGCAGGATTTACAAACTCATTTGCTTGAGGATTGTTTTGATGCAAGAGGCTGCCTCTGCTTGATCGTAGCTGCAATCATTTCTTTAAGCACGTTAATATTGATGTCCTGAAGTTGCTTTACGTAGATACAACCTTTGCCTGTTTTGTGTTTCCCCAATTTCTTGAGCAGCTCCTCTCTTTTATCAAACTTTCCTGAGAGATAAAATGAGATGGCATTGGTTCTCGGGGAAAATGCCACCAGTGGCATGTCGCCTTCACGACCGCTTTCGTATTTGTAGTGATAGCGGCCAAATCCGACAATATTTGGGCCCCACATCTTTGCAACCAGCCCTGTTTGCTTTTTAATTTCTTCTAAAATGCGGAAACAGTCATTGCGCTTAGTTTCATCCTTAACTCCATTTATAAAATCAAATACACTGTTATCAGTTTCTATGGTTTTATTCTCTGTCATGAGTTTTATCCATTTATTTGCATGTCTTAAATTAAGGCTTGCTTGTTATCAAATTCTTTTTTTGCAGCAAGAAAGATAAAAATAAAGAAACTGTTTTGTTATGAAAATTATTCCACTGGTTAGCTGCATGCATTATCAAAGATCGGAATTGGACAACAACTGTGAGCTTTCGAAATAAAAACAGGGAGCAAGAGCTATTTATGAATTCGATTTACGATGTCGCCATAATTGGAGCAGGTGCTATGGGCAGTGCCGCTGTTTATCATATTTCGAAGACGGGAAAGAAAATTCTCGTTCTTGATAAATATTTCCCTCCCCATCAGTTCGGATCCTCTCACGGACAAAGCAGAATCATTCGTGAAGCTTATTTTGAAAGCCCAATCTATGTTCCACTTGTGCAACAGTCATACGGTTTATGGCAGCAACTGGAAAGAGAGTCCGGTAAGAAACTTTTCCTAAAGACAGGCGGGCTAATGGTCGGGAAAAAAGATCAGCGTGTCTTTCAGGGAGCATCTGCCAGTGCTTCTCGATTTAATATAAATTGTGAGTATCTAGACAGTGCAGAAATAAGGAAACGGTACCCTGCTTTTCAACCTCCTGAAGATTCCGTTGCGCTCGCTGAGCGAAATGCCGGAATACTTTTCCCGGAGGAATGCATCAAAACACAGTTGGAGCTTTCTCGAAAGCCTAATGTTACTTTTCAATTCAATGAAGCAGTCATTAAATTGAAAGGGACTGCTGATAGTGTGGAAATTAAAACTGATAAAGGATCATACACGGCAAAGAAGGTGATCGCAAGCGCAGGAGCGTGGATTGGAAATTTATTTCCGGAACTGAAGTTGCCATTAGAAATAAAGAGACAGGTTTTATTTTGGTTTAAGGTTATAGAGGGTGCTACTGAAAATTTTACACCTGATCATTTTCCGATTTTTATCTGGGAGTATGAGAAGAATAAGATGTTCTATGGCTTTCCTGATTTAGGTGACGGCATTAAAATCGCCATTCATCAGAGAGGAAAATTAACCACTGCTGATACAATTGATAGAACTGTCAGCAAGGAAGAATCGAATGATCTTTGGGAACTCGTTGAAAAATATCTTGATGCTAAAGTGAAATTTAATTACTCGTCAGTATGTATGTATACGAACACACCTGATGAAGATTTCATAATCGATTTTTATCCTGAAAACCGTAACATAATTATTGCAAGCCCATGCTCAGGGCATGGATTTAAATTCTCAAGCGCCATCGGAAAAATTTTATGCGATTTGGTTACTGACAGCGTTTTGAGCTTTGACATTTCCGTTTTTGGACTATCAAGATTTTATCGCGGCCACTAAGGCAATTGCCTTAATCAAATGAAGACACGCTTTTCATTCCCGCCACAATTCAATCTATGTTTGAACGGAGAATTCAAGCAGGTGCCGATCGATAATTAAAATCAAATGAATGACAAGCAAGATTGCCCTCTCATTTTTCCTCCTAATGCAACTTCAGGGAATTTCCTGTGCAAAATAGAAACGGCTAAGGAAGCCGTAAATATTCAAATAGAAATGCAATAGTCCATAGTCCGCGAATTCGCTTTGCACTGTGAAAACTACACTCGCTAAAGCAAATGGCGAAAAGAGTTTCGAGTTGAAAATAATTGTGAGTCCACGTCAATCATTTATGCCACAAACGTCGCCATAACCGGTATATGATCACTAAGAGCGCACCAACCTTCATAAGTTCCGAAGCTAAAATGTTTTTTTAAGTGGCTGAAGTAAATGATCATAGTGATAAAGCGTTTTCCAAACCTGTGTGACGATTGCGCCATCACGGTCTTGTGGGTTGTTGGCCCACACGGCAAAAGCGTGAAACTGTTTTTTTCACCAGAAACTGAAAGCGGAAGGATGGTTTTCAGCTTCGGATTATACTCATCAAGCAACTTGAGTTTGTGGCGACTGCAGGAAAAAATTCCGAGCCCTTTGTTTTTATTCGCGCCAAACAAGAAGCAGTCGTAAGATGCAGGCACGCCTTTGCTGAAAGTTAATTTGTCGGGATGCTCGCACTCGGGAACAACAAGAATATCGGGTTTCCAGTAAAGAATGTATTCAGCTATCTTTCGAAAAACCATTTTACAATTCCATGTGATGATTCGCAGAAATTGCTGTTTCATCTTCCCGCTTCTCCGGAAATAGTTTCAGAATTTCATCTTCACTTGCCTTGCAGATGCCACGCTCGCAAATGAGTCCTGTGATGAGGCGGGACGGCGTAACATCAAAAGCATAATTCGCAGCAGGGCTTTCTGAAGGAGTGATCAGCACTTTCGAGATTTCTTTTCCATTCCATCCTTCAACGTATTTCACTTCATCAGGGCTTCGTTCCTCAATTTTGATTTCATGCAAGCCATCGTTGACCCGCCAATCAAAGGTAGATGAAGGAAGAGCGACATAAAATGGGATTTGATTGTCATGCGCAGCAAGTGCTTTCAGGTAAGTTCCGATTTTGTTTGCGGCATCTCCACGGCGTGTTACACGATCGGCGCCGGTGATTACTATATCCACGAATCCATGCTGCATCAGGTGTCCGCCTGCATTGTCGGTTATGACTGTATGCGGAACTCCATGATTGATAAATTCCCATGCCGTTAATCCGGCGCCCTGATTTCGAGGGCGAGTTTCATCAACCCACACGTGAATATTGATGCCACGCTGAAGTGCTTCATAAATCGGCGCGGTTGCCGAACCGCAATCCACAAATGCAAGCCACCCCGCATTGCAATGTGTGAGGATGTTTACCTGTTCACCGCTTTTCTTTTTTGAAAGCTGTTCTATAATACTCACGCCGTGTAATCCAATCTTCCTGCAATGTTCGGCGTCTTCATCGGCAATCATGATTGCAGTCATTTTCGCAATTTTTATCCTTTCGCTCATTGAATTTCCCGTCGCAATGGCCGCGATTTGTTTCTTGATTGCATTTTCGGGATTTACCGCAGTGGGTCGTGCTGATTTCAGCAGGCGCGCTGAATGAAGGAGATGATCATTGAAGGATTCTGTTTTGCTTGCTTCTATAGCTGCCAGGTACATTCCGTAACCTGCAGCAGCACCGATTAATCCGGCACCTCTAACATGCATTTCTCTGATGGCCTGAACCATTTCAGCCACTGAATGCAAGTCTTCAATGATGAATTGATGAGGGAGAAACCGCTGGTCGATAATGCTGATAACAGCATCATCTTTTTCATTGATCCAAATGGTTCTGAAATTTTTTCCGCCTACTTTCATTTTCGTTCAATTACAAAATTGTAGCGCGATGCGCCGCAAGCATTCATATCACACGATCATTGCCGCCATCCACCGGAATTTGTGCGCCGGTAGTTTTCGAAAACGCAGCACTCAGCAATTGCAACACAACAGCAGCAACATCTTTTGAGGTTACTTCTGTCTTCAGTACGTTGTTCCTTTTATATTCTTCCACTGAGATTCCGTATTGAGCAGCTCTTGTTCGGAGTACCTGATCGGTCCAAACTCCGGTGTCAAAAACTGCATTTGGATGGACAACGTTTACCCGTATGCCTTTCTTGCCCAACTCGAGAGCAGCTACCCGTGCTAGTTGTGTGAGCCCTGCTTTTGCAACGGAATATGCTGATGCACCCGGACCAGGCGCTGGAACATTCTTCGAACCAATTATCACAATTGAAGGATTGATTCCCGATTCAAGATACGGCAAACACATTTTCATCAACAGCCGGTGACTATTCAGATTGAGGGCTAAACTTTTTTCCCAGGTATCATTATCCAGCTCTTCTATGGAAGCACTCTTTGAAAAAACTCCAGCATTACTCACAAGCAAATCCAATCCACCTAATTTCATAATGACCTGCTCTACTGCATTCTTGAGATTTTTCTCTTTCGTAACATCGCATACGATTCCAGTGATCCCATTCTCATCACCCATCTTTTTCACTTTTGGATTGATGTCGCATGCCGCGACCAATGCACCTTCCTTTGCGAGACCGAGTGCGCATGCTTCGCCGATTCCGCTGGCAGCCCCGGTAACTAGCGCAATTTTTCCCTGGAAAATTTTTGATGCGGAAGATTTCTTCAATTTGGCTTGCTCCAGTTCCCAGTACTCCATTTCAAAAAGATCTTTTTGAGATAGTGCTTGCCAGCCACCGAGCTTCTCGGCCTGCTGAATAGCTTTAATCGTGTGCTCACTTATGTCCGAAACTATCTTCGCGTCTGCCAAATTTTTTCCAAAAGAGACTACTCCTTGCCCGGGAATTATTGCCCAGCGCGGAGCAGGATCGAGCATCATGAGTTTACCATTGGAATATTTGACAAAATAATTTTCATAGTCACTGGCAAATTGCTCGACCGATTTTTCAGGATTCTTTCCAACAACAGTTGCTGTTCGTTTGGTGCGAATAATATGATCGGGCGTAATGGGGCCTCTTGAAACAAGCGAAGAAACATTTTTGAGCGAGCTAAAGCTTAATGCCTCCGGCGAAGCATTCAACATGGCAATGGCGGCACTTCCCATTTTCAGAGAGACTGCTTTTCTCAATCGGGCAAGTCTGAGCAAATCAGGTTCACTTCTGTGCCTGGTGATGGCAATTGTGGCGCGTTTCTTTTTCAGATATTGTTCTGCTTTACTCACAAGCGCAATCATCTCTTCATAACTTTGTCTTGCTTCATCATGAAAAGTAAAAAGTCCGTGATTCAAAAGAATGATTCCCTTGAGCTTTTTCCAGTCAAGATCCCTTGTGAGCTCATAAACTTTTCGCGAAAGAATAAATCCGGGCATTACATACGGCACAATTAACACGGAATCACCATAAATCTCTTCGATTTTCTTTCTGCCATTTGGCGTATTGCTGATGGTAACAACAGCATCAGCGTGCGTGTGATCAACGAAGCGGAAAGGAATGATGGCATGAAGAATTGCTTCCACAGAGGGGCTTGGCGCATTTGGATTTGTCATCGCGGCACGTTGATGCTTCACCATGTCGTTGTCAGAAAGATTTTCCATTCGGGCCATCTGAAGCAACACATTCATGCGCACCGGTGCAAAGCCTTCTTCACGGATAGTAGCAAGATCCCACCCGCTCCCCTTAACGTAAATGAGGTCTTCTTTTTCATTAAAGAAATTTCGCTCGGTAAGTTTTACTGAAGTATTTCCTCCGCCGTGCAGCACCAGACCGGACTCTTTGCCGAGCAACTGCGAAGTGTAAACTCTTAACTTGAGCAGATCACCATTCAATTTTGCTGCCTCAGATTTTTTCCACAAACTTTTCATCGATTGCAAAAGTGGTCGTCAAATTCCGAAATTCCTAAAAGCCGGCTAAGAATTGCAAGACAAGTATGAAAAGAGCACCGATATGCCTGATGGAAAATTATTTAGTTGCTTTGTATGTAAAAGATTTCCTCATGAAAAACCATTCCGGATTCTTTGCAATCATTTTCTCTTCCGTTTCGCTGTTCATCTCCGAAATGGCGATTGCTCAATGCTACGTTTCCTGTCACTCTTCAGGTAATGACACTTTGAGCTGGGTCACCAACTGCAATCTTGCAAGCTTCGGCTGTTTACCGATTGATCCGACATTTTGGCTTGCAGGAAATGTATCCCATGTCACGGTAAAATTTGCTTATGCTCAAACTAATCCTTCCATTCGTGTGTGGGGAATGAACACGGATGATTCTGCTTCCGTGCTAGTAAATGGGTCTTCGTATTCACTTAATTCAACCTCGGCATCTTATAATGAAAAGGTTGTTTGCGGTCTCTCACCCGGACCTGACGGGATAATTTTCGCAAACGGGAAAGTAACCGGAGCGAATACGCCGACTGAGGGTAATTATTCTTATCAGGATCTCACCATCAACACGTCAGGCATCGATTCCATTACCATCACCAGCGTGAGTGGAGCTGGTTGGGGAGTGGCCGGGGCAAGTGTCGATTGTAAAAATGTGGGTATAGCAGGAGGCGGCGCGAATGAATTTAGTTTATATCCAAATCCAACTGCAGGAATCTTTTTGCTCAGAGGATTGCATGCAGGTTCATACGAGGTTTCAGTGACGAATGATGTGGGCAATTGCATCCGAAAATTTAAACCTGACAATGATGTGATTGATATTTCTGGTTTCCCGCAGGGAATCTATTTTGTCAGAATTATTTGGGGCGAACGGGAATTAAATCAGAAGGTGATAAAGTTTTGAGTTGATATGGCGGGTTGCCTTCATTCATTGCGAACGGCAAGACGCTTCTGAAAGACAAAAAGAGATTCCCGCTAGCCGACCGTTAACCATTTGATTGCTTGTTCACGAGTGCGAAACATCCTGAATGGTGGATTCCGCTGATTATTCACAACGGCTTCGATAAAATCAGCGCGACTGATCGAGAAATTGTGCGGGTGTTAAAACACGGCACACCTGAAGTTAAGTGTAATTCCGGCTGTCTTACCCGTTTCGTTAATGGCAAGATAACCCTGAAGAATTGTTTGTGATTCGTTCATCATCGTGATGTCGGGGAGGAGAAGGGTAAAGTAGTTTTCACTGGCAAGTTTCAATGCAAGACCTGAAGCGAACTTCACAACCACAATCCTATTTACATAATCATAGCAGACTGAAAGCTCATTTCAAGTTTTGCCGCAAGCACCTGATTCACTTTGTAAACGCGAAAGTATTCAGGTTAAAAGCCTTGAATGTATACTACTTCACAATTTGCAGGTCACACACAACCTGATTTTCCCACTCATGCAATTCGGATTGTTCCGGGATAGGCTTACAATAGCATAGTGATAATTCATGACTCGCTACTCATTATCCTGTATCTTCGTTACATGAAGCTTTCAAAAGTTTCTGCTGTTGTAACTGCAATCATTCTCATCATGAGCTCTCATACTTTATCAGCACAGAAATTTCTTTTCTACCTGCACGGCGCAATCATGGAAGGTCAGAAGGGAAATGCAGTAAGCCCCTACTTTGGTGAGTACCATTATGATTCAATAGTTGATACGTTTCGCAACTCGGGCTTTACAGTGATGAGTGAAATAAGGAAAGCGAATACAAATATTGCCGACTATGCGCGGCATGTAACAGCAGAGATTGACAGCCTGATGAAGCAGGGAGTGAAAGCGAATGACATCACCGTGATTGGTGCATCAAAAGGCGCACTGATTGCCATGTACGTTTCCACCTTCGTAAAGAACAGGGATGTGAACTTTGTTTTTCTTGCCGCCTGTAACGATGGAAATTTTTCCGCCTTCCCTGACATTCAATTTTACGGAAACATTCTTTCCATCTATGAGAAGAGTGATGACATCGGTGAGTCGTGTATCCGGTTTAAGAATAAAGCGTCTTCTACGATCGATCACTACAAAGAAATTGAGATCAATACGGGCTTGCAGCATGGATTTCTTTTTCGCCCTCTTCCGCAATGGGTGACTCCTGCCACTAATTGGGCAAACGGGAAGTATGAATAAAGAGAGAAGATTTTCAGCGGAAGAGCGTAAAAATTTGAACGGAAACCCGGGATTGCGGAGTTTGAGTTGGCAAGCTTATTTCAGTAAATTCAACTCGTGAGCAAGGCAGTCATTTTTCGGAAATCAGTTTCGTATTTCAAAGCAGGAAAACTGCTTCATTTTATTTCATTCCTCTTTGCCATGTTTGCGATCAACTTCATAAGAAGAGTGGTACATCATGAGTATCCATCTTTTATCTGGAAGCTCTTTGATTTAATGGCGGCGGTTTTCTTCATTACCAATTGTATTTTGGCAGAGCTGGATGCGTGGTCGCGGTTTCAGAGCTACAAACAACTGAAAGATCATCTTTATCTCAATGGCTACAATGAACGCTTGCTCCGTACAATGATGAAGAGTATGTGCCAGCGGCAGGCGGCATTGGAAGCAGCCGACGAGCTTGGAATGGGAGCGGAGTGCCGATTGTTTTTCAATCGAAAGAGCTATCGCCGCTATCACCTGATTCCGGATTTTATATTTGAGAATCCTGCAGCTCTGGTTTCAGGATATTTCTGGAGAAGTACATTCTTCGTTCCTTACTACAATCCTAAAGTTGATTTTTGTGCAATAGAATTTTTGAAGCATTCTGCATGTGATTCAAAGCCCGGACTCCGGAAGGGGAGCACGAAAAAAACTCGATCAAAGATTTGAGATTTTCAGCCGTGAGTGCATGGCGTCAGCAAGTGAAGTGTTGTCAAGGATTTTAGATGTGGCATCTCTCACCACTTTCATTACCCGGCGGATTTCGCAGGTCCGTTCATCCTTGCATTCAATGCAGCGCACGTATGCCGATTTGCTTACGCAAGGCACTGCGGCAAGTGGACCATCGAGCGTTCTAATAATTTCACCCAGATATATTTTATCGGGAGATTTCGCAAGCGCGTATCCGCCGCCTTTTCCCATGCGGCTGTAAAGGATGCCATGCCTCTTCAATTCGAGCAGAATATGCTCAAGAAATTTCTTCGGAATGTATTCTGCCTGTGCAAGATCAGAAATTAGCACGGGCTCTTTGCCATAATGCTTCGCTAAATAGAATGCAGCTTTAAGTCCGTATTTCGCTTTGTGAGATAACACTTCGGTAATTTAGGGGTTAGTTAAAAAACAAAGTTAATTGGTTATTCGATTTTAATTAATGATTGATCATAAATCAACTGATTCACCATAGGCGGCTTCTGTTGCTGCTTTCACTGCTTCGCTCATCGTCGGATGCGGATGAATAGCTTTCATGATTTCATACGCAGTGGTTTCAAGTTTTCTTGCAACCACACATTCTGCAATCAGTTCAGTTACATTGTAGCCAATCATGTGTGCGCCGAGGAATTCGCCGTATTTCGCATCGAAGATCACTTTCACAAATCCTTCTGTATGTCCTGCAGCTCGTGCTTTTCCGCTGGCTGAATATGGAAATTTTCCAACCTTGATCTGGTAGCCCGCTTCTTTCGCTGCTTTCTCCGTAAACCCTACTGAAGCGATTTCAGGAAAACAGTAAGTGCAGCCGGGTATGTTGTTGTAATCAATGGGTGACGGATTCAGTCCTTTTATTTTTTCAACGCAAACAATTCCTTCCGCCGAAGCGACGTGAGCAAGCGCAGGTCCTTTCACGATGTCACCAATGGCATAATAACCGGCAACATTTGTTTTGTAAAAATCATCAACTACCACTTTTCCTTTCTCTGTTTTGATTCCGGTTTCTTCCAGTCCGATTCCTTCAATGTTGGTTGAAATGCCAACTGCAGAGAGCACAATATCGCAATCGATCAACTGGTTTCCCTGCGGAGTTTTAACTGTCACTTTGCAACCGGAGCCGCCCGTATCCACTTTTTCTACTGATGAATTGGTCATGCTCGTGATTCCCTGCTTGCGGAAATTTCTTTCAAGCTCCTTAGAAATTTCTTCATCTTCCACAGGTACTACATTCGGAAGAAATTCCACCACAGTCACTTTTGTTCCGAGAGAATTATAGAAGTATGCAAACTCAACGCCGATCGCTCCCGCACCAACAACTACCATTGATTGTGGCTGTGACGGGAGAAACATGGCTTCGCGATACCCGATGATCTTTTTCCCGTCTTGTTTCAGATTGGGAAGCTCCTTCGACCTGCCTCCCGTTGCTATGATAATGTGATTCGCCGAGTGTTCTGTCTTTTTTCCTGATGCATCCGTCACGTCGATTTTTTTTCCGGGTTTCAGTTTCGCAGTGCCCATCAGCACGTCAATTTTATTTTTCTTCATGAGAAAGGCAACACCCTTGCTGTTTGCATCAGCTACATTGCGGCTTCGCCTGATCATGGAGGTGAAATCAGCCTTGGCATCGGCCACATTGATTCCGTAATCCTGAGCATGTTTTAAATACTGAAATACCTGTGCGCTCTTCAGCAATGCTTTCGTGGGAATGCATCCCCAGTTCAGGCAAACACCGCCAAGTGATTCTTTTTCCACAATCGCAGTTTTCATTCCCAGTTGCGCAGCCCGAATGGCTGCCACGTATCCACCCGGCCCGCTTCCGATCACAATCAAATCATAATTCATGTTGTTGAAATTTTATTCGCTGCGCAAGGTAGGCAGAAATGAAAAAAGAAAGGGAAGACAAGTGAATGCAATGTGGAGATAAGAAAATCTTTCAAGTCCCTGTTTTGAACTATTTTTGAGTATTGAAGTTCCAACTAACAATTCAAGCAGATAATTTTTCACTTTTAAAATCTAATTCTTCTATGAAATCAAAATTCAGTTCTCTCATAGCACTCACGTCATTTCTTTTCATGACCCTCACTTTTCACGGATTTGCTAAAAGCAATGGCGGCGACGATGGGAAAAAGACAACTATAACCGGTGAAGTGATCGATATGCAGTGTTACACATCTTCCGGTGCACACGGTCCTGATCACAAGGAATGCGGCACGGGCTGCATCAAAGGCGGTGCACCTATCGGTTTGCTCGATAAGGATGGCAATGTGACGCTTTTGGTGAAAGATGAAAAAAGCGCCGGCGATTTTCCGAAGCTTGTCGATTACGTTTCGCAAAACGTAAAGGTGAGCGGAACGCTTTACAAGCGCGGTGGCATAAGCAGCATGGTAGTTACTACCGTGGCTGAAGCGAAGTAATTCTTTTAAAAATCAACGTAAAAAAGTCCTGCCGAGATTTTTCCGGCAGGACTTTTTATTTGTTCAGCCGCAATTTTTCAGCTCACATACATGGCGCTCTTCACAGCTCGAATCACTTTCTCAGGATTGGGAAGAAATGCCTGCACAAGAGTGGGAGCGTACGCGATCGATGTGTCCGTGGTGGTCACGCGCTTTATGGGCGCGTCGAGATAATCGAAAGCATGCTTCTGAATTTGATATGTGATTTCTGAAGTTACCGAGCCGAATGGCCATGCTTCTTCCAGAATGACAAGCCGGTTTGTTTTCTTCACTGAATTCACGAGCGTTTCGATATCGAGCGGGCGAATCGTTCGAAGATCAATCACCTCGGCGCTGATATTTTCTTTTGCAAGTTCATCGGCGGCAGCGGTAGCCACTTTCATCATTTTGTTATAGGAAACAATCGTGACATCATTTCCTTCACGCGTGATATTCGCTTTCCCGATTGGAATGAGATATTCTTCTTCCGGCACTTCACCCATGTCGCCGTACATCACTTCACTCTCAAAAAAACAAACAGGATCATTGTCGCGAATGGCGCTTTTCAAAAGACCTTTTGCATCGTAAGGATTGGAAACAGAAATCACTTTTAACCCGGGCACATTGGCCATCCAGTTTTCAAAACTCTGAGAGTGTTGCGCACCAAGTTGTCCTGCTGATCCTGACGGACCACGAAATACGATTGGAATATTTATTTGTCCGCCGCTCATCGAAAGCATTTTCGCTGCGGAATTCACGATCTGATCAAAGGCCAGCACGGCAAAATTCCACGTCATGAATTCAACAATGGGACGAAGCCCGTTCATAGCCGCTCCGACACCAATACCGGCAAATCCGAGTTCGCTGATGGGCGTGTCAATCACCCTTCGCTCTCCGAATTCATCCAGCATGCCCTGGCTCACTTTGTAAGCGCCGTTGTATTCGGCTACTTCTTCGCCAATCAAAAAAACAGTTTCATCGCGGCGCATCTCTTCCACCATCGCCTCACGCAGTGCCTGCCGGAAAGGAATTTTTCTTTCGTCCATTAATAAGATTTTGTGGCAAAGATAAGTTTGAGATTTGGGTTTCGGAGTTGGTCTTATTCTTTCACAAACTTCCCGATCGCTTCCTTCTCTGTTCGCACCAAGTACATTCCCTGCGGCAATTCACTCACATCAATCGTCGCATCCTCTCCTGAAATTTTTTCTTCTCTCATTTTTTCTCCGAGCAGATTGAAGATGGCAAGAGTTGTTTTTTGATTTGATGGAAGATGAATTTGAATTACTGATGTGACTGGATTGGGGGAAAGGGAAAAAGATTTTTGAACTGAAGAAATACCTGTCGCAATATCATAGGATAATTTTACGATCCAGAAATCAGCAAAATTTTGTGAGCCATGATGTCCAGTAATGTCTCCATCATTTGAACTAGAACCGCCAGCAATAATATATCCACTATCAGAAGCTTGCAGAATGGAATTCGCGTAATCATAGTTACTTCCCCCTAAAGATTCTTGCCATTGAATATTTCCAATTGAATCGAGTTTCACAATCCAGTAATCCGGGAGGCCATGATTACCTGAAACATCTCCATCAATTGATATAGAATAACCTGCAACAATAAATCCACTGTCTGAAGTTTGCTGGATAGAATTCGCCTCATCCTCATTGCTTCCGCCTAAAGATTTTTGCCACTGCATATTTCCAATTGAATCCAGTTTTACAATCCAGTAATCAGGTATGCCTAGAGAACCATGATGCCCCGAAATATCTCCTCCGTCTGTAGAACTGGATAATCCCGCAACTATAAATCCATCATCGGTTGTTTGTTGGATAGAATGCGCAGTGTCATAATTATTCCCACCTATAGATTTCTCCCATTGAATATTTCCAGATGAATCGAGTTTTACAATCCAGTCATCCTCGCTACCGTGATTACCAGTGACATCTCCGTCACTTGAACTGGAACCACCTGCAATAATATAAATCCACCATCTGAAGTTTGCTGAACTGAAGACCCATAGTCTTCATCGCTGCCGCCCAAAGACTTCTCCCACTGAATACTTCCCACAGAATCCAGTTTGACGATCCAGTAATCAGCAAATCCTGCGGAACCATGATGCCCTGTAATATCTCCATCATTTGAGTCAGACCATCCACAAACGATAAATCCACCATCAGTCGTTTGCCCTACTGATGAAAGAACTTCGACATTGCTCCCTCCCAAAGATTTCTGCCATTGTACATTTCCAGATGAATCCAGTTTTACAACCCAATAATCAGCTTGACCATGATTGCCTGAAACATCTCCATCATTCGAATAAGAAATACCGGCAACAATAAAACCTCCATCAGTGGTTTGTTGAATAGAATACGCATCGTCGTAATCACTTCCTCCAAGAGACTTCTGCCATTTAATGTGCCCAGTTGACGTAAGCTTAACAATCCAATAATCCGTGAGTCCATGATTTTCTGAAACGTCTCCATTGTCGGATTTGGAGTATCCGGCAACAATAAACCCACCATCGGTACTTTGTTGAATAGAATACGCAGCCTCATTATTACTTCCACCCAAAGATTTTTCCCATTCAATTGAAGGAGCGTTTTGCGAATACAGTTTCAGGGAGGCATCAAGAATGAATAGACAGATTGAGAGGTGTTTTTTCATAACGCGAAAAAAATACGGTGCCACTAAGGTAACAAAGAAATACGTGAGATATTGTTGAATGGGAAGCTCGGAATATCCGCTTTCCTCGCCGCTTTCCTCGCCGTGTCTCCCTTCAGAAGGTTGGGGACACGGCGGCAAGATGGCCTCCGTGTCCTCTATCGAGAGACACGGAGGGGAAGAAAAGTTTGAGATTTGGTTTGGGATGAAGCATGAGCTCTCATGAATGCGTTCTCACTTTTGCTCCCAGACATTCGAGCACGCTTTCCCCGCCGTGTCTCCCTTCCAAAGGTTGGGGACACGGCGGCAAGATGGCCTCCGTGTCCTCTATCGAGAGACACGGAGGGGAAGAAAGATGGCCTCCGTGTCCTCTATCGAGGGTGACTACATACCTGTTAGACCATGAGGGGTTAATCCTCCTACCTATTTAAATAGTATTTTATGAGCTAATTACGTGATAGTCAATTAATGTATTGTATTAGGATCAATCAATAGTTCTAACTCAAACAAATTCGCTTGCCCATTGTATGTGAATTTAAAAACTTGCAGTGAATGACATCCAAAAACGACATCAACATCTTCATACATAGAATCTAATTCAACGACTTCAAAAATTAACCATTTATCAAGTACTGGTGGCGACTTAAATGCAGCTTGAAATACGTCTCTTTTAACCTTTCTGTTTTCACTAAAAATCAATTGTTCGACCCATTTACCTGTTTTTTGAAGGTTTAGCTCTGCCAATATATGAGGCTTGATAGCTGTTCCGACCGAACCTGTATCAATCATTGCTTTTAGTTTAGCCTCTCTATATTCCTGTTCTTGTTTCATGTTACAAATAACAATATCTATATCCGCTCTCCAATAAGGAGGCTTCAATTCGCCTGAGATGATATTACCCATTAGCTGAGGTATAAATGTAAATCCTTTCCATGAATATTGATGTCCATGAATATATTCTTTCATTGTAGGTTTTTTGTCCGCAATGGGCAACAAAAAGAGGGCAAAAAAATTGCTGTCAGGTGGGCAAAAAATTATGCTTTGACTTTTGCGGATGCCGAAATGTTCAGTGATAATTGTAACGTCTGCAAATGTCAAAATGTACTATTAAGCATAATTTTTTGAACAAGTTTTCCACATTTTCAATTTGCCTTTTTGGCGTGACAAAATGAACCCGATCATTTGCCTTTCCTTGCTTTCGCTTTTGGCTTAGGATTGCCGCTAACCGATGCTTTGATAATAGCTTCAAATGTTTTGATAGCTTGCTTAGGAGTTTTCTTCTTTACGGTCATGGTGACGAAGTTACAGAAAGTCTTTCACGTCCATGCGCAATGCATCAGCGATTTTGCAGAGAGTGAGGATGTGAAGATTCCTTCTCCCCAATTCGATGTAATTGAGGTTAACGCGGCGAATGCCTACCAATGCGCTCAGTTCACGCAATGGTAGCTTTCTTTCATGCCTTGCCTTACGAATCTTTTCACCGATGTTTTTCAAATATTCTGCTTCGCTCATAGTGGTTGCTTTTTGGTTAGGTCAGCATACTTCAAACGTCCGTCACAGTTCGATAAAGCGCCTGCGAAACGTTCATCTTGTGTGACTAATCGGTTATTGTACCTGAAAGCGTTCTCATTACAGTAACGCTGTAAATGCTTCGGAGAAACAAAATGATGAATGCCGTCAATCTGCTTTCTTAAGATATTCCAATAGCCCTCAATGGTGTTGGTGTGAACCCATCCACGTACATATTCTTTCTTCTGGTGACTAACCGTTTTATGCGTGTAGAGTTCTTTCAGTTGGTAATATGCTTGGTTTTCGTCTGTTAGCATTGTGCTGTCAGGCTGTACGAAATCAGTGACTACCTTCTGAATGTTCGCAGTGCTTGCCTTTGGAATGACCTTCGTTATTACTTTCCCTTGACGTTTCACCGCACCGACTACCATAGACTTGTTTACCGTTCCGCCTTTCGCCTTCTTTTTGCTTGCGTGCTTATTTGATTCCTTGCCGCCTAAATAGACCTCATCGACTTCAACAATGCCGTTGAGTTGTTCCGGCGCTTTGTCTGTTAGCATCTCTCTGATACGGTGATTGAGAAACCAGGCTGTCTTTTGTGTCACGTTTAACCATGTAGCAAGCTGCAAAGAGGAAATACCTTTCGAGTGAACCGTGAGAATGTAGGTAGCGAGAAACCATTTTGATAGAGGTATTTTCGTGTTTTCGTAGATAGTGCCAACGGTCACGCTGAATTTCTTTCTGCATTCTTTCTCTCTGCACTTGAAAATCTTTTTGTCAGTGGCAAAGCGATGAACATTAATAGAGCCACAGAAAGGGCAAGCGGGAACGCCGTTCCATCGCTGCGATTCTAAGTACTGTCTGCACTTCTCATCGGTGTTGAAGTGCTTCTGAAATTCGAGTATTGATTTAAATGTTTGCATGGTATACAGTTGTCAACAGTTGGTACAAAAAAATTTTACTACCTATTCGGCAGATTTGGAAACTTGGCAGTGTCGATAAAAAGCACTCCATCTATTGAAATGGCATTCATCTTTTTTTCCTTCAATAGTTTATAGATGTATGCCCTCGTTACTCTGAATTTGTCAGCGTAATTTGAAACAGTCAGGAGTTTATCTACTTCCATTTTCACGGTACAAATATACAACGTGAGTATACAACTGTCAACTATTTCGTCGAAAATATTTCTCTATGAGTAAAATATTTATCCACATACCTATAAATAGGTAACTACTTTGTTTTGGCATGAAAAAACACAGTAACTATGCAAAGGTTTTTCATGATAGGAGGAACGCGAATCTTTGAAATGAATTAAGAAGAGACGAGATAATGAGGGTGTAGGTAGAGAATCCTACGAATCATTATTCCGTCTCTTCGCCTGTTACAATGTGATAGAGTTCATTTAGTGCCTTT
>Ga0335085_10003066_pt1 | contig 29748 bp, 29 predicted proteins | sample Lox_Sample_45_FD_206712 | JGI IMG/M metagenome (GOLD analysis project Ga0335085, IMG submission 206712) | Soil microbial communities from Loxahatchee National Wildlife Refuge, Florida, United States - Lox_Sample_4.5 | ecosystem: Environmental > Terrestrial > Soil > Wetlands | place: USA... | reverse complement strand
AAGGAACTCGACGCGCCGCAAGTAAAGGTGGATGCCTACCGCCGCGCCTTGCAGCACACCTATCTCGACCTGGTGAATAATAAGGTGAATCCGCCGGCACAGGCCGCCGCCGCGGCGTTTCCGCAGCAGGCGCCCGAAGGTGGTCGCGGCGGGCGCGGCGGTGCTTCCAGCAGCCAGGATGAGAAGCCCATGTACCGTGCTGAACTGCGGGCGTTGGCAGCCTCGGTGACCGCCGCCATTCCCAAGGCCGCCGATCATGAAACCAAGGCTCACCTGGAAGGCGTGCGCGACGAGATCGCCAAGATCCTCGATCCGAAGTTCCTGCCTCCCGCGCCAGCAGCCGCCGCGGCGGGCGGCGGACGCGGCGGAGTGCGATAGTTCGAAGGAGTGTCTATTGTGGACCGCTCCCTTTGGTCGCGGCTCGGAACGACTTCGAGCAGAGCCGCGAAAAGAGGGAGCGGTCCGGCCCGTACTACAAGGCGTGTCTTCGGCGCAAGGCGAAGGCGAACCATGCAACTGCCGGCCTTCGCGCTCCTCGGTTGGTTTGCGGCGAGCGGCCGCGCACAGCCGCTGGCCGACCTTTACGACACCGATCGGTTTCACTGGGCGCGCTTCGACAGTTCCAGGGAAATCACATTCCGCTCCTTCCAGGAACTCGATTGGGAGGCGAAAGCGCGGGCTGCGCTGACGTGGTTGAACCTGGACCATCCAACGAAGGCCCAGATCGCCAGGCTGCAGGAGTTCGAGCCGGCTGGACCGCAATTCCGAAGAATCGACTTTCGCGCGCCGCTGGAACCGGTGGCGGCGCGCGCCTCTTACCTGCTCATCGCTCCGATGGCGTGTTCGCGATCAGGCCTGTCGGCATCAACGGCTCGGTCAGTTACAGCTTCGACGAAAGCATGACCAAGGTCGCGGAGCGGCATGTCACCGGCGAAATTCGCGGGCAGCTGTTGCGCGCGGTGACCGGCGCGGCGTTTGCGATTATCGGCAAGCCGGGCGATGTCCGCGAAGTCGAGCCGCACGCCCGGTTAGCCAAGCGCTCGGACTCCCCCGTGTACGACCTGATCACCGGCCGGCGCACGATCTCGTGGAAGCCCGACGGCAAAGGCTGCCCGCAAACGCCTGGCGCGGCGGATTGCGCCAAGCCCGAGTCGGCGGTGTCATTCCGCCTGGAAGGGAAGTTGTATTTGCTGGTCAAGTGGCAGCCCGATTTCTGCCAGAACAGCTACACGCTATTCGTGGCGGATGGCGATCTTAGCCGATCGCGGGCAACAACTACGACTGCGACGTGTAAACGCCCGCTAGCGGCAATACTCCAGCGCTGCTTCCGCCAGAATCTCCGCGAGCTGATACACCGATTCCAGTTCGACCCATTCGCAATCGGAGTGCGCGCCCGCGCCGGTAGCTCCGAAGACCACCGTTTCGGTGCCGGCCGCTTGCAGCAACGCCGCGTCCATCCACGGAGTATCCCCGATGTGCCGCGGAGGGACTCCGCGCACCTGCGCCGCGGCGCGATGGACTGCTTGCACCACCGCGGCATCAGGGGCGGTCTCGAACGGATGGCGCGCGAAGAAGCAGCGCACCGTGGCGTGGAAATCGGGATCGTCGCGGGCGATGCGGTCGACGATGGCCTGAATTTCCGCTACCGCCTGCGCTTCCGTCTCGCCCGGCACGGTGCGGCGCTCGATCTGCACCATCGACCGCGGCGCGTACGTGCTCAGGCCGCTGCCGCCGCTGAGCATCGCCGCATGCAGCGACGGCGGCCCCACCAGCGGATGGGGCGGACGCGCGCGCAACTCGCGCTCCAGCACGCTGAGTTCGGCGAGGAAGCGGCCCATCTTCATGTTGGCGTCGATGCCCAGTTCGAATCTGCTGCCGTGTGCGGCGCGCCCGGCTACGTCCACCTGGATCCATAGGTAGCCTTTGTGCGCCAGGCAAACCTCCAGCGCGGTCGGTTCGGTGACGATGGCGCCATCGGCGTGCACGCGGCCGATCAGGTCACGCGTGCCCAGGCTGCCGTATTCTTCGTCCGCAACAGCCGCCACCAGGACATCGCCGCGCAGGCGCACACCGGCGTCCGCCAGGGTCTTTGCAGCGGTCATGCAGGCGGCCAGGCTGCCTTTCATGTCGAACGCGCCCCGGCCGTAGAGTTTGCCGTCACGAATGGCGCCGGAGAACGGCTCGGCCATCCCGGGTACATCGACGGTATCGCAATGCGCGTTCAGCATCAGGCTGCGGCCGCCGCCCGCGCCGCTCAATCGACCCAGCACAGTCACGCGGCCGGGCTCCGGCTCGAAGACTTCGACGCCCAGGCCGATGCCGCGCAGCGACTCGGCAATGTAGCCGGCGATTGCGCGCTCGCCCGGCGCGCCCGCCGCGAGCGACGGATTGATGGAATTGATCTGCACCAGCCGCGCCAGCGTGTCGCGAGCGTAGTCGCGATCGATCTTCATTGCCCCGTCTCCAAAGCCTGATCGATGGTGCCTACATCCACCAGCCCGTACGCGCCGAATAGCGCCGGCAGGCATCGCTCCGGCGGATGTGCCCGGCGCAGCGCGGCCACTTTGCGCGTCCCCGCCCGGTAGGCCGGCAGGTACATGCGGCCGAGCAGCGGATGGCGTCCCCACGCGCCCGAAAGCTTGTCAGCGCGCTCCGGCGTCACCAGAAAATCGCGACGCAGCGCCCGCGCGACATCGTCCTGCGCCGCGCCTCCGCCCCAGGTCAGGTACGACGACTGGTTTTTGGCATCGTCCTGCAATAGCGCCAACAGCACGCCGAGTTGCAGATCCGGGTCGGGCAATTCATCCACTTCGTTTACGCCGTATGCCATCAGGATCGCGTTGTTGGCCATGCCTTCGAACAGCGTGGCCGCGCGCGTGTTCATGGTCAGCACGGACGCTTCGAAGCCCACCGCGCCTTGCCAATAGAGATGCTGCAAGTACGCGAAAGTGGTGACATGGCCGGGCACCACTTCGTGGCTCACGAGTTGCAGAAACTCGGGCAGCGAAATGTCCAGCGACGCATTGATCTCGTAGGTGGCCTCGTACTCCGGGCTGCCATCGCCGCGGCGCTTGCGGCCCAGATAGTTCATCGAACCGGAAAACCAAGCCTCGCGGATCGGCAGAAACTCGATATTGGCGCGCGGCACCGATTCCCACGCGGGGGGCAGATGCGGCACCACATTCGCGGCGGTCAATGCATCGAAGTGGCCGATCACCGCCGCGCCCAAGAGACGAATCGAGGCCATTGGCACGCGATGCGCCGCGCGCCACGCATCCACAGCCGCATTCAGATCGGGCGGACCGCCCAACAGTTCGGCCACTCGCTCGCGCATCGCTCGCGGCTCGGAGGGTTCAGGCGACTGTGCGCACGAGGCATGCACACAGCGCTCGTACGGCACTTTCGCGCCGCGGCCCAGGATCTCCATCGCCAGGTCCCACATGGTCTCGAAACATAGAGCCAGGCCGGCGATGTACTCGCCGCGCAGCCCGCCCGCTTCCCCTGCGAAATGTTTCAACCCTTCGATGGCGGCGGGAATCTCGACTTTCTTCAGATACGCGTCGATGGCGGCCGAGTCGGGAGCCTTCGCCGAAACGCCGCCCGACTGACGCACCGCGGCAGCTTCGGGCGCGGTGTATGCCTCTGGCAGAGGCTCATCGCTGAACCACGAATCGGCGATAAAACGGCCGGTGCCTGAGGCGCACATCACGTCGCCGCCCCATAGCGTGTCGATGCCCAGAATCGCGTCTCCAGCTAGATCTTCCAATCGTGAGCGCATGCGCTGCTCCTTTGCGTGCGGGGATTCGTGCGCCATGCGGCGCAGTCTTCAATATAGCTGGCGTCACGTGCGGCGGTTGGGCCACAATAGCAGCATGCCCGCGCCCACCGTTCAAAAATGCCTGCCACGCCTGTCTAAGATCTGCCTGGCGCTTCCCGAAGCGACCCAGCAGCCGTGTGGCGACTATGTGTCATACCTCGTCCGCAAAAAGACTTTTGCTTACTTTTTGAACAATCATCACGGCGACGGCATCGTCTCGATCGCCTGCAAAGCGCTGCCGGGTGAAAACACCGCCCTCGCGGCGGCGCAGCCCGATCGATTTTACCTGCCGGCTTATATCGGCCCGCGCGGGTGGATCGCGTTGCGGCTCGACCGCGGCGCGATCGATTGGGAGGAAGTTACCGAACTTGTGACCCTCAGCTATCTCCGCTGCGCGCCCAAAACGCTGGCTCGGCTGGTCGCCGTACCATGAGCGACGTCCGATTCCGCTTCGGAGCTTTCGAGTTCGACGCCGCCACCGGAGAGTTGCGCCGCGATGGCCTCCCCCTCCGCTTGCAGGCGCAACCCGCCAAGGTGCTGGCGGAGCTGCTGGAGCAATCCGGAGAGATCGTCAGCCGCGAGACGCTTCGCCAGGCCGTTTGGGGCCAAGACACGCACGTCGATTTCGAACGCGGACTGAACTTTTGCCTGGCGCAGATTCGTTCGGCTCTCGATGATTCGGCGGACGCTCCGCGCTACATCCGTACGGTGCCCAAGCGTGGCTACCGCTTCATCGCGCCAGTAAGCCGTATTTCGGATTCACCAGGCGTCGCACCGCCACCGCCACGGCACCGCCGGCGGTGGCTGGTTGCGCTGCCGGCAGTGGCGCTGGCGCTCGCAGCGATTCTCCTGGCATTCCGCGGTCTGCCATCCCGTCCGGCGGTGCCAATCGCGGTGGTGCCATTCGATAACGAAACCGGCAGCCCCGACCTGGACCGCTACGCCGCCAACCTCAGCGACCTGCTGGTGACGGAGCTTACGACCCACACCAGCTACGCCATTGTCGGCAATGCCGCGATCCTGCGCCAGCCGCGTCCACAGCGCGACCTCCGCGCCATCGGAGCGGCCCTGGGCGCCCGCTACATCATCATCGGCCAGCTGCAGCGCGACGGCAACAACCGTCGCGTGCTGGCCCACCTCATCCATCTGCCCGACCAGGTCCACCTGTGGGTGGTGCGCACCGACTTCCCCTCCGGCGACCCGCCGCCCGCCGCCCCGGAACTCGCCCGCCGCATCCGCGATGAGTTCGCCAGCCACCTCGCCGCGACTCACAAGTCCCTGTAAGCTGCTCGCCGGAAAGCGCTTCGCGACTTACACCAATCTGGCTGGCCCGTCCGGCCGCGGACCCCTATGCTCGGCTCATTGGCACACGCCACACAAGGAGGGCAATTGAACGACGCTTTTTCCCGCCGCAATTTCGTCACTGCCGCAGGCATCTTTCTGGCGCCTGCCGCGGCGCTGGGCGATACATCCGCACCCATCCCCGACACTTTCCCGCGCCAGCCTCCCGCGCTGGTGCGCGAGATGGTGATCGCCTCGCACGGCAACTTGAAACTCGTCCGCGAACTGCTGGCGCTGCATCCGAGCCTGGCAAAAGCCACCTGGGACTGGGGCTTCGGGGATTGGGAGAGTTGCCTGGGCGCGGCCTCCCACACCGGGAGCCGCGAGGTGGCCGAACTGCTGATCGCGAACGGAGCGCGGCCCAGCATCTTCTCGGCCGCCATGCTGGGGCAACTGGAGGTGGTCCAGGCGTTCGTCGCCGCGCAACCAGGCATCCAACGCATCCCCGGACCACACGGCCTCAGCCTGCTGACGCACGCCAAATTCGGCGGTAAGCAGGCTGAGCCGGTCCTCCGCTATCTCGAATCCCTGGGCGATGCCGGGTCGCCCGCCGCGGTGCCCATCACCGCAGACGAACTGAAGCAACTGACCGGAGTCTACAGTTTCGGCCTCGCTCCGGCGGACAAGATCGAGGTAACTCTCTCCCAGAATTCGCTGACGTTCACGCGCCCCGGCACATTCGGCCGCGGACTCGTCCACCTGGGCGACAGAGTCTTTCATCCCGCAGGCGCCGAAGCGGTGCGTATCCAGTTCGCCGCGGTCGAGGGCGCAATGACCCTGACTGTTCACGATCCCACACCGGTCCTCACCGCGCGCCGCGTAGCGGGCTAGCCCAGTCGATCCCTTCGGAACCGCTTTCCCCTGGTGGAGAGTAAAGGGAAGCGGTTCCAAATGCCAAGGCCCTTCGACGCGTTTACAATAAAGAAGACCTCGCTCCCGCGACCGCTCGCCGGAGGACTATTGCAACGCACCATCGTCCTGGCCTTATCCACCCTTTGCGCATTTCTTTTCGCCGCAGTTCTATCCAGTCAAACCGCGCCCGCCCGCCGTCCGCATTTCACCGATGTCGCCTCGCGCTCCAACTTCACCTACATCAGTAACAACAGTCCCGACGCCCGCAAGTACTTCCCGCGCCCCATGTGCGGCGGCGTCGCCGTGTTCGACTTCGATAACGACGGGCGCCTCGATATCTTCTTCACCAACGGAGCCCAGCTTCCTGAAATGAAGAAGACCGGCCCCTCCTTCTTTAACTGCCTCCTGCACCAGCGCCCTGATGGCGCCTTCGACGACGTCACCGCCAAAGCCGGCCTCACCGGCAAGGACCTTGACTTCAACTTCGGGGTCGCGGTCGGTGATTACGATAACGATGGCTTCGAGGACCTTTTTGTCGCCGCGGCTGGCCGAAACACGCTCTACCACAACAATGGCGACGGCACCTTTACGGACGTAACCGCGGCCTCCGGCATCGGAGGCAAACCGCCCGACACGCTCAGCGTCGCGGCCGCCTGGTTCGATTACGATAACGACGGCCTGCTCGATTTATTGGTCGATAATTACACTCTCTGGACGCCCGCCCGCGACATCCGCTGCAACACCGGCGGTGTGGAATTCTACTGTGATCCGCGACGCTACCCCAGCGTCCCGCCGCGCTTGTACCACAATCTCGGCCACGGTAAGTTCGAGGATGTTACGGATAGGTCGGGTCTCGGCGCATCGCCCGGTAAGGGCATGGGCATCTCCATCGCCGACTTCAACAACGATGGTTGGCCCGACATCTTCATCGCCAACGACACCGAGCCCAACTCCCTCTTCCTGAACCGCAAGGACGGCACCTTCGAGGAGAAGGCCCTCGAACTGGGCGCGGCCTATGACGATAGCGGCCACGCCGGCTCCTCCATGGGCTCGGATGCCAAGGACTACGATAACGACGGCAATGTCGACATCTTCTATAACAACTTAGCCGGTCAGGTCTGGCAGTTACTCCGCAATCACGGCGACTTATTCCAGCCCGCCTATGCTTCCAAAATCCAAACTCTCAGCCAGCCCTTCTCCGGCTGGGGCGCCGGTTTTATCGACTACAACAACGACGGCTGGAAGGACATCTACTCGGCCAATGGCCACGTCGATCGCGTCAACCAAAGCTCGCCGCAGCACGACACGCTCTTCGAAAACACGGGCAAAACCTTCGTGGATGTCTCCTCCGAGATCGGACCGGACTTCCAGCGTATCGGCTACCAGCGCGGATCGGCCTTCGGCGACCTCAACAACGACGGCGCTCTAGACCTGGTCGTCACCTCGCTCAACCAGAAGCCGCGCATCCTGATGAACAGCGGCGATAGCGGCAATCATTGGCTGATCCTCAACCTAACCGGCCACAAGAGCGCCCGCGATGCCGTCGGCGCCAAGGTCAAACTGACCACCATTTCCGGCCGCATTCTCTATAGTCACGTCGCCATCAGCGTCGGGTTTATGTCCTCCAGCGACAAACGCGTCCACTTCGGACTCGGCGCCGAAAGCCGCATCGCCTCCCTCGAGATTCGCTGGCCCAGCGGGCTCGTGCAGGTGCTTAAGGACGTGTCTGCCGACCGCGTTGTAAACGTCGATGAACCGCGGGACAGCAGCGATCCGGCGGGCAGGCGCCCTTGACCGTCTCCGTGTTTCGGCGGTGAAATCAAGCCACGGTAATATAGGAGGAATGACGCGCTGGCCCTGGATCGTCTTGGCTGCCGTGGCGCTCGCGGCAGGGCCGCCGGGTGTCATCGAATTCGACGAATGCGCCGCGCGTGCCGGTCTCATCTTCACCGCCGATAGTTGCCCCACGGCGAATAAGAATCAACCCGAGACCATGGTCGCCGGGGTCGCCTTGCTCGACTACGATAACGACGGCTATCTCGATGTCTATCTGGTGAACGGCGCGGCCATCCCCTCGCTCAAAAAGGAAGGGCCGCAATACTGGAATCGCCTTTTCCACAACAACCGTGACGGTACCTTCACGGACGTTACGGAAAAGGCCGGGGTCGCCGGGCAAGGCTACGGCATGGGCGTCGCGGTCGGCGACTTCGACAATGACGGATGGCCTGATCTGTACGTCGTCAACGTCACGCGCAATCAGCTTTTCCGGAACAACCACGACGGCACCTTCACCGATGTCACCGACCGCGCGCGCGTCGGCGGAGGCGTGCTTGACGGCAAGAAGATGTGGTCCGTCTCGGCCGCCTGGCTCGACTACAACAACGACGGCCTGCTCGATTTATTCGTCTCCAATTACTGTAAGTGGGAAGTCAACCAGGACCCGGTCTGCCGCCCCAGTCCCAATACGCGCTCTTACTGCCACCCGAAGTATTACCAGCCGCTACCGAACACCTTATACCGCAACAATGGCGACGGTACTTTCACCGACGTATCCGCCGAAACGGGCATCGCCAAGCACCTCGGAAAGGGCATGGGCGCCGTCATCGCCGATTACGATGGCGACGGTTTCATGGACGTCTTCGTGCCCAACGACAACATGCCCAACTATCTTTTCCATAACATCGGCGGTAAGCGATTCGAGGAAACGGCACTCGAAAGCGGTGTGGCCTATCCGGAAAGCGCCAACCCCATCTCCAGCATGGGCGCCGATTTCAAGGATGTCTTCAATGACGGCAGGCCTTCCATCTGGCACACCGCCACCGAGAACGAATCCTTCCCGCTCTACCGCAATCGCGGCGGAGGCGTGTTCGTCGAAGTGACCGGCCAGAGCCTCCTCGGCAGCACGCGCAGTATGTCGGGATGGGCAAATGGCATCTTCGATTTTGATAACGACGGTTGGAAGGACCTGTTCGTTGCGCGCGGCAACGTGCTGGACAACGTCGCGCTGATTTCCAACCGCACTTATGGCGAGCCGAATGCCGTTTTCCGCAATCTCGGCAATGGCAAGTTTCGGGATGTAAGTGCTGAAGCCGGCGCTGCCTTTCAACAGCCCGCTCCCCATCGCGGCGCCGCTTTCGGCGATCTCGATAACGACGGCCGTATCGACGCGGTAGTGACTGTCCTCAACGGCCCGGTGAAGTATTTTCATAACATCACCAACACCCATAACCACTGGATTCTGCTGAAGCTGGTCGGTTCCAAAAGTAACCGCCTGGGCATCGGCGCTCAGGTCCGCGTTACGGCCGACGATAACTCGCGGCAGTACAACGAGGTAACTACCGCCTGCGGCTACGCCGGCGCCAGCGATTCGCGCGTCCACTTCGGCCTCGGCGAATCCAAGCTCATCCGCGAGATCGATATCCAGTGGCCCAGCCGCATCCACCAGGTGCTGCGCAACGTCGCCGCGGACCAGGTGCTCACCATCAAAGAACCAGCTCAATAACATGCAACACCTCACCCGAATCTTCGACGCCGGTAAAGGCTACGGCAGCATCACCAACCTGCGGACCGCGGTCGATTCCACCGTTGCGCACCGTCAGGGCCGTTGGTGGATGTGCATCGCCGGTGTCGAAAAAAACTCGCGCGAAATCCAGATGTATAGCGCCACTCTGCCGGAAGGCGCGCCGCTATCCGCCACCGGCTGGTCGCTGACTCCCGATCCCAACGACCCCGCCCGGCCCGCCATCATGTCCACCAAGACCCGTAGTCACTGGTGGGATGGCGCGGGCGGCCGCCACTGCCCTTCCTATGTCAAAGGCTGGGACCCTGACCGCCAAACCTGGGTCGAGCGCATCTACTACGCCGGCGCCGCCCGCGACCTCATGGGGCCCTACGTGATCGGCTACATCGAATGGGATGGCGAGCAATGGGTCGATCAGGCCGCCCCAGTCTTCACCGCCAACGAATACTGGGAGCACGGCAGCGTCTACGAACCTAACTTGATCTACCACGATGGTAAGTGGAAGATGTGGTATGTCGCCGGCGCGAATCAAGACGACTATCTCGTGCAAGCTTATTCGGAAAGCCCCGACGGCCGCACAAATTGGTCGCACCACAAGATCGTCTTCGCGCCCGAAGAGAAGGTCTTCGACTTTTGCGTGGTGCCGGTGGAGAACGGCTTCGAGGCGGTGTTCGCGCATGTCAATGTCGGCAAAACGGAGTTACCCAAGACCGGACTGTGGTGGACCCAGGCGACGGAACCGTCGCCCAGCATGGCAGACTGGTGCGAACCCGTCCGCCTCACCGGCCCGGGACCGTGGAAGCCCGTCCTGGTCTACGGCGAGAATGGGCGCATGTTCGTCTTCCACGACAACCAATACACCAACACCTCCGGCTTTGGCATCCCATTCTACTTCACCCTCGATTGCCTGGAGATCGACCGCCCGGCGTGAAAGGGCCAACGCAGGTGGCAGTCCGGATCCGCTCTGCGGGAATGCGCCGCCGCGGTAAGTGCAACAGTGATCCAGTTACGCCGCAGCTTAGTTCGGGTACGGGTCGCCTACTCGCGCAATCCGTATCTGGTGATCGGTGAAGTTGGCATGCGCGCCCGGTAAGTCAACCTTCGGCATATGGCAGGACACGCAATTCTCCTTGGCCACTTTACACACTCTGGTGCCCAACGCCGTGGCGTGGCAGGCCGTGCACTTGGAATCGTAACTTGCCAGGTTGGTCTCGATCTGTCCGTGCGGATCGTGGCAGGCCGTGCAGCGGATGCGCTGATCCTCCACGTCGTAACACTTGCTGTTCGTGATGCGGTACGGCTGGAAGCGCACCGTGTTGGTTCCGCGCATCCCGAGTTGCGCCACCTGCGCCCACGTGCGGTGGCACTTGCCGCATAGCTCCGACACATCTTCCGCGGCCAAGTCGGCCAGGTGCGGTAGTTTCGCGGCTGCGACATTGCCCGCCCGAACCGCAACCGCGTGCTTGTCCGCCGCGGTGTGGCACGACTGGCACCCCACTCCCGGCACCACCGATTCCAGGTGCAGTACTCCGCCGGTGACGCCCCCGTTCGAATGGCACCCGAAGCAATTCGCCGCGTCGGCCGGAACCAGCCGCCGCCCGGCCGCTTCGACAATCGTCCGCGGCTTCGTGCCGATGTCGCCGATGGTCAGGTCGAGCCCTTGCAGAGCTTCATAGAAACTGGCGCGGCTCTCGTAAATCGCGCCGTCGTGTTCGAAGACGTATGTCTGCCCCGCTTTGCCCTGGCCCAACGCGTAGAGGATGGGCACACTGAAGCTCTCGGCGCCGCTGGTAACGGTAATTACACTGCGGTCGCCTTGTCGCTGGATCTGCGTGTGGTACGCGCCTTCCCGGTATTGCATCTCCGGATGCTGCTTGAGAATCTCGCAGCGATCCACTGGCTGGAGCGCGCGCGCCATCGGAGTGGCCGCGAAGTGCGAGGTCTCCTTGACGTGGCAGCCGCCGCAGGAATCGGCCGGCGGAGCCGCGGCAGCCATGGTCGCGAACCACACCCACAGCCATGCCCTCATCTTACCCCTCCGGAAGCCGGCTTCTCCGCATTCAACTGCAGCACGATCGCGCGCTGCCGATTGCCGTCCTGCTTGCGCTTCAGGCGATAATACGCCGCGGCCAGGGAAATGTGCGCGTTCACGTCCCGCGGATTCTCGCGCACCAGCTTCTCCAATTCCGCGCACGCCCGCGCCGGCAGACCCTCATCCAGATCGAGCAGCGCCAACTCATACCGCACCGCCCGGTCGTCGGGACGCTGCACCAGCGCCTGTTCGAACGAGCGCCGCGCGTCGGCGTACCCGCCTTCCTGCGCCAGCATTTTGCCGAGCTGAAAATTGGCGGTGTAATCGTTGGGGTCCGCGGCGAGCTCTTTGCGAAACGCCGCTTTGGCTCCGGCAGTATCGCCTGCGTTGGCCAGCGCGGTTCCGTAATAGCCGTTCAAACTGGGCAGTTGCGGGTTGATGGCGAGCGCCTTGCGGAACTCCTCCAGAGCGCCGTCGAAATCATTCGCAAACAGCTTCGACTCACCCAACAGCAGATGCGCCTCCGCCGAATCACCGTCGCGCAGGATCCGATCCACCAGTAACTCGCCTTGCGTCCTCTGGCCGTCGCGGAGCAGGGCGGTGCCCAACATATAGTCGATCGCCTTATCGTCGGGCGCCTGCTGCTGCAATGGCGTCAGTAGCTCGATGGCCTTCGCATTCGCACCCAGCCGCAAGTAACAATCCGAAAGCAGCAGCGACGGCTGGCGCTCGCGCGGACGCTCTGCCAACACATGCTCCAATTCCGCCGCGGCTTGCGGAATCTGTGCCGATTTATAAAACGCCAGCGCCAGGTTCATCCGCACCGGCAGATTCGCGGGTTGCAGTTCCAGCGCCTTTTGATATTCCACGATGGCTTCCTGGTAGCGTCCCGATCCCGAGAGCGCCGCGCCCAAATTCGAACGCGCCATCACGTTCTCCGGCGCTTGCTTCAGGACCTCGCGATACTCGGCGATCGCCCCAGCCAGGTCTCCCGCCTGGTGCAACTGCACCGCGTGACGCAGCGTGTCCTCTGGCGTCTGGCACCACGCCGCGCAAACCCATACGACCAGCCCGCCGACTCCGGATAGTGCTCTAGCACCCGAAAACATTGCCCTCTCGGCCTAGGATCTCACGAATCGCAGCCGTCCTCCACCGCGCGCGGCTTAGTGCGGTGCGTGGCCTTCGGCCTGTTGATCCAGCCGGGCCACCTGCGCGCGCACCAGCGCCGCGTCGCGAGCGTTGGGCGCCAGTTCCAAATAAGCGTGCAGATACTTGGCCGCTTCGGCATACTGCTGCTTCTGCATCAGAATCAAGCCGAGCACGTAACTCAGCCGCGGAATCCGGCGATCCTTATCAATGCGCAGGCCGTTGCGCGCTGCCAGTTCGGCCGCATCCACGCGATTCAGGTGAGCATTGGCGATGGCGTTGATGAGGTACGCGGCGGCGAAATCGTCGGCATCCAGCTGCAGCCACTCGCGCGAATAGTGCTCCGCCGCGGTCCAATCCTGCTGCGCATCCGCCATGGCGGCCAGGCTCTCGTACGGCTGGATGTACTTAGTGTCCTGCGCGCGCGCTTCGCGCCAGGCTTGAACGGCGCCATTCGTATCGTTGCGCTTCTGCCGCACTATCCCTAGCTCGTACCACGCCACGGCGAACTTCGGATATACCTTTACGGCTCTTGCCAGCTCACTGTCCGCCGCATCCCACTTCTCTTTGGCGATCGCCTCCAGTCCCTTGTCGTACGCCTTCTTCGCCGACGCCGGCGCGGCTGCGGTGGTCACGCTGATCGTCAGCGCGGCCAATCGCGACAACGGATGCAGCACGATCATTGCGACCCGCCCGTCGTCGGACGTATCGTGGATCGAGAGGCGCACGCTTTCGCTGCGGAACCCCGAGAGCACCGCCTGCACTTCGCAATCGCGCAGCGCCGTGGTTACCGGGTTGGTGTATTGCGTGGAGGTTTTGTTGAGGGCCTTGTTGAGGTCGGATGCCTGGGCCGGAGCGCCACCGGCATCGGCACTCGAGGAGGTTCCATCGTTGCCCGCGCCAACCGAGAAATGGTAGTGGCCCATGGTGTCGGTGCGCGTCTCGGCGGTCGTGCGGCCGTTGCACACCCGATTGATCTGCACCGCGTCGGGCGGGGCGGTTCCGTCCTCCAGTCGCACGTCGCCCGAGATGATCACCACCACCTCGGTTTGCGCGCGAATCGGCCCAATACAGACCAGCACCGCTAGTGGCAACACCACCGCGCGAACCAGCATGACGCCCTCCGGTTGCTAACTTATTATGACAGTTTTGCGCCGGGGCGCGTCTTACTCGGGGTGCTCCTTTCTCTTTACGACTTCCTTATCTTCTGCTGCGTATAATGGCTGGTGCATTATGAATTGGGACGCCGCAATGGAGACGGCAATGCGCGTCCTGTCGGCTGTCTCTGAGCGAAAAGAACCTGACGGCGCCGACGTCAAAGAGCTCCAGCGCGTGGCGCCGGTTTACGCGAATCTGCCCATTGATGAACTCGCCTGCAGGGCGATCAATGCGGCGGTAGAGGCGCGCAGCAAGCAACGCGCCGTGCGCGTGCCCGTGTGTTTGCCAAGAACACCGAAATAGCAGACGGCTACGAACGCTCGCGGATTGTCAGATTTTCGATCTCCAGCGACTTGATGACGGCCGCGTCGATGGTCAGGCGCCGGACCGCCAGCCGCGCGATGGCCAGCGCGCCAATCGCGAAAACTCCCAACGCCACCGCGGCCGACGCCGTGGCGATTGCCGCCACGCCCCCAATTTGCGCTGGTTTCCTGTCTTTCATAGCCTCTCCTTTCTTCCAGCAATACCACGCCGGGACAGGTTGCTCGCGTGAGGCAATGCGCACTGGAGATTCGGATGCAACTCTCGCCGTGTGCGCTTGCTTGCCGTCGCCGGGGGATTTGCGCTCATCGGGCTGGCATTGTTCGACGGCTTTAATACTGTGGTGCTGCCGCGGCGGGTGCGCCACGGGCCCGCATTGTCCAACGCATTCTACAAGACCACGTGGCGCCTTTGTGCAGCCGCCGGACGCCACATCGAAAACGGCCGGCGTCGCGAGGAGTTCCTCAGCATCTTCGGTCCGCTCTCGCTGCTCAGCCTCTTGGTGCTCTGGGTGGCCGCCATCGTGGTTGGTTTTGCCCTTCTGCAATGGGCTGCTCCGCTCGAACTCGGCGGCCGCCACGGACACATTGCGGACGCCCTCTATCTCAGTGCCTGTTCGATCGTGACCATCGCGTTCCGGGAACCGCAAAACGCGCTTTCGCGGTTGATGATCCCGATCGAGGCGGGCTTCGGGTTCGCCATCTTCGGACTGGTGGTCGGCTATCTTCCGATGCTCTATCAGTCGTACTCCGGACGCGAGTTGCGCATTTCCATGCTCGACGCGCGGGCCGGGTCACCGCCCAGCGCCGGCGAGTTGCTGGTGCGACAGAGCACCAATCGCGACAACCTGAAGCGGCAACTCGCCGACTGGGAAGAGTGGGCCGCCGAACTTCTCGAAGACCACCTGTCCTATCCGATGCTGGCGTATTTCCGGTCGCAGCACGCCAACCAATCGTGGCTCGGCGCGCTGACCGCCATGCTGGATTCGAGTTCCTTCGTGATGCTGTCGTCCGAGGGCGAACTGCAGCGCCAGTCCTGCCTCACGTTCGCCATCTGCCGCCACGCGCTCGTGGACCTTGCTACGGTCTTCGACGCCCAGCCGAAGGAGCCGCCTGAATCACGCCTGCCCGATCACAGCCTCGACGATCTGATCGCCAGGCTGAAGAGCGCCCACACCTGCCTGTTGCTCGATCACGTCTGGCCGGAGGCGCTGGCGGACCTCCGCCGCCAATACGAGTCCTACGCCTTCGCGCTGAGCCGGCATTTCCTCATCGCGCTGCCCCAATGGCTTCCCGATCCTGACCATCCGGACAACTGGCGCGCCACGGCGTGGAACCATCCGGGTTCCGGGTTCGCCGTGTCCGATCCGTTTCTTTCCAAGCCGCATCGGAGCCGCTAATGTTCGGCGAAGATCATTGCCGCCGGGCTTAGTATTATAAGTCCCATCGGATTGACAATCTTTCGACTTACAATCAGGAGCGGGATGTGCCGGCTACTTACCATTTTATCTGTGCTGTTTTCCACTGCCGGCGTCTGTCAGATTCAGAACCAGCCGGACGACAACCAGTGGCCCATGGCCGCCAAGAACTACGCCAGCACGCGTTTCAGCACGCTCGACCAGATCAACACCGGAAACGTAAATAGCCTGAAACTGGCATTCACTTTCTCCACTGGACTTACTCGTGGACACGAGGCGGCCCCGTTAGTGGTCAATAACACGATGTATATCGTGACTCCGTTTCCGAATTTACTATACGCGCTGGATCTGACCAAACCCGGGGCGCCGAGTAAGTGGGTCTATCAACCCAATCCGGTACCCGCTTCACAAGGCGTGGCGTGCTGCGATGTGGTTAACCGGGGCGCGGCTTATTACAACGGCCGCATCTACTACAACACCCTGGACGTTCAAACCGTGGCCGTGGACGCCGCCACCGGGAAAGAGGTGTGGCGCACCAAACTCGGCGACATCAATCTCGGCGAGACCATGACCATGGCTCCGATCGTCGCGAAGGGCAAAGTTATCGTCGGCAACAGCGGCGGAGAACTGGGCGTGCGCGGATGGGTGGCGGGCCTGGATGCCGATAGCGGCAAGATCGCCTGGCGTGCGTATGCCACCGGTCCCGATAAGGATGTTCTGATCGGGCCGAATTTCAAATCCTTCTACCCTTCCGATCGCGGCACAGACCTGGGCGTGAAGACTTGGCCCGGCGACGCGTGGAAAATCGGCGGCGGTAGCGGCTGGACATGGATCTCTTACGATCCGCAACTCGATCTGATCTATTACGGCACTGGAAATCCCGGCCCCTGGAACGCCGACATGCGTCCCGGCGATAACAAATGGACCTGCACGATTTTTGCGCGCCATCCGGACACAGGAGAGGCGGTGTGGGCTTATCAGATCTCGCCGCATGACGATCAGGACTACGACGCGGTCAACGAAAATGTACTGCTGGACCTCAACATCAAGGGGCAGAACCGCAAAGTACTGGTGCATCCCGACCGCGCCGGGCGCGTGTACGTGATCGATCGGCAGACCGGCGAGGTGCTCAGCGCCGAGCCGTTCGCGTATGTCAACACCACCGAATATGTGGATCTGAAAACCGGACTGCCCAAGATCGTCGCGGCCAAATCGACGGGGTTCAAGACGGTGCGCGACATCTGCCCCGCGGCGCCGGGCGGCAAGGATTGGCAGCCCTCGGCTTACTCGCCCAAGACCGGCCTGCTGTACATTCCGCACAACAACCTGTGCATGGAGTTTCAGGGGGTGCAGGCGAACTTCATCGCCGGCACGCCGTACGTGGGCGCCAACGTGAAAATGTATCCGGGCCCGGGCGGCAATCGGGGCTTGTTCACCGCCTGGGATCCGGTGAACGCCAAGCCCGTGTGGCAGGTGAAAGAGGAGTTTCCGGCGTGGAGCGGCGCCGTCGTGACCGCCGGCGACGTGGTCTTCTACGGCACCATGGACGGCTGGTTCAAGGCTCTCGATGCGCACGACGGCAAGACACTCTGGCAGTTCAAGACCGGCAGCGGAGTGATCGGCCAGCCGGTCGTTTATAAAGGACCGGACGGCAAGGAGTATGTTGCCGTGCTCGCGGGCGTGGGCGGATGGGCCGGCGCAGTGGTGGCAGGCGGACTGAACACGGTGGATGGCACCGGCGCGTTGGGATTCAGCAACGCCATGTCCGACCTCGGCCGCCACACCACTAAGGGAGGCATGCTGTATGTCTTCTCGCTACCTTAGAGACCCAGCTCCCTCCCTCACACTCGCGGCTCTGTTGCTCTTCGCGATGCCGCTCGTGGCCGCCGGCACCCTGCGTGTTTGCGCCGATCCGAATAACCTGCCGTTCTCCAATCAGCGCGGCGAGGGTTTTGAGAATCGCATCGCCGCCCTCATCGCGGGCGATCTGCACGCCGGCCTCGAGTTCGTCTGGTGGAGCGGGCACCACGGCCTGATCAAACATACCCTCGAGGAAGGCCGCTGCGACTTGCTCATGGGCATTCCCGCCGGCACCGACGATGCGGCACTGACCCACCCGTACTATCAGTCGACTTACGTTTTCGTTTCGCGGCAGGACCGCGCTTTGCAGCTTGCCTCGCTCAACGACTCCCGCTTCGCACAGTGGCGCATCGGCATCCAGATGGTCGGCGACGATTATGCTCCGCCGGCAACGGCACTTGCGCGCCGAGGACTTGCGGCCCATCTGATCGGCTACAGCCTGTTCGGCCCATATGGCCAGGTGAATCCGGCTTCGCGCTTAATCGGCGCTGTCGCGGCTGGCGATGTGGACGTCGCGATTGCATGGGGTCCGCTGGCCGGATACTTCGCGCGCCGCTCGTCCACCCCGCTCGTAGTCACGCCGGTGTCGCCTGCATCGTACGGCGCGGTGCCGTTCGTTTACCCGATGGCGATGGGCGTCCGCAAAGATGACCGGGCGTTGCTCGACCGATTGAATGCTGCGCTGGACCGTAACTGCGCTGCCATCCAATCGATTCTTGACGACTTCGGAATTCCCCAGGTGCCCGGAGAAGGGAGATCTCCATGCGACGCCTCGCGGCGCTCACCGTCTGCCTCATCGCACTGAGCGCCTGCCAGCGCGAGAAGCGCGATACGCGCCCTGCGCCGATTCGCACCGCGGTGTTCGGCAGCGCCGCGCGCGAAAGTCCACTCGAACCGGGCGGGCAACTGCCGAACTACCAGCCTTCGAACCCGTACGACAAAAGCGCCTACGCGATCTCCGAAGGCCAGCGCCTGTTCGATTGGTACAACTGCTCCGGATGCCACGCCCACGGCGGTGGCGGAATGGGTCCGCCGCTCATCAAGCAGCAATGGATCTATGGCGGGGACCCCGCGAATCTCTTCGACACCATCGTCAAAGGCCGGCCAAACGGCATGCCTACATGGGGCGGACGCATTCCCGATTACCAGATCTGGCAGCTTGTTGCCTTCATCCGTTCGATGAACAACGAGGAGCCGCAATCGGCCACGCCGGTGCGCTCCGATAACATCCAGACGCAACCGACCATTCGCAATCGCGTGAAGGGAGTGACGAAGTGAGCGCCTGGGGCACACCGTACCAATCCGCCGTGAACGCCGCCGGGCCGCAATCCGGGCGGATCGAGACGCTGTTCTGGGTGTTCACGATTCTCCTCGCGATCATCTTCGTGATCGTCATCGTGGTGCTTCTGCTGACTCTCACGCGTCGGCATCGCGGCATCCAACAGGAGCCGCTGGAACAGACCCACATCCCGTCGGGCGCGACCGAGCACAGGCTCACCCGTACGGTAGCCGCCGCGACAATTGTCACAGTCGTCGTGCTGCTCGGGCTTTTGGTCGCCAGCGTCGGCACAGGCAAAGCGATCTCCGGCCTCGGCACGGCCAGGAACGGGCTCGCCGTGGAAGTGATCGGAAACCAGTGGTGGTGGTACGTCCGATACCTGAATGACGACGCCAGCCGCATCGTTACCACGGCCAATGAAATTCACATCCCGGTGGGGCGTCCGGTGATGATCCGCGGCACTTCGCACGACGTGATCCACAGCTTCTGGGTTCCCAACCTGAACGGCAAAATCGATTTCATTCCATCGCGCGTCAACGCGCAGTGGATCGAAGCCGACTACCCGGGCCGCTTTCGCGGACAGTGCGCCGAGTTCTGCGGTATTCAGCACGCGCACATGGCGCTGTGGGTCGTCGCCGAGCCGCCCGATCGGTTCGAAGCGTGGATGAATCATCAGCTGGAGCCTGCCGCCGCGCCGTCTGACGCGGATTCGCAGCAGGGGCAGCAGGTGTTCCTGAATCACGCGTGCATCTTTTGCCACACCATCGCGGGCACCGCGGCGCTCGGTTCGGCCGGTCCGGACCTGACCCATTTCGCCAGTCGCTCGACCATCGCGGCCGGCACGCTGCCCAACACCAAGGGCAACCTCGCGGGATGGATCGCCGACCCCCAAAACATCAAGCCCGGTAACCATATGGCCACCGTCGCTCTCGATTCCGCCGATGTGCAGCCCCTGATCGATTACCTGGAGAGCCTCAAATGACCGCGGCCACTACGCCGTCCATCGATCTGGATCGCGAGCGCGCCTCGCTCGAGCGTGCCTGGGCGAATGGACGCGGATTGCTCGCCTGGCTTTCGGTGACCACACACCAGGCGATCGGGATGCGCTACATCGTGACCGCCTTCCTGTTTCTGCTGGCGGGCGGCGTGGAAGCGCTGCTGATGCGCCTGCAGCTCGCGCGTCCCGATAACACGCTGCTCACCGCCGATAAATATAACCAGATTTTCACCGTGCACGGCTCGACCATGATGTTCCTGTTCGCCGTCCCGATGATGGAAGGCATGGGCGTGTACCTGGTGCCGCTGATGCTGGGCACGCGCAACGTGGCCTTTCCGCGTTTGAACGCCTTCGGCTACTGGATGTATGTCATCGGCGGCCTGTTCCTCTACTGGGGCCTGTTCACCAACACCGGGCCGGACGTCGGCTGGTTCGCCTACACGCCGCTTTCGGGGCCGCAATTCTCGCCCGGCAAGCGCGTCGACGTGTGGGCGCAGATGATCACCTTCACGGAAATTTCCGCCATGTGCGTGGCCGCCGAACTGGCTGCGACCATCCTCAAAATGCGCGCGCCCGGCATGTCGTTGAACCGCATTCCGCTGTTCTGCTGGGGCATGCTGGTGCAGTCGTTCATGGTGCTGTTTGCCATGCCCGCGGTGATGGTGGCCAGCAATATCTTCCTGCTCACCGACCGCACTATCGGCACGCATTTCTCGAACCCGGCCGAAGGCGGCGACCCACTCCTCTACCAGCACGTCTTCTGGTTCTTCGGCCATCCGGAGGTGTACATCATCTTTATTCCGGCCCTGGGGATGGTGTCCGCGATCGTCGATACGAACACGCGCCGCGCGATCTTCGGCTACCCGGCGATGGTGCTGTCACTGGTCGCGACCGCCTTCATCGGCTTCGGATTGTGGGTACACCACATGTTCGCCACGGGCCTGCCGCAGATCGGCGAAGCCTATTTCACTGCCGCCAGCATGATGATCGCAATCGCTTCGGGCGTGCAGATTTTCTGCTGGCTCGCGACCATGTGGACCGGGCGCATCCGCTGGACTGCCGCCATGCACTTCGTCGCCGGCTTCGTCTTCATCTTCGTGCTCGGCGGACTCACCGGCGTGATGCTCGCGGCCATTCCATTGGACCTCCAGGTACACGACACATTCTTCGTGGTGGCGCACTTTCATTACGTGCTGATCGGGGGCGCGCTCTTTCCGCTATTCGGCGGGTTCCATCACTGGTTCGGAAAATTCACCGGCCGGCTGATCGATGAGCGTCTCGGCAAGCTGACCTTCTGGGTGCTCTTCATCGGCTTCAACCTGACGTTCTTCCCGATGCACATCCTCGGGCTGCGCGGCATGACGCGGCGCATCTATACGTACCCCTCGGAAATGCAGTGGGGCGGTGCCAACGCGCTGGCCACGGCAGGCGCCCTGGTCATTCTGCTGGGCGGCATTCTGTTCCTCGTCAACGTGTTCACCAGCCGCAGAAACGGCGAGATGGCCGGGCCGAACCCGTGGGACTCCGGCACGCTCGAATGGGCCACCGCTTCGCCTCCGCAGAACTTCAACTTTCTGCTGCTGCCCGCCGTCACGGGACGCTATCCGCTGTGGACTTCGTTCAAAGAGCGCATCGCCGTCACCGGCCTGCGCAACGATCGGCGCGAAGTTCTGGTGACCACCTTGATGGATGCGGAGCCGCATCACCGTTATGTATTGCCGCGTTCCAGCATCTGGCCGTTCGTCACCGCGGTGCTCATCACCATCGGACTGATCGGCTCGGTGTTTCAGTTCCAGTGGTATTACCCCGGTATCGCGCTGGCCACCATCGGGTTCCTGGGATGGTTCTGGCCGCGGGCGCAGGAGGCCGAACCATGACGCCGCCGCGCTCTATCGATGTTGCCGATCTGCCGCCGTTCGCGGTTTCGAGCGAGGCGCCGCTGTGGTGGGGACAACTCTTCCTCACCTTTGTCGAAGCCACCATGTTCGCCATCCTCATCGCGATGTATTTCTACATCCGGTTGAGCATGGACGTATGGCCGCCGCCGGGCATTCAGATGCCGCCCGAAGTTCTACCGGCGATCGCCCTCGTGCTGCTGATCGCCAGTTGCTACGGCTCGTATCGGGCCAGTGAGGCCGCCAAACGCGACGACCGGTGGGGCATGATCGAAGGTCTGGCGCTCAACCTGGGGCTGGCGATCCCGGCGGTGGTGCTGCGCGCTTTTTCCTGGCACGACTGGAATTTCAAGTGGACCAGCACCGCTTACGGCTCGGTGACCTGGGGCATTCTATTTCTTCATACCCTCGACTTGGGTGCCGATCTGGCCTTCACACTGGTGCTCCTGATCATCGTCGCCCTGGTGCGCTCCGGTCCGCGCCAGCGCCTGGGCGTGCACGTGGATAGCATCGTATGGTATTTCCTGGTGGCCATCTGGATACCGCTCTACGTGACGGTCTACTGGGGACCGCACCTGGTGGGGGCGCCGCAATGATCCGCCACTCGGTGCTGTGGACGTTGCTGCTGGGCGGCGCCGCCGCATGGTTCACCAGCCTGGTTGCCAACTTCGCCCTCGCGCCCTGGGCCTGCACCTTGCAGTGGAAGATCGCGCTCTATTGCATTTCGATCGTGGCGCTGGCCTTAACGGCGTACTGCGGGTTTTCCTCGTGGCGGGCGTGGTACCGGCTGGGCCGTGAATTCCCCGGGGAGGCCGGGGGCGCGGTGGCCGGAGAACGCGTGCTGGCTTCGGGTGGCGTCCTGTTGAACGCCATGTTCTTCCTGGTGATCTTCGCGCAGGGGATCGCCGAAAGCATCTTGGGAGCGTGCCAGTGAGGTGCGTGCGGATCGCCGCGCTGGCCGCATGCCTGCCCCTCATCGTCGCGGCCCATGAAGGCGGACCGCTGCAGCCCGACGACCTGTGGACCGCGTGGAAGCTGGAGCCGGGCGCATTCATTCCGATCGCCCTCGCAGCGCTGCTGTACTGGCGCGGCGCCCGGCGTCCGCTGGCCATCCCGCGGCGCGAGCGAACGTGCTTCTGGGCTGGGATGGCGGTGCTGGCCCTGGCGCTCCTTTCGCCGCTGCATCCGCTGGGCGAGGTGCTCTTTAGCGCGCACATGGCGCAGCACGAAATCCTCATGCTGATCGCGGCGCCGCTGCTGGTGCTGGCGCGTCCCCTGGTGCCGCTCCTCTGGGGATTGCCCTTCGCCTGGCGCCGCACCGCCGGACACTGGACGCGCACCCCGCTCGTACAACGAATCTGGCACGGCGCAACCGAACCGCTCTCGGCGTGGTGGATCCACGCCGCCGCGCTGTGGGTCTGGCACGTCCCGTCGCTGTTTCAGGCCACCCTGCGCAGCGAATGGGTCCACACCGCGCAGCACCTCAGCTTCCTCCTGTCTGCGCTGCTGTTCTGGTGGTCGCTTGTCGAGGCGCGTGGCCGGATGGGTCACGGGCAATCGGTCTTCTACATCTTCACTACCGCGCTGCACACCGGCATCTTAGGCGCGCTGCTAACGTTCGCTCCGGTCGTTCTGTACCCGGCATACGCCGCCACCACGCGCGCCTGGGGATTGACGCCGCTCCAAGATCAGCAGATCGGCGGGCTGATCATGTGGGTGCCGGCCGGCGTCGTGTATCTCGCCGCCGGACTCGTCTCGCTCGCGGCGTGGCTGCGCGAAAGCGACGCGCTGGCGCGGAGGAGTTATGCGGAGTAGGGGCACTTTGTACGCTGCGTACGATCGCTCCCGTTGGCCGCGGCTCAGCAAGGCGCCACCAGGCCGCGATCAAAGGAAGCGGTTGTCAGCAACATTCACAACTTCATACCCAAAAAATGGCAGCCTCGCCATCATCGCGATTGTCCTCGTGCTGGCGGCTTGCGGCCGAAATCCCAAGCCTGCTGCGGCGATCGCCACGGGCGGCGACCCCGACCGCGGCATGGCCGCCATTTCACGCTACGGCTGCGGCTCCTGCCACACCGTCGCAGGCATTCCATCGGCGCACGGACTGGTCGGCCCGCCGCTCACCGGCATTCGCGACCGCATGTTCATCGCGGGCATGCTGAACAACGAGCCCGGCAACCTCATCCACTGGATTCAAGATCCCAAGAGCGTCAACCCCAAAACCGCCATGCCCAAGCTGGGACTGTCCGCGCGCGACGCCACCGACATTGCCGCATACCTGTATTCCCAATAGGAGGTCTTATGGTAACGCTGGAAGATGCCCGACGCATCATCGCTGCCGCCGAGCAGAAGGCTCGCGAGATCGGCCAGCCCATGAACATCGCCGTGGTGGATAGCGGCGGAAATCTGGTGGCGCATGTGCGCATGGACAATGCCTGGATCGGCAGCGTCGATATTTCGATCAACAAGGCCTGGACCGCCCGCGCCTTCGACGTTTCCACCCAGCAACTCGCTGAGCTCAGTCAGTCCGGCGACCAGTTCTTCGGCATCCACGCGTCCAATCGCGGCCGCGTAATGATCTTCGCCGGCGGCATTCCGCTGAAGCGGGGCAACCAGGTCGTTGGCGCCATCGGGGTCAGCGGCGGGATGGGCAAGCAGGATCAGGCCGTGGCGGAGGCCGGCGCAGCAGCGTTCTGAAACGGCCGGTGGCCGGCAAGACGCGCAGCCTGCTGGCGACGCCCCGAATTCTTTCACCGCCGGCATCCAGACCGGACTCGGTCCATTCATCACATTTTCTACGCCGCGGAACGGCATTGGAACCCGGCGCAGATCGGGTTCCTGATCGCCGTGCAACGCTGGCCGGAGTGCTGAGCCAATGGGCCATCGGCGACGCGATCGACCGCACCCCCTATAAGCGCACGGCCTCGGCTCTGGCCGCGCTGGTCGTGGTGCTGGGTTGCCTGGGGATCGTCTTCGCGCGCACGATTCCGTTGCAGGCGGTGGCGCAGGCGGCCATCGGTGTGGCCGTGACGGTGTTCCCCGCCACGACTTCGGCCTTTGCGCTGGGCTTGGTGGATGGACGCGAGGTGGCCCGGCGCATCGCCCGCAACGAAAGCTTCACCCACGGCGGCAACGTGGTATTCGCCGGGCTGGCGGCCGCGGTCGGGCTGTTGGCGAAAGTGCAGTTCATCTTCGTCGCGGCGGCTTTCTTCGCGGCCGCTATGGGGTGGCGGCGTTCGCCATCCGCGCGCAGGATGTGAACCACGAAGCCGCCCGGGCCGGGCGGGCGCACGAAGGCGAGCAGGAACCGGAGCGCAAAAGCTGGCGCGACCTCATCCACGACCGGCGCATCCTGACCTTCACCCTGTTACTGGAGCAGGATGCCGGAGACAAAATCGTAAGCGTCATCTCAGAGGCTTGCAGCCCATTCGGGCTTTCGCGAACAACATGGCACGATGCTGTTCGCGTCGCGACAATCGCCCGTGCCACACTTACAAAACTCACCGTCCGTAACTTAGAGCTTGCACTATAGTCTGAATATGATCGACCCTATTTCTGACCAGATGATCGCGAACCGGGCTTATGAGCTGTGGGTGCTGCGAGGCTGTCCCGACGGCTCTCCTGACGTGGATTGGCTCCAGGCCGAACACGAACTGCAGAGCCATAACGGCGGAACGCTCGCGGCGGACTCGCAACGGGCCAGTGTGTCTGCCTGACGCACAAATGCGACGATTGTCTGCAACCTCCCGGGATGCAGTCGCGCGGCGCAAGGTTTGAGACTTTCCGGACACCTTGAAAAGCGCGTTCGGGCTACCCTTGAAATGCCGCGAAAATGATGGCGGCCGGCGGCAGAAATTCGCCGGTGAAGAAATCCGATTCGAACCTCATGCGCCTTCGCAGGAGGCGCGCAAAGGATTAGGAGCACATCGATGGCTACACAAGAATGGGTGGAGCCGCGTTCCGCAAGGGGCGCGTACGCGCGGGAATTGCCGGAGAGGCGGGGCGAGAACACTTCTCCGCGGAGGCTGGCCAAGGCCCTCGGCTGGTTCAGCATCGGACTGGGGGTGACCGAGATCGTCGCACCCGGGATACTGGCCCGGCTGATCGGGACGCGCAAGCGTCCCAACACCATGCGGCTGATGGGCGTGCGGGAAGTGGCCGCCGGCATCGGGATTCTGGCGGCGCGGCGGCCAGGACCGTGGCTCTGGGCGCGCGTCGCCGGAGATGCCGTGGACTTAGCCTCGCTGGCCTCTGCTGTCGGCTCCTCGCGAGCCAGGACGCGCCTGGGCGCCACGATCGGCGCAGTCGCCGGAGTCACGGCGCTGGACGCGATTTGCGCCCGCCAACTCCAGCCCACCAGCAAGGGGACCCATTTCACGGCCAGCATGATCATCAATAAGTCGCCGGAAGAATGTTACCGGTACTGGCACGATGTGACTAAGTTGCCGACGTTCATCGACCATCTGAAGTCTGTCCAGGTGACCGGCGATCGTCGTACGCACTGGGTAAGTCAAGGTCCCGCGGGAGAGGATCTCGAATGGGACGCCGAGATTACCGAAGATGTGCCCAACCAGGTGATCGCATGGCGCAGCGTGGAGGGCAGCCAGTTTCCGAACTGGGGCCGGGTACGTTTCGAATCGGCGCCCGCCGGCCGCGGCACGATCGTGCGCCTGCTGATGAATTACGATGCGCCGTGGCAAAGCTCCCTGCCGTTATTGAGCGGCATTCTGGGCTCAGACCCGGCCATGCGCGTCCGCCGCGATTTGATGCGCTTCAAGCAACGCATGGAGACCGGCGAAGTCGCGACCATCGAAGGCCAGCCCGCCGGCCGCCGCAGCGGTGCAACCTGGATGGACCGCGTGGTAATGGTGTAGCTATCAGTTGTCAGCGGGCGAGCGCCAGCTTGCAGTGAGTGAACGCTCGCTGACGCACACGCCGGTCCGGCCCGCGACCGTGAGGGAGCGGTGCTGGTCCAGTAAGTCGTCGCGTGCTGACGCGCGCGGCTCGGTCACTTAGCCCATCGGTAAGCGTTAGCTGATCGCTGGTTTTTGTCGGAGGTAACTCATGAAGGCAAACTGCTGGTACGGCACACACGACGTTCGGGTCGAAGACGTTCCCGATCCGAAGATCCTCAATCCGCGCGACGCCATCGTACGCATCACTTCGACGGCCATCTGCGGGTCGGACCTGCATCTCTACGATGGCAAGATCCCGTCGATGATGGCCGGCGACATTCTGGGACACGAGTTCATGGGCGAGGTGGTCGAAGTCGGTCCGGCCGTCAAGAACCTGAAAGTCGGCGATCGGGTGGTGGTTCCGTTCCCGATCGCCTGCGGCAACTGCTTCTTCTGCCAGCAGGGGCTGACTTCGGTCTGCGAGAACTCGAACCCCAACGCCCTCGCCGCGGAAAAGCTGTGGGGCCACTCGCCATCCGGCCTGTTCGGATACTCGCATTTGACCGGAGGATATGCCGGCGGCCAGGCGCAGTACGCGCGCGTGCCCTTCGCCGATGTTGGCCCGATCAAAATCCCCAACGGACTGTCCGACGAGCAGGTCCTGTTCCTCTCGGACATTTTTCCGACCGGCTACATGGCCGCCGAAGCCTGCGACATCAAACCCGGTGACACCATCGCGGTGTGGGGGTGCGGCCCCGTGGCGCAGTTCGCCATTAAGAGCGCTTTCCTGCTGGGAGCGGGCCGCGTGATTGCCATCGACCGCTTCCCGGAGCGCCTCCGCATGGCGCGCGAACAGGGCGCCGAAATCATCGATTACGAAGAAGAGGATGTGCTCGATGTGCTGCGCGAGAAGACCGGCGGACGCGGTCCGGACGCCTGCATCGAGGCCGTCGGTATGGAGTCGCATTCCCCGGGCCTGATGCACGCCATCGACAAGGTGAAACAGACGGTGATGCTCGAGACGGACCGCCCCGCGCCTCTGCGTCAGGCGATTATGGCGGTCCGCAACGGCGGCGTGCTGTCGGTGCCCGGCGTGTATGGCGGGTTCGTCGACAATCTCCCATTCGGATCGATTATGAATCGCAGCGTCACGGTCAAGACCGGCCAGACACACGTGCACCGTTATCTGCAACCGCTGCTGCAGCGCATCATGGAAGGCCAGATCAACCCCGGCTTCGTGATTACGCACCGGCTTCCGCTGGAAGACGCCCCGCGCGGTTACCAGATGTTTCGCGACAAGGAAGACGGCTGCATGAAGGTGGTGCTCAAGCCGAATTAGGTCGTGGCCCAAGGCTTGGCGCGGGGACGCCGAGTCGCGGAGCACACGCGGAGGGGACTGCGTCGCGTATTCTCCGGGCGTCTGATCTCAGCGCCTCCGCGTCTCCGCGTTCGTTTATGCGTTCGTCCCAGGGCGCGACTCAGTTCTTCTCTGATACCCCGAACGGATGCAGCGCCGGCGTGCCTTGCCGCTCCTGCCCGACCTTGGCCTTTTGGAACTCGGCCTTCTCTTTTTCGGCATCGGCGTTGCGGCCCGCCTGTCGATAGGCTTCTGCGAGGAAGTAATGTGCGCTGGCATTCGCAGGCATCTGGCGAACAGCCGCCTCCAGCTCAGTCACTGCGGCGGCGGCATTGTGGGCGTCCAGGTTGGCGCGGCCCAGGTCGAGGTGACACAGCCAACGATACTTCGCCGGGGTGATCTTCATCGCCGCCCGTAACGATTCGATGGCCTTCTCCGGCGCACTCTGGCGGATCTCCAGAGAAGCCATCACCAGCATCGCCGGCCAGTGCCGCGGATTGTTCTGCACTTCCTTCTCGAACTCCTCCAGCGCATTGGCGGCGCCGGTCTCCATCAGGAACAGGCCGTAGGCGTAGTGCACGCCGGGCTCGTTGGGATACTGCGCCACCAGTTGCTTGTAGGCCGCGGCGGCCGCATCGCGATGCTGCGTCGCGAACGACCATGCGGCCTTGCCGGCCAAACCTACCACGACCCGGCGCTCGGGCTTCATGGCGGCGATATCGTCCGGGCTCGCCAGCGCGCAGAGCCCCATCGTTTCGATCACCGGCGTTGGCTCGGCAGTGTAGTGCCCCATTGGCTGCAACTGTAAGATCGCTTCATCGAACGCCGACTGACGAAGCAAAAGCTGGGCAGCCCGCACGCGCACCGCGGTTTCGAACGGGACGTTGCCGTTGATGCCCAAATCCTCGCCCTTGCGAATGTCGGCCAGCGCCTGGTCCGGATTGTCGAGCTGCGATTCGGCAAGGCCCAGCAGCGCCCAGCCGTTGGCGAAGACCGGCGCCAGGTTCAGCCCCTTGCGCAGCGCGTCGGTGGCCTCGGCGTACTTGCCGGTCTCATACAGTGCGCCGCCCATGTAAAGCCAGCCCTCGGGCCAGTCGGGACGAAGCGTCAGCGCCTGCTTATAGAGTTGGATGGCCTCCTGCGGACGAGCGTCGAGCGCCGCCTGCGCCCGGCGCGCCAGATCGTCGAATGAGTCTGCGGGCGGTGTCTGCGCGCTCAGGCGTAACGCCGCTAGAATCGCCGGCAGGACGGCAGCCCGCCCAAGGGATCGGCCCCACATACTCTCACGATATAACGCTCGTAACGGCGCCGCACCGCTCACACGATTGTTATTATGGCAGCCAATGAAAAGCATCACCACGTTCGTCGCTCTGCTGTTGCTGGCCCCCGCCAGCCATGCGCAGATGCCGGCGTGCCGCCGGCTGCCGGGAGCGGACAATCTGTGGACCAGCTCCAATCTTCGGTTCCTCACCCAGAGCACCCAGGTAGACTGCAACAGATGGCGTCGAAACTGAGTACACGGCGGAGCCGAGTAATGCGCCAACTTGACTTCCGATTCAACGACGACCATTAGGGGGCCACGCCTGTAGCCGGGTGACTCCGGTTATCGATCCGGCATACATGCCCCCGTCCTGAGAAAACACGGTCCCCTCAAGCAGAACGTACTTGAGGTTAAGGCTTCTGAACTGCTGCTCCTGTGCTTTGGTCAAATCTAAATAATATGCATTTCCATGGAGCGCATATCGATAGTCTTCTTCGTGAAGGTACAGTGCATTACCCTCAAACTCGAGAAGCAGAAAGCCCTCGGTTCGGATCCGCTTCCCATTGTATTTGCCCTGCGAACCGAGGAGGCTTACCATGC
>Ga0335085_10003065_pt1 | contig 29748 bp, 28 predicted proteins | sample Lox_Sample_45_FD_206712 | JGI IMG/M metagenome (GOLD analysis project Ga0335085, IMG submission 206712) | Soil microbial communities from Loxahatchee National Wildlife Refuge, Florida, United States - Lox_Sample_4.5 | ecosystem: Environmental > Terrestrial > Soil > Wetlands | place: USA... | reverse complement strand
GAGCTCGGAAGCCACGTGCTCCGGCGCAGGCTCGACGATTCTGCGCTCGGCCCGCGCGAGCGGGCCTTCCTCGAGCCGCTGCGCGCGCTCTTCGCCGAGGCGTTCGCCGAGGAGCAGAGCCTCTACGTCGGCGGCACTGCGGGGTTGCTCGAAGACCTGCGCGCGGAGGAGCTCGACGCCTACCAGCGGCTGCTCGAGGTGCTCGAGAAGCGCGCGGCACTGCTCGAGGTCGTGAGCCACGCGCTCGACCCGCGCCGTCCGTTCGTGCGGCTCGGCCCGGAGCTCGACCATCCGGCGATGCGAGACCTCGCCCTCGTGGGAGCCTCGTACGGCCTGACGAACCGCACGCTCGGGGCGGTCACGCTGCTCGGACCGGTGCGGATGGACTACGAGAAAGCGCTCCGTTCGGTGCGCGCGGCCGCGCACGAGCTCTCCCGCTTCGTCGAGGAGATCTACGAGGACAACTAGTCCCGGGGCTACGCTTCGATTTGATGGCGACGACCGAGCGGGACTACTACGACGTGCTGGGCGTGCAGCGCTCCGCCGACCAGGCGGAGATCAAGAAGGCGTTCCGCCGCCTCGCCCGCACCGTGCACCCGGACGTTTCCCAGGAGCCGGACTCGGAGGAGCGCTTCCGCGAGGTCGTCGAGGCGTACGAGGTCCTGTCCAAGCCCGAGACGCGGGAGCTCTACGACCGCTACGGCCACGCGGGCTTGCGCAGCGGCGGCTTCACGCCGACGAGCTTCGACCTGGGCAGCCTCTCGGACCTCTTCTCGGCGTTCTTCGGCGACGACCTCTTCGGAGCGTCTGGCCCGCGGCGCTCCCGCGGGGCCGACGTCGGCGCACGGATCGAGATCGAGCTGGCGGACGCGGCGGCCGGGACGAAGCGCGAGATCCCGTTCCCCGTCACCGTCGCGTGCTCGACCTGCGGAGGGAGCGGCGCCGAGCCGGGCACCGATCCGGTGACCTGTCCCACGTGCGGCGGGGCGGGCCGGGTGGAGCACGTCTCCCGGACGGTCTTCGGCGAGTTCATCCGCTCGCAGACCTGCTCGCGCTGCGCAGGGGCCGGCCGGGTCGTCGAGCACCCGTGCGCGGACTGCGAGGGGTCGGGGCGCGTCGTCGAGGAGCGCACGCTCGAGGTCGAGATCCCGCCCGGAATCCACGACGGCCAGCAGATCCGCCTCTCGGGAGAGGGCCACGCGGGCTCGCTCGGAGGGCGCGCGGGCGATCTCTACGTCCAGGTGCGCGTTCGCCCCGACCCGCGCTTCGCGCGCGAGGGCAACGACCTCTTCTCGACCGTCGACCTGACGATGACGCAGGCCGCGCTCGGTACGACGCTCACGGTGCCGACGCTCGACGGCGACATCGAGCTCGAGTTCGAGCCCGGCACCCAGCCCGGCGAGACGCGGATCCTGCGTGGGCGGGGCATGCCCGTTCTCCAGGGCTTCGGGCGCGGCGACCACCGCGTGCTCGTGAACGTCGGCGTCCCGCGCCGGCTCACGGACGAGCAGCGCACTCTCCTCGAGGAGTTCGACCGCTCCGCCGACGAGGAGACGTACAAGCAGGACGAGGGGTTCTTCGACAAGCTGAAGAGCGCCTTCCGCTGAGCCCGCTGCGCCGCGTGGCCGCCACCGTGGTGCCGGAGCGCGCCGAGATTGCGCGGGGGCTGATGCTCGAGCTCTTCCCGGAGGGGTTCGAGGAGCACGAGACCGCCGACGGGCTCGAGCTCGCCGCGTACACAGACAGCGGCGGCGAGGAGCGCCTCTGGGCCGCGTTCGGCGCAGTGCGCTCCCACGAGGTGGCCGCGGATTGGGAGGAGCGCTGGCGCGCCTTCCACCGGCCCGTTCACGTGGGCCGGCTCTGGGTCGGGCCGCCGTGGGAGGAGCCGCCCGCCGAGGCGATCACGGTGGTGATCGACCCCGGGCGAGCGTTCGGGACGGGTGGGCATCCGACGACGCGGCTCTGTCTCGAGCTCCTGCTCGAGCTCGAGCCCGGGAGCCTGCTCGACGTCGGCTGCGGGTCCGGCGTGCTCGCCGTGGCCGCGGCCGGCCTGGGCCATGCTCCGGTCACGGCGATCGACTGCGAGGCCGCGGCGCTCGAAGCGACCCGGCGCAACGCCGAGGCGAACGGCGCCGTCGTCGCGGCGCGTCTGTGTGACGCCCTCGCCGAGCCGCTCCCGGGCGTGGACGTCGCGCTCGCGAACGTCTCGAGCCGGTTCCTGCGAGAGCTGGCTCCACGGCTCGAGTGCGGCAGCGCAATCGTCTCCGGCTACCCGGAATCGGAGCAGCTGGACTTGCCCGGCTTCCGGCCGGTGACACGCCGGGTGGCCGACGGCTGGGCCGCGGACCTGCTTCGGCGTGAGGAGTAGAGTGGCAGCGCCGTGCCAGGTTTCTCCATTCGTTTTCTGGGCTGCAAGGTCTCGTATCTCGATGCGCAGGCAATCCGCGAGCGCCTGCTGAGCGAGGGTCACGAGGAGGTCGGCGAGGGCGCCAACGTGGCCGTCGTGAACACGTGCTGTGTCACGCACGAGGCGGTGCGGAAGTCGCGCCAGGCGGCGTTCCGGGCTGCGCGAGCCCACGAGCGCGTGTACGTGACCGGCTGCGGCGCGAACCTGGCGGCCGACGGCTTCGCGGGGCTGCCGGAGAACGTGGTCGTCGTCGCCCGCCGAAGCGAGGAGACGCCAGCTGTCGTCGCGCGGGACGTAGGCGCCATCGGCTGCGTGAAGGCGGACGCCAGGCTCGACCGGGTGCGCGCGTTCGTGAAGGTCCAGGACGGCTGCAGCTTCTCGTGCGCGTTCTGCGTGATCCCGCTCGTCCGCGGGGCGTCGCGGAGCCGCAGGGCCTCGGCGGTGCTGACCGAGGTGCGGCGGCGCGTCGAGCACGGCCACCTCGAGATCGTGCTGACCGGGATCAACCTCGGCTGCTACCGGGACCGCGAGGCCCGCTACGGGCTTCCCGACCTCGTCCGCGCGGTCGGCCGGGTCCCAGGGCTCGCCCGGCTTCGCCTCTCGTCGATCGAGGTCAACCACGTCGGCCCCGAGCTGATCCGGGCTCTGCACGAGGCGCCCGCCTTGGCGCGCCACCTGCACGTCCCGCTCCAGTCCGGCGATGACGGTGTCCTGCGGGCGATGGGCCGGCGCTACGACGCGGCCACGTACCTCCGCCGCCTCGCGCCCCTGGCGGACTTCAACCTCACGACCGACGTGATCGTCGGCTTTCCGGGGGAGGACGAGGCCGCGTTCGCGAGGACGCTCGATGTGGTCGAGGAGGCTGGGATCTCGAAAATCCACGTCTTCCCGTACTCGCCGCGGCCTGGGACCGAGACCGCTGCGGAGGACACGGTGCCGGCCGCGGTCAAGCGTGAGCGCGGCGAGCGGCTGCGGGACCTCTCGCGGGTGGCGAGCCTCGAGCGCTGGCGTTCCAAGGTCGGGCGCGAGGACGTCGTCCTGGTCGACCGACCCGGGCGCGGCTACGGCGACGACTACTCGCCCTGGCTCGTCCGCGGTGAGGTCGGCGAGCTCGTCCGCGTCCGCGGGCAGGCCGTGACTGAGGAGGGGATCCTCGCTGCCTGAGGGCTGCCTCTTCTGCACGCTCTTCCGCGAAGGCGACCCCGTCCACGCCGGCGACGGCTTCGTCGCGATTCGTGACATCAACCCGAAGGCGGAGACGCATCTGCTCGTCATCCCCGAGCGCCACGTGGACACGTTCCGAGACGTCTCGGAGTTTCCGCCGGAGGAGGCCGCGCGGATGCTCGCGTTCGTGGCCGAGACGGCGAAGGCGGCCGGCCTCGACGACTACCGCCTGGTCGTCAACGTGGGCGTGGGCGCCGGCCAGACGGTCTTCCACCTCCACTGGCACCTGCTCGGCGGCCGCGTCTGGGGGCTCGCGGGATGAGCCTGATCGTGCGGTTGGAGAAGGAGCTCAAGGACGCGATGGCGGCGCGCGACGCCGAGCGGCGGGACACGCTGCGGCTGATCCTCGCGAGTCTGCGCAGCGCCGAGAAGGAGCTGCAACGGCCGCTGCACGACGACGAGGAGCTCCAGGTGCTTCAGCGGGAGCGCAAGCGCAGGCAGGAGGCGGCCGAGGGCTTCCGCAGCGGCGGTCGCGAGGAGCAGGCGGAGGCCGAGGAGCGCGAGCTCGCGGTGCTCGAGGAGTTCATGCCGGAGCCGCTCACCGAGGAGGAGCTGGAGGAGATCGTCGACGACGCGATCGCCGAGGTTGGCGCGACGAACGTCCGCGACATCGGCCGCGTGATGGCGGACGTGATGCCCCAGGTCTCGGGCCGCGCGGACGGCTCCGCGGTGAGCCAGCTCGTGCGCGAGAAGCTCGCCTGACCACCCGCCTGAGCTCACGCCCTAGTCAAGGCGCGCCCAGCCTCCTCCCCGCTGCGAGCGTAACGATGAAAGACGCACGTGTGTGTCACGGAAGCGCGCCGTTTCTGTGACTTCCCCGGCGGAGGTCCGAGGCCCGGCCGAGCGCCTACACTGAGGCTCTGTGCAGGAAGTTCTCTCGGTCTCGAACGATGTGGCAGCCGAGCTCGCGACCGTCGGCGACGGCGTGCTCGATGCGCTGCGCGACCGCCTGCGCTGCACGATTCTGCTGCGGGGCAACCGGCTGACGATCGAGGGCACCGATCCCGACGTCGCCCAGGCCCGGGCCGTGATCGACGAGCTCGGCGAGCTCGTCCAGGGCGGGCACGAGATCGACCCCAGCACGGTCGACGCCGTGCTCGCCGCGCTCGACCAGGCCGAGGACCTCCGCGAGGTCTTCGAGGACGTCGTCTGGCGCCATCGAGGCAAGCGAATCTCGCCGAAGACGGTCAACCAGAAGCGCTACGTCGACGCGATGCGGAAGCACACCGTGACGTTCGCGATCGGCCCGGCGGGCACCGGCAAGACCTACCTCGCGATGGCGCTCGCCGTCTCTGCGCTCTCCGACCGCGAGGTCGGGCGGATCATCCTGACCCGGCCGGCGGTCGAAGCGGGCGAGCGGCTCGGGTTCCTCCCCGGCGACATCCTCGCGAAGGTCGATCCGTACCTGCGGCCGTTGTACGACGCGCTCTACGACATGCTCGACCCCGACCGCATGGCGGCCTACATCGAGAAGGGCACGATCGAGGTCGCGCCGCTCGCGTTCATGCGGGGGAGGACGCTGAACGACTCGTTCATCATCCTCGACGAGGCGCAGAACACGAGCCCCGAGCAGATGCAGATGTTCCTGACCAGGCTCGGCTTCGGCTCGAAGGTCGTCGTCACCGGCGACGTGACCCAGATCGACCTCCCGCGGGAGCAGGCGTCCGGCCTGATCCACGTGCAGGACATCCTGGGCTCGATCGACGGGATCGCGTTCATCCGCTTCGGGCACGAGGACGTCGTCCGGCACCGGCTCGTCCAGCGGATCGTGGAGGCATACAAGCTCCACGCCGAGGAGACGGGCACGCAGCGCCGACGCTAGCGATGGTTGCGGTCGAGGTCGAGAACCGGAGCGGGGTGGAGGTCCAGGAGGAGGCGGCGGTCGCGCTGGCGCGCACCGTTCTCGCCGAGGAGGGCGTCGAGGACGGAGAGCTCGGGCTTCACTTCGTCGGCCCGGACGAGATCCGCAGCCTGAAGCGGGAGCACCTCGGCCTGGACGAGGTCACCGACGTCCTCTCGTTCCCGATCGACGGGCGCGACGAGCTCGATCCGGCGGTCCCGCGACAGCTCGGCGACGCGATCCTCTGCCCGCAGGTGACCGGCGAGGCCTGGCGCGGCCCGCTCGTCCACGGGCTCCTGCACCTGCTCGGCTACGACCACGGCTCGGAGATGGAGCGCCACGAGGCTCGATGGAGCGCATGACCCACCGCAGGGCCCAGACCCTGCTCGAGAGCTTCAACTTCGCCTTCGAGGGGATCATCCACGTGCTCCGCACGCAGCGGAACATGCGCATCCACTTCATCGTCGCGGTGGTCGTCCTGGTTGCCGCGCTCGCGACCGGGGTCACGAAGATGGAGCTGATCGCGCTTCTCCTCGCGATCGCCTTCGTCTTCATCACGGAGATGATCAACTCGGCCCTCGAGCAGGCGATCGACGTGGCGACGACCTCGTTCGACCCGCTGGCGAAGCTCGCCAAGGACATCGCGGCCGGAGCCGTCCTGATCGCGACGATCAACGCGATCGCCGTCGGCTACCTCGTCTTCTCCGGCCAGGTCGCCGACAGCAGCTCGCGCTTGCTCGACCGGTTGCGCCATGCCCCTGCCGAGCTGACCGTGATCGCGCTCGTGGTGACGATCATCGTCGTGATCGCGGCCAAGGCCTACACGGGGCGTGGGCGGCCGTTGCGGGGCGGCCTTCCGTCGGGGCACGCGGCAGTTGCGTTCGCCGCCTGGATGGCGGCGACGCTGATCGTGGGCGAGGCCCACCGCTTCCTGATCTCGTCGCTGTGTTTCATCATGGCGCTGCTCGTGGCGCAGACGCGGGTCGAATCCGGCATTCACTCCGCTCTCGAGGTGACGTACGGCGCCGTCCTCGGAGCTCTGATCACGCTGGCCGTGTTCCAGCTCTTCGCGTGAGCGACCCGCTCTACGAGCGGGCGGTCGCGGTTGCCGAGCGCGCGTACGCGCCGTACTCGAACTACCTCGTCGGCGCGGCGGTGCTTGCACGCGACGGCCGCGTGTTCGAGGGCGCGAACGTCGAGAACGCGGCCTACCCGCTCGGCATCTGCGCCGAGAAGGCGGCGATCTCGCGGGCAGTCGCCGAGGGCTGCCGCCCGGGAGACCTCGAGGCGATCGGCATCACGGCCTCCCCCTGTGGCGGCTGCCGTCAGTGGCTGTACGAGTTCCGCCTCGACCGGGTCACTTTCCGAAACCGCGACGGGGAGATCGTCAGCTACACGCCGGCGGAGCTCCTCCCGGAGACGTGGGAGCTGGACTGAGCGGGCGCCGGCGCCGCCCCGCGGCCCGGCGCGAGAATTCACCCAATCGGCACGACCGCGCCACACCCGCGTGCGCGAATTGCGGGTACGCTCGCTCTCGAGGGAGGTGGGCTGCAAACCCCACCCAGGGTGGGGCTATGGGGTCTTCGTGAAGAGCGGCTTCGTCGCCGTCGCCGGGCGGCCGAACGTGGGGAAGTCGACGCTCGTGAACGCGCTTTGCGGCGGGAAGGTGGCGATCGTCTCCGACAAGCCGCAGACCACGCGGCGCCGCATCGTCGGAATCGCCAACGGCGACGACTACCAGCTCGCGCTCACCGACCTGCCCGGGTTTCAGCGACCGCGCGACCCGCTCACCGAGCGGATGCAGCGCACGGTCGACCAGTCGCTCGACGACGTGGAGGCGATCCTGTTCGTCCTCTCGGCGCGCGAGCGGATCGGTGCGGGCGACCGCTTCATCGCCCAGCGCGTCTTCGGCGTCGGGGTTCCCGTGGTGATCGCGCTGAACAAGGTCGACCGGCTCAAGCCCGGCCACATCGCCGAGCAGATGCAGAACGGCGCGCGCCTCGGCGACTTCCACTCGCTCCATCCGGTGAGCGCGGTGACCCGCGACGGCATCCCGGATCTGCTCGCCGATCTCGTCGGGCTGCTCCCGGAAGGGCCGCCCTACTACCCGCGCGAGCAGCGCACCGACCAGCCGCTCGAGTACCAGATCGCCGAGCTCGTCCGCGAGAAGGTGCTGCAGCTGACGCGTGAAGAGATCCCTCACGCGATCTCGGTGGTCGTCGACGAGGTGACCGAGAAGACGATCCACGTGACGATCTACGTCGAGACCGAATCGCAGAAGCAGATCGTGGTCGGGAAGGGCGGCTCGGTCGTCAAGCAGGTCGGGACGCGCGCCCGCCCCGAGATCGAGTTGCTGCTCGGGCACCAGGTCTTCATCGACCTGAAGGTCAAGGCGAGGCCGAGGTGGCGGCGCGACGAGGCGATGCTCGAGCGCCTTGGCATCTGATGTCGCTGCTGGCCCTGTTCGACGTCGACGGCACGCTCTTCCTCACGCACGACCCGCTCGCAGGCGAGGCGCTCGAGGCTACCCTCGAGGCGTCCTATCCGGTCAGGCTGTCTTCCGACCCCATGGCCGGAATCGATCACGCGGGACAGACGAGCCTGCGGATCGCCCGCCTCGTTCTGCGCAACGCGTGCCTCGGCGACGAGGAGATCGACGGGCGGCTCGCCGACTGGTGCACGGCCTTCTCCGACCGCTACCTGGAGCTCCTGGCAGACACCGCCACGTCCTCGTGGGAGGCGGCGCCCGGGGCAGCCGATGCCCTGTCCCGCGCAGAGGCGTGCGGCGTCCGCACCGTGCTTCTGACCGGAAACCCTGAGCCGGTCGCAAGGGCGCGGATGGAACGGCTCGGGCTCGCGCAGTTCTTCCCGGCCGGGCAGGGAGCCTTCGGCTGCGAGGCCGAGTCGAGAGGCGAGCTCGTCCGGATCGCACGCGAGCGGGCGGGCGGTTGGCCCGCTGCTCAGACGGTCGAGATCGGCGACACCCTCAGGGACGTCGACACCGCGCACGACGCGGGAATCCGCTCGATCATCGTGCCCTCTTCCCGCACGGCGGAGGAGCACGCGGCCCGGGCGGACGCGGTCTGCCGCGACCTCGACGGCGCTGCCGCACAGCTCCTGGCCTGGTCCGGCTAGCCGCCGCGGCGGGGCTACACTCCGCACATGGCGCAGGCACCCGCTCTGCCAGCCGGTTTCGAGCTGCCGCTCGAGCCGAGGCTGCCGCGGATCGGCTCGATCGACCAGGTCGCGCTCGAGGAGCGCGCGGCGACGCTCGCCAAGCGCTCGATCAAGCGGGAGTCGAAGGTCTTCGCGCTCGAGCTGGCAGTGCGCATGACCGACCTGACCACGCTCGAGGGGGCAGACACGCCCGGCAAGGTCGCGGCGCTCGCCTCGAAGGCCGTGCGCCCGGACCCGGCAGATGGAAGCGTGCCGTCGGTCGCCGCGCTCTGCGTGTACCCGAACCTCGTGCCCACCGCGGTCGAGCGGCTGGACGGCAGCGGCGTCAAGGTCGCGTCGGTCGCGACCGCCTTCCCGTCGGGCCAGTCGCCGCTCGAGGCGAAGCTCGAAGAGGTCCGCTGGGTCGTCGAGCACGGCGCGGACGAGGTCGACATGGTGATCGACCGCGGCTCGTTCCTCGCCGGCCGCTACGCGAAGGTCTACGACGAGATCGTCCGGGTGAAGGAGGCTTCCGGCGACGCACATCTCAAGGTGATCCTCGAGACCGGCGAGCTGGGCACGTACGACAACGTCCGCCGCGCCTCGCTGCTGGCGATGGCTGCGGGGGCCGACTTCATCAAGACCTCCACCGGAAAGCTGTCCTCTGCGGCGACGCTGCCGGTCGCGCTCGTGATGCTCGAGGCGATCCGCGACGTCTACGAGGAGACCGGCCGTCGGGTCGGGTTCAAGCCGGCGGGCGGGATTCGCGCCTCCAAGCAGGCCGTCCAGCACCTGGTGCTCGTGCACGAGACGCTCGGCGTGGACTGGCTGACGCCGGATCTGTACCGCTTCGGCGCCTCGTCGCTCCTCAACGACATCCTGATGCAGCTGCGAAAGGAGAAGACGGGCGTCTACCAGAGCCCGGACTACTTCACGATTGACTGAGCTCGAGCGAAAGCAGGACCGCGCCCCGATTCCGTCCGGCTGGGAGTACGCGACCGCACCCGAGTCGCGCGAGATCGTCACCCTCCGGGAGCGCTACGGGCACTTCGTCGGCGGCGAATGGCTCGAGCCGAAGGAGACCTACACGACGATCGACCCGTCCAGCGAGGAGCCCCTCGCCGAGATCGGGCAGGCGACAGAGCAGGAGGTCGGGCTCGCGGTCGAGGCCGCGCGCGAGGCCTACGAGAACGGCTGGTCGGCGCTGCCAGGCTCCGAGCGGGCGAAGTACCTCTTCCGGATCGCGCGGATCCTCCAAGAGCGCTCGCGTGAGTTCGCCGTGCTCGAGTCGCTGAACGGCGGCAAGCCGATCCGTGAGTCCCGCGACGTCGACCTGCCGCTCGCGGCGGCACACTTCTTCTACTACGCGGGCTGGGCCGACAAGCTCGAGTACGCGTTCCCGAACCGGGGGCCTCGCCCGCTCGGCGTCGCCGGGCAGATCATCCCGTGGAACTTCCCGCTGCTGATGCTCGCGTGGAAGATCGCGCCCGCGCTTGCGGCCGGGAACACGGTCGTGCTCAAGCCTGCCGAGACGACACCGCTGACCGCGCTTCTGTTCTGCGACGTGCTTCGCCAGGCGGAGCTCCCCGCCGGTGTGGTCAACATCGTCACCGGCGACGGGCGTGCAGGCGCGGCGCTCGTCGAGGCGGACGTCGAGAAGATCGCGTTCACCGGCTCGACCGAGGTCGGCAAGGCGATCCAGCGCGAGCTCGCCGGCACGGACAAGAAGCTGACCCTTGAGCTCGGGGGCAAGGCGGCGAACGTGATCTTCGACGACGCCGCGCTCGACCAGGCGATCGAAGGGATCGTCAACGGGATCTACTTCAACCAGGGCCACGTCTGCTGCGCCGGCTCGCGGCTGCTCGTGCAGGAGTCGATCTACGAACCGGTGATCTCGAAGCTGAAGCGGCGGCTCTCGACCCTGCGCGTCGGCGACCCGCTCGACAAGAACACCGACGTCGGCGCGATCAACTCCCGGCAGCAGCTCGAGAAGATCCAGGAGCTCGTCGCGAGCGGGGAGGAGGAGGGCGCCGAGATCTACCAGCCACCGTGCCGCCTGCCGGAAAAGGGGTACTGGTTCGTGCCGACCGTCTTCACCGATGTCGCGCAGAGCTACCGGATCGCGCAGGAGGAGATCTTCGGGCCGGTGCTCTCCGTGCTGACGTTCCGCACCCCGGACGAGGCGGTCGAGAAGGCGAACAACACCCCGTACGGGCTGTCTGCCGGCGTCTGGACCGAGAAGGGCTCGCGGATCCTCTCGATGGCGCAGCGGCTACGCGCCGGGGTGATCTGGGCGAACACGTACAACCGCTTCGACCCGGCCTCGCCGTTCGGCGGCTACAAGGAGTCGGGCTTCGGTCGCGAGGGAGGCCTCCACGGCCTCGAGCCGTATCTGAGTTTCGAATGACGAGGCTCCCCGTTCGCAAGACGTACAAGCTCTTCATCGGAGGCGCGTTCCCGCGCTCCGAGTCCGGGCGGACGTACGAGGCGGAGGGGCAGAACGTGGCGCGCGCCTCGCGGAAGGACGTGCGCGACGCGGTTCGCGCCGCCCGCGGCGCGTTCCCGAAGTGGGCTGGCGCGACCGCCTACAACCGCGGTCAAGTGCTGTACCGGATCGCGGAGATGATGGAAGCGCGGCGCGCCGAGCTGGCCGAGCTCTGCTCCGGGCCGAAGGAGGTCGAGCGCTCGATCGACCGCATGGTCTGGTACGCCGGCTGGGCGGACAAGCTTGCCCAGGTGCTCGGCTCGTCGAACCCGGTCGCCGGTCCGTACTTCAACTTCACGGTCCCCGAGCCGACGGGCGTGGTCGCGATCCTCGCGCCGCCCGAGCCAGCGGTGGCCGGGCTGGTCTCGCGGCTCGCGCCGGCGATCGTGGGAGGCAACGCCGCGGTGGCGGTCGCCTCGGAGGCGCACCCGCTCGCCGCGATCGAGCTGGCCGAGGTGCTCGCGACCGCCGACGTGCCAGGCGGAGTGGTCAACATCCTCACCGGCCACCGCGACGAGCTCGCGCCGATCCTGGCCGGCCACATGGATGTGAACGCTCTCGACGTCTCGGGGGCGGACGGCGAGGTGGCGGAGCTGCAGCGGCTCGCCGCCGAGAACGTCAAGCGCGTCGTCCGGGGCGCGCCCGACGATCAGAGCCCGTGGGAGATCGCAGGCTTCCTCGAGCTGAAGACCGTGTGGCACCCGATCGGCGTCTGAGGGGCGAGCCCGCTTCTGCCGATGCCGCGGGCCCCCTGCTTAAGGCGCACCCAGCCTCCTCCCCGAGGCGAGCGTATCGACGAGAAGCGCACGCGTGTGTGACTGCTTTGCGCAAAGATTGCATCCAGTGACCGGGGCCCGCCGCTTCAGCCAAGCGATCTCGGAGGGCGACGGGATCTCGGTCGTCGCCGAGGTCGACGGGCCCGAGGCCGCGCGGCAGGCCGAGGCCGAGGGCGCGGAAGGAATCCTCGTGCACGGCGGTCTCGCGGCCGCTCTCGGCCCGATCAGCGAGGCGATCTCGGTGCCGGTCCTCTACTACTGGAACGGCGAGGAGGCCGACCGGCTCCACGGCGCCGACGCGTGCGTCCTCGACGCGGCGGCCTCCCGGGAGGACTCGGAGGAGGCGCTGGAGCAGGCTCACGCAGAGCTCGACGACCACTTCGAGCTCGCGCTCCGGGTCGAGGACGAGGAGCAGCTCGAGGACGCGCTCGAGACGTTCGACCCCGAGCTCGTCGTGCTCGCCGGCAAGGCCGAGCAGGGGCTCGAGGGCGTCCTCGACCTCCTGGCGGACGTCCCCGCGGGCAAGCTCGCGATCGCGGACGTGCCGACGGTGACGAGGGAGGAGATCGCCGAGCTCGAGCGGGCAGGGGTCGACGCGGTGATCGTGCGCGCCGCGGACGTCGCCGGGCTGGTCGGCGAGTCGCCGCCCGAGGTCTGAAGACGCAGGACAGGCCCGCCGAGAGCACCTGGGGCGGACCGCTCGTAGCCCTCGCGGCGATCCTCGTGGGTGCGGCTGCGCTCCGGATCGTCGGGATCGCCTACGGACGGCCGTTCGCCCTCCTCAGCCCGGACGAGAAGAGCATCGTGCCGCGCGCGTGGCACATGGTCCACGGCGGGGGCCTCGACCCGCACTGGTTCGACTACCCGAGCCTGCTCATGTACCTGCTCGCCCCGTTCCAGGTCTTCGCGGGCTCACCCTCGTACGTGACGGCGCGGGCGATCGTCCTCGTTCTCGCGCTCTGCGCGATCGCCGCCTCCTGGTGGCTCGGGAGCCGTGCCTACGGAGGGCTTGCGGGAGCGGTCGCAGCCGTCCTGGTCGCGGTCGAGACGACCTCCGTCGCGTACTCGCGCATGGCCGTGACCGACATCCCGCTGATGCTCGGCGTGGCCGCGACGCTCGCGCTCCTCGTCACGGGACGGATCGAGCTCGCGGGGCTCGCAGCAGGCCTTGCGACGAGCGTGAAGTACCCCGGAGTGCTCCTGCTCGCCCCGCTGATCGTCGCCAGCTTCCGCCAGCCGCGTCGGCTCGTCGTCGGCCTTCTCCTCTCGGCCGCGGCGTTCTGCGCGACGAGCCCGTTCTTCATCGTGCACCTCGGCACTGCCGTCCCCCGCGCGTACCGGGTACAGAGGCTCGCGAACGAGGGCTGGCTCGGCTTCGAGCACGACCACGTCGCACCGATCGCGTTCACGATCCGGCTCTGGCACGGCCTCGGGCCGGCACTGATCATCTGCGTTGCCGGCGTGATCGTCGCGATCGTGCGGCGTGAGCGGGCCGATCTCATCCTCCTCTCGTTCGTGGCCGTCTACGCGATCGACCTCTGCACGCTCGGCTCGCACTTCGACCGCTATATCCTCCCGCTGCTGCCGCCGCTCGGTGCGCTCGCCGGCCGCATGCGCTCGCTCGCGCCCGTGACGCTCCTGCTGCTGGTCGTCCCGCTCACCTGGTCGATCCGCGACGACCGCCGCCTGACGAAGACGGACACCCGGGTCGTCGCGCATAGCTGGGTCGAGCAGCACCTGCCTCACGGGACGAAGATCGCGGTCGACCCGTCGCTGACGCCGTTCTCCGGCTTCCGCGTCGTGAACCTGCGGCTGCCCCTCCCGAGCGAGTCGCACGCCGACCCGAACCGCAACATCATGACGCTGCGCGACCACGGCGTCCGCTACGTGATCGCGACCGGCGCGATCGCCGATCGCGTGCTCGCCGCGAAGAGCGACTATCCGAAGGAGACGGAGTTCTACGACGACCTGTCGACGCTCACGAAGCGCGTCTTCCACGTCCAGGAGGACGGCCTGAACGGCCCCTGGGTCGCCGTCTACGAGCTCTAGCCAAAAAAGGCGCGCGCGACGTCGTACCAGTCCTGCGGGACCGTCTTCAGCTCGGCGGTCGCCTCCTCGAGCGAGACGTCGACGATCGCGTCGCCGTGCAGCGCAGCCATCCGGCCGAACCGCCCCTCGTCCACCAGGTCGGCCGCCTTGAGCCCGAAGCGGGTGGCCAGCACCCGGTCGCGCGGAGTGGGCGAGCCGCCGCGCTGGACGTGGCCCAGCACCGTCACGCGCGTCTCGTAGCGGGTTCGCTCCTCGATCTGGCTCGCCAGCCGAGCCCCGACACTGCGCTCGGACAGCCGCACGTGGCCGAACTCGTCGACGTCGCCTCCGTCGTCCCCGCCCTCGAGCTCGTAGCCCTCGCTGACGACGACGATCGAGAAGTCCTTTCCGCGCTCGTGCCGGCGCTGGATGTCGGCGCAGGCCTCGTCGACCGAGATCGGGTGCTCCGGGATCAGGATCACGTCGGCGCCACCCGCGATCCCGCTCATGACCGCGATCCAGCCGGTGTGGCGGCCCATCACCTCGACGACCATCACCCGGTTGTGCGACTCGGCCGTCGTGTGCAGGCGGTCGATCGCCTCCGTGCAGATGGAGACCGCGGTGTCGAAGCCGAACGTGTAGTCGGTCGCGGAGAGGTCGTTGTCGATCGTCTTCGGCACGCCGACGACCGGAAAGTCGTGCTCGGCGTGAAGGCGGGCCGCGACGCCGAGCGTGTCCTCGCCGCCGATGGCGACGAGCGCATCGAGCTCCGCGAGGCGGAAGTTCTCGAGCACCGCGTCGACCCCGCCGTCGAGCCGGTAGGGGTTCGTCCGCGAGGTCCCGATGATCGTGCCGCCGCGCGGGAGGAGCCCGGAGACCTCGCGCGGCCCCAGCGGCTCGAGCGTCCCGTCGACGAGCCCGCGCCACCCCGACCGCACGCCGACGACCTCGTGCCCGCGCGAGAACGACCTCCGGGCGACGGCGCGGATCACCGCGTTCAGACCGGGGCAGTCGCCTCCGCCGGTGAGGACTCCGACCTTCACGCCGCCATCCTACGAGCGATTCCGCAATGCCGAAGGTGGGAGTCGAACCCACACGGGGCTTGCACCCCACTGGATTTTGAGTCCAGCGCGTCTGCCAGTTCCGCCACTTCGGCCTGGCTGAAAAGAGTAGCTCCGACCCCCGGCGTCGCCCGGTTTCCCTTTCCGGCTTGAAAGGCGGAGGGGATGCGCCATACTTGCGCGCGGAAGCCGGGGCACTGGCCGACCGGTTGGTGTTTTCGGAGAGGCGAGGAACAGCGATGGAGGAGGAAGCGTGAAGAAAAGACTGTTGGTGGGGCTGCTCCTCGCCGCCGTCGGCGTGTTGGCGCTCGTGGCGGCCGGGTGTGGTGGCAGCAGCAAGAGCAGCTCGAGCACCTCAGGCGGAACGAGCGCCGGAGTGAAGGCGCTGCCCGCGGCGAACTGCAACCCGATTCAGTACAAGGGCTCGGGCACGGCGGACTACCTGATCGCGTCCGACCTGCCCATGATCGGCGGGTCGCGCGTCCAGACCGTGCAGATGACGCAGGCGATCGCCTACGTGCTCCAGCAGCACGACTGGAAGGCCGGCAACTACAAGATCGCGTACCAGGCATGCAACGACGCGTCGGCGCAGCTCGCGAAGTGGGACCCGACCAAGTGCAGCGCCAACGCGAACGCCTACAAGGGGAACCACAGCCTGCTCGCCGTGATCGGAACGTTCAACTCGGGGTGCGCCGCGATCATCATCCCGGTGCTGAACCAGGCGCCGGGCGGCGGGATGCTGCTCTTCTCGCCGGCCAACACGTACGGCTGCCTCACGGAGCAGTGCACCGGCGGCGAGCCGCAGAAGTACTACCCGTCGGGGAAGCGCACGTATGCCCGCGTCGCGCCGAGCGACCCGAACCAGGGCGCCGTGGTGGTCAAGCGGATGCAGGACGCGGGCGTCAAGTCCGTGTACATCCTCAACGACAAGGAGGCCTACGGCCTCGGCGTCGCGAAGAACGTGCGCGGGGCCGCGAGCTCGGCAGGGATCAAGGTCCTGGGCTTCTCGGCCTACGACCCGAAGGCGCCGAACTTCCAGGCGACGTTCACGAAGATCAAGAACACGAACCCCGATGCGATCTTCATCGGCGGCCTCGTCGACGAGAACAGCGGCCAGCTGATCAACGACAAGGTCTCGATCCTCGGGCCGAACACGAGCACGCCGAAAAGCGCGGGTGGCGGCGTGATGCTGTTCCTGCCGGACGGCTTCACGACGACCTCGATCTTCGACAAGTCGCAGGGCGGGACGACGAACGCCAACGGCGCGTACTTCACCGCTCCCGGGACGAGCATCGACCACTACAAGGGAGCCGCGCTGTCGTTCATCAACGGCTTCAAGAAGGCCTACAACATCAAGGACGTGCAGCCGTACGCGATCCTGGCCGCGCAGGCGGCCGAGGTCCTCGTCGGCGGCTCGGGTGTGTCGGATGGAGGCGCGATCGGCGGCTCCGGCGGAAGCCGCTCGCAGGTGATCAACCACGTGTTCGCGTCCCACGTCAACAACGGCCTGATCGGGAGCTTCTCGTTCAACAAGAACGGCGACATCACGGGGGCGACGGGAGCCGCTCTCGACTACACGATCTACCAAGGTAAGAACAGCAACCTGGCGACCGTGGCCACCGTCGTGCCGGTCTCGGCCCTCGTCGAGGCGGCGAGAAGGGCAGGCGCAACCGCCAGCCACTAACCGCATATCGATCACCGGGGGAGGGGCGACGAGCCCCTCCCCTGACTTCTTCGGGATCCTGAGATCACTGTAGAAGCCCAAGCCCACACCCAGCGGCGACGGCGTTTCGACCGCGCCGCAGTGATGCCGGTCCTCGGGGTCGTCTTCATCGTGCTGATCGTGGCCTGGCTCGCGATCAACCTGTGGAAGACGCCCGTCGACTTCTTCAACGTCTTCCTGATCGGGCTGACGATCGGGTGCGTCTACGCCCTCATCGCCCTCGGGTACACGCTCGTCTACGGGATCCTCCAGCTGATCAACTTCGCGCACGGAGACGTCTTCGCTCTCAGTGGGCTCTTCGCGACCACGATCATCACCTCGCTGCTGGGCCTGACGACCGCGACCACGGCGATCGGGATCGTGGGCGGACTCGCGCTTACCTTCCTCGTCGCGATGGTCTTCGGCGCCGGCATCAACGCCGGGATCGAGTTCGTGGCCTACCGCCGGCTGCGGAACGCGCCGAGGTTGTCGGTGCTGATCACGGCAGTCGGGATGTCGTTCATCCTCCAGAACGTCTCGCTCGCCTTCTACGGGCCGAACTACATCAGCGTCGACAGGCTCATTCCCGACACGCACATCTTCACGATCAAGGGCGTCCACTACGAGTGGGACTCCCTGTTCGTGATCCTGATCACGATCCCCGTGCTGATCCTTCTCTCGTGGCTCGTCAAGTCGACGCGTCAGGGGAAGGCGATGCGTGCGACCTCGCAGGACCCGCAGGCCGCCGCGATCATGGGCATCAACGTCAACCGGACGATCACGTTCACGTTCGCGCTCGCCGGCGCGCTCGCGGGCGTCGGCGCGACGCTCTACCTGGTCGAGTTCAACATCCGCTACGACACCGGGTTCACGCTCGGCCTGATCGCGTTCACCGCCGCGGTGCTCGGCGGGATCGGGAACCTTCCCGGAGCCGTCCTCGGGGCGATCCTGATCGGGCTGATCCAGGCTTTCAACGAGGGCCTCTCGTGGCAGGCTCCGGGCGGTGACTGGACGCGCTCGATCGTCTTCGCGATCCTGATCCTGATCCTCGTGTTCCGGCCCGAGGGCCTCCTCGGGGAACGGACGCCGGAGGGGGCGTAGTGGGCATCGCCGCGCGCTTCAACGAGACCCGGGACTCGATCTCGAGCATGTGGGGGCGCGTCCCCGAGCGCGGGAGGCGGTACATCCCGGTGCTGGTCGCGCTGGCCATCGTGATCCCGTACCCGTGGTACTGGACGAGCCTCCCGCAGAACCACGTCTGGGAGTTCTGGCTCCAGTTCTCGAGCCCGCACGACGCGGTCACGATCCTCACATTCGTGATCATGGCCGTCGGCCTGAACATCGTGGTCGGCTACGCGGGTCTGCTCGACCTCGGCTACGTGGCGTTCTACGCGCTCGGGGCGTACACCGCGGCCTGGCTCGCGTCGGGCCAGTTCCAGCAGGTGAAGTGGCACCTCGGGGCCGTCGGGATCGGCCCCGACGTCCGCGGAATCCACATCTCGATCTGGCTCGCGCTTCTGGCCGCCGCAATCGTCACCGCGGTCGGCGGGATCTTCATCGGGCTCCCGACCCTCCGTCTCCGCGGCGACTACCTCGCGATCGTCACGCTCGGCTTCGGCGAGATCATCCCGCAGTTCGTCCGGAACGCCGACGACCTGCACGGGTTCGACCTCACCCACGGGACCTTCGGGATCAGCCCGATCGACTCGCCGGGCTTCGGGAACACGCTGCACGACAAGCTCGGATTGCCCGCGAGCTACCAGCAGGCGTACAACGCGGACAAGCTGTTCTTCTGGACCGCGGTCTTCCTCCTGCTACTGACGGTCTTCTGCTCCGTGCGCCTGAGGGACTCGCGGCTCGGCCGCGCCTGGATCGCGATCCGCGAGGACGAGACCGCGGCTGCGGCGATGGGCATCCCGCTGATGCGCACGAAGACCTGGGCCTATGCAATGGGCGCGTTCTTCGGCGGGCTCGCGGGCGCCTACCTCGCGAGCTTCAACTCGGGCGCCTTCCCGAGCCAGTTCGATTTCAACATCTCGGTGTTCCTGCTCTGCATGGTCGTGCTCGGCGGGATGGGGAGCATCTGGGGCGTGATCGTGGCCGGCACCCTGCTCGCCTGGCTCAACGTCGCCGGCCTGGCGAACATCGGCACCTGGCTCAACGAAAACGTCTTCCCGAGCTCGCACCAGATCGACGTGCCCAAGTACGAGTTCGGGATCTACGGAGTGATCATCGTCCTGATGATGCTGTTCCGGCCGACCGGCCTGATTCCCGAGCGGAGGCGGAAACGCGAGATCGAGGAGGGCGGGCATGACGAGGCGCTGTACGAGATGCGCGGTGCGGACGAGCCCGGCGCGGGGGAGAGGGCATGAGCGAGCCTGCGAACGGCGACCTGCTCGTGGCCGCGGCGGTCCGCAAGGAGTTCGGCGGTCTCCTCGCGATCAACGACCTCGACTTCACGATCCCCAGGCGCTCGATCGTGAGCCTGATCGGCCCGAACGGCGCCGGCAAGACGACGTTCTTCAACACGCTGACCGGGCTCTACAAGGCGACGTCCGGGCGGATCCTCTTCGACGGTTCCGACGTCACCAACAAGCCGCCGCACGCGATCGTGAAGGCGGGGATGGGGCGGACGTTCCAGAACATCCGACTCTTCCCTCAGATGACCGCGCTCGAGAACGTGCTCGTCGGCATGCACTCGCGGATGAAGGGCAGGATCCTCGGCTCGATCTTCCTCACCCCGCAGGTGCGGCGCGAGGAGCGCGAAGCGCGCGAGAAGGCCCGCGAGCTGATCCGCACGGCCGGGCTCGGAAACGTCGACGACCGGCTCGCAGAGAGCCTTTCCTACGGTGATCAGCGGCGGCTCGAGGTCGCCCGCGCGCTGGCCACCGAGCCGAAGCTCCTGCTCCTCGACGAGCCGACGGCCGGGATGAACCCGCAAGAGACGGTCGGCTTCGTCGACTTCGTCTCGCAGCTCCGCGAGCAGCGGCCGCTCGCGATTCTGCTGATCGAGCACGACATGCGGGTCGTGATGGGCGTCTCGGAGCGGGTGACCGTGCTCGACTACGGCGAGAAGATCGCGGAGGGCACGCCGGAGGAGATCCAGGAGGACCCGCGCGTGATCGAGGCCTACCTCGGCAAGGAGGCGACCGCGTGAGCACGGCTGCGGCGACAGACGGCGGCGAGGTCATCCTCAAGCTCGAGGACGTCCACACCTTCTACGGGCGGATCGAGGCGCTCAAGGGCATCTCGCTCGAGGTGCGCGAGGGCGAGATCGTGACGCTGATCGGCGCGAACGGCGCAGGCAAGTCGACCACGCTCCGCTCGATCAGCGGGCTCAACCAGCCGCGCAGAGGCTCGATCGTCTTCCAGGGCAAGAACATCACGCGGCGCTCGCCGCATGAGATCGTCGAGCTCGGCATCTCGCAATCGCCCGAGGGGAGGCGGCTGTTCCCGCGCATGAGCGTGCTCGAGAACCTCGAGATGGGCGCGTTCCAGCGCAAGAACCGGGGGGAGATCAAGGAGGACATCGAGCGTGTCTACTCGCTGTTCCCTCGACTCGCGGAGCGCAAGAACCAGAAGGGCGGCACGCTCTCCGGCGGCGAGCAGCAGATGTGCGCGATGGGCCGCGCGCTGATGGCGCGGCCGAAGCTCCTGATGCTGGACGAGCCGTCGCTCGGCCTCGCGCCGATCTTCGTCGAGAAGATCTTCGAGATCATCGGCGAGATCAACGAGCAGGGAACGACTGTCCTCCTGGTCGAGCAGAACGCGCTGATGGCGCTCGACGCGTCGCGCCGCGGCTACGTGCTCGAGACCGGTCGTGTCGTGCTCACCGACGACGCGAAGCGCCTCCGCGAGAACGAGCAGGTCAGGAAGACCTACCTCGGCGTGAGCTAGAGCACCCGTCTAGGATTGCCAGTTCACGACAGGCCGGGGCCACGGGCACCCGGCTCCCAGCATCGGAAAGGATCGAACATGCGTCGTCCCAAGATCTCTCTCCTCGGGGGCCTGATGCTCGTCTCCGTGGTCGCCGCCCTCGCCGCCGGCTGCGGCGGTAGCAGCAAGACGGCCGCGACGACCACGACCTCGACCTCGACCACGAGCACGTCGGCGAACTCGAAGATCGCAGCCGAGGTCCCGGCGGCGATCAAGTCCAAGGGGACGCTGGTCGTCGCCACGGACGCCACGTATGCGCCGAACGAGTTCATCGCCTCCAACGGCAAGACGGTGACCGGCTGGGATCCGGAGCTCGCCCAGGCTCTGGGCAACGTGCTCGGGCTGAAGGTCAAGCTCGTGAACGCGACCTTCGCCACGATCATCCCCGGCCTCCAGTCCGGCAAGTACGGCCTCGGGGCGTCCTCGTTCACCGATACGAAGGAGCGCCAGAAGGTCGTCGACTTCGTCACGTACTTCACCGCGGGCACCTCGTTCTACGTCAAGACCTCTGGCGGGCCGACGATCAACTCGCTCGCCGATCTCTGCGGCCACTCGGTCGGGGTCGAGACCGGGACGACCCAGGCCGACGACGCGAAGGCGCAGGACGCCAAGTGCAAGGCCGCGGGGAAGGCGGGCGTGAAGGTCGCCACCTACCCCGACCAGACCGCGGCCAATCTGGCGATCTCGAGCGGCCGCCAGCAGGTCGGCATGGCCGACTCGCCCGTCGCGGCGTACATCGCCAAGCAGTCGAACGGGCAGTTCAAGGTCACGGGCAAGTCGTACAACAACGCGCCGTACGGGCTCGCGATGCCGAAGGGCAACGGCATGGCAAAGCCGGTCCTCGCCGCCGTGAAGCTGCTCATGTCCAACGGCACGTACACGGCAATCCTCAAGAAGTACGGCGTCCAGGCCGGCGCGATCACGAACCCGACCATCAACGGCGCGACCAGCTAGGGCGGAGGCGGGCGCCGAGGGTCCGATGGCGACCGACACCGCGGAGCCCGCCGCCTCCGAGGAAATCAAGGCGATCCCGGTCCGCCACCCGGGGCGCTGGGTGGCGGTCGCGGTTCTGATCTTCCTCGGCATCGCGGTCGGCAACTCGATCGCGTCGAACCCTCGTTTCCAGTGGGGGATCATCCGCCACTTCCTCTTCTCGGCCCCCATCCTCCGCGGTGTCGTCGTCACGATCGAGCTGACCCTCGCCGCCATGGCGATCGGGATCGCGCTCGGCGTCCTGCTGGCTGTGATGCGCCTCTCTCCCAATCCCGTCGTCGCCAGCGTGAGCTGGGTCTACATCTGGCTCTTCCGGGGCACCCCGGTGCTCGTCCAGATCCTGTTCTGGTACAACATCGCGGCGCTCTATCCCCGGTTCGGGCTGGGGATCCCGTTCGGCCCGACGTTTGCGCACCTCACGACGGGCTCGGCGATCACGCCGTTTGTCGCCGGTGTGCTCGCTCTCGGGCTCAACGAGGGTGCGTACATGGCCGAGATCGTCCGCGCGGGGATCATCTCGGTCCCCGAGGGCCAGACCCAGGCGGCACAGAGCCTCGGCATGACCCGTCTTATGACCATGCGTCGGATCGTCCTCCCTCAGGCGATGCGGGTGATCGTGCCGCCCACGGGCAACGAGACGATCTCGATGCTGAAGACAACCTCGCTCGTCAGCGTCATCGCAGTGACCGACCTGCTCTACGCGGCAGAGGTGATCTACTCGAGAAACTACCGGGTGATCCAGCTGCTGATCGTGGCGAGCCTCTGGTACCTCGTCCTCACGACCGTGGCCACGGTCGGCCAGTACTACGTCGAGCGCCACTACGCCCGCGGCGCCTCGCGTGAGCTCCCGGAGACGCCGCTCCAGCGGCTCCGTCGCAACCTGTTCACGTTCGGGCATTCGACCGAGGCTGTACCGGAGGCATCGGGAGAGCGACGATGAGCCCGCCGATGGTCAAGGCCGAGGCCGTTCGCAAGCGGTTCGGTCGGCTGGAGGTCCTGCAGGGCGTCTCGCTCGAGGTGGAGCCCGGCGAGGTCGTCTGCATGATCGGCCCCTCCGGGTCTGGGAAGTCGACCTTCCTGCGCTGCATCAACCACCTCGAGAAGATCGACGCGGGCCGCCTCTGGGTCGACGGTGATCTCGTCGGTTACCACCAGGTGGGCGACAAGATCTACGAGCAGCGCGACGCGGAGGTCTGCCGGGACCGCTCCGAGATCGGGATGGTCTTCCAGGGCTTCAACCTGTTCGGCCACATGACCGCGCTCGAGAACGTGATCGAGGCGCCGGTACACGTCAAGAAGATTCCCAAGAGGGAGGCGATCGTGCAGGCGAGGGTCCTCCTCGAGCGCGTCGGCCTGGCCCACAGGCTCGACAACTACCCGTCACAGCTGTCGGGCGGCGAGCAGCAGCGCGTGGCAATCGCCCGGGCCCTGGCGATGAACCCCAAGCTGATGCTCTTCGACGAGCCGACCTCCGCGCTCGACCCGGAGCTCGTCGGCGAGGTGCTCGACGTTATGAAGAACCTCGCGTTCGAGATGAAGACGACGATGTTCGTCGTCACCCACGAGATGGGCTTCGCCCGCGAGGCCGCCGACCGGGTCCTGATGATGGATGACGGCCGGATCATCGAGGAGGGGACGCCCGAGCACTTCTTCGACGCGCCGAGCGAAGAGCGCACGAAGCAGTTCCTCGCCGCAATTCTCTAGGAAACCTCGAGCGGGAAGTAGGGCGGCGAGAGCAGGTAGCCGACCCGCGCCTCGCCCTCGGCGCGGCCGCGGGCCAGCTCGAGGGCCGCACTCAGGCCTCCCGCGGGCACGAAGCCGAGCTGGCGGGCGGCGACCGCATCGCGGCAGCCAGCGACGATCACCGTGCCGAGCCGCCCCAGCGCCGGCCCGCAGCCGGCCCAGTCGACGAACGGCAGCAGCGGGTGGCAGGTGCGCCCCTCGCGGTAGGCGGAGAGCGCGCGCTCGTCGGTCGCGGCCGCCTGCTCGGCCTGCGCGAGCTCCTCGGGGTCCCGCGCGCCCACGGCCCGGAGGGCCTGGAAGACGGCCCGGTACGGCTGCTGCGTCGGGTGGGCGAAGTGGCGGCGGAAGCGGTTCAGCAGGATCAGCGTCCCGCCGTCGGCGACCGGGAAGTGGTCGCGCCAGAGCCGGAGCGCAAGGCCGAGCCCGAGGTAGGCGGCGAGGAGCGGGTTCGGCCGCTCTCGGGGAAGATGCGGCGTCGTGCGCGGGATGCCGACGCAGAGCACGTCGAGCCTGCCCTCGAGCCGGGCCGAGCGTGCCTCGACCGCGCGCAGGAGCGCCTCCGCATGGGCGACCGACGGCGGCCCCGCGAACGCGGAGGCCGCGCTCAGCTCCCTCCGGAACGACCGCATCACGCGGTCGCGGGCGAACCCGGGCATCAGCCTGAAGCCGCGTCGAAACGGTGAGCGCACGATCCGCTCCAGCGCCTCCGGCTCGTACGGGTAGCCGCGCGCGGCGCCTGTCAGGCGGGGCTGGTTGAGGACGATGGAGGTCCCGACCACCGCGGTCATCTGCGACAGGCGGCGCTCCAGCTCGACGCCCAGCCGCCACCCGGACGACGTGCGGGTCTCGAGCAGCGAATCGGCACCGGCCGCCCGGAGCGCGGCGCTGCCGGCTGCGCCGATCAGAACCGCTGGACCGCCGTGCAGCACGGTCTCGGCGGCGCTCATCACGAGGACGAGGTCGGTCTCGACGAGCGCGCGATTGACGCGGAGCGGCACGCCGTCCGTCTCGCCGAGCTCGACCAGGTCGGCGCCCTCGGCGTCGTGGATCTCGACGCTCCCCTGGAAGCTGCGGGCGAAGCCCGGCGAGACGATGCCGAGGCTCTCGAGCTCGCGGCGGGCGGGCCTGCGCATCAATCCGCCGGCGACGAGGAGCGTCTGCCGCTCGACTTCGACACCGGCCCGCGCGAGCTCGGCCGAGACCGCGGCGAGGGCGGCCTGGCGAGGGTCCTGCTGCGCGGCCGGCAGCGGCAGCGAGGGCGGTTCGACGACGATCGTCGCACGGCCGCCTCGCGTGGTGAGCGCGGAGAGCGGCTCGCCTGCGAGCGGGAAGCGCAGCGCGTCGCGCACCGCGACGGCCACATCCGCGATCGGCTCGCCCGGCGGCGGCGGACGCAGCACGACGGCGTCGTCCGGCGCGTCCACGACCACGACGCGGCTTCCGGAGAGGAGCGGCAGCCGCGTCACTAGGGGATCGACCGGTACAACCGCAGGAAGGTCGTGCGGAACCCGCGTCTCGGCCAGAACCGCGACGCGAGCAGGTTCGTCACGCGCCAGTCGGTGAGCATCGTCGGGTAGCCCTCATCGTGCGCCCAGGACAGGCTTGCCTCGGTCAACGCGACGCCGATTCCGCTGCCGCGCGCGTCCGGCAGGGTGACCGCGAACCCGAGATAGCAGGCGTGCTCGGGCCGGAACATGCCCCGGTTCTCGCTCCCCAGCTCGGCCGTGACGACCGCCCAGCACGCGACTGGCCTGCCGTCACGTGCGCCGATCAGGAGCTTCTCGTTGTCCTCGGCGAGCGTCTTCAGCCACTCCTCTCGCGACTCGTCCCTCGTCCAGTCGATGCCGCCGAAGACCGGCGAGCGCCGCTGGTGCGCGGGCAGGGCGAGGTCGAGGTCGATCAGCTCCTCGATCTCTTCCTCGCGAGGCGCTCGAATCTCGAACCCGTCCGGGATCGAGACCTCCACGTCTGGAGGGACCTCGCGGATCCCGTGCGCCTGCTGCTTGCCGAAGCCGGATCGCCACCAGGCGTCCAGCAGCTCGTCGTCGCTGCTCGGGGCGATGACGGAATGGCGCGGGCGGCCCTCCTCGACCCACCGCTCGGCCGCCAGGCCGTAGAGGTCTCGCACGTCCTCGGCCACCTCGACCGCGTGGCCCGGCGCCTCGACGAAGACGTTTTCGCCCCACATCCCTGAGTCGCGCGGAGCTCCGAACAGGTACCCGGCGAGTCGTCCGTCCCGGAACGCAGCGGCCCCTGAAGCGCCGTCGGACTCCCACGCGCGCGTGACCTCCTCGAGCGTTTCTGCAGGTGCTTCGAACCGAGCCGGAAGCAGCGGCTCGGTCTCGCGGTGGCGCGCGTGGCGGGCAGCGAGAAGGGCTGCAGCAGCGTCGAGATGCTCGTCGGCGAAGGGGACGACCTCGGGCGCGCTCATCGGACGTAGACTCGCAGAGATGTCGCCGAAGACGCTCACCGGCGCCGAGCTCCAGCTCGACGACGCGCCGGCCCGCGAGTCCGACCTCTTCCTCGTCGACGGCAACAACCTCGCCTACCGCGCGTTCTTCGCCCTGCCCGAGGAGCTGGCGACGAGCGAGGGTTTCTCCACGAACGCCCTGCTCGGCTTCACGAACATGCTCTTCAAGCTGCTCGCCGACTACCGGCCGAAGGGTGTCGCTGTCGCCTGGGACACGCGCCCGGTACACCGGACGGAGCTGCTCGAGACCTACAAGATCGAGCGCAAGCCGATGCCCGAACTGCTGCGGGAGCAGTTCCCGTACTTCCGCCCGATCGTCGAGGCGTTCGGCTACCGGAACCTCGAGTTCGAGGGCTGGGAGGCGGACGACGTGATCGCCACGCTCGCGCACCAGGCGGACGAGGCCGGGATCAAGACCTGTGTCGTCTCCACCGACCGCGACGCGTTCCAGCTCGTGACGGAGAACGTCTGCCTGATGATGACGCCGCGCGGGGTCTCTGACGTCCACGTCTACACGCCCGAGCGGGTCGAGGCGAGGCTCGGGATCCAGCCCGAGCAGGTGCCCGACTTCATCGCGCTCAAGGGCGACCCGTCGGACAACATCCCTGGCATTCCGGGCATCGGCGACAAGACCGCCGGCCAGCTGATCGCGAAGTACGGGTCGCTCGAGGAGGTGCTCGCGCACGTCGACGAGCTGACGCCCGCCCGCTCGAAGGCGATCCGCGAGCACGACGAGCAGGCGCGCGGTGCGAAGGTGCTCGCGACGATGCGCCGCGACCTCGAGCTGGAGTCCGACCCCTCGCAGCTCGTGCTCTCGCCGCCCGACCGCTCGACACTGAAGGAGATGTTCCGCCGCTTCGAGTTCCGGAACCTCCTCAACCGCGTGGACGAGCTCGATGCCGCCCTCCCGGCCGCGGTGGCGGTCAAGCCGGCCGGCGTCCCGGTCCCCTGGCGCGAGGAGCTTAGTAACAGTCTGTTACTAGGTCACGGTTCCGTTGCGATTGCGGCGGACGGCGACGGGCGGATCGCGGTCGCGGCCGGGGACGAGGTCGTCGTCTCCCCTCGGCCGGAGCCGTTCAGTGTCGAGGGCGAGCTCGTCGCGCACGACGCCAAGTCGCTCGGCGTCGAGGCGGCGGACGACACGCTGATCCTCGCGTACCTGATCGAGCCCGGACGCGCCGAGTACGACCTCGACGACCTCGCCGCCGAGTACGGGATCGAGCTCGTCCCGGAGCCCGAGGCCGAGGAGGAGACCGCGGCGCTCGTCCGCCACGCCGCGGCCACGCTCCGGCTGCGCGACCCGCTGCTCGAACGCGTCCGCGAGCGTGGCGAGGAGCCGCTCTACCGCGAGATCGAGCTGCCGCTGACGGCCGTCCTGGCCGCGATGGAGCGCGCCGGGGTCAAGGTCGACACGTACCGCATGGGCGAGATCACCGCCCGCCTCGCCGATCGCGTGGAGGAGCTCGAGTCGAAGGCGTACGAGCTCGCGGGCGAGGAGTTCCAGCTCGGCTCGACGCAGCAGGTCGCGCGGATCCTGTTCGAGAAGCTCGAGCTGACCCCGGGCCGCAAGGGCAAGACCGGCTACTCGACCGACAGCCGCGTCCTGCGCTCGATCCGGGGCGAGCACGAGCTCGTCGGCGTGATCGAGGAGTGGCGGGAGTACTCGAAGCTGCTCAACACGTACCTCGGGCCGCTCCCCGAGCTGATCTCGCCGGACGACGGGCGCCTGCACACGACGTTCAACCAGACGGTCGCGGCGACCGGTCGGCTCTCGACCACGAGCCCGAACCTGCAGGCGATACCGATCCGCACGGAGCTCGGCCGCGAGATCCGCTCCGCCTTCGTCGCGGAGCCCGGGCACAAGCTCGTCTCCGCCGACTACTCGCAGGTCGAGCTGCGCATCCTGGCGCACGTCTCCGGCGAGCCGAAGCTGCGCGAGTCGTTCGAGCGCGGCGAGGACATCCACACGACGACCGCGGCCGAGGTGCTCGGCAAGGATCCGGCGACGCTCACGAAGGACGAGCGCAACGTCGCGAAGATGGTCAACTTCGGGATCATCTACGGCATCTCCGCGTTCGGGCTCTCGGAGAACCTCGAGATCCCCCGCGAGGAGGCGCAGGCGTACATCGACGCGTACCTCGCCCGCTTCCCGCACGTGCAGGACTTCATCCAGCGGACGATCGAGCAGTGCGCGCGCGACGGCTACGTGACGACGCTCCTCGGCCGCAGGCGACCCGTGCCCGAGATCCGCGCCTCCAGCAGGCAGACGCGGTCGCTCGGGGAGCGGCTCGCGGTCAACTCGGTCATGCAGGGCACCGCGGCGGACGTGATCAAGAAGGCGATGGTCTCGATCCACGACCGGCTGCTCGAGGAGGGGCGCGCGACGAGGCTCGTGCTGCAGGTGCACGACGAGCTGCTGCTCGAGGCGCCCGAGGCGGAGGTCGCGGCCGCGAAGGAGATCGTGCGCGAGGAGATGGTCGGGGCGTACGAGCTCGATCCGCCGCTCGAGGTCGACGTCGGCGCCGGCGGCGACTGGAACGACGCCAAGCGCTGACTTAGCGGGGCATTTTCAGGCCCACGGCTATACTGAGCGGCTGCTCGATGGCCAACGAAACGGTGGATAGAGAGACGGAAACGACTGCGGTCGACGACTCCGACGTCTGGACGACGACGGAGGACGGCGAGCGCGTTCCCGACTACGACGCGACCTTTCCGACGATCAACGAGGGCGAGGTCGTCCACGGCACCGTCGTCCGCGTGGACAAGGACGAGGTGCTCGTCGACATCGGCTACAAGAGCGAGGGCGTGATCCCGGTCGCGGAGCTGTCGATCCGGCGCTCGATCAACCCGCAGGACGAGGTGAACCTCGGCGACGAGATCGACGCGCTCGTCCTGACGAAGGAGGACGCCGAGGGGCGCCTGATCCTGTCGAAGAAGCGGGCCCGCTTCGAGATGGCCTGGAAGGCGATCGAGCAGGCGGCCGAGTCCGGCGAACCGGTCATCGGGAAGGTGATCGAGGTGGTCAAGGGCGGACTGATCCTCGACCTCGGTGTGCGCGGCTTCCTGCCCGCCTCGCTGGTCGACATCCGCCGCGTCCAGGACCTCGACGAGTTCCTCGGCCAGGAGCTCCGCGCGAAGGTGATCGAGCTCAACCGCTCTCGCAACAACGTCGTGCTCTCGCGCCGCGCAGTGCTCGAGGACGAGCGCAAGGAGCAGCGGCAGCAGATTCTCGACCGGCTCAACCCGGGCGACGTCGTGGACGGCCAGATCTCGAACATCGTCGACTTCGGCGCGTTCGTCGACCTCGACGGCATGGACGGGCTGATCCACATTTCCGAGCTCTCGTGGAGCCACGTCAACCATCCGTCCGAGGTGCTCGAGATCGGCCAGGACGTGAAGGTCAAGGTGCTCGACATCGACCGCGAGCGGCAGCGGATCTCGCTCGGGCTCAAGCAGACCCAGTCCGACCCGTGGCAGGAGGTGCTCGAGCAGTACCAGGAGGGGGACGAGGTCGAGGGCAAGGTCACGAAGGTGGTCACGTTCGGCGCGTTCGTCGAGATCCTCCCCGGCGTCGAGGGCCTCGTGCACATCTCCGAGCTCGCACAGCATCACGTCGAGAACCCGCGCGAGGTCGTCTCGCAGGGGGATCTCGTTCGGGCGAAGATCATCGAGGTCGACGCCGAGCGGCGACGGCTCTCGCTCTCGCTGAAGCGCGTCGAGGGCGGCGGCGTCACCCAGCGCGCGGACGACTCCGAGGCCGTGGAGGGCACGCCGAACCTGGATCTCTCCGAGGAGGTGTTCCCGGAGGGCGGCGAGCTGCCGGCCGCCGAGGCCGAGCCCGTCGAGGAGCCCGAGTTGACCGCGGCCGAGGAGCCCGAGTTGACCGCGGCCGAGGAGCCCGAGTTGACCGCGGCCGAGGAGCCCGAG
>Ga0335085_10003064_pt1 | contig 29773 bp, 24 predicted proteins | sample Lox_Sample_45_FD_206712 | JGI IMG/M metagenome (GOLD analysis project Ga0335085, IMG submission 206712) | Soil microbial communities from Loxahatchee National Wildlife Refuge, Florida, United States - Lox_Sample_4.5 | ecosystem: Environmental > Terrestrial > Soil > Wetlands | place: USA... | reverse complement strand
GGGGAGTTTACACCCGAGTCAGCCGGCGCACTCGTGAAGAAAATCGTCCCTCACCCGAGCGACCTCCCCCTCAAGATCGTGGATTGACACAATCAGGGTGAGGCTCGGCGATGGCAAGTTCTGGCGCGTTTGCGACCAATTCCGAACGGTGAATTTGGGGCCGCTTCCGGACATACGAGGGACGGGCAGGATGCGCCACTTCCGGTCATACCCGAGCTGCCTTAAATTGTCCCGACGCTTGAGGGTGGCTGGCATTGACGACGTTCAAGATCGCCGCAGGCGCGGTACTGGTGCTCAATATTGTGGCGATCCAGTGCGCGGCAGCGGCTGCGCCTACATCAACAAGCGTTTGCGAACTCAGCCCTTCATTCTGATAGCCTCGTTGCGGAGGGACAAATGCGGCGTCGGGCTTTTTTCGTGACCGGTGTGTTAGCATTGGTGGCTGCGGCTTGCTCGCGCCGTCATCACGGACGGCTTCTGCATCTGCATATTTTACACAATGGACACGTCCGCTTTGATGGTGGTCAGGAGCTTGATCTTGTGCAGTTTCGGTCCCAAGTGCGGCGGTTGATGCAGGAGAACCCACGGCCAAATATCTTTGTCGAACCTGACAAAGATGCTTCATACGATTCTACCGCGAAGGTGTTCTCGATTTTCCAGGAAGAAGGCTACGGGCCTCACTTTGGGATCACAGGCTTGGATCAGCAGAGTTAGTTGCGCCACGCTTACGGGACACCAACTCTCGACCAATGCACGGTCGCCGACGCAGCCACGCTGGAAAAGGACGTTCGCGAACTTACGAAAGCCTTGCGCTCGGTTTCCCCTTAGTACTTTCCAACACGACATTGGCTGGCCTGAGCACAGTTCCGACTGCTTTCAACTGGACTTCTCGGGTGAAGGCTGGCGGGATCACAGCAATGGCAAGTTTTGGCGCAACTACGACGTAGAATGGCTTCAAGGAATGTCCGGTTGCGGGCTGCAAACCTGCCGTTCGTTCTGACCATATCGGCCCGCGACCTGAGCTATTCCAAATTTCCGGCGCGGGGCGGGGCAAGGGACCTGCAACAGCGCGCCCAATCTAGTCGCGCCACGTCACGCCGCGACCTGCGGGCTTGTCGGCCATCGCGCTTGTGCAACGTCTCCGCTGCGAAGCTCGCACCGGCAGCATGAAAAGCGGCGTGGAGGGCAGTCCAGCGGGCGGTGAGAGTGGGGGCGGGTCTACTGCGGGATGTACTCCAGCCGGATCGGCCGCAAGGAAGCGGCGGACAGCCGTTTTCAGAACACCTGAAATCGACATTTGATGTGTCAACGCGAACGAGACGACGGCAGCCCGTTCGGCGACAGGTAACCGACAACTCAACGGACGATGGCGTCGCGACGACAAGTTGGCCCCTTAATTCGTTCCGCAGCCCAATCTACCACGGATGGGAATGACGCAATGGCGTTTCCAGAAATTTGGGGGCCGGGGGAAGATGGGACGCCGCTCTAGGCAAAGTCGCGTGGCCCAACGCTCGTCCGATTAGCCGCTTGACACAAGCTGCACTGACTTGTCTTCGGCGTGGTACCGTCGAATAGGAGGCCGATTGTGCGTAGCTCTTAGCAGGTAGGTTTGTGGGTAGGCTGACGGACATTTTCTAAGTAGTTGACATACATATCAAATTGGTCGCGTTTGGAACCCTCCCCATCCGCCACGGCCGGCTCGGCAACAAGCCGACGCGGCCCTTTCGGACGGCGTCATACACGGGCGGTTTCGACAGGTCCGGCGCGCGCTACTTCACCTGGTCGGCGCTGACCAGAAAGATATTGCGGCGCGATCGGGCACTTGCCACTGCGGCGGGCGCCTGCGGTGGCGTTTCGTACTGCCGGTACTCCGGCACTTCGTCGAGCCGAACGAAACGATAGCCCTCTTCCTGCATCGCTTCGACGATCGTGTCGGTCAGCTCTGCGGACTGGCGATGGATGCAGTGCATCAGGACCACGCCACCGTCGTCGCGCCGGATCTCGCGCAGGTATCCCTTGCCGCAAACCAGCGGCGTCCACTTGTGGCGCCAGCAATCCCAATCGGCGGAACTCATCACGTAGCCGTCGCGCATCGAAATGTCGCCGCCGATGTCCCAATAGATCGGTCCCACGTAATTGCGCAGCACCGGATCTGCGTTGAGGATCTTGGCGTGGGCGGAGCGCCAGTAACCGTAGGGAGCCCGAAAATACAGCTTATCGGTCGGCTGCATCAGCGGTGCGATCTCGTCATGCACGCTGCGTATCTGGCTGATCAGGGATTGGGGATCGGCGTCGAACGAACCGACAAGCTCGGGGTGTGTCGCGCTGTGGTTGGCAAGAAGATGCCCCTCGGCGGCGATGCGCGCGAGGATGTCAGGATGGGCTTTTGCCATCTTGCCGACGATAAAGAAGGTCGCCTTGACGTTATGCTGCTTGAGCACGTCGAGCACCTGCGATGTGTAGGCGTTCGGACCGTCGTCGAAGGTCAGCGCGATCGCATGCGCTTCGCGCAAGCCCGAATAAAAGATGCTGGCAGTCTGGAACCACGCGAGCTGCGCTTCGCTTGCCGCCGCCGGTCCGCAGACCAGCGCGCCCAACGCCGCCACGCAAACCAGGGATGCCCGCATGTTCCCCCGAAGCCTTCAAAGCTGGCGGATATTAAGGACGCCCGCCCCTCACGGCAAGCAATTCCGCTGGCGGAACATGGCTAACGCGACGATGCCGCGGCGCTAATTCGTTCTTTTTCCTTGATCCAAGCGCGTACGTTACGCTGGAGAAGCCATAGCGGCATGGCACCGTTTTCGAGCACTGCCGCGTGGAATTGCCTGACATCGAATCTGGGTCCGAGATCGTGACTCGCCTCTTCGCGAAGCCCTAGAATCGTGCGCATTCCGATCTTGTAGGCGCAGGCCTGCCCCGGCCACACGACGTAGCGCTCGACTTCGGCGGTCACGTCGGAAAGCGCCATTCCGGTGTTCTGCTGCATGTATGCGATCGCCTGCTCGCGCGACCAGTGCTTGGCGTGCATGCCGGTGTCGACCACGAGTCGCACGGCGCGGAACAACTCGGCCTGCAGCCGCCCGAGTTCGCCATAGGGATCGCCGGCGTACAGGCCCATATCGTCGGCCAGGTGCTCAGCATACAGCGCCCATCCTTCGCCGTACGCAGGGAACAACGCGAAGCGCCGCTGGTAGGGAAGCTCCATGATCTCGGTCGCCGTTGCGATCTGCAGGTGATGACCGGGAATGCCCTCGTGATACGCCAGCGTCGGCATTGCCCACATGGGGGTCTCGGCCGGGTTGCGCAGATTGGCGAAAAAGATTCCGGGCCGGGTGCCATCGAGCGACGGCCGCTCGTAATATGCCCCCGGCGATCCTCTCTCGGCGAACGGCGGCACACGGCGCACATCAAGCGGGACATCCGGAACGCGGGAGAAATATCTCGGCAGCACCCATCGCACGCGCCCCAGCAACTGCCGGTAGCGTTGCAGCATCGCGGCGCGGCCTTCGTCCGTGTCGGGGTAGAGAAACCGCAGATCGCCCATCAGCTTGTCGAGGCGCTCGCCGACGCTGCCTTCGGCCAAACCGATGGAGTTGAGAACCGCGTCGGCTTCGGCCGTGATCCGCGCCACTTCGGCGAGTCCATAAGCGTTAATTTCGTCTGCAGTCATGTCGGTGGATGTCAGCGTCCGCAGCTGGTCGGCATAGTAGGCATCTCCACCCTTGAGCCGCCAGATGCCGGCATCATGCGTGGCACGCTTGCGCAAGACCTGCTCTTCCGCGATCAAGCGCCGGTAGGCGGGATAGACGACGTTCGCCAGCACGCGCTCGGCCCTGGCCACCAGCCGGTCGCGATCTTCCGCCTCCATGCCGATCGCCTGCGCCCGCTGTTTCAAATGAACCACGAGCGGATTGGCGGCCGGGGCGGGCGAAATCAACGCCTTCATCTGTGCGATGGAGCCGTCGATGACGAAATCTGGCGCGATGACTCCGAGCTGTGCCTGGCGCTCTACGTCCGCCCGCACGGCGTCGATGATCGGCCCGACAGCCTTCAAGCGCGAAACGTAGTGTCGCGCCAGCCGCGGGTTCTTGATCTGATGCGTCGAGAGCAGGAAATTGGGAAGCTGCTTCTGGACCCCGAAGGCCGGTTCGACCGGGTAGGGCCTGTTGTTGGCGCCGAGCCAGGGGTATTTTTCATCCGCCAGGATGCGCGAATAGCTCCACCGGATGATGTCGTAGGACATCTGGTCCTGCGGCGACAGGTCCGCCCGATTCCAGGCGGCAAGCTCGGCGTCGAACCGGCGCGTGCGCGCGAAGCGGTGCTTGCGCGCTTCGAGCGAATAGCGATCGAGCCCGCCGCTGGAGAAATCGTACCACCTGCCGTCGATGATCCCGGCCTGTGTGAGCTCCTGGGGACTGTCGTACAGTTGCTCGACGGCCTGGCGAAGCAGAAGCTCCCTGAAGCGCAGCGGCGTACCCCACACCTCGCGGTACACGAAATATCCGGCCGCGACGATGGCCAACAGCGCCAGCCCGCCCAGCGTCCACAAAGACCAACGCAGCACGGATTTCCAATCTACGCTCAGTTCGTTCATGACTTTGCACCGTGCCTGCGAGCCCGGTCGATCTGCTCGCCGGTTTGCGGGAAATCGGCGCGCGTCAAGTAATAAACGTAGCGTGCTGCCTCGTCTTCCGGGTCGAGGTGTGGAACGCCCAGCCCCGCCTGCCGCGTGGAATGCATGACAAAGCCGGCGATCGTTCCGTCAGGCGCCAGCCACGCTTCGAGCACGGGGCCCAGCCCTGAAATCGCATAGGTCATCACACCTTCATAGGTCCAGAAATTGCCCAGACTGTAAGCAATCAGGTGGCTGCGATAGATCTCGACCGCGCGCGGCACGTGCGGCCCCTGCCCGATGACGATGTCCGCGCCGGCATCAATGGCGGCGTGTGCGAAGGCGACGACGTTGCCTCGGTCCTCGCCCGCGAATTCCTCGTCGCCGTCGACCACGTGCACGCGGTCCCAGCCCTCGCCGCCGCCGTGGAACGAAACGATGACGAGTGCATGCGTCTTCTTCAGCGCGCGGATGCGCTCTGCCGCGCCCTGAATGTCGTTGATGTCGAGCGTCCCGCTGTTGGGTGCAAACGCGATCACCGCCGCGTCCCTGCCGTCCCTGAGATGCACGGTCGCTGCGCGCGCGCCGTCGCGATCCAGGCCGCCGTAACTGATCCCACGCGCCCGCAGCGCCGCCATGGTCGACTCCCGGCCCGCCTCGCCATAGTCCCCGCTGTGATTGTTGGCGAGGCTCACGGCACTAATGCGAAGGCTCGAAAGCACATCGGCGTAATAAAGAGGACTGCGGAAGGAATAGCAGCGCTCGCAATTCTTCGCGGAGGGGTCGCGGCCGCCGTAGAGCGGTCCCTCGAGATTCACGAATGCCACGTCGGCACGCCGGAAGAGGCCCGCGAGGGCCGAACCGATCAGCTTGGCTGCGTCGGCGCCCGGAGCGATGGCCGGATTCAGTCCGGCATCGATCGAACCCATCATCACATCGCCGCCGGCCACGACATCCACGAGGCGGGGATCGCCAGGCTTGTATTCGCTTGAAAACCACAGCCTAGCACCGGGCGGCGGAGCCGGAGTGTTTCCGACTGCCTCCCGCATTTCGCGCGAAGGCTGGGCGGCAGCAAGCCGGTAGTGGTTCTCGACCAGCGCTGCAGTGATGAAGACGATCGCGCCGGCGGCCAGCGCGCTAGCGCCCACGGCCATGAAGCGGCCAAAGCCGTTGTCTAGAGTCCAGCCGTAACGCCGCCCCATGATCCCCCACCCTTGATGGCGGAATTGTAGAGGAGCGCGCGCGCAAGTCGAGAGCCGGCTCGGTTCACACGCGAGGTTAAGTTGCGGTCACATGAGCAGGACCGGCCGCCTAGATGTCCGCGAATGCCCGCACTTCATGGTTCGCGCCCGGCGTGGTGACGGCGCCGTACCGCGCCGGCCCCACATTCTTGGCGTAGCGCCACAGCGCGCCCGTGCCGAACAGCGGCGGCTTCGGCTTCCACGCAGCCTTGCGCTGAGCCAGCTCGGCGTCAGACAGTTCGACCTCGATCGTGCCGATCTCGGCATCGATGATGATCATGTCGCCGTTCTTGAGCAGGCCGATCGGGCCTCCATCAGCCGCCTCGGGTCCGACGTGGCCGACGCACAGCCCGCGCGTGCCGCCGGAAAAGCGACCGTCGGTGATCAGTGCGATGTTCTCCACGCCCTGACCGTAGAGCGCGGCCGTGGTCGACAGCATTTCGCGCATGCCCGGACCGCCCTTGGGGCCCTCATAGCGGATGACCAGCACGTCGCCTTCCTTGAAGTCGCGCCGCTGCACGGCAGCGAAGCAGTCCTCTTCGCAGTCGAACACGCGCGCGGGCCCGCGGTGCTTCAAGTGCTTGAGTCCCGCGATTTTCACGATGGCGCCCTCAGGCGCAAGGTTGCCGCGCAGGCCGACGACGCCGCCGCTGGGCCTGAAGGCGTTGGTGACCGGCCGCATCACCTTCTGGTCCTGATTGAACACCACGTCCTTGAGATTCTCCGCAACGGTCAATCCCGTCACCGTCATGCAGGAACCGTCGATATAGCCGCCGTCGAGCAGCGTGCGCATCAGCATCGGCACGCCGCCGGCCTCCCACATGTCCTTGGCGACGTAAAGCCCGCCCGGCTTCAGGGTGGCAAGATACGGCGTGCGCCTGAAGATTTCGGCGACATCGAACAGATCGAACGCGATGCCCGCCTCGTTCGCGATTGCCGGCAAATGCAGCGCAGCGTTGGTCGATCCGCCCGTCGCCGCCACCACGGCAGCCGCGTTCTCGAACGCTTTGCGGGTGCAGATGTCGCGCGGTCGGACGCGTTTCTCGACCAGATTCATCACTGCCTGCCCCGCCTTCAGAGCGAAGTCGTCGCGCGCCAAGACTTCCGCCGGCGGACCGGAGGAATACGGCAGCGCCAGACCAACAGCTTCGGCGACGCAGGCCATCGTGTTCGCTGTGAACTGGCCGCCGCAGGCGCCGGCTCCGGGACAGGCGTGGCGCTCCAGATCATCGAGATCGCAGGCCGGCATGGTGCCCGCCGCGAACTGGCCGACGCCTTCGAAAATGTCGACCACTGTCACGTCCCTGCCCTTGAACTTTCCGGGCATGATCGAGCCGCCGTAGAGGAACACGCTCGGCACATTGAGCCGCAGCATCGCCATCATCATGCCGGGCAGCGACTTGTCGCAGCCCGCGATGCCGACCAGCGCGTCGTAGCAATGCCCGCGCATCGTGAGTTCCACACTGTCGGCGATTACCTCGCGGCTGACGAGCGAGGACTTCATGCCCTCGTGGCCCATGGCGATGCCGTCGGTCACGCTGATGGTGCAGAATTCACGCGGGGTGCCGCCCGCTTCCTTGACGCCCCGCTTGGTCGCCTGCGCCTGGCGCATCAGCGCGATGTTGCAGGGAGCCGCCTCGTTCCAGCACGACGCGACGCCCACGAACGGACGGTGGATTTCCTCCTCCGTGAGCCCCATCGCGTAATAGTACGAGCGATGTGGAGCGCGATCGGGCCCCTCGGTCACGTGGCGGGACGGAAGCTTCGATTTGTCGAACATGGGCATGCCGGCGTTTCTGATTTGAGACTACAGATCACGCGGTATTGCACGATGGCGCCGCGAAAGAAAGCGTGCGTTTGGTAGCGCAGCGGCGCATTTTCCGTACTCGAAAGCCGGAACGGCCGGCTGCAGCGACCGTTCGCGAACGCGAAAGCGCCGGTTCCCGACTCGTTCGAGCCGCGACGGAGGCCCGCCGGTCAGCAGATGATGTCGATCTGAACGTAGATCGCACCGTCCGGCGTTCGCGTGTACTTGATCCTGATCCGGCAACGGACGGGAGCCCGTCCGGCCGGCGTGGCAACGGGCCCCCCGCCCGCCTCCGGCTGCGCCCGGAAAAGTCCGGCATTGAACCGCAACATCCGGGCGGTGACAGTCGGCAGTCCGTTGCGCGCGAGTATCTGCGCTGCCGCAGCCGCGTCGTTGCGCGCCAGCGCCCGGATGAGAGCGGCTCTTTCCGCGGCGTTGCCGTCGATCTCCTGCGCGACGCGATCGGCTTCCGTCTGCCGGGCCAAGAGCGACCGAGATGCCGCTTCGACAGCGGGTGCGCCGTTCGCAGCGACAAAAAAGCCCGCCAAACAGACACAAAGCGCGGCGGCCGCAGAGATTCGAGTTGTGCGCACGCAACATTCTCCCAGCTGATGTTCGGAAAGTCGCGATGGACTATGCGGTATCGCATTGCCAGTAGATGTGAATGATTGGGATGATGCCCGCAATCCAGCCGGTGAGGCGGAAGTAGAGTCTGCAGTGCGTCTCGGTTCCGACGCGCACACCGCCATGGCCGCCCGCCGGCACCGGCGGCGTTTGAAATTCCCTCGAATCGAACTGCAGCGACTTTGCCGTGACGCCGCGCATTCCGTTTTCGCGCAGGATGCCCGCAGCGGTGGCGGCGTCGTTTCTCGCGAGAGCTTGCATGAGCGCCGACTTGACCGTTGCGTTGTGCTCGATGCGGTCCGCCACTTGGTCCGCTTGGGACTGAAATTCCACGCGCTGCTGCGCGGCCGCCGGAACCTGCGCGATTGCCCCGCTGCCATCCGCGATGACCGCTATCCACGACGCTGCGATGACGATCACGGCTGCACGCGCACGAAATATCCTGCAGGCCAAGTCCCACCCCCGGCGACGCTTCCATCTCAGCCTACTGAGCCGACCGCTGCGCCACAAGGCCGCGACGCATGATTGTCCGATCGCGCGTCCGATGCGACGTCGAGAATGACTACGTCGTCAATCGCGCAATCGCTTCCGTAAGCCGCTTCGCCAGAGCCGCGGCGTCGGCTCGTTTGTCGCGCTGTTCCTGAAGCACCTCTTCCGGCGCACGCGCGACGAATTGTTCGTTCGCCAGTTTGGCGTCGAAGCGGGCGATTTCGTCCGCAGCTTTCTTCAGTTCCTTTTTCAGCCGCGCGCGTTCCTTGGCGATATCGATGACGTCGCCGAGCGGCAGCGCCACGATCGCCTCGCCGACCACGAATTGCGCCGATCCGGGTGGGATGGCGCTTGCCACGGTCATTGACGAAAGCCTGGCCAAAGTGGCGATTACGTCGCGATGGGCATCGAGGCGCAGCTTGGTCTCGCTGCCCGCGTCCTTGAGCACGAACGCAATCTTGGCCGACGGTGGCACGTTCATCTCCGAGCGGACCGAGCGCACGCCCTGTACCAGGTCGATCACCCACTGCATCTCGGCGCGGGCCTCGGCATTCTCCGGCAGTCGGGAAAGCTCCGGCCACTGCGTCTCGATCAACAGAGTCTTGCGCGGCTTCAGATGCTCAACCGTACGCGCCCACAGCTCCTCGGTGATGTAGGGCATGAACGGGTGCAGCAGCTTCAGGATGGTGTCGCGCACCCAGGCCGCAGTCATGCGCGCCTCCGCCTTGGCGCCCTCGTCCGTGCCGTTAAGCAGCGGCTTGATGAACTCCAGATACCAGTCGCAATAGACGTCCCAGACGAAATGGTACGCCGCGCCCGCGGCCTCGTTGAACTTGAGCGCGGCAAGGGCGCCAGTGACGTCCGCCGCTGCGCGCGCAGCCTCCGCCACGATCCATTTGTTGACCGTGTGCGAAACTGCCGTCGGATCGAAATCGTCGCGCGTGTCGCAGCCGTTCATCTCGCAGAAGCGCGCCGCGTTCCACAGCTTGGTAGCGAAGTTGCGGCTGGTTTCCACACGCGAAGGCCCGATGCGCATGTCGCGGCTCTGACCTGCCGCAAGCGCCAGCGTGAATCGCAGCGCGTCGGCGCCGTATTCGTCGATCAGCTCCAGGGGATCGATGACGTTGCCCTTGGTCTTCGACATCTTCACGCCCTTCTCGTCGAGGACGCGGTTGTGGATGTAGACCGTGCGGAACGGCACGTCGTCCATGAAGTGCAGGCCCATCATCATCATCCGGGCCACCCAGAAGAAGATGATGTCGAAGGCGGTGATCAGGACACTGGTGGGATAGAACCGCTTCAGCTCGGGCGTTTCGTCAGGCCAGCCGAGCGTCGAGAAGGGCCACAGCGCCGAAGAGAACCAGGTGTCGAGCACATCCTCATCGCGCCGCAGCGGCTTGCCGCCAGCCTGCTTGACCGCCTCAGCTTCGCTTTCGGCGACGAAGATATTGCCCTCGGTGTCGTACCAGACCGGAAGCTGATGTCCCCACCACAGTTGGCGCGAGATGCACCAGGGTTGGATGTTGCGCAGCCAGTTGTAGAAGACGTTGGTCCAGTTCCCGGGCACGAACCTGGTGCGCCCGTCCTCCACCGCCTTGATGGCGCGCTCAGCCAGCGAGCGCATGTCCATGTACCACTGCTCTGTCATGTAGGGTTCGAGCACGACGGTCTTGGTCTTCTCGTCGTGCGGAACGGCATGAATGATCGGCTCGATCTTCTCGAGCGCGCCCAGCGCTTCCAAATCGGCCACCACGGCTTTGCGCGCCACAAATCGGTCGAGCCCGCGGTACTTTTCGGGCACGGTGCCGTTCAGAGTACCGTCCTTGTTCAGGATGTTGATGAGCGGCAGCTTGTGGCGGCGGCCGATCTCAAAGTCGTTGAAGTCGTGACCGGGAGTGATCTTAACGGCGCCGGTGCCCTTCTCCGGGTCTGCGTATTCGTCGGCGATGATCGGAATGAGCCGATCGGCGAGCGGCAGGCGGACCATGGCCCCGATCAGGTGCTTGTACTTGGGGTTTTCCGGATGCACGGCGACGGCGGTATCGCCCAGCATGGTTTCGGGGCGGGTGGTCGCCACGGTCACGAATTCGCCCGGCCGGCTCTCGATCGGATACCGCACATACCAAAGGTGACCCTTCATCTCGATGTTCTCGACTTCGAGATCGCTGACGGCGGTTTGCAGCCGGGGGTCCCAGTTCACCAGCCGCTTGTCTTTGTAGATGAGGTTCTGGCGGTAAAGCTCGACAAACACTTTCAAAACCGCGCGCGACAATCCCTCGTCCATGGTGAAGCGCTCGCGCGACCAGTCGGCCGAAGCCCCAAGCCGCCGCAACTGCTGGGCGATGGCTCCGCCGGACTCATCCTTCCACGTCCACACGGCCTCGAGGAACTTCTCGCGCCCCATGGCGACCCGGCTCTGCTGCCGTTCGGCAAGCTGGCGCTCGACGACAAGTTGGGTGGCGATGCCGGCATGGTCCATGCCCGGCTGCCACAGCACGTCCTTGCCCCGCATCCGCTCGAAGCGGACGATGGCATCCTGAAGCGTGTTGTTCAGGGCGTGCCCGATATGCAGGCGCCCAGTGACGTTCGGCGGCGGGATAACGATGCAGAACGGCTCCGCGCCGGTTCGGCGACCCATGCGAAAGGCCCCGGAGCGCATCCACTGGCCATAAATCCGGTCTTCCACCTCTTTCGGGTCGAAGGTCTTGTCGAGCATGAGGCGGCAGTCCCCTGAAACGCCACGGTCCGGGATGGGTGAACCAGCCCGGATACCGTTCCGTCAAGGGGGTGTCCGGGACTGAACCCGGGCGAGCCCAGATTCAGCGCTTGGTGCCGCGCGCCCTGGCGACGCGGGCGACTTCGTCCCGTACGGCGCCCTCCAGCAGAGCCGGGAAGTGCTCGTCCATCCACTCGCGGATCAGCGGCTTCATGCGCTCGATGATGGCGTCGGCATTGCCGGCGAGCCACCGATTCACGACCGGCGTGAATGATTCGCGGACGGCGCGCTCGAACACGGCCTCGACGGACAATCCCTCCACGGACGGTGCCGCGGATTCCGCATGGGCGTGGTCCTCTTGCTCTTCCGGCTCGATGCCCGCAAAGGCGTCGTCCAGGGCCTTGCGCGTCTTATCCGAGAAGATGCCTTCCGGAGAATGCAAGGGGGCGGCTGGTTCCGGCGCGGCGGGCGCCTGCTCGATCGGTTCAAACACGACATCGTTCTCCGGAGGGGGTGGCGGCGCTTGACGGACGGGTTCGGGTGCGGGCATTGGCGGCGCCTCCTCGACTTCCTGCGTGAGTTCCAGAACATCCGCTTGAGCGACCATCGCCGGGGCGGGCGGCGGCGGAGGAGCCGGATGGGCCGGTTCGGGCGCCGGTGGTTGCGGCTGCGCTTCGGGGGAATCCTCGGAGATGATCTTTCGTATGGAGGCGAGGATCTCCTCCATCGTCGGTTCATGTTGAGGGCTCGAAACCATGCGCTACTCCCGGCCGCCGGCTTTCCTGTCGTGACCCTAAAACACTTGAACACAGAAGGCAAAGAAGGAGTTAACGCGGAACGCGATTACTCGGAAAGGCCGCCGGAAAACCCGAACCACCTCGCCGCGTCGCTGTCATAATGCTCCATGGGGTCGTACAGCTTGACCTTGAGCCCAAGCGAGCGGGCGGTCAGGGTTCCCGCCGAAGCGAGAACCTGAAACGCCGCGACCGTCGCGTCGCGCTGCGAAGAGACGACGGCAACCTGGGCGTTGAGCAACTCCTGCTGGGCGTTCAGAACATCCAGGATGGTTCGTCCGCCGACCTGCTGCTCCTTGCTAACGCCGGTGAAGGCTATTTCATCGGCCTTGGCGGTGGCTTCGTTCGACGCAATGCTGGCCAAGGCTGCCTGGTAGGCGTTCCATGCCGATGCGACCGCTTCGCGTACCTGCCGGTCGGTGACGTTCACATTCAGGGCCGCCTGCGCGTGCAGCTCCTTGGCCTGGCGGACCGACGCCTCTTCGGCGCCGCCTTGGTATATCGGCACAGTCACCTGTCCGATGATGCCGAGGCCGTGGGTCACCTGGCCGGCGCCCAACGATGAGCTGTAGGACTGCTGCGAATATTGGTAACCACCCTGGACGCTTACTTGCGGCAGCAGCGCCCCGATGGCGTCATCCACGGCATAACTGGCAGCGCGTTCGTTCTCCTGTGCGGAAATCAGGGCCGGATTGCCCTTGAGCGCAACGTCGAGCGCCTCGTCCTCGGTCGCGGGCACGATTTTGGGCGTGGCGGGCAGGTCCTCCAGCGTCTCGGCTGGGCGCCCGATCGCCTGTGCAAAGTTGGCGCGGCTGATCGCAAGCTGTCCCTCCGCCGCGGTCAGCGCCGCCTGTGCGCCGGCCAGGCGGGCTTCGGATTGCGCAACATCGGTGCGGGTCAGCGACCCTGCCTTGAACTCGAGGGCCGTGGCATCGCGCTGGCGGCGCAGCACGTCCACGTTATGGTGGCGCAAATCGACGATCGCCGCGTCGCGCACGACGTCCATGTAGGCGGTTGCGGCCCCAAGCAGGACGGTCTGTTCCGCCGCCAGCAACTGGGCGCGCGCAGCCCGCACATTGGCCTTTGCTTGGCCGATTTCGGCATAGGTACGCCCGCCTCGGAAGATGTTCTGGCTTATCCCGAGTTGCGCCTGCAGCGGGTGCGTGCCGATCCAGACGGGATTGCCGCTGATCTTGAACTTCTCAAAGCCGTATGTGCCCGAAGCCGAAATCTGGGGACGCCAGTTGGCGTTGGCCTGCGCCACGGTCTCATCGGTCGCCCGGACCCCGGCCTGCGCCGCGGCAAGCTGCGGATTGGTTTCGTATGCAACGCCGAGCGCCTCGGAGAGTGTGAACTTCGACGCCTCCTCCGCCGGGCCGGAATGCGCAGGCCCAGGGATCGCGAAAATGGCCAAGGCGACCAACGACAGACTGTGTGCAAATCGCATGGTGGGAACCCCTCCCGACCGTTAGATGGTGTGCCCGACGGTCAAATCCAGTCCCGTTACGAAGACGTGATCGAACGGCGCTGAACGGTGGCTGCGTAAGGTGCTGTTGCGGCATTTGTTGGATGCCGTGTCGCGAATTGATCGCAGGTGTCGGCCATCGCCCCAGGTCCATTGAGCCATCTCGCAGTCCGACTGTTGAACACGAGCCCTCATTTGGGGCGGATTCAGCGCGCGGCAATGTTCGACGACGATGTACGATCTGCAGTACGGAATGGCGTGGGGCGCATCCTTCTGATATAGCCCGGTGCTGTTGGGGCGACGTGGCGGAGTGGTTACGCAGAGGTCTGCAAAACCTCGTACTCCGGTTCAATTCCGGACGTCGCCTCCACTCTCCTTCAGACAACTTAATGGCGAAAATGCGCCCGGCCGCGGCGTTAAGAGTTTGTTAACCTTATGCCGCCATGATCCCGCCGTCTTCCCTTGAAGACACCCCACCATTACCCAACGCCTTGGGGCCGGGTTCACTCCCGGCCCTTTTTTCTTTTGGCTGCAATGCTTGCGTTTTTCGCCTGGCCCAGCGCACTTTCAGCTGCCGCCTCAGCCTTCGGACGCGCGGACTGTCGAGCGACAGGACGACCAAGCCGAGCGGCAGCATCCAGAAACCGACGACCGGCAGAAAGCCCAAGACCCCTCCGGTGCAAAGCCCCGCTCCCAGCAGCCTGCGTTGCCGGCGCGTGCCCGGCATCGGGATGAAGTGCCGCCCAATGCGGATTTTGGCGCGTTTGTCGCGGGGTTCGTCCACGATGCTTGTTTGGTAAGAACTTTCCAGTTTGATATAGGCACGCGACATGGGATGCGCTAGACACGCGCGCTCGTGTGTTCCCCGGTAGCTCAGCGGTAGAGCAACCGGCTGTTAACCGGTTGGTCGTTCGTTCGAATCGGACCCGGGGAGCCACTTTTCCCAGCACCGATCCTGCTTGCTTGATGCGTCAACGCGGCGCCGCCCGTTTTGTGGTCATCTGCCCTGCATGCCCGCGCCTTGTGTTGCGCAGCGCGCCCGCCGACTCTCCTCGATAAGGAGTCTTTTCGCCGGGAGAACGCGATGTCGCTGGTTCGCGCCGAGATTTCCGACGCCATCGGGACGCTCGCCTTGGATCACTACGCCAAGCGCAACGCCCTGGGACGGGCGCTGGTGGCCGACATCCTCGCCGCCTTCGAACATTTCAAGACGGAGCGCGTGCAGGTCGTCGTGCTACGTTCGGCCATCAAGGACAAGGTCTGGTCCGCCGGCCACGACGTGGATGAACTGCCGAAAGCTGGCATCGATCCCCTGCCCTACGGCGATCCCCTTGAACGGCTGCTGCGCGGTGTGAAGACGTTCCCTGCCCCTGTCATCGCCATGATCCACGGTTCGGTGTGGGGCGGCGCCTGCGAACTGGTAATGGCCTGCGACATCGTCATCGCGGACCAGACCAGCAGCTTCGCGATCACCCCGGCCAAGTTCGGCGTGCCATACAACGCGGCGGGCTTCCTCAACTTCATCAACCGCCTGCCGCTGACCATCGTGAAGGAGATGTTCTTCACCGCCGAGCCCCTGGCCGCCGCCCGCGCCGAAAAGGTCGGAATCGTCAACATCATCGTGCCCGAAGCCGAGTTGGAGGCACGCACCTATGCCATGGCTAAGACGATAATACAGCGGTCGCCCGCCGCAATCGCCGCATACAAGGAAGCCATCCGTGTGCTGAGCGAAGCCGTTGCCGTGAACCCGGACACCTACGAATACCTGCATGGCCTGCGGCGCGACGTCTATTTCGGCCCCGATTACCAGGAAGGCATCAAGGCGTTCCTGGAGAAGCGTCCGCCGCGGTTCCGGGGCAATCCCTAGGAATCCGTCTCGATAGCGATGCGGAGCGTTTGGCGCTCGCCCGGGCCGAGCGAGAGAGCCCAGACGTAGCCTTTCGGCGTGGTGGCGTGCGAGCGACTCTCCGACACGATCCGTATGCCTTCGATGCCGGCAATCCGCAGTTCGAACTCCACCGGCACCTTCTTGGTGTTCGAGATGACGATCTCGCCGGTCTTCCTGCCTCTAACGGAGCTGCGGTCGACCGTGGTCCAGCTTACCCTGACGTCCATTGCTGAGCCGAGCGCAATCTCGGCCGGCAAGCCCACGGAGAGGTCGTCAATCGCGTCACGGCCGATCAATACGGGCGGGCGTTCGCCATCGGTTTCGCTCACCGAGACCGTTCCTGCCGGCAGAGGAACGCCAATCCCGCCCGCTTTCGTGTTCTGCAGGCGCAAGACGGCGCGGGCCGGGGCCTCGCCGCTGTCGCCCCGGCCATACGTCTGCTCGTTGGCGTCGAACACGTAAATGCGCTTGAACGGCACGTTCTGAAGATCGAGCAACTGCACCTGCTTGGTCTGGCGCGCCAGCATGTCGGTCGGCTGGTTCATCCGGTACAGCTTGAGGTCACCCAGTTCTTCCGCCGCCCTGAAACCGGTCACGGTCACGGCTTCCAAACTCAAGGCGCTCATCGGTGCCGGCGGCGGGGGTGGGGGTGGCGGCGGAAAACTCCGCAGAAGCATCTCGATATCTCGGGACCAACGAATGTTGGTCGGCCAGCATTTCGTATTCGCCTCGACCGGTCGCGTTGCGACAGGCGTGTCATCGCCGCTTGTTTCCGGCTTGCCGGCGACGACCATCAGAGGCGCGCGTTCGAATCCCGTGTCGCCCATGTTCATGACCGTGACCCAGGCGTTCAGATCCAGCGACTTTCCATCCGGGCGGATGCGCGCCACGTAGTCCGCCGCCCAATTGATGCCCACGGCGATGTAGCTGAGCCTGATCACGTAGCGTCCGCCTTGCGGCGCATCGGTGCGGATCGACAGCGTCGGCGTGTCCCGCAGTCCCTCCGGCACCTTGTCAAACACCAGCCGTTCGGCAAGCCCGCTGCACCCCAACGCCTCAATATGCCCGTCGATGTCGAGAACCGTGCCATTGGGTGCCGAGCGGACGATCGCGCGCTGCTCGGCTTCTTTTCCGGTCGCCCTGCTGGTTCGCACCAGCCGTACGCTGCTGCCGACGGACTTGGCGAGTAGTGAGCCCGGCGACAACAGGTCGTAATCGAAGTTCTGCTCCAGCACGCCCACCGGCAATCCGTCGATCTGCGCGGTTTGCGGCACGATCGTCGAGGCGACGCCGCGAAGCTCGATGACGGCCGGGCCGGCGGGCACATCAATCGTACGCGTTTCGGTGATGAGAGCGAGGCCCCCTTCGGGATCGAGCGTGCGGAATTTCAGCGGGTCCCAGCGATCCCTGCCGGCCTTCTCCACGTGATACACGGTCACGCTGACGCTGTCCGGCCGCGGCGAGACGACTTGCCCCGCCGATGCAGGCGGGACGGACAGCAATCCCGCAGCGAGGAGCGCAAACAGACGCATCGGATCAGTCGCCCGAATCCACCGTGTAGGTCAGGACCGTTTCGCCATTCGCCGGAACCGGAACGCTCCAGCCTATCGTGCTCGCGTCGATGCGACGGCTCTTGATGCTTTCCCGTTCGACCTCGCCGTCGCGCCAGAAACCGGCTTGGCGGAATTCCACGGTGACCGGAACGGATTTGGCATTGCGGAACGAATAAGACATCGAATAGCGGGTTCGCGATTTCGAGATCTTCTCGGAGGAAACCAGCGTGGCTTGAGCGGTCACGTCGAATGCCTCGCCGATCTTGATGGCCTCCTCGGAGCCCGCCGGCGTGTGATCGATGGAATTCTCGCCCACGAACTTGGCCTCGCCCTGGCTGTCGCGAACGTAGACGCGCACGATGCCCTTGGGCATCGCCCGGTCCCTGTTGGTGAACCCCAGCACGACGTCGCAATGATCCGGATCCTGCTGGCTCGAGAAATAGGACGCGCGGTACTCATAGGTCTTCTTCGACTTCACGCCCTGCAGGTCGAGGAAGCCGACCTGCTTGGTCTGGTTCTCCGCCACCGTCACGCGCTCCGGCAGATCGTAGACGAGGTAATCGGCGACGCCCTTTTCGCCCGAGATCGCCATGCCGGCGCGGCTCGACGTCGAGCTGGTGCGCCGCCAATAGTCGTCCCAGTTGTTGGCCACTTCCATGGCGCCGGCAACGAGCTGCGTCTGCGCATTCTTGTAGCTGGTACCCGATTGATTGGTCAGCGTGATCCATCCCTGCAGGCGCATCACTCCATGTGGCTCGTCGAACAACGCGACGTAATCCGCTTTCCAACTGATGCCGGTGGTCAGATAGCTCAGCATAACGTCGCGGGGGCCGGCTTCCGCGGCGTCGACGGTGACCGACAGCGTCGGGCTTGCGCGCAGGTTCTCGGGTATGCTGTTGAAAATGACGCGAGTGGGAATTCCGTCGTCGCGCAGCACCTCGATACGATCGCCGATCTTGAGGATGACCCCCTGGTTCACCGACAGTACGGTCGCGACTTCCGACACTTCCTTGCCCGTGGCCGGCATCGTGCGGATGATGCGGACCTGCTTGCCGACCGCCTTTTCCATCATCTTGGACGGCGTCAAGAGATCGTAGTCGAAATTCTGTTCGACGACGGACAATCCCTTGCCGGTCATCGCCACCGTCTCGGAGCGGATGCTGGCCGATACGTTCTTGAATTCGAGCCGCGTGCGGCCCGCCGGCACGTCCATGCGCCTGACGTCCTGCACCAGCGCGAGATTGGAGTTGTAGATGGTCAACGAAACCTGTTGCGGCGCGTCTGCGGCGCGCGACGACGCCAGCAGCGCAAGACCGGATGTCGCGATCAGAAGCAACCGACGCATGTTCGCCCCCCTGGTCAGTTGTCCGCAAGGATCGCACTCCGCCGCCGGCTTGTCGAGGCAGGGCGGGCGCAAGAGCGGCGCCGGAGACCAAGCTCCAGCGCCGCATTCACGATAGTTCGAAACTCAGATTCCGCGCCGTTGAGCCTGCGTCGCGTGGGCCGTCTTCAGCGAGACCGACTGAAGGCCGTTCGATTGTGTTCCGCCGGACGTGACCGCCGGCGCCGGTCCGCCGGACGGGCTGCCGCAGTCGCCCGAGCTGTGCTCGACCACCTTCGGCTTGCCGCCGTTCTGCGACGACGTGATCTGCACCGATCGGCTGCAGAAGCCGTTGCCACCTATCGTGGTGACCATCGAATAGCTCGACGTGCCGGGCGGCACGTCCTTGAGAACAGCCTCGTTCAGACCATCCGAAATCGCCACGCGTTGCATCGCCTGCGCTTGGGCGAGCATCGCATTTATCTGGCGGTCCATCGTCGCCGAGATGCGGTCGAATTCCGCGAAGGGATAGGCGACGTTCCAGAACCCGAAATCGCTCACCCGCAGTGCGGAGCCGGAAACCAAGGTCACCTTCGGCGCGACATCGCCCGTGTATCGGATGTGCGCCGCTCCTCCTCCGGGAAGTTGAACCGTCATCTCATGAAAGGCCGGAGCCGCGGCCAAGGCCAGCCCTCCAACCCCGGCGATTCCCAGAGCCGCAGCACCGGCCAGGAGCGCATTACGAACTGAACGCATCGTTGCCTCCGTAAAGTTGATCACACTCCATAACTAGGCGGGCTCCTTTTCGTCAGCCTGACCCCGGCCTGAAATATGTGTAAGGTGCATGACCTCTTTGCGCGCTGACGCCATCATCACCGTCTGCGGCCTTCGTCTTGCGGCTATCGGTGGTGGCCGTTACGCTCCGCCGGCCCACCTCGCGGAACCAAGAGATGGACTACAAACCTGATGCCCTCGCTGCCGTCGGAAACACGCCGCTGATACGGCTTCGGCGGGCCTCGGAACAAACCGGTTGCGAAATACTGGGCAAAGCCGAGTTCATGAATCCTGGCCAGTCGGTCAAGGACAGGGCAGCCCTCTTCATCGTCAGGGACGCGATCGCGCGCGGCAAACTGAGGCCCGGCGGCGTCATCGTCGAAGGCACGGCCGGCAACACGGGCATCGGACTGTGCATCGTGGCCAACGTGATGGGCTTCCGTACCGTCATTGTGATTCCCGAAACCCAGAGCATCGAAAAGAAAGATACGCTGCGCCTGCTCGGCGCCGAGCTGATCGAGGTGCCTGCGGTGCCCTACCGGGACCCTAACAACTACGTGAAAATCTCCGGGCGCATCGCCGAACAGCTTGCGCAAACCGAGCCGGCAGGAGCGGTCTGGGCCAACCAGTTCGACAACGTCGCGAATCGCCGGGCTCACGTCGAGACCACGGGCCCCGAAATCTGGCTCCAGACCGGCGGCCGCGTCGACGGTTTCACCTGTGCCGTCGGCACGGGCGGGACGCTGGCAGGCGTCGGCGCAGCCCTAAAACAGAAAAAGCCGTCAGTCCGCATCGCGGCGGCAGACCCGCTGGGCGCCGCGATCTACTCCTGGGTCAAAACGGGTGAGCTGAAATCGCACGGCTCGTCCATCACCGAAGGCATCGGCCAGAACCGAGTCACAGCCAATCTGGAAGGCGCGCTCATCGACGACGCCTACGAAATCTCCGATGAAGAGATGCTGCCGATCATCTTCGACCTTCTCGAGCACGAGGGCCTGTGCATGGGAGGATCGACCGGCGTGAACGTGGCCGGCGCCATCCGCATGGCGAAGAACATGGGCCCGGGGCACACCATCGTCACCATCCTCGCCGATCATGGCACGCGTTACCAAAGCAGGTTGTTCAATCCCGAATTCCTCCGCTCCAAGAACCTTCCGGCGCCGCGCTGGCTCAGCGAGAAGCGCACGCCCCTCACTATCCCGTTCCAAAAATGAACCCACTCGTCACGCCTCTGTGGATTGCCGAACGCCGCGCTGACTCCACCGTGCGCACCGCCGACGCCTCGTGGTACCTGCCTCAGGCGGGCCGCGACGCCAAGGCGGAGTACGCCGCCGGGCACATTCCCGGCGCGGTCTTCTTCGACATCGACGCGTTGTCCGACGCGACCAGCCCCTGGCCCCACATGCTGCCGGCGCCCGACGCGTTCGCGCGTGCCATGGGCGAACTCGGCATAGGCAACGAAACCACGCTCGTCGTCTACGACGGTGCCGGGCTTTATTCGTCGCCCCGCGCCTGGTGGATGTTGCGCGCCATGGGTCACGCCAACGTGCGAATCCTCGACGGCGGGTTCGATGCCTGGAAGCGGGCCGGATATCCCGTTGTGGACCGCGCCACGGTCCCACAGCCGGCCAAGTTCACGGCCCGACCGAATCCGTCGCTCGTGCGCGACTTCGCCCAAATGATGGACATCGTCCGTACCAGGAGCGCCCAAGTGATCGACGCACGCGGCGCATCCCGCTTCCAAGCCCGGGAGCCCGAGCCCAGACCGGGAGTACGCGGCGGCCACATGCCCGGATCGATCAACCTGCCTTACAACCAGTTGACGAATCCGGACGGCACACTGAAATCGCCCGAAGCTTTGCGCGAAGTCTTCGCGGCCGGGTGCGTCAATCTGGCGGAGCCCGCGGTCACAAGCTGCGGCTCCGGCGTGACCGCAGCGATTGCTATGCTGGCGCTCGAGGTCGCAGGCGCCACGGACGTTGCACTCTACGACGGGTCGTGGGCCGAATGGGGCGCGCGTCCCGAAGCCCCGATCGAGACGGATTGAACACAATGGCTGGCACCCGGTCGAAACGCTTCCTGCCGATGACGGTGACCTTCCTGGAGATGAAGGGCAAACCGCTCGTCACGCCGCCGCCGCAACCACTGGGCAAGGCGGCCATGCTGCGCGCCGAGGACCCGCCCGTGCACTTCTATCGCTATCTCTACGACACGATCGGCGGGCCGTATTACTGGGTCGATCGCCGGCGCATGGATGATTCGTCGCTTGGCGCGCTCATCCAGCATCCGCTGGTCGAACTCTACATCCTCTACATGGACGGCTGCCCTGCGGGCATGGCCGAGCTGGACTTTCGCGAACCGTCCACCGGGCTGCTCGCCTATTTCGGATTGATGCCGGAATTCATCGGCAGACATCTCGGATATTTCTTCCTCTACCACGCCGTCCAGAACGCGTGGCTGAAGCCGATCTCCACCCTCCTGGTCAACACCTGCACGCTGGACCATCCGCGTGCGTTGCCGCTCTATCAGCGCATGGGCTTCGTGCCCTACTCCCGCGAGGACCGCAGCGTCGAGTTGCTTTGACGCGACTTTCAGCGCAACACTCGGCGATTAAGGGCCTGGCCGCGGAGGGGAAAAACGACCAATGGCCGCACGCGAGGGGATTCCATGACCAATACTGACACGTCGCAGCCGTTGCGCTACGAGGGCAAGACCTGGTTCGGCCATCCGCGCCTGCTTGCGCTGCTATTCACCACCGAGATGTGGGAGCGCTTCGGCTACTACGGCATGCGTGCGGTGCTGGTGCTCTACCTGGTCGAGCATTTTGTTTTCGCCGACCGCGTGGCCAACGGCCTGTATGGCGCATTCACCTCGCTCGTCTACCTGACGCCGCTGATCGGCGGCATCGTCGCCGACCAATTCATCGGCCCCAAGAAGGCGGTGAAGACCGGCGCCATCCTGATGTCGATCGGCTACATGATGCTCGCTTTCACCGGTGGCGACGCGGCCAAGCCGTATGTGATGATCGAAAACCACCGCTACGAGGTGCAGGCCGAAGGTCACGGCGACAGCACCGTGCAGTACCTTATCCAGAACGGCCAGCGCTACAGGATCGTCGGCAAAGAGGACCGGTCGATCACCATCGAAGGTGCCACCGGCGGCATCCCCGCCAAAGCGGCCGACGGGCACTACAATTTCGACGGCGAGCGCAATCCGCTGAGCGTGGTCCTACTTTTCATTTCACTCGCGATCGTCATCATCGGCAACGGCTACTTCAAGCCCAACATCACAAACATCCTCGGCCAACTCTATGAACGAACCGACCGGCGACGTGACGTCGCCTATACGATCTTCTACATGGGCATCAACATCGGCTCGATCATCTCCCAGACGCTGGTGCCGCTGATCGCCATCTGGTGGGGCTACAAATGGGGCTTCGCCTTCGCCGGGTTCGGCATGATCCTCGCCTGGGCCCGCTTCCAGTTCGCCGGCGAACGGCTCGAGCCTTACGGCAATCCGCCGGACGGCGCCAAGAACATCAACCTGCTGTTCTACGCCGGCACGTTGGCCGCGATTCCACTGGTCTGGTTCCTGCTGCACAACGCGATGACCACGGCGACCGTCGTGCACCAGATCGCCGTCGCGGGAGTCGTCGGCTTCCTCGCCTCGCAGCCGATGCTCGGTCAGGTGATGTTCGTCGTGTTCTTCGCCGCCATCATCGGCATCCCGGTGTGGGGCATATTCACCCTGCATCCGGAAGAGCGCGACCGCATGGCGGTGGCTTGCGTGCTGACCTTCTTTTGCGTGGTGTTCTGGGCGCTGTTCGAGCAGGCGGGCTCCTCCCTGACGCTCTATGCCGACCGCAACACCGATCTCGTCATCCTGTCGCCGCACCGCGTCTTCGCGCACGATGTTGGCGTACTTGGGCTGTTCACCATTCCGGCGGTGTGGGGCTATACCATGCCGGCCGGACAGGTGCAGATCTTCAACCCGATCTTCATCGTCGGCTTCGCCCCGCTGTTCAGCCTGATGTGGAACCTCCTCGGCAAGCGCGGCATCGAACCATCGGCACCGCTCAAATTCGCCTACGGGTTGTTGCTTGTGGGCCTCGGCTTTTTGGTGCTGGTGTTCGGCTCGCGCTTTCACGGCGCCGACTTCCGCGTGCCGCTGTTCTGGCTGGTGTTCGCCTACTTCCTGCATTCGATGGGCGAGCTTTGCCTATCGCCGGTCGGCCTGTCGATGATATCGAAGCTGTCGGTACCCAAGCTGGTCGGCATGATGTTTGGCGTCTGGCTGATGGCTTCGTCGATGGGCCAGTACGTGGCCGGAATCTTCGCCCAGATGGCCTCGACGGAGACCGTGGCCGGCAGAGTCGTCAACCAGCAGGTCGCGCTCGAAACCTATGTCGGCATGTTCCGAATGATCGGCTTCCTCGGTATCGGCTCGGGCGTCGTTGTGCTGCTGCTTTGGCCGCTATTGAAACGCGGCATGCACGGCATCCGCTAGAGGCGCTTGCCGCAACGTGACACGCGATGGGTTGCCGTGCGGAAGCGCGTTGCTTCGGCGTGCGCATAGGCGCAACACTGCGGTCGCATCGAAATCGGCCGGAGCCACGCATGGCCATTGCCGAGACGCCGTCCCGCGAGCGCATGCTGTTCGGGCATCCGGTCGGGCTCTCCTATCTCTTCACCACCGAGATGGCGGAACGGTTCTGCTACTACGGCATGACCGCCATCCTGGTTTACTACCTGACCGAGCAGCTTCTGCTGCCCGGCCACACCGACCACGTCTGGGGCTACCAGACGGTCAAGGACGCCTTCGAATCCGCGCTGGGCAAGCTGACGGTGGAGGAATTCGCCTCTGACATCGCCGGCCTCTATACGGGTCTCGTCTACCTGACGCCGCTGTTCGGCGGCATGCTGGCCGACCGCGTGTGGGGCCAGCGCTACACCGTAATCGGCGGCGGCATGCTGATGGCGATCGGCGAGTTCATGCTGGTCGACGAAGCGCTGTTCTTCCCGGGCCTGCTGCTCATCATCATCGGCAACGGCGGCTTCAAGCCCAACATCTCCACCCAGGTTGGCAATCTCTACCAAGCAGGCGATTCGCGCATCGACCGCGCTTATTCGATCTTCTACGTCGGCATCAACATCGGCGCCTTCCTGTCGCCGCTCATTTGCGGAACGCTGGGGGAGGAGATCGCCTGGAAGTGGGGATTCCTGGCCGCCGGCATCGGCCTCACGCTCGGGGTGATCGCGTACCTGTTCGGGTTGCGCTGCCTGCCGCCCGACCGGATCACGCGCGCCCGCCGCGAGAACGTGGTGCTGACCAAGACCCCGCTCACCCGCCAGGACTGGAGGGCAATCGCGGCGCTCGTGCTCCTGCTGGTGCCGACGACCCTGTTCTGGACAGCCTACCAGCAGCAATCCATCACCATCCTGTTCTGGGCGCGCGACTTCACCAACCGCACGTTCATTCCGGGTGTTTCCGACTTCCAGATCCCGGCCACGTGGTCCCAGTCGATCAACCCCATCATGATCTTCGCGTTCACGCCCATCGTAGTCTGGTACTGGGCATGGCAGGCCAAGCGCGGCAGGGAACCGCTCACCATCGACAAGATGGTCATCGGCTGCGCCTTGCTGGCGATCTCGTTCGCGCTCATGGCGGGCGTCGCCTGGATGATCGGCCCGCACGGACGCGCAAGCTGGACATGGCTGATCCTCCACTTCACTGTGTACACCGTGGGCGAACTCTACCTGTCACCGGTCGGGCTGGCGCTGGTCGCGCGGGTCGCCCCGCCCCAGGTGCTCTCGATGATGATGGGCTACTGGTTCGTCTCGACCTTCATCGGCAACACGCTGGCGGGCCTTATGGGCAGCTTCTGGGACCGGATGAGCAAGCCCGGGTTCTTCCTTGTCGTCGCCGCACTGGCTGCGGCAGGCGCGCTCATCACCTGGGTCCTCAGCCTTCCACTCAAGCCGATCCTGCACAAGGACGCCGTCGGCGCGGGCGAGCATCCCGCCGCGTGACGGGATTGGTGGGCACGCCCTTGTCTTCCACGGCGCCCCGACCGATAAGTCGCCCCGGAGGCGAATATGACGAGTGACAAGCCAGCCACGATTGCCGCGTCCGCCGGGCGGATGAGCGCCGAGCACTTCGGCAGCGTCAACACGCCGGTCTATCGCACGAGCACGATCCTGCATCGGAACCTGGCTTCGTTGAAGGCGGAGATCGTCGACGGCGATCGCAAGCCGTTCGCCTACGGCCGGCTCGGAACGCCCACCACGGTCAGCTTCGAACAGGCAATGAGTGCGCTGGAGGGCGCCGCGCGCACGGTCGGCCTGCCTTCCGGCCTCAGCGCCATCACCACCGCGATTCAGGCGGTGTGCGGCGCGGGCGATCATCTTTTGATGACCGACAACTGCTACGGCCCCACGCGCCGATTCTGCGCTTCCACGCTCAAGCGCATGGGAGTGGAGACGACGTTCTTCGATCCCGGTGCCGGCATCGAGGCGCTGTTCCGGCCGAACACCAAGGCGGTTTATTGCGAAAGCCCGGGCACGCTGACCTTCGAGGTCACCGATATCCCGGCCATCGCGGACATGGCCCACGCCCGCGGTGCGTTGGTCTTGATGGACAACACCTGGGCCACGCCCGTGTATTTCCCGGCCCTGGCGCGCGGCGTGGACCTTTCGATCCAGGCCGGAACGAAGTTCATCGGGGGGCACTCAGACGTCATGATCGGCACCATCGCCGTGAAGGAGCCGCAAGCCAAGCAACTTGTCTCGTTCGTCAACGAACTTGGGCTTTATGCCAGCGGCGACGACTGCTTTCTGGCGCTGCGCGGCCTCAGGACCCTGCCCGTGCGCCTCAAGCGCCACCAGGAAACCGGGCTGACGCTGGCCTGCTGGCTGGCGGCGCGGCCGGAAGTGGTCCGCGTGCTTTACCCTGCACTCGAAAGCGATCCCGGCCACGTCTTGTGGAAACGCGATTTTCTGGGCGCCCCCGGGCTTTTTGGCGTCGTGCTGAAGCCGGTTTCGCAAGCCGGCCTTGCCGCGTTCATGGATGGGCTCAAACATTTCGGGCTGGGCTACTCCTGGGGCGGCTACGAAAGCCTGATCATTCCCGCCGATTTCGTGCGCACGGCGCGGCCTTTCAAAGCTGAAGGACCGATCATCCGCATCCACGCCGGCCTTGAAGACGCGGGCGACCTCATCGCCGATCTCGAAGCCGGATTTGCCAGAATGGCCGCCGCATGACCGACGTGATCTCGCGCGAGGCGTTTCTTGCCGCCGTGAAATTCAGCGACGACGGTCTGGTTCCCGTCATCGCCCAGAGCAGCTCGACCGGCGCCGTGCTGATGATGGCATGGATGAACCGCCACACGCTGGAGGAAACGCTGGCCAGCGGCCACGTTACCTATTGGTCGCGCTCGCGCAAGAAGGTATGGCGCAAGGGCGAAAGCTCCGGCAACACCCAGCGTCTGGTGGAGGCCTTCGTCGATTGCGACGGCGACACCATCCTGCTCCGTGTCGACCAGCTCGGCCCCGCCTGCCACACCGGCGCCCCGACATGCTTCTTCCGCAAGCTGAAGCAGCCGGATTAGAATTTGCGCGCAGTGCTACGTTTCGGACAGATTCCGGGCCTCCATCGGTTCGAGGTTTTTCAAAATCCCGCAAACGCGCGGCCCTTGCGGCTACTCTTGCGAGCGCTGCTGGCACATGGATGCACGTGCGGGAACATAAGGGAAATGGCAATTCGACCGACACGGTTCAAGGGGATGCGACGATCAGTACAAAGAACAATACCATCAACGCGTTGGCGCAAGACGGCATGAAACCGCTTCGCAGCTTCAGCGGCAATCAAAGATTAAATCTGCACGGTCTTCAGAAGCTGTCTTCGCGCTCGTGCAAGTCTTCCAGCGCCCGGTTGCTGGGATAGAGGCGTGCGAAGAAAAGCATGATGGCACCGATGCCGGCGAGCACGAAGAACGCCAGCATGGCGCCCACCCCGGCAAAGACAAATCCGGCCACGATGAACGCCAGAGCGAGAAGCGTACGTTTGCCGCGCTTGCGCATGAGGGTCCCCTTGAAGAGAGGTCAGCCGAACAATGCGCCCAGGTGATCGTTGAGGAATTTGCCCTTCGGATCGAGCTTGGCGCGCACCGCACGGAAACTTTCGTACTTCGGATACAGAGCCGCAATTTCGTCGCGTGTGGCGCTGTGGTGCTTGCCCCAGTGCGGCCGCCCGCCATAGCGGCGGAAGACGGCCTCACACGACTCGAACAGCGGATTTGCATCCATGCGGCAGTATTGATGGATGCCAATCGTGGCGCTTTCGCGTTCATAAAACGGGCTGAGCCAGATGTCGTCCGCCGCCACCGTGCGGAATTCGATGGGAAATCCGGTGCTTATCTTCAGCTTGCGGATCACCTCGACGATTTCCCCGAGTGCTTCTACGCCCTTCTTGTACGGCAGGGCGTATTCCATCTCGTTGAATCGCACCGTGCGCGGAGTCGGGTAGATCTCGTGGCTCCAGCGCACTTTCTCTTTGCGCGGCATCAAGCGGGTGAAGAAGAGCTGCGCCGGCCTCGACAGGCCCGGCATGTAGCACATGAGTTCGTTGAGTCCGGCGAAGACGTATTCGTTGGCGCGTCTGCGCTCCCCACGGGCGTGCAGCGTGCGGGCGCTGTGGCGGGTGGGTGCGTGGGCCTGCGATTCATTCAGCGCCTTGCACACCGCGAACTGGCTGTCGGGAAACCAGAAGAACTCGAAATTGCGGTTGGCTTCCACCAGGCCGTCGAGCTGGCGGAACAACTCGTCGATCGGGTGCAGGAAGTACTTGCGTTGGAGCTTGTAGACCGGGCGCACGCGCATGTCGATTTCGGTCATCACGCCCAACAGGCCCATCGCCGTGCGACCGGCCGCGAAGATGTCGGCGTTCTCCTGCCGCGAGCAGTGGATGATCTCGCCCGTCGCCGTCAGCAGCCGGAAGCTCGCGACCTCGGCCGACAGGCTGCCCAGCGTGCGCCCCGTGCCATGAGTGGAAGTAGCCACCGCGCCCGCCAGCGTCTGGCGGTCGACATCACCCATGTTCTTGAGCGCGTAGCCCAGCGGATGCAGCAGCGAGCCCAGACCCCACAGCGGCGTGGCGCCGGCGATGGAAGCGGTCTCGCGCTCGGGATCGAACCCCTTGAGGCCCGTGAATGCGCCGAGGTCGATCAACGTGCCATCGGTCTGGTTTAGCGGAGAGAACGAATGGCCGGCGCCCGGAAAGCGCACCCTGCCCTCGGCCTGACGCACCGCCGCGGCAAGCTCCAGCTCATCGCGCGCAACCGCGACGTGCTTGGGACGGAACACAACGTTCCGCGACCAGTTCGACCACTTTCCACCGACGATCTTCATGAACGACCCGTAACTCGGGCGCGGCTTGTAGACTTTCGTGCGCTGGCGTCAACAGGGGTGGCGTCAGCCAGCCGAAGCGAGCGGGACTTCACCAGCACTCCTTCGCTAAGGCTACGAAGGGTAGTCTTCGCTCGCTGCGTCCGCGAAGGCTGGCGACCCCGGCGTGACTCGAACACGCAACCTGCGGCTTAGAAGGCAGCTGCTCTATCCAGTTGAGCTACGGGGTCGTGGCCTAATGCGACCAGGGCACCTTTCTATCATAGCGGAAGTTGTCCGCGTATGATTTCGGCCCGCGCACCGGATCGTGCGGCTCGAACAGGTCGTAGGCGATCGCGTGCTTCCGGGCATAGGCGACGGCCTCGTCCTTGGTGTCGAATTCAAGCTGGACTTGCGACAGCATGTCCGACGAACTGGTCCAGCCCATCAGCGGGTCGATGCGGCGCGGGCTTGCCGGTTCGTACTCCAGAATCCATGCCCGGGTGCGTGCGTTGCCGGACTGCATCGCGTTGCGGGCTGGCCGATAGATTCGTGCGCGCAAGAGCCACTCCCTCGCCATCCGACGCGCGATCCGCGCGACAACTCAACTCCATAACCCCGGCTCTTGAACTAGTCCAGCGTTCTTGCCGTGGCGAGTCGCGTTCCCGTCAGGTCAAGTCGATGTGCTTTGGCGGAGCGTTGCGGCGCGTGGCGACGAGGCGAGACTTCATGGCCTGTCGCGACTCGGGATGGCGCGCCAGACTTGCGGCAAGCGCGTGATAGCCCGCTTCGTCCGCAACGATCAACTCGGGAAGGCTCGCCGCGGTCAGCATCGACGCGGCGACGCGCGAAGCAATCGAGCGGCCCGGCGCCGATGCCGCGGCCTACCTCTGCAAGCAGTTGGTCGCGGTCGTCGTCCCACTGGCAGCGGCGCGATTTCAGATCGACCGCCATCAGCCTCGCCTGCGTGCGGCCGGGATGTCCTAGCAGGTTGTTGAAATAGTCCCTAGCCGCGAGCGGATGATCGTGATTCCCTGGCATTGAGATTGCGCCGGGGATTTGCGATGCGCGGGAGCGACGAACGGTCTGGATCGCTGTTCAGCTACGTG
>Ga0335085_10003063_pt1 | contig 29784 bp, 24 predicted proteins | sample Lox_Sample_45_FD_206712 | JGI IMG/M metagenome (GOLD analysis project Ga0335085, IMG submission 206712) | Soil microbial communities from Loxahatchee National Wildlife Refuge, Florida, United States - Lox_Sample_4.5 | ecosystem: Environmental > Terrestrial > Soil > Wetlands | place: USA... | reverse complement strand
CATCACTTTCGTGTCGCCCGCGACGACCGGAGCTCCCGCCTCGCGGCAGGTCGCCTGCATCGAGCGCTGGATTCGCTCGAGATCCGCGCTCGCGAAGCCCTCCTCCACGATCACGGCGCTCGTGAGCGCCAGCACCTCAGTGGCCCCCATCATGGCGAGGTCATTCACCGTGCCGGCAATCGCGAGGCGGCCGATGTCGCCGCCGAGGAAGAAGATGGGATGGATCACGTGGGAGTCGGTGGTGAGCACGAGCCAGCGATCGCCGACAGGCAGCGCCGCGCCGTCGTCCATCTCCTTGAGGCCGATGCCGCCGCAGGGCGCGGCGTCGAAGCCCTGAACGAACACCCGCTCGATGAGCGATCGCATCGCGCGCCCGCCGGCGCCGTGCTTCAGCGCGATGCGCTCGTCGGGCGGGCCCGTCATCGCTGTGCCTCCGTCTCGAGATCGGGGTGGCCGCCGTACTGGGCCCAGATCCGGCAGGTCCCCTCGCTGCTCACCATACAGGCGCCGACCGGAGCGTCCGCCGTGCAGGCGCGCCCGAAGAGGGCGCAGTCGGACGGTCTCGCGAGCCCGGCCATGATGTCCCCGCAGCGGCATTGTCGCAGGAGGCCCGAGGGGGCGTCCGCGCACAGAGGAGCGAGGTCGATGTCGAAGCGCCGGCGCGCGTCCACGTGCGCCCATTCGTCGCGCAGCCGCAGGTTGCCGTTCGGCACGTGCGCGATCCCACGCCAGCAGCCACCCATGGGCCGGAACACCCGCCAGAGCTGCTCCTGGGCGACGCGGTTCCCCTCGCGCGTGACGCAGCGCGGGTACATGTTCGCGACCTCGGCCCTGCCGTCGCGCACCAGCTCGAGAAGGCGCGCGAGGCCCGCGAGCACGTCGAGGGGCTCGAAGCCCGCCACCACCACGGGAAGGCGGTGGCGCGCGGCGAAGGCCTCGAACACGCCGGCCCCCGTGATCGTGGCGGCATGGCCCGCCGCGAGGAAGCCCTCCACGCGCGTGTCGGGCATCTCGGCCACGATCTCCATGGCGGGCGGGATGTACTTGTGCGCGGAGAGCACGCTGAAGCCCGGCGGCGTGCCGGCGAGGAGCGCCGCCGCCGTCGCCACCGCCGTGGTCTCGAAGCCCGTCGCGAAGAAGACCAGCGGCCCCTCGCTCGCGCGCGCGAGCTCGACCGCTTGCGTCACGCTGTAGACCACCTCGACGCGCGCCCCGGCCGCCTTCGCGTCGGCCAGGGAACGGGAGCTCCCGCGCACACGCAGCATGTCGCCGTAGGTGGCAACGCGCACTCCAGCCTCGGCGAGCGCCAGGGCCTCGTCGATCTCAGGCACGTCCGTCACGCAGACCGGGCAGCCCGGACCCATGATGACGTCGAGCGCCTTCGGGAAGACGGCCCGCAGCCCGAACCGCGCGATGGCCTGCTCGTGGCTGCCGCAGACGTGCATCACGGCCACGGGATCACGGCCGATCTGCCCGGTGAGCTGCGCGATCCTGGCCGCGAGCGCACGTGCCTCCGCGGGATCGCGAAAGCGGAGCTGGCGCGCCTGCGCCTCGCGCGAAAGCGCGCTCACCGCCCTTCCTCGTCGCGACGCTTCGCGGAAGCTTCGACCTCGCCGCGCACGTCCGCGGCCATCAGATCGTCCTCGTCCGCCTCGCGCAGCAGCTGCTCGTACAGCGCGAGCGTGGTCTCGATCTCGCTCTCGTGGATGCGCCGGATCGCGAAGCCGACGTGGTTCAGCACGTAGTCGCCAGCGGCCACCGGCTCGTCCACCACGTCGAGACGCACCTGCCGGCGAACGCCCCAGAAGTCGACGGTGGCGAGAAGGCCGTCGATCTCGATCACGCGACCGGGGACTCCTAGACACATGAGCGACTCCTGGCGTCCGCCACCAATGCCTGGCCGAGGGCGAGGCCGCCGTCACCCGGAGGGACATCTGCGTGAAGGTACACTTCGGCGTGCGCAGCCAACGCGGCGCGCACGCCCTTGGCGAGGCGCGGGTTCTGGAAGCAGCCGCCGGTGAGCACGACCGGGAGGCTCCCGTGGCGCCGCACGGCCGCCGACACGACAGTGACCGTGGCCGCCACGAGCGTCTCGTGGAAGCGCGCCGAGATCCGCGTAGGCGCCTCCCCCGCGAGGCAATCCGCCACGAGGCTCCGCACCATAGGTCGAAGATCGATCAACCATGGCTCGCCATCACGCTCGACATCGAAGGGATAAGGAGCGTGCGGCCCGCGCGCGGCGATTTCGTTGCAGAGCAGCGCGACCTGTCCCTCGTACCCGGCAACGCTACGCCCGAGGAGGAGGCTGCCCACCGCGTCGAAGAGGCGGCCCACTCCGTGGGAAAGCGGCATCGGGAACCCGCTCGCGAGGAGAGTCCGGACGCGCGCGAGCTCGTCGGGCGCAAGCCCCGCGAAGAGCGGGAAGACGTGGAGCGGAGGGTCGCCCAGGAAGGCGTCGTCGAGGAGGGCGAGCGCGAGGCGCCAGACCTGGCGAATCGCGACCTCGCCGCCCGGCAGCCGGAGCGGTCGGAACGTCGCGATGCGCTCGAAGCTCCCGAGTCGCACGAGCAAGATCTCGCCGCCCCAGGACGCCCCATCCTGGCCCTGACCCGTTCCGTCGTACGCCACGCCTAGGACGGGGCCGGAGAGTCCGTGCTCGCCCATGGCGCTCGCGACATGCGCGTGGTGATGCTGCACGGCGATCGTGGCCGCCGCCGGCCAGCTGCGCGCGAAGCGGGTGGAGAGGAACTCCGGGTGGAGGTCGTGGGCAACGATCTCGGGACGCACCCGCAGTAGGTGGCACATCCGCTCGACCGACTCCTCGAGGGCTTCGTACGCGGCCAGACTCTCGAGATCGCCGACGTGCGGCCCAAGCCAGGCCGCGTCGCCGACGCCGATGCAGACAGCGTTCTTCCAGTGGGCGCCGCAGGCAAGTACTGGCTGCGCGAACGCGCGCGCGACACGCGTGGGCCGCGGCACCCACCCGCGCCCTCGCCGGAGGATCGTCGGGCGTCCGGCGATCACGCGCGCGACGGAGTCGTCGCACGGCGCCGCGATCACGCGATCGTGGATGAGGAAACGATCCGCCAGACCCGCGAGCCGGACGCGGGCGTCGTCGTCTCGGAATGCGATGGGCTCCTCGGCTCGGTTGGCCGAGGTCATGACGAGCGGGCGAGCCACCGCCGCGAGCAGCAGATGATGCAGCGGCGAGTAAGGGAGGAAGAGCCCGACCAGCGGTGCGTCAGGCGCGACTGCCGCCGCGATCGGCGCCTCCACACGGCGCTTTGCGAGCACGATCGGGCGCTCCGGGGCCTCGAGCAGCGCGCGCTCTCCGGCGTCCAGGTGCGCCAGCTCCGCAGCTGCGCGTAGGTCGCCGACCATCACGGCGAACGGCTTCTCGTCCCGGCCCTTGCGCGCGCGGAGCCGCGCGACGGCGCCTTCCGAGGTGGCGTCGCAGGCGAGGTGGTATCCGCCGAGTCCCTTCACCGCGACGATGCAGCCCTCTCGCAGCGCCGCGGCGGCCGCCGCGATGGGATCCTCCGCGTCCAGCGCTGCGCCGCTTGCATCGCACCACACGAGCGCGGGTCCGCATGCAGGGCACGCGTTCGGCTCGGCGTGGAAGCGGCGATCTCCCGGGTCCTCGTACTCGCGGCGGCATGCTGGGCACATCTCGAAAGCCGCCATCGTGGTGGCCGCGCGATCGTAGGGAGCTTCCGTCGCGATCGTGTAGCGCGGACCGCAGTGCGTGCAGTTCGTGAAGGCGTAGCCCTGCCGCCGGTTGCTCGCGTCGGCCATCTCCGCCAGGCAGGCGTCGCAGGTGGCGCGCTCGGGCGGGATCGAGAGGCGCAGGTCGCCGTCCACCGCGCTTGCCGCGATTGCGAACCCGTCTGTCGCTCTTGCGTCGACGGGCGAGCAGTCGAGGGTTTCGATCACGGCGCCTGGCGGCGTCTCGCGCACCAGGGTCCCGACGAAGGCGTCGAGCGCCGGCGCGTCCCCGAATGCTTCGATCGTCACGCCCGATGCGTCGTTGCGCACTGCGCCGCCGAGCCCGTGCGCGTGCGCGAGGTGGTAGACCCAGGGACGGAAGCCCACGCCCTGCACCGTGCCGCGGATGCGGATCTTGCGGCCTGCGGCGCTCACGGCACGGGCCTGCACCTTGAAGCCCCATGCCGAGAGGCGGACCACGGCCGCATCCACCATGCGCGGCACTGCGTGCGCAACGGGCGCAGAGAGTGGCTCCGCATACTCGGCACCCGCGACCTCGACACCCACGAGGGCCATCCGCGCAGGCAGCTTCCCGCGCAGCCCCGCGAGCGCGAGCGTCTCGCGAAACCCCACCTGATGGGGCGAGAGCTTGATCGAGAGGCAGCGCGGGATCTCATCTCCCTCCCGCTCGACCACCGTCCCGATCGTTCCGCCGAGGTGGACGGCATCCAGGACGAGGAGCGCCCCGGCGTCCTCGACCGTCGGCAGGAGAGCGAGTCCGAGCGCGCCGCCGTCCTCCAGCTGGACGTCGGGCTCGAAGGCGAATGCGCTGCGGAGCGCCTCCAGCGCGGCCAGCCCCGCCCGATCGTCCCCCATCAGCGGGTTCCCGAGGCCGAGCACCACGGCCGGCCGTCCCATGGCGTCATCACTCCTCATCGACGAACTTGATGCCGCGGCGCAGCCATCGCCCGCCGTCCACCATCGACGAGATGGTTCCCGAGCGATCGACGTTGGCCGAGAGGACCGAGAGGTAGATGTGGGCCGGGACGAAGAGGAGAAGGATCCACATCCCAACCGTGTGGAGGAGACGCACGTTCGCGTTCCCGATCCAGTCGTTGAGCGGCATGAACCATTGGAAGAACCAGTTGCGGGGCTCGTACATCGCGTACATGGCGAAGCCGGTCACGACCATCCCGACGAGAAGCAGCAGCACGCCGGTGTAGCTCCACTGCTGGAGCGGATTGTGGCCGATGTAGCTCGGGCTCTTCCACGATTGGAACAGCAGGTAGTTCTTCGCCGTGACGAAGGCGTCGCGCAGGCTTCGGAAGGAGAGCGGCGTCAGGGCGTTCCAGCGCTCGTAGCGGGTGGTGCCGAAGAAGAGCCCGGCGGCCCGAAGCAAGAGGACGGCGACGAGAAGCCAACCCGAGACGTAGTGAACCAGGCGGATCCAGCCGAATGCGAAGCCGTGCGTGAGATTTCCCCCCCCAAGAAACCACGCCTCGCTGATCATGAGCCCCGTGATCGCGAGCAACGCGAGCAGGATCGCCCAGCTCCAATGCAGGACCCGGAGCTGCCAATCCCACACGTGCACGTAGCGGAAGTCATACGGCGCGTCCCTCAGCGCCGGGCGCGTACGCGTGACCCGTACGGGCACGATGCCTTCGAAGCGCCACCGGCCGTCCGCAGCGGACGTCGCCACACCGACCGGGACGTAGCCCTCGCTCCGGAGCGCGGCCACGGCGTGGCGGGCCTCGGATCGGCGCGCCTCGCTGGCGCCGGCGAGCGTGAGTACGCCGTCGAGATCTCCTCGCGCGACCCGGAGCTCGCGATTGTCCGGCAGGCGCCGCAGCTCCGCGACAGCATACTTCCGCTCGGGCGACGGGCCGCTCCACGAGCCCTGCGCGAAGGGCACGGCGCCGCGCGCCTCGACGGCGCTCCGCACGATCGCAAGGTCGACGGCGTCGCCCGAGCCGTTGCGCGCGGCCGCGGCGCAGAGCTCCAGCACGTTTGCTGCGTCCGATCCGTCAGCGTTGATCGGATCGTGCACGGCGACACGATACCCGCCCTTCTGGATCACCCTGATCATAGGACCTTCACCTGAACGATCTCGGTGCCAGCGTCGTCGAGGACCTGCACCGCGCAGCTCTGGCATGGGTCGAAGGAGTGGACCGTGCGCAGCACCTCGAGGGGCTTCGACGGCTCCACGAGCGGATGGTCGCCGCCGTGGGCGAGGGAGTACTCGTAGGGACCCATCTGACCCTTCGCATCGCGTCCGCTTGAGTTCCAGGTGCTGGGGACGACCGCCTGGTAGTTGGAGATCGCAGCGTTCTCGATGACGACCCAGTGGCTGAGCGTTCCGCGTGGCGCCTCCATCCAACCGACCCCGCGGCACTTCGCCGGCCAGGTCGAAGGCTCCCAGCGCGCCGGGTTGAACGTGGCGGTCTCACCGGCCTTGATTCGCTGCAAGAAGGAGTCGAAGCTGGCGCGGATACGGCGCGCCGTCGTCACCGACTCGAGGGCGCGGCAGAACATGCGGCCCGCCGTCGAGTTCAGGAGCGAGGGGTCCGCCGGCAGCCGGAGCCGGCGCAGCGAATCGTCGACCAGGTCTCGGATCTCGGTCAGGCCCTGCGCGTAGCCGAGCATGACCCGCGCATTCGGACCCACCGCCACCGGGTTCCCGTCGTAGCGGGGGCACTTCGTCCACGTGTAGCGCGCGTCGTTGGAGAGCCACTGGTAGGGCGGCTTCGGTCCCGTGTAGCGCCCGATCGTCACGCCCTCCCACGGAGGCAGGCCGACCTCGTCTCCCTGCGGATAGGTGTACCAGGCGCTGGTGATGAACTCGGCGATCTTCCCCATCTCGAAGGGAACGACCGTGTGGTAGTCGCCGCCGAGGAGAAGACCTGGTTGGAGCGCGCCGGTCTGACTCGGTGTTCCGGACAGCAGCGCACCGGCCTCCCCGACCGCCATGACGTTCGGGTTCGAAGCGCCGATGCGGAACCACTCCGGATAGAAGCTTGCGATCGCAACGACGTCCGTAAAGTAGACCTGCTCGCAGAAGCTCGCCGCCCTGTCCACGAGGTGCTGCAGCTGGTCGAGGCGGACCTGGTTGATGGTGACGTCGGAGTCGAGGTTGATGGCGCACGCCATGCCCCCCACGAGGAAGTTCGGGTGCGGATTCTTCCCGCCGAAGATCGTGTGCAGCTTGATGACGTCCCGCTGCCAGTCGAGCGCTTCGAGGTAGTGAGCAACGGCCAGGAGATTCACCGCCGGGGGCAGCTTGTAGGCGGGATGCCCCCAGTAACCGTTCGTGAAGATCGAGTACTGCCCTCCGGAGACGGATTCCTTGATCTTCCGCTGCACTTCCGCAAAGTACGCGGCCGAGGAGAGCGGCCAGCTTGGGGAGAGCTCGGACTGGAGCTTCGCCGTCTCGGAGGGATCGGCCGAAAGCGCGCTCACGACGTCGACCCAGTCGAGGGCTTGCAGGTGATAGAAGTGGATCACGTGGTCCTGTAGGATCTGCATCTGCGAGATCAGGCTCCGGATCAGCTGTGCCTGCACGGGAACCGGGTACGAAAGCGCGTCTTCGACCGCGAGGATCGAAGCCAGGGCGTGTACCGCCGTGCAGACGCCGCAGATCCGCTGCGTGAAGGCCCAGGCGTCTCGCGGGTCGCGACCGCGCACCACGACCTCGATGCCCCGATACTGAGTCGTGCACGACCACGCGTTCTTGATTGCGCCGTCGCCGACTTCGAGCTCGATCCGCAGGTGCCCTTCGATCCGAGTCACCGGATCGACGACGACACGCTTGGTCTCTGCGGTGGTCATGGCCCCTCCGTGGGATCAGCTCTCGTCGGTCTCCCGCAGCGTCTGGTGTTCGCCCGCGCCGACGATGGGGAGCGAGACGACGGTCTCTTCACGAATCCGCTCCTTGCGCTGGCGGACGGCCGAGCCGATGGCATGCGCCGCGATGCCGCCGAGCGCGGCGCCGACGGCTACTGCGCCGATCCGGTTCGCCGTGCGCTCCAAGCCGAGTCCGGGCACCGTCGGCAGCTTGGAGTAGAAGGGCGTCATGCGATCGAAGAAGTGCTTCTCCGTGCAGCCGATGCACGGGTGCCCCGAATCGATCGGGAAGCTCGTGCCCTCGTTCCATTTGATGGCCGGGCACGGCGAGAAGGTCTCCGGCCCCTTGCAACCAACCTCGTAGAGGCAATGGCCCTGCCGAGCGGCCGCGTCGTCGAACTGGGAGACGAATTCTCCAGCGTCGTAGTGGGCGCGCCGCGGGCAGTGATCGTGGATCCGCTGCGAGTAGGCGAAGAGAGGCCGGCCTTCGCGGTCGCAGGGCGGCGTACGGCCCTGCGTCAGAATGTAGGTGATCACCGCGGTGATGACGCCCCCGATCGGCGGACAGCCGGGCACGTTCACCACCGCGCGGTCCTGCAGCACATCCTGGATCCCGACGGCGCCGGTTGGGTTCGGGCTCGCGGCCTGCACGCAGCCGTAATAGGCGCAGGCGCCCACGGCGAGGATGTGCGTCGCCTTGGCGGCGGCCTTGCGGAGCACCGCCTCGGCGCTCTCTCCGCCGATGGTGCAATAGCCACCGTCAGCGCCGAGGGGGACGGAGCCGTTGATGAGAAGAATGTGCTCCTGGCTCGATGCCTCCTCGAGCGCGGCGTTGGCCTGCTCTCCGGCCGCAGCCATGAGGAGCTCCACGTACTCGAGCGAGATCAGGTTCAGCACGAGATCGCCGATTCCGGTGTCGTACGAGCGGAGCGTGCTCTCGAGGCAGCCAGTGCATTCCTGAAGCTGAAGCCAGATCACGACCGGGCGCTTCAGCGCGCCGAGTTTCTGGGCCAGCGCCTCCGCGGCGAGCGCTGGCCCGCCGTCGAGGGCGAGCGGCGCGAGTCCCATGAGCGCGGCCATTTTGCCGCACCACCCGAGGAACTCGCGCCGGGAGACGCCACGCCGCTCGAGGTGCTCTCCGAGCGTCTCTCCGCGCCTCCAGAAGTCCCCGCTCCACTGGCTCATCGGGCGCCCTCCCAGACATCTCACGCATCGCTCTCTCGGGTCGCAGCGTTCCGCCGCGACTTCCGCTCAGAACGCGTACCGGACGCTCAGCCCGACCACCGAGGCCGCGTAGCCCTTGAGGCTGCCGCCAAAGAAGATGTCGCTCGACGGCGCGACTGCGCCCGTCGCGGTAGTCACGTTCGAGCCCGCGAGGAAGGGGCTGTTCTGCCACTGGAAGTAGTTCGCACCGTAGCGCTGCCACGAGTACGAGGCGCGAAGTGTCCAGTGGTCGAACGGGTGGTAGTCGATCCTGCCGGTCAGGATCTGCAGCGTATTGCGATCGCTCGGGTAGTTCAGATTCTGCGAATGCAGTCCTGCGGTGCCATTCGTGTTGATGTCGTCGCTCGACTTCTGCCACAGATAGTCGATGCCGAGATCGAGGCGCTTTGGGATCACTGTCACATCGGCGCGCGCCGTCACGTTGTGCGCATAGCCGTCCTGGTCGCTGCGCCAGTCCCCGACGATCACTACAGGGGAGTTGCGCTGCTGCGACCTCATGTTCAAGCCCCAATTCTCGTACACGTAGCCCGCCGAGAAGGCGAGCCATGCGAGCGGCCGCCAGGCGATCTGGGTTCCGGCGTTCCAATCGACGTCGCTGCGGATTCCGTAGTTGGCGTCGTAATCGTCGTACCAGAGGCTACTGGACAGCGTCACGTCGAGGTTCTCGCGTGGCGTCGCCTGAAAGAGCAGGTCGAAGGCATGGCGGTGAAGCTGCGCCTCGTCGAACTTGCGCAGCTCGGGGTTCTGATCCGGTGTGGCAGGGTTGTAGGAGCTGTAGTCGTCCCGCAACGAGAACGCGTAGGTTCCACGCAGCTTGGCCGAAGGGAGGAGTCGCCATTCGAGCCAGGTGTCGATCGTATTGTCGCCCTGGTTGCGCACCTCGCGGTCTTGCGTTCGGCGCCAGTGCTCGTAGCTGTAACCGATATTCCACGAGAGGGGCTCGAGCAACCGGTAGGTCGCGTTGACGTCGGCGGTCTGCGTGGTAAATCCGTTCGCGACGTTCTTGATCGGGGTGGTGCTGAGGCTGCTGTCGCTCACCACCTCGCCCGGGAGGGTGCGCGTCGGCGTCTCGTTGTCGTACGCGAAGAGGCGGTAGCGCGCCTGCACGTCCCAGCGATCCGTCGGTCGCGCCGTCAGCAGGGCGTTCGCGAGCCAGGTGTTCACGGAGGCGTTGGCGCTGTCGTGGCTGGGCGGCGCGAGGGCTCCCGCCAGCGCGCTGTTGATCGTGTAGGGCAGGAAGTGATCGTCTTGCGAGTAGCGGCCGTATGAGAGCGTAGTGGTGGCGTGGACGGGGAAGCCGACCGGAATGTTCGCAGCGCCGGTCAACGAGAAGACGTTCGCCTCGTTGTCGGGCGGCGCTGCGCTGCGCCAGAGGCTCGAGCTGCTCCGCGTGTCGGTCTCCACCAGCGGGTTCTCGATCGTGATCGAAGAGAGTCCGTCGTGGTAGAAGGAGCCCTCGTAGCTTGCCGCGAGACTCATCCCGTGCGCGGCCCATTCCAGCGTCCCCGTCACGTTGTTGGTCTCGTCGTCACGTGGGCCGGGGAAGTTCACAAAGTTCGTGAAGAAGCTCCCGAGCGAGTAGGGCGAGGTGCCCTCGCGCTTCTGGATGTCCCATTCAGCGCGGGCTTCGAGATTCTCGGAGAACCGATAAAAGGCGCTCGCTCCGCCCTCCTTGTACTCGATGCCGATCTTGTCGCCGTGGCCGCCGTTCACGAAGTCCTCGAGGGCTTGACTCCTGGCTGCTCCCGCGAGACTCGAGAGCGTCGACTGCACGCCAGGCGGCTGGAGCGAGAGGAAGTTGGTCCCGGTGTTGTAGATGGTCGTCGAATCCGTGAAGTACTCGTGGGGGTACTCCTGGTACTGGAGCGTCAGCCCGTACCGGCCGTAGCGCCCCAGGTCGCCGCGGTACCACTGGTCTTGGGGACCGATGAAGTAGGTGTCGAAATCGAAGAAGTAACGGTGCTGGTCGTCCTCGAAGTTCAGCCAGCCCTGCTGGAAGAAGCCGGAATCGTAGTCGCGGTACTCGTTGAACTTGGCGCTGCCGTATCCGTTGAACAGGATGCGCCCACCGAGCTCGAGCTCGCCCGTCAGGACGTTCGTCCCGAGCTGGGTCTGGGCGCGCGTCGGAGTTGCCAGAAGGACCCCGGCCGCGAGCGTAACGACGAACCGCGTGGGACGGAGCGACTCCATGACGATCCTCCACCGTTCGCTAGCGCGTCAGGAAGTTCCCCGATGGGTGATTCGAGCCGTGGATCTGGATGTGACAGTTGTTGCACGAGAGCCCCTGAACGAAGCGGCTCTGCGGCAGGGACGGATCGGTCGGGTGCCGGGTCGTGTCGTGGCAGGTCTGGCAGAGCCGAGGCGCCTGGATCTTCAGCATCGCGGGCTGCGTCGAGCCGTGCGGGTTGTGGCAGTTGAGGCAGTTCTCGGTGACCGGCACGTGTTGCCAAAGGAACGGGCCGCGTTTCTCCGCATGGCAGCTGTAGCAGGTGTCATTGACGCTGCGGCGGTTCAGCAAGGACTCCGTCACCGAGCCATGCGGCTGGTGGCAACTGCTGCAATCCATCTTGCCGTCGACGGTTGGCATCACGTCGGGTCGCAGCGGCATGTGGGCGTTCCGGAAGATCTGCGCCGGCTGGAGCAGGTGACACTGGTTGCAGGTCTGCAGCTCGCTCGGCTTTGCGAGCAGAGCGTGGCGCGACTCGTTGTGCATCACCAGATGGCAGCTCGTGCATGCCACGTCATGCTGCTGGTGGGTGCTGCCTTCCCAGAGCGTGCGGGCTCCGCGCTCGTGGCAGCCAAGACAGGCGGCGTTCTCGGTTCTGACCCGATCCGGTGTCAGCGGCTCGCCACTGAAGAGGAGGCCGCCCACGCCCTTGCCACCGCCCGCGGCCACGTGCGCCGATCCGGGACCGTGGCATGCCTCGCAGCCGAGCTTGCTCTCCGCGGTGGTGCCGTTCGCGGCGTTCAGGACCTTCGCGTGAACAGTTGCCGCGTAGCCGGCTCGAAGATCCTGGTGGCAGGATAGGCACACGTCCTCGCCGACGTAGCTCGGCGGCTCGCTCGGCGGCTGGGTCGGCGGCTGGGTGCGGACCACGCGCGCCGGCACCAGCACGAGCAGCGCCCCAACGACGAGGGTGACTCCAGCGACACTGCCCCTACCCTTCATGACCGCACCCCTCTCCCGGGAGCGGGCAAACGCCACTCGTCAGACCCGAATTTCGGGTTCGCTCGCATCGACTGCTGCCAAAGCGCCTCGACACCCTCGGCCGCCAGCACGTAACCGAAACATCGGGTATGCCTGCGCGCGCTGTTTTATCTCACCCGCATCGCCGGAGCGCAGTAAATTTCGGTAAATCGCGGTAAGCCCGTGGTTGCCGTTGCCGCTGTGTCGGGTCGCCACCTGGGAGGCGTCGCTTAGATTGGTGGCGGAGCATTTCAGCGATCCCACCGGCCGCGAACGCTCACGGAGTCCCCACTCTTGGCTGAGCGACCGAGCCGGTGACCTAGCCCACGATGCGGTTGACTGCCGACAAGGCTCGATGGAGACTGCAGCCGGATGCGCGATGCCAGGTCCCCAGCGGCGCCGGACCCGGCGCGGGAGCGCCTAGGCGTGAAAGGACGGCTACGTTGCTGCCCCCGCTCTGGCTAATCCGCTCAGCCGTGGCCACCGTGTGGTTCTACGAAGGCGTCTGGTGCAAGCTGCTCTGCCGCGACCCACGGCAGCTCGAGGTCGTCGGCGCGGTCCCGTTCATCCGGCCACGGATCGGCAAGCTCTTCCTCTGGACGCTTGGAGCGGTCGAAACCGCGCTTGCGGTCTGGGTGCTCATCGGAGCTGCGCCGCTCCTTTGCGCGACGGTCCAAACCGTGCTGCTCGTGACGCTGAACGCAAACGGTCTTCTTTTTGCACGGCACGTCATCCACGATCCGGGCGAGATGGTCGTGAAGAACGTCGCGTTCCTCGTGCTCGCCTGGGTCGCAGCGGGTCTGTCGAGTCCGACATGACCGCGAGCGTCGCCGGAACCCCCTGGAATCGAGGGCGCCTCGACGGCAGGACCGGGCGCAGCAAGCTGCTCTTCGGTCGCATGTACGAGGACGCGTCGATCGAGATCGGGGCGTTCCCCCCTGGAGGTCGCGTCTTCTGCATCGCTTCGGCGGGTTGCACGGCGATGCAGCTTGCACCGCGCCATCAGGTGGTGGCCGTAGATATCAATTCGGTTCAGCTCGAGTACGCACGGCGCCGCTGCGCCGGCGGGCCTCTCGTCTGCGGCAGCGCGGATCGCGTGATGGGCTTCGCGCGCGCCTTCGCGCCGCTCGTCGGCTGGACGAGGGCGCGGATCCGCGCCTTTCTCACCCTGGACGATCCCGCCGAGCAGATCGCCTTCTGGCGGCGGCACCTCGACACGCGCCGCTTTCGCTGGGGGATCGACGGGATGCTCTCGACCACAGTTCTCCACGCCATGTACGCGCACGACTTTCTGGGCGTCCTGCCTCCTCACGCGGGCGCGGTCATGCACGCGCGCATGGAACGCTGCTTCGCCCGCCACTCGAACCGCAGGAACCCGTATGCGAGCGCGCTGCTCCTCGGCGAGACGACCGTCGAGCCGCCGCCGCCCGAAGCGAAGGCGATCCGTTTCGTGCATGCCGACGCGGCCGCATTCCTCGAGGGCGAGCCGACCGGGAGCTTCGATGGCTTCACGCTCTCGAACATCCCGGATGGGGCGGGGCCCGAGTACGAACGGCGGCTTCTCGCGGCCGTGGAGCGCGCCGCCGCTCCCGGCGCGATCGTTGTACTACGGAGCATTCGCGAGCCCCGGAGTGATTCCCTCGCCGAGAACAAGGCCGCCGAGGACCGCGCGATGCTGTGGGGTCTCGTCGAGGTGCGATCGGTGGTCACCTCGTGATGGGATCGCGCCTGAAGGGAGCATCCCCGTCGATTGTGGTGACACGAATGCGGATCGCCGTCTCGCCAATCGAGGCGTGGCGAAGGCTTCTCTTTTTCGAGGATGTCGCGGACCGGCCTCCGCTCCCGCTGCGCATGCTCTTGCCCACCCCGATCCGCACCGAAGGCCGCAAGGCGGAGGTGGGAGACGAAGCTCGCTGCCTCTACACCCGCGGCTATCTGCGCAAGCGCGTCACTCGCATCGACGAGGGGCGCCTCTACGGATTCGAAATCATCGAGCAGGCCCTCGATGTCGGCCGCGGCATCCGACTCCTCGGCGGCCGTTACGAGCTGCGCGGGCTGCCCGACGGCGCGACGGTGGTCGCGCTCGAGACGCGTTACGAGAGCCCGCGGCGGCCTTGGTGGATCTGGGGGCCGATCGAGGCGGCCGTCTGTCATCTCTTCCACCGCCACCTGCTGGCCGCGATACGACGGCGAAGCAGCGTCGAAATACCTGCGACCGAGACGGCGGGAACTGCCCGATGACGGGCGGCCGGAGGCTGAGCACGTGGTGGCGCGCGTTCCAGGTCCTTCACGCCTGGCTGAGATACTTCGTTATCCCCGCGGTCCGCCGACACCCGGCGGCGGGCCGCGCGGAGCGCGCGCAGAAGGCGCTCGAAGAGCTGGGGGGCGCCTGGGTGAAGCTGGGACAGGCGCTCGCCCTCCGCTTCGACGTCCTGCCGGAGGATTACTGCCGGCAGTTCTTCCAGCTCCTCAACCAGATGCCGCCGTTCCCGTCGGAGGAGGTGAGGAGCGTCATCGAGAGCGAGTTCGGGCGTCCGCTCGCGGAGCTGTTCCGGCACTTCGACTCTACGCCGATCGCCGCCGCTTCCATCGGGCAGGTGCACCGCGCCGAGCTGCCCGACGGCGCCGTCGTCGCCGTGAAGGTCCAGCGCCCGGAGATTCGCGACCTCGTCCGCGCCGACCTCCGGCTGATGCGCTGGCTCGCGAGAGCCATCGACCTCGTTCCGTGGCTCGGCAGGCCGAGGGCACGGCGCGTCGTGGGCGAGCTCGCTCGCTGGATGGAGGAGGAGATCGACTTTCGAAACGAAGCTCACAACCTCGAGCTTCTGAGGCGCAACGCCGCGGGCGATCCCCTCGAGAAGGACCCGCAGCTCTACCCCGCGCTCACCACATCGCGCGTGCTCACGGTGGAGTATCTCGATGGGGTCCCGGTCATCGACATCGTGACGGCGACACGGCAGGGAGACGAGACATTCCTACGCGACCTGGCGGCGCGCGGCCACGATCTGCGCCGCATCGCGAGTCACATCACGTGGAACGCGCTCAACCAGGTCTACCGCCAGGGCTGCTTCCACGCCGATCCCCACCCTGCCAACCTTCTCGTCCTGCCAGGGGATGCCATCGGCTACGTGGACTTCGGGATCGTGGGCCGGCTCGACCCGCGCTCGACGGACTCCCTGCGGCGTTTCGCCGAGAGCCTGTTCGCCGGCGATGTCGAGCGGGCGGTGGACGAGTTCACGGGCTGGCTCGTGCCGTCGCGGCGGACGGATCTCATCGCCGCCCGACACGATCTCGTGGAAGCGCTGCGTCGCTACGTCGAGAGCGCGCGCGTGGCTCCGGACGGCGTCGCGGAGGAGACGCTCTTCGAGGTCGAGATGTTCGCGGTGGTGCAACGCCATCGCATGGCGCTTGTCCCCGACGCCGTCCGCTACCTGAAGGCGGTCCTGACGACGGAGGCCACCGTCAAGGATCTGGACCCCCGCTTCGACCTTCCCGCTCACGAGAACGAGTTCTTCGAGCGGCTAATCCGGATCGAGGCGGTCGAGGCCTGCGATCCGCGGCGCATCGCGCGCTCCCTCCTCGACGCGCGGCGGCGAGCGGGAGACCTGCTCGATGCGCTGGAGCGCGGCGGAAGGGTGGCACAGATGGTGGCGGAGGCGAGCGATGTCCGGCGGAGCGTCGAGGTCGGTACCGCGCTGGCGATCGCCGCTACGCTGGTGCTCACGGCACTGGCATGGATCGGAGCGCCGGGGGCAAAGTTCGCGGCGATCGCGATCGCGCTGCCAGCCGTCGTCCTCCTCGCGGTCGCCTTCCGCGAGGCGAGCCGCCTGCCCTGGCGCGGCCGCGAGGACGGCACTCAGTAGGGTACGCGGCTCCGGCGCGGTGGCGCGGACGTCCGCCTTTCGATGGGCCTTCCGGAGCGCACGAGGTAGGAGAAGAACGCGTCCGATACCCGGGACAATGCCTCGAACGTGTCCTTGCCGGCGAGCTCGACCTCGCGCAGGAGCGACGCGAGACGAGCCTCCTCGCGGGCGAGCACCGGCGGCAGCTGCACACGGCCCGAGAAGAGGTGGCCTTCCGTCTGGCGGCGCGACCACTCAAGCTTCTCGTCCTCAGTCGGTCCCTCGAGCCACGCGCGCCGACGCTCCGTCTCCCGCTTCGCCCACTGTTCGATCTCATCGGGCGTAGGCGCAAGCTCCGATCGCTCGCGGGCTTCGTGGGCGCTCGCCCAGCGGCGTTTCTCATCATCCGAAGGCCCTTCGAGCCACGCGGCGCGCCGCCGGCGTTCGCGCTCGGCCCAGGCGTCGATCTCGTCCTGGGTGGGCGCGAGCTCCGACTCCCCGAAACCGAACGCCGCTTGCCTGGCGCAACGCCGGGCCCACTCGTGCTTCTCGAGCCCCGCCGGGCCGGCGATCCAGGCCTGCCGGCGCGCGTGCTCGCGCTCGGCCCACGCATCGACCTCGTCCTGCGTCGGCGCCAGCGCGCGGGCGCGGGGATCGATCGTCGTCTCTTCGTCCATCGCTCGACCTCCCCGCTCTGGAGAGAGCCGCATCGACGCGAGATATCGCGCCCTGCGCGGCTTGCTGACTCCGGTTGCGGACGTGGATGCGCCAGGCCGATGACGAGCGGTGGCCGAGTGAGCGAGCCGGCCGGCGGTGGGATCGGAGGCTCGGCGCGCGAACGCGCTCGTCTACCTCGCGCATTCCCGAGGGCTGCGGCTCGAACTTCGAGCCGCCGACATTACTTAGCGCCTGCGAGCTGTTGCAGGTACTGCGCCACGGCGGTGATCTGATCGGCCGAGAGTGCCGAGGCCATCGGAGGCATCTTGCCGACGCCGTTCCGCACGGCCGACTCTATCTTCGCCAGAGCGTCAGCCGAGGCCCACTTCGGGTCTTTCAGCGAGGCAACGTGCATCGCCTTGCCCGCCGGCGAGTCGCCAGCGCCGCTGGCACCGTGGCACGCCTGGCAATGCTGCGCCCAGACGGCGCCGCCATCGGCGCCGGCTGCATGTGCCGCGGAAGCTAGGGTGGAGAGCGCCACGATCGGCAGCAGCACGAGAGCGAGTCGCATGATTCCTCCTCCGGGTTTCCTCATTTTTCGAGAGTGGCCGTGAGAGGTGGCCCTCGCCGCCGCGTGCGCCACAACACGATGACCGCGAGCACGAGCCCAAGGCCCAAACTCGGGATGCCGACGAAGACGAGCGGCGTCGCCGTCGAGTTCGCGGTGTTGCGTAGCATGGAGAGCGTGAGCGCGATCGCGATCAGCTGGAGCGCACAAGCGAGGCGGATCATCTCGTCCCCTTCGGGCCCGCCATTGCAGCGGCGGGGTGCGCGGGCGGATGGCACGTGCCCCAGCAGGTCATGCTCCCGTCGAGCAGGGCTTTCTGGATCCCCGGGTCGGTGTGGACCGGCTGGCTCCGGAAGGGCTGACTCTGGGCGTGACAGCCGAGACAGTCTCTCACGTCGTAGCGGCCGGTGAGCGTCAAGGGAAAGGAATAGGTTCCGGTCGCGTACTTCCACATGTGCACGAGGCCGGTCACATGCGCCGCGAGTCCGCCGGTCGGTCCGTAGCTGCTGTGGCATTCGAAGCAGGCGTGCGCGACGGGGATGGCGCCGAGCGCCACGTGTCGTGAGGCGAGCGAAGCGGAATCGCCCTGGAACCCGTCGCTTCGAACCGAGTCGACGATCGGCGCCATGACATGGCAGGAGCCACAGAACTCGATCCCCTCCGAACGCTCCATCAGCACGAGATTCCCGAACGCGAAGATCCCCGCCGGGAGGAAGATCAGGCCGGCGACGATGCTCGCCGGGGTGAGGCGCCCTCGCACGAGACCCACGACGAGAATCGCGACCGCTGCGAGCGAGAGCACCCCAAACACAGCCACGAGCCACGGGCTCGCCGTCACAACTGGCTGTTGGAAGAGAGCTCCTAGCGGCTGCGCGCTCGCCATGCCCCCCCCTTCTACTTCGCCCGCGATACAAAACAGCGCGACACAGACAGCGATGGGCGTCGGGGTCGCGTGCGTCGCGGCTAGTCTACAACGTCTCCGCAGCAATTTGGCAAGAAAGCGTAGCGGGCGAGCTCGGCGGGCGATTCGCGTTAAGTGCGGGCCGTAGGGCTGCAAGCTCACCAACGAGCCGATCGATCTGCGCGATGACTTGGGCGTGTCGGAGCTGGTCGGTGCCGTGGTCGTGCGCGATCGCCGGGCCGGGCTCGACCACCACGAACCAGAGATGCGTCTCGAAGCCGAGTCCGGCCAGCGTCCGATCCCGCTCGCGATCCCACCCGCCCGGGAGTCCTCGTCCGGTATTCGATTGCGCCTCTATCTACATCGCATCGCACGCGACGGGAAGTAAAGGCGGGTAAATCTCCGTATATTGTGACCCGTGCAAAGAAGGAACACGACGCGCCGTGACCGGCGAGCTCGCAACCGACGGTGCGGAGAGTGTCCATACCAGCACTGTGCGCGGATAGGAGCCTCTCCCAGTCGTCCTGTGAGGCGCCTCCCGAGCTCTCCCAGGTAGGTGACAAGCTCGTCGAGGTCCGCGCTCGCGAGGCCCGTTCCGATGCGTACCCGCCGCCTAGGCGACCGCAACGACGTATACGACTGCTTCGAAGAAGCCGACAACTGCCGCGAACGCGCGCCGGCCGGAAGGGTCGAGCGCAGCATTGGCTCCTCCGTAGGGGTGCCCAAGCGACTCGGCGGAAGTGTAAGGACGCGCTTTTACAGATGTCGCGGACGTCCTTCCGGAGGGCGGCCGCCCCGAGAAGGCCGTCGGAGCCGGGAGAGGTTTCCGCACCATGCCCCGGAGTCGACAAGCGTTAGCTGCCGATCGTAAGCTCAGTCCAGCTAATTTCGGTCAAGCGAGGTAAAGATGGGCTCACCCGAGCGCGTGATCTCGTTCGGCCCCTTCCGCGTGCTTCCTGCCCAGCGGCTCATCCTGGAAGCCGACAAACCTCTTCGTCTTGGAAGTCGTGCCCTCGACCTCCTGATCGCCCTCGTCGAGCGCCCCGGTGAGGTGGTCGGCAAGGACGAGCTCATGGCGCGCGTCTGGCCGAGTACGATCGTCGTCGAAGGCAACCTCAAGGTCCATATCGCCGCGTTGCGCCGCGCCCTCGGTGACGGCCACGGCGGCTATCGCTATCTGACCACGATCCCGGGCAAGGGTTACTGCTTCGTCGCTCCGGTCACGGTTGGGGAGCAACCGAGGACCTCAGCGACGCAGGCAGTTGTGGCAAAGCCGAAGCACAACCTGCCGGCCGCGCTGACGCGATTGGTCGGGCGCTCGGAAAGCATCGGCAGTCTCGCGGACCAGTTGCGGCAAGAGCGCCTCCTCACCATCGTGGGACCCGGCGGGGTCGGCAAGACGTCCCTAGCCCTGGCCGTCGCGGAGCGGCTCGTCGACGCCTACGAGCACGGCGTCTGGTGGGTCGACTTGGCACCGCTCGGCGATCCCCGCTTTGTAGGGGCCGCGGTCGCTGCAGTGCTCGGGCTCAAGACACGCTCCGAGGATCCGCTCCCTCGCTTGATCGCCGCGCTGCGCGATGAGCAGAGGCTACTCATCCTCGATAACTGCGCTCACGTGGTCGAGGCGGCCGCCCAGCTGGCCGTCGCGGTGCTGACGGGCGCACCGGGCCTAAGGATCCTGGCGACCAGCCGCGAACCGCTGCGCGTAGAAGGCGAACACGTCTACAGACTGCCTCCGCTCTTGACCCCTTCCGCAAAGGCCGAGCTCACCGCAGCAGAGGCGCTCGGCTTCCCCGCCGTTCAGCTATTCGTCGAGCGCGCGGCGGCTGCGCTGGGCGAGATCGAACTCAATGATGCCGATGCGCCGGTCGTGGCCGACATCTGCCGAGAACTCGACGGGATTCCGCTTGCGATCGAGCTAGCAGCTGCCCGCGTCGATGCCTTCGGGATCCGGGGAATCGGGGCGCGTCTGGCCGATCGCTTGAAGCTGCTAAGGAGTGGCCGCCGCACGGCGCTCGCCCGGCACCAGACGATGAGCGCTGCATTGGATTGGAGCTACGGTCTCCTCAGCGAGGCCGAGCGAATGACGTTGCTCCGCCTCGCCATCTTCGCCGGTGGATTCACGCTCCGAGCCGCAGGTGCAGTGATCACCGATGCGGCCCACACCGAAGCCGAGATGGTCGACCATGTCACCGATCTGGTCGGAAAGTCGCTGGTCACCGCGGATGTCGGTGATGCCGAGCCTCGCTTCCGACTCCTCACGATCACGCGCGCCTACGCACTCGAGAGGCTCGCCGCGAGTGGAGAAGTCGACGAGCTGCGGCGTCGCCACGCGACGTACTTCCGGGAGTTGCTCGAAGGAGCCGCGTGGAGCAATGCGCCCGCGGAGGACTGGCCGGCCGCGTTGGCGCCGGAGATCGAAAATGTTCGCGCTGCGCTGGCTTGGGCTTTCGCGCCGCAAGGGGATGCGTCGATCGGCGTGTCCCTGGCAGCGGCTTCCGTGCCCTTGTGGTTCGCGCTGTCGCTGCTGGCCGAGTGCATGGACTGGACGGCGAAGGCACTCGCCAATATCGATTCCGACAGTCAGGGAACGCGCCACGAAATGGTGCTCAACGATGCGCTCAGGGTCTCGCACATGTGCGCGCAGGATACTGCGGATGATGCCCAAGGTGCGCTCAGGAAGGCAGCCGAGCACGCGGAGGGCCTCGAAGACCCTGGCTTTCAGCTCCGAGCACTCGATGGTCTTTGCAGCTTGGCGATTCAGGTGGCGGACTTTCCAGGCGCGCTGGTGATCGCGCGCCGTTGCGAGGCGATCGCCGAGGCGGTGATCGATCCAGCAAACCTCGCGATCGTGGATCGGATGCTCGGCGTTTGCCTGCACTTTCTCGGAGACGAAGCGAGCGCACGGGCTCACCTCGAGCAGGCGCTCGAGAGACAGCCGCCCGCCGCGCGTATCATCTCCATCACCCGCTTCGCCGCAGATTCTCGGGTGCGCATCCTTCATGTCCTCGCCGATCTTCTCTGGATACAGGGGTTTCCGGATCAAGCCGTGCGAACGAGTCGGCGCTGCCTCGATGAAGCACGCGCAGCCGCCCATCCGTTCTCGCTGTGTTTGGCGCTGGCGTCCGTGAGCAACGTTTCACTCGCGGTCGGCGATTTGACGACTGCCGAGGGGTCGACGACGGAGTTGATGCAGCGGGCCGAGAGGCATTCGCTGCAGATGTTTTGCGCTTGGGGTCTTGGTCTTCAGGGCCAACTCTCGGCCAAGCGGGGCGATATCGTGGCCTCGGTGCGGCAACTACGCGCCAGCTTGGACAGACTTCGCAGAGCCCATTTCTTAACCTATTACGCCGATTTCCTGAGCCACCTGGCGAAACGTGCGGGGACGGCCGGCCATGTCGAAGAGGGCCTTGCCGCCATCGAGGAGGCATTGGAATGCGTCGAGCACGACCACACCGACTGGTGCAGGGCCGAGGTTCTGCGGATCAAAGGTGAGCTTCTGCTCCTGCAGAGCGACTCGAACGGGGCGCTGGTCGAGGACCTGTTCCAGCGGTCGCTCGATTGGGCCGCTCGACAGGGAGCGCTGTCGTGGGAGCTGCGGACTGCCATAAGCCTCGCCCGATTGCAGCACGAGCAGCATCGCACCGACGAAGCGCGCGGTCTCCTTACGTCGGTCTATGGCCGCTTCGGCGAGGGGTTCGAGACCGCTGATCTTCGGACCGCGAAACGGATCTTGGGCGAGCTGACCTGACGCTCACGCTCGCGGAAGCACTGTGTGCCGCGCCAGGAGGGAAACCGGGGCGCAGCCTCAACTCTGCCCGAGAATCCTCGTGGCCTCCAACAGGTCGCCTGGCTCGAACCATTCGGTGAAAGACTCCTACAAGCGGCGCACTGTTTCCACGAATTTCCTCCGTCTCCTCGTACCTCTAGCAGGCGATGAGCGCTCAACGTGGCGTGAAGCGAGACGGTCTTCTTCTGAGCGATCGTCAACACCTATTCGCGGAAGGCCATTCACTTAGCTACCGAAATTTACGCCGCTTGACTCCCTGAATGGCGCATGCGCGCGTACAAGAAGTGGACCAGTGTGCATGCGCGCTGTTGAATGACAGACGCGACTCGAGGACCACAGAAGGGGGTTCTGAGTGCGTCCGCATCTTGCCTGGGCAAATTGCCGGCGCCGTCGCCCTGATGTCGGTTCATTCATTCGCTGGGCAGCAACCTTGGGATCAGCAAAAGGTCATCCAGATCGTCAGAGACCTGACTCAGGCCGTGTCAGGAATGCTCGACGAGTTCAAGAGGCAGCCGCCCGCCACGATCGCCTCGAAGTCAGGGTGCACGCAAAGAATGCCGAATTCCGAGGCAGCGAGGAGCGACGCACCGAGGGAGCTTCAGCGATAAGGGGCGCGGCTGGGTCTCCCTGCTCCGGCCGCGTCTCACCCGACCCCGCTGATGACGGAGCAGAAGGACGCATACGAGCGAAGGCACGCCGCTCGCGCGCCCTGGCGGGTAACCAGCTCCCGGCTTCCGTTCGCTCTTGGCCTGATCCGCCGGCTTGGCGCCGCAGGCCACGAAGTCTACGCCGCCGACACTTGCGCCACGGCACCTGGCAGCCACTCGACGTACGTCGCGGAGAGCATCGTGACGGGTTCGCCCAAGTTCGACACGAGGCGCTGATGCTGGCGCCCACATCCCATTGCGTGGCCCCGCGAAGGATGTTCCGCCCTGACGTTCAGACTCGCTGTCCGAGCATCCGCAGCTCGCGTCGGCAGGCTTCGCTGAATTCCTTGAGGGGATCGTCGGAACGAGTGAGTAGCTCCTGCCGCAGCTCCTCCGGCGACAAGTTGGGGCCGAAGGATCGCTCGACGATCCGGGTGGCCACGCGGTCGGCGGCGGTCCGCACTTCCTCGGAGCTGCGGAGACGGATCCGGTTGAGGACGGCGTAGAGCGGGTGCAGCTGCTGAGGAGTCTTGAGCTGGTGGTCGAGGGCCTCGACAACGAGCTTCGAGCCCTCCGTGATGAACTCGACGTAGAGCATCTCCCTCTTGCGGATCTCGGCGTCGACGTGTTCGCGCCGCCCCTGGGTCCGCTGCGTCAACCAAGAGGTCGCCATCGTGGCCGATCCGCCGACCGCGGAGCCGAGGATCGCTGACAGCGCGGTAAGGGCGGCCGGATCCAAGTTCCCTCCTTTCGTCTACGTGCACCGTGCCAAGCGCTCCCCCGAGCAGCGCTCTTCTGGATCCTGTCGTTGGTGAGCTCCCCTCGGAGCAGGCTGCGTAGCACAGAACTCTGGATTGGAAGAGGCCGGCCAACACGCTGCACCCGCCGGCCTCAGAGCGTCGTCGTGCTTGCGACGGCTGGGTCGACTGGCCCTTGCCGCGGAGTAGGGTGTCGTGGGACGATGCGGCGGCCCGCGGACTCCCGCCCCCTGCGGCTCACCCCGCCCAGCACATCCCCAACTGCCCCAAGAGCCCGCCGGAGGACACAGCGCTGCGTTCTTCCGCAGCCTGCAAATTCCCCGCAGCTCGACTTAGCGCGCAGACATGCGCCGCCACCGCTCGGACCTGCTTTTCCGCGGGCTGAGCTGCGGCTGGCGAAGAGGAACGGAAGCAGATGATCGAAGACCTCCATCTCTTGGGTCCCTCCGATGCGAGATCTACAGCTCGATGCGTTCGTCGAGCAGCCGCTGCCGATAAGCCAGGTCGACGAGCTTGTACGTGCCCGGGAAAATCTGCTGCACGCTGAAGACGTTGCCGATGTAGTGGATCAGGCTGGATCCAAAGCGCTCCGAGAACGAGAAGTCGAGCGAGCTGCCCGGCATCCCGAACATCTTCTGGAAGCCAAAGCGCAAGTCGACGCCGAGGTTGTTGGTCGCCGTGAAACCGTGCTGCAGGCCGCCGACTGGATTGCCCAGGGCACCGGTGACGAAGGTGACACCGGGCGTGATGCCGTGATCTTCCAGCCAGGTGCGCGCTCCGAGCCACTCGCCCAGCAAGTGGGCCGGGGGGAGGGTGAGTTGAAGGGCGTAGCTGCCAGGGGACGCGCGTCGGGCGGAAGTTGGTCGTCCCCGCAGGCCGCATGAGCGAGGATCGCAACGACGACGGCGATCATGCCGCGGCCGCGGCGGATGATCCGGCTCACGGAGTCGTCCGTTGCAACCAGGTGCCGCCCCGCCCGCGATTGCAAGTTCCCGGCGCATTCGGACGATCTCACTGCCGAACGAGAGCACTGCCAAAAGCCGTGCTCGCTTGCAGCGAGCTCGACCTCATCCGGCAAGGTCTCGAGCCTGGCCGTAGCTCGTCTGTTCCCAATCCCGGGCCGTCAGCGCGACCCCTCTGGTCGCGAGAAGCGCCTCAAGCCGATCCGCAAGGCGCGCCAATCGTTGCTTTGCACCGCGCACCACCGATAGGCGTCACGGCATCCTCCCCTGACCGACGGCGTAGTCGACGGCCGCAGCAGCGTCGAGGTACTCGGTTTTCGCGCGGATCAGTGTGTAGCGCGCGCGGGCCAAATCGCGGTCTGCGGTCAGCAGATCGGAGATGGTGCTGAGTCCCCCGCGATAGGTCTCGAGGTTGGCGGCGTACGCCTCCTCCGAGGCGCTGAGCAGTGCTTCGGCGTAGCGGTGCCGCTCGCGCGCCGACTGGAACTCGTAGTAGGCACGCCAGACCGCATCGATGGTGCCGAGTTCGGCGCCGCGCAACTCTGCGTGCGACGCCTCGACCTCCGCTTCGGCCTGGCGGATCGCATAGGGTCGGTCGAAGCCCGTGAAGAGGTCCCACTTGAAAGTGAGCAATGCAGTGTAGTCATTGGTGCTCGAGTTCTGCCGCGGAAAGCCGTGAACATCGTAGGACCAGAGGGCCTGGCCGAACTCACCCAGGAGACCGACCTTCGGGAACCACGCAGCCTTGGCCTTTGCGAGAGCTGCCTCGTGGGCCCTCAGAGAGGCGACCTTTGCTGCGAGATCTGGACGTTGCGAAATGGCAGCGTCCACAAGCTCGTCGACGCGATTCGGGAGTGCGTCGGGCAGCGGCTGGTGCTCGAGCGTGTCGACATCGAGCGGGACGTCAGCTCGAATCCCCACCGCCGTCGCGAGCTCGGCGCGTGCGGTCTCAACCGCCGACTTCGCGCTCTCGAGCTCATAGACCGATTCCGCTTCGAGCTGCCGCGCCAGCAGAACTGCGGGCCGGGTCGCGAGGCCCACCTTGAGTCGCTCTTCAGCGAGCTCGCGGTTGGTTCGCGCGAGCTCGAGATTCTTCATCGCTGCCTCGACGCTCGAACGTGCCGCACCGAGCGCGTAGAAGGCCTCCTGCACGCCGAAGACCACTTCCTGCATTCCGCGGTTGAAGGCGAAGTTCGCGGCAATCAGTTGCTGTTTCGCTTGCTCGGCGGTCGCACTCCGCCGTCCGAAGTCGAGAAGCGTGTACGCCACCTCCACTTGCGGGAAGGCGAGTCGGTTGTGGATCTCGAAGGTCTCGTTGGGAATGGGGAACGGGAAGTTGTTGAGGCCGCCGTTCGCAGAGAGCCGCAGCTGGGGGTAGTCCTCGGCCTTGGCGCGGCCGAGGGCCGCCTCGGACGCCCGAGCGGCTTCCCACGCCGCCCGCGTCGCGGGATTCTGCGCGAGGGCGAGATCGACGAGCGCGGAAAGGTCGTAGATGCCGCCCGGCGGTGCGGGCGCATCGGACGGAAGGCTGCGCGGTGCGCGCACATCTTCGGGCAGGGCATAGCTCTCCCGCACTTCGGGTCCGGGCGTCCAGGGTCGACTGGCACTCGCAGGAGCTCTCGCATCCAGTCGTCGGTCGGGCAGCTGCGCGAGCGAGCTGCATGCAAGCACACCAGCAGCAGCGCCGCTCAGGGCGGCGACGAGGAGTTGTGCATACGTCATGGATGGCTCCTGGTTCTACCGGCGGCGGAATACCTTGCTCGAGAGGGCCGGCCGACCCCGCCGCCAAGCTAGGTCGCTGTCGATGGGGCGAGCACTCGCTCGAGGTCGTGCAGCAGCCAGGCCACGCGCTCGTAGCTCTCCACCTCCGAGAGGCCGGCGCCGGCGAGGCGGTGCTCTGTCAGAAGGCGCACGGAGGCTTCGAGCTCGTCATCCATTGTCGCGGGTGCGGGCGACGTAGAGGGATCGACCCGCTCGGCGAGTGCCATCAGGCGTCCGCTGAGCGCGCGCCCGATTCGACTGCGAAGTGCATCGAGTTCCGGTCGGAGAACCGGGGGCGGAGAGAGTCCAAGTCCGATCAGGCGGTAGACGATCCGGCGGAGCGTCTCGAGCGCATCGAGGGCCGCCGCAGGGTCGACGCCGGTCTTTGCGCCCTCGAGTCGCGCTTCGTCGGCGAGCCCGGCAGCCCGCTGGAGCTCCGCGAGGAAGTCGATCTCTGCGCGCCGGAGCTGCGGCGCTGCAGCGGGCTGGTCGGGCGGCACGAGGTTCGATGCAATGCGCATGGCGCGGCCTAGCGTAGAGCGCAGGCGTGGCCCCGTGCGCTCCGGCCACAGGACGAGCTCGACGAGTGCCACCGAGAGGGTTCCGAGCACGATGCCCCAGAAGCGCCACAAGGCATCGTACTCGCTCGCCTTGGGCTCGAGCGCGATGTAGAGGATCATGAACGTATTGGTGAGCTGAATGCCCGCATAGGAAAGGCGTTCGCTGCTCTGTGCGACGTAGGTGCCGATCCACGCAACGCCGAACACGACGAGCAGGTAGGCGAGCAGCGAGTCGTAGCTTCCCGAGACGACGATGAGGACGACGAGCGTGATCAACCCACCCGCGAGGGCGCCAAGCAACCGCAGGCTCATCTTCCGGACCGTTGCGCCGTAGCCGGGAAGGCTCGCGATCAAGACCGTCCAGAGGATCACCGAGAGGTTCGCGCGATTCGCGAAGAGACCGATCAGGAGGCCGACGGCGGATGCGAGCCCGACCTTGACCCCGTAGCGCATCGCGTCGGGGCTGAGCCGGCTCGAGAGGGACCGCGGTGCGGGTGCGGCCAGCGAATCCGCGGGCGATACGACCGGTGGCAAGTCGACGACGTCGCCGACCAGGCCGAGTCCTGCGAGGAGAGCTTCGAAGCTCGACTCATCGTCCGCGCCCATGCGGCCCCCGGCTCGCAGGCGCTGCTGGGCCGTGGCGAGCCGCGAGAGTTCGGCGCGCAGGCGTGCCACGGCTGCCTCGACGTCCGGCTCCCCGGATGCGGTCTCCACGCGGCGTGCGCATGCCTCGATCGCTTCTCCGACAACGCCCAGCGCGTCGTCGGCCTCCTCGCGTAGCTCGACGGGTAGCTTGCGAGACCGGGGTGCGGCCGCGAGAAGGGCAAGGCTCTCGATCGCGAAGGCGACGCGCTCCACCTGGCTGATCTCTCCGAGTAGTCGCGCAGTGCGGCGCTCCTCGCGGTGCCGGCCCTCGACCCCCTCCAGCAGCTTCAGATGGACACCGAGCCTCGATCCCAGAGGCGGTACGGCGGTGGGCAACTCTTCGGGGCCCGCCAGCCATGCGCGTCCGATCCGCGCGAGCCTCGTGCGCGCGCCGCGAAGGCACTCCGCCAGCGAGCGCCGAAGCTCCGGCTCCTCGTCGACCGGCCATAAGATGATCTCGAACAACGCGAGAATCGCCGAAGCGACTGCGATGCCGGAGAAGATGTATGCCGAAGTCCAGCCAATGGCGTACGGAGAGAAGAGCGCCGTGTAGAGGACCGCATTGATGCCGATGTTCAAGAGGAGCCATGCAATGGGAATGCGCGAGCTGATCGCCAACGCCGCGCTCGTTCCGACCACCGAGAAGAAGAAGAAGAGCACGAGCCATGGCGCATCGACGATCATCCCCGCGACCCGTACGATCGCTGCCTGCACGAACCCGGCGACAACGACGATGAGCACTGCAGCGGACGGACCGATGTGGAGGCCCGGCTGACCGAGGTTGAAGGCGAGCAGCGCAGCCCAGGGTCCCGCCACCTGCATCGCCGTGGTCACTCCTACGGTGGCTGTGGTCAAGCTCGCGGTACGCAGCGCGAGCCTCAGGCGTCGTGGAGTCGGCGCAAGCTCGGCTCGGAAGAAGCGGAGCAGCGGTGACGCGGCGACGGACGACGCGTCGGGGTGTCGACGCTCTGCGGCGACGACAGCCGATTCGGGGCTCACCGGCGTCCCTTGATCGTCACCACGGCGGTCGCACCCATGCGGAAGGGGAAGGTGCCATCGCGCTCGTCGAGCACGATACGGACGGGGAATCGCTGCGCGAGCCGGACCCAGTTGAGCGTGGCTTCGACCTTGGGCACGCCCTCGAGGTCCGCTCCGCTCTGGTCGAATACCGCCCATCCGATGCCTTGCACCCGCCCCTTGAAGCGCCGGTCCGGTTGGCTCGGTAGGAAAACCTCTGCCTGCATGCCCGACTCAATGTGGCCTACGAATTCCTCACGGAAGTTGGCCATCACGTACCAGGTGCGATCGTCGATCAGCGTGACGACTGGATGCCCAGGACCCGCCATCTGACCCACCGCCGTGTTGAGGTTGGTGACGTAGCCGTCGAAAGGCGCCACGACTCGGCAGTAGCCAAGATTCAGCTGCGCATGCTCGACCGCCGCTTCGGCGTCTTCGATCCGAGCGTTGGCTCCGCCGATGTCGCCGAGCGAACTCTGTGCCTTCGCGAGGTCCGCCCGCGCGCTCTCTACGGTGGCGTCGGCGGCGGCGAGCCTGCTGCGCGCCTGAAAGACCTCGTTTTCCGTGACGAAGCGCTTCGCCAGCAACGGCTCGATGCGGTGCAGGTACTGCCGAGCGTTCGCGGCGTCGGCCTCCCTCCCTCGCAGTGCCGCCTCCGCAGTCCGGACGCCGTCCTCGAGCGAGCGGATCTCGACGCGCGTGAGGTTGAGCTTCGCCGCCGCCTCGTGCAGCGCGCTCTCGTAGGGCCGGGGGTCGACGACGAAGAGAAGGTCTCCCTGGTGGACGCGCTGGTTGTCGACGATGGGAAGCTCGGTGAGCGTCCCGGTGACCTGCGGCGCAATGCCCACGCTGTCCGCGCGCACGTAGGCGTCGTCCGTGCTCGGATGGGCGTAGTAGGTGCGCCAGACAACGAGGCCGAGCACCAGGGCTGCTACGATCGCAAACGCGCTCAGGAGTCTTCCGACGAGAGGCTTGATGTTCCGATCTGCCACGCGTGGTTCCTGGGTCAGCGGGGTACGAAGAAGAGGAGCCAAGTGGCGAACGCGAAGGTCAACCCGAGGCTGAGATACACCAGCGGAAGCGGCCGAAGGTGGGGCTCGAGACCGAGGGCCGCCAGCGCAAAGCGCGCAGCCACCGTGAGGAGCACGCCGACGAGCGCGCAGAGCATCCACCCGGGGAAAGCGGCGCCAGCGAACTGCACGACAGGCGCGCAGCTCGCGACGGCGACGACAGGCGAGGCCTGAAGCGTCGAGCGCAGCATTGGCTCCTCCGATATAAGGGTGCCCAAGCGGCTCGGCGGAAGTGTAAGGACGCGCTTCGCAGATGTCCCGGAGGCCCGTCGGGGTCGGCGTCGCCGAGGGAGCGCTGACGGGCGAGGGTGATTCGCCGCATCTCACTGCCCTCGGAGTCGACAGCCGCTAGGCGCCGGTTCTAAACTCGGCGGGCCGAATCTCGGTCGAGCAGCCTCCGCGGTCGTGCTTTGGACATCGCCCGGGCGCGCGCCCCGCGCGTCCGTCCCGGCATGCGATATGTGGTTCAGAGCCAGGCCCCAGGAAGGAGAGGATTTGACCCGCAAGGACGACGTCACACGGGCAACGAGGGCTTCCTGGGAGGAAGCCTTGGAGCAGTTGCGAAAGTGGGATCCGGAGTGGGCCGAGGCCTGCTTGAAGATGACTACAGATCCGTGGGACGCTGGCGTCTTGCCGCGAAAAACCGTCGA
>Ga0335085_10003062_pt1 | contig 29790 bp, 22 predicted proteins | sample Lox_Sample_45_FD_206712 | JGI IMG/M metagenome (GOLD analysis project Ga0335085, IMG submission 206712) | Soil microbial communities from Loxahatchee National Wildlife Refuge, Florida, United States - Lox_Sample_4.5 | ecosystem: Environmental > Terrestrial > Soil > Wetlands | place: USA... | reverse complement strand
AGCACGGCGAGGACGCACGCGCGGACAGGGCTGCGGAACCCAAGCACGGTTTGGCGTACACGCGGACAGGGCTGCGGAACCCAAGCACGGTGCGGGCGGAGATGGGGCGGGGCCGCGGAACCGAGCATGGTGCCGGGTGGGGTGGAGGGTGGGGTGCGAAATGAAGCGGGCGGGGCGGGAGACGGGAGGGCGTGGCTGGGCAGGCTGGTGAGGGTTTGGAAGCGGGCTGGAGGGCGCCCGGGTGAGGCGGGGCGGGGGCTCGTCTCGATCGGACGGCTGGATTGAAACGAACCAAAGTGCCGTTACGCGCATTGGTATGGTAATTGAGCATTAGCATGGGCCGCCAGGGAATTGCGCGGGAGTTTTGTCCGGATCGCGGATAGTCGTGCGCATAGCGCCGAGGGCCCCTCTGAGGTGGCAATCTCAGGTTCATAACGAAGCGTCGCCGGGGCATGTCAGCCGTCCCGGCGGCGGCGGAGCCTGACCAGCGACGAGAGCTCCTACGGAAGCGGCACCCGAACCCTTTCAGTGACTTTTCTCAACATATGGTCAGGCTGGCGAATCGCCACTAACATTCCCTTATACCGGACTGTGGTGCACGTGCAGAACGGTGCCCGCCGCCAGCTCCGGGCACCTGGTGAGTCGTTTCCCCTAGGGGCGTGAGTTCCTCCTGGGACGCGAGTCTCCTCTGGGACTGGCCAACGGATCGCGTCCGCCGCAGGTGGCCATGCCGGGACGAATGGCAGCCTGTCGGCGGTTCAGGGAGCGGCCGCGCCAGGATCTCCGGGCCCGGCCGCCGGGCAACGCGGGAAAGGCTGTCGACGTGGTTGCGGAGCGGGCCGGAGCGCCGCCGCCTTCTTCACCAGTGAGGCTGTCGGGCAGCATCCCGCCGCTCGCCGAGTCCTTCCACCAGCGCCCGGAGACCGGGCTTCACCTCAGGGCGGGCCTGTATCCGGGTGACACCGTGGTGCTGACCCACGGCGAGGAAACCCCGGCCACGCCGGCCGCGCAGGGCGGCACCGGCAAGACCCAGCTCGCGGTGGCGTTCACCCACGCGCTGTGGACCGCCCGCGCGGTCGAGGCGCTGATCTGGGTCTCGGCGAGCAGCCGGGACGCGATCGTCACCGGGTTCGCCCAGGCCGCCGGCGTGGTCGGGGCGGCCGGCGCGGGGCTTGGCGCCGAGGCCGCGGCGGCCAGTTTCATCACCTGGCTGGCGCACACCCGCCGACCCTGGGCGCTGATCCTGGACGACCTGGCCAGCCTGGACGACCTGGGCGGCCGGTGGCCGACGGGGCCAGCCGGGCAGGTCGTCATCACCACCCGGCTGCCGGAGACCGCCTTCAGGGCCGGGCGCACCGGAACTCACAGCATGCCCGGGGCGCACAGCATGCCCGGGGCGCACAGCATGCCCGGGGCTGCGGAGGGTTATGGACCGCCAGGGGGCTACGAACCGCCCGGAGGCTATGCCCCATCCGGAGGTTACGAACCGTCAGGAGGCTACGAACCGCCCGGAGGCTATGCCACAGCCGGGGGTTACGAACCGCCTGGGAGCTACGAACCACCCGGGGGCTATGGCACATCCGGAAGTTACCTCATGCCCGGGGGCTACGGCGCGCCTGGAGGGTTCGGCGCCCAGGGGGTGACGGGCATCACCGGGGCGGGGATCCCGGCGACGCCGGGTGCGCCGCGGGTAGCGCCGGTTGGCGGGTTCAGCCGCCGTGAGGTGCTGGCCTACCTGGGTGGCCGGCTGACCGATTTTCCCTGGCAAAGGGCCGAGGCGCTCGAGCTCGGGGCCGACCTCGGCGGGCTGCCGCTGGCGCTGGCTCAGGCCGCCGCGGTGATGGCCGTGAACCAGCTGAGCTGCGCGGAGTACCGCGGGCGGCTCGGCGAGCGGCGCGAGCACATGTCCGCGATCCAGGTCGACGGCATCTCGCCCCCGGTGCTGGCCACCTGGTCGCTCGCGGTCGAGTGCGCGCACGGCCTGCCGCCGACCGGGGCGGCCTGGCCCGCCCTCGCGCTGGCCGCCATGCTGGACCCGAACGGGATACCCGGCGCCGTGCTGACCAGCCCGGCCGGCTGCCGTTACGTGGCCGGCCGGCCGAGCAACGGGGACCGGGCCGACCAGGCCCTGGTCCGGGGAGCCATCACCAACCTGGCTCGGGTCGGCCTGATCAGCGTCGATCCGGCCAGCGCGGTCCGTACCGTGCGGATGCACCCGAGCGTGCAGGCCGCGGTGCGGGCCTACCTGCCGCCCGCGGACTTCGAGCAGGCCGTGCTCGCCGCGGCCGAGGCGCTGCTCCAGGCCTGGCCTGACGACGAAGGCCCTCCCCGTCAGGGGGACCAGGACCGGGCCGAACGAGCCCAGCTCGAGCTGGCTCTGCGGGACGGGACGGCCGCGCTGTGGGCGGCGGACGGCGCCGTCCCCCGGCCTGCCGAGGGCGGTCAGCACGCCAGGCACGCGGCCCGGCCGCGGCCGGGTGCCCCGGTGGCCCAGCCGCACCAGAGCATGCTGTGGCGGCCCGAGGCCCACCCGGTGCTGTTCCGCCGGGGGCTGAGCCTGGACGCCGACGGGCTGACCGGGTCGGCCATCGCGCACTGGCAGGCCATGCTCGCGATCGGCACCCAGCTCCCCGGCGCCGGCCCCGGCGCTGGCCATGGGGGGGCACGGGACGCCAGCGCGGTGCTAGCGCGCGACCGGCTGGCCGTGGCGTACGAGTCGGCGGGCCGGTACGGCGACGCTATCGCGGCGTTCACCAGCGCGCTGGTCGAGCGCGAGCGCGCCTACGGCACCGAGCATCCGGACACGATCACCGCCCGCGGGCTGCTCGCCCACGCCTACGCCAGCGCCGGGCGGCCGGCCGAGGCGGTCACGCTGTACGAGCAGATGGTGGCGGGCGCCGGCCGTCAGCTCGGCGCCGGGCACCCGGTCACCCTGGCCGCACGGGCCAGCCTGGCCGAGGCGTACCAGGCCGCCGCGCGGGGCAAGGAGGCGCTGGCCGCGTACGAGGCGCTGCTGGCCGACGCCGGGCGGCTGCTCGGCGCCGGGCACGCCGAGACGCTGGCCGCCCGGGAGAACCTGGCCGCCGCCTACCTGGCCAGCGGCCAGCCCAAAGACGCCATCGAGCAGTACCGGCGGCTGGTCACGGCGACCGAGGCGGCGGTCGGCCGGGACCACCCGGACGCGATCACGGCGCGCGCCAGCCTGGCCTCGGCGTACCGCCGCGGCGGGAAGCCCAAGGACGCGATCGCGCTCTACCAGCGGGTGCTGGCCGACCGGGAGCGGACGGCCGGCGCCGATCACCCGGACGCGATCGCGGCCCGGGCCAGCCTGGCGGCCGCCTACCGCAGCGCCGGGCAGCTACGGGAGGCCATCGCCGCCTACGAGCGCACCCTGGCCGACCGGGAGCGGGTCGCCGGACCTGACCACGCCGACACCCGGGCGGCCCGGGCCAGCCTGGCTGCGACCTACCAGCAGGCCGGGCGGCTCGGCGACGCCGTCCACCACTACGAGCAGGCGCTGGCCGACAGCGAGCGGATGCTCGGCCCCGGCGACCTGGAGACGCTGACCGCCCGGTCGGCGCTGGCCGCGGCGCACGTCGCGGACGGACAGCCGTCGGACGCGATCCCGCTGCTGGAGCGGGCGCTGGCCGACAGCGAGCGCTATCTCGGCCCCGATCACCCGATGACCAGGACCGTGCGGGACACCCTGGAGGCGGCGACCCATGGGTGACCGGCGAGCCCCGGGCGGCCGACGAGCCGTACCTGACCAGTGCAAAGGCGAGATACCGTCAAAAAGGGAAACAGATGCCGAGATCGCACTAGAATCGCACTACGGCATGCGATACGGAGAGTACATACATAATTACAGTTTCATCCTAAAATCAACGCAAAGCGTTGCTTATGCCGACATATAGCCATCGCGCGAAGACGTCGTTATCATGCCAACAGCATCGGGCCACGAGGTCAGTAAGGACCTGTGACCTGGATAATTCCCATCTTCGAGCAAGCGAGGGACCTCAGGCGAGAAAGGGCTGCCCGCCATGGCCACGCCGTACGCAGAATCCGGGTCAGGCTCGGGACCCGGTGTACTGCTGTCCGGGACCGTGCCGCCGCTCGCCGATGCCTATTTCCCGCGTGAGCTGACCCTGTCCAGCACCCTGCGGCCGGGCGAGACCGCGGTGCTCGTCCATGGCGGGGAGACCGAGCTGGCGCCGGCCGCCCAGGGCGGCACGGGCAAGACGCAGCTGGCGGTCGAGTTCGCCCACGCCATGTGGAACAACCGGGCGGTCGAGGTCCTGGTCTGGGTGAACGCCGCCAGCCGGGACTCGGTCGTGACCGGCTTCGCACAGGCGGCGAACATGGTCGACGCCGGACAGCTGGACGAGGGCGCGGAGGAAGCCGCGGCCCGCTTCGTGTCCTGGCTGAAGCGGACCAGGAGGCCGTGGGCGCTGGTCCTCGACGACCTAGGCGAGCTCAGCGACCTGGAAGGGCTGTGGCCGTCCGGGCCGACCGGCCGGGTCCTGGTCACCACCCGGCTGCCGGACAGCGCCTTCGACGTCCCGTCCTTCGCCGGCTTCCGGGTTACCGGGGTATCCGGGCTTAACCGCCGCGAGGCGCTGGACTACCTCACCTCCCGGCTCACGGACTACCCCGACCAGCGGATCGAGGCGCTGGACCTGGGCGAGGACATGGAAGGGCTGCCGCTCGGGCTGGCCCAGGCCACCGCGGTGATGAAGCTGCGCAGGCAGGGCTGCCGGGAGTACCGCGCGCTGCTGGCCGAACGGCGCCGCCACATGCCCGCGGTACCCGGCGTCTCCGCCGCGGTCCTGGCCACCTGGTCGCTGGCCGCGGAGTGCGCGCACGAGCTGCCGCCGACCGGGCTGGCCTGGCCGACGCTGGTGCTGGCCGCGATGCTCGATCACCACGGGGTGCCGGGTTCGGTGCTGACCAGCCCGGCCGCCTGCGGCTACGTCACCGGCCGCCCGAGCATCGCGAACGCGGCCGATCAGGTCACGGTGCGTGCGGCCATCAACAACCTGGCCCAGGCGGGCCTGGTCACCATCGACCCGGGCAGCGCCGTGCGGACCGTGCAGATGCACGCCAGCGTGCAGGCCGCGGTCCGGGCCTACCTGCCGGCCGCCGACCTGGAGCAGGTCGTGGAGGCCGCCGCGGACGCGCTGCTCCAGACGTGGCCGGACCCGGTGGAGCAGTCCGACCTCGAGCAGGCGCTGCGGGACTGCGCGGCGACGCTGCGGGCCAGCGACGGCGGGCTGCTGTGGAAGCCAGAGGCGCATCCGCTGCTGTTCCGCGCCGGGCTCTCGCTGGAGCAGAGCCGGCTGTCCGGCGCGGCCATCACGTACTGGAAGTCCATGGTGGCCACCGGCACCCGGCTGCTCGGGGCGGAACACGCCAACGCCGTGGTGGCCAGGGACCGGCTCGCCGCCGCCTACGAGGCCGCCGGGAAGTCCTCCGACGCCGTCTCGGTGTTCCAGACCGCGCTGGCCGAGCGGGAGAAGAACCTGGGACCCGAGGACCAGGAGACCATCGCGGCCCGCGCCCACCTGGCGCATGCCCTCCAGAGTGCCGGCCGTCCCGCCGAAGCCGTCGCCCTGTACGAGCAGACGGTGGACGGCTCCGGCCGGATGCTCGGCGCCGGCCACCCGGTCACCCTGGACGCCCGGGCCAGCCTGGCCCAGGCCTACCAGGCGGCGGGCCAGGACCGGGAGTCACTGGCGGCGTACGAGGTCTTGCTGTCCGAGGCTGAACGCCACCTCGGCGTCGGCCACCCCACCACGCTGGGCGCCCGGGCCGGGCTGGCCGCCGCCTACGCGGCGGGCGGGCGGCCCAAGGACGCCATCACGCAGTACCAGCGGGCGCTGGCCGACCGGGAGCGGATGCACGGCGAGGACCACCCGGACACGATCGCGGCCCGGGCCAGCCTGGCCTCGGCGTTCCGCGCGGCCGGGAAGACCAAGGAAGCCATCTCCCAGTACCAGCGGGTGCTGGCCGACCGCGAGCGGGTCGAGGGCGCCGACCACCCTCTCGCGTTCGCGGCCCGGGCCAACCTGGCCTTCGCCTACCGCAGCGCCGGGCGGTTGCGTGAGGCGGTCCCGCTGTACGAGCGGACGCTTGCCGACCGGGTGCGGGTCCAGGGGCCCGACCACCGGGACACCCTGACCGCGCGGTCCAACCTGGCCGCCTGCTACCAGCAGGCCCGCCGGCTCACCGACGCGATCCCGCAGTACGAGCGGGCACTGGCCGACAGCGAGCGGATGCTAGGACCCGGCGACCTGGAGACGCTGACCACCCGCTGCAACCTGGCCACCGCGTACTACACGGCCGGAAGACTCGCGGATGTCGTCGCGGTCTTGCGGCGGGCCCTGGCCGACTGCGAGCGTTACCTAGGACCCGATCATCAGATGACCCAGACCGTGCGCGAGAACCTCGACGCCGCTACCCAGGCCTGAAAAGCAAGAAGGGGGCCTAAGGAAGGACGCTGAGGGGTAAGAGCACTCAAAACCCGCGGGAGGCAGCATGGCAGCGCATACCTATGACTTCGTGATCGTAGGCGGCGGATCCGCGGGCAGCGCCCTGGCCAGCCGGCTATCCGCCGACCCTGGCCAGCGGGTGCTCGTGCTCGAGGCCGGCCGGCCTGACTACATCTGGGACCCGTTCATCCACATGCCGGCCGCGCTGACCATCCCCATCGGCAACCGCTTCTACGACTGGAAGTACGAGAGCGAGCCGGAGCCCTACATGAACGGGCGCCGGATCTACCACGCCCGGGGCAAGGTCCTCGGCGGGTCGAGCAGCATCAACGGGATGATCTTCCAGCGCGGCAACCCGCTCGACTACGAGCGCTGGGCGGCCGACCCCGGCATGGCCGACTGGGATTACGCGCACTGCCTGCCGTACTTCAAGCGGATGGAGAACTGCCTGGCGGCGGACGAGAAGGACCCGTTCCGCGGGCACACCGGGCCACTGGTGCTCGAGCGCGGCCCGGCCACGAACCCGCTGTTCACCGCGTTCTTCGCCGCCGTGCAGCAGGCCGGCTACCAGCTCACCGACGACGTGAACGGCTACCGGCAGGAGGGCTTCGCCCCCTTCGACCGCAACGTGCACCGGGGTCGGCGGCTGTCCGCCGCCCGGGCCTACCTGTATCCGGTGATGAGCCGGCCGAACCTCACGGTGGCCACCCGCGCGTACGCCACCAAGATCATCTTCGAGGGCACCAAGGCGGTCGGCGTCGAGTTCAGGCACGAGGGCAAGACCAAGCGGGTCCGGTCGGCCGAGCTGATCCTGTGCGGCGGGGCCATCAACACCCCGCAGCTGCTCCAGCTGTCCGGTGTCGGCAACGCTGCCGATCTCGGTGCGCTCGGCATCGCCGCGGTCGCCGACCTGCCCGGCGTGGGCGAGAACCTCCAGGACCACCTGGAGGTGTACGTCCAGTACGGCTCCAAGCTGCCGGTCTCGGTCGCGCCCGCGCTCAAGTGGCGCAACCGGCCGATGGTCGGGGCCAAGTGGCTGTTCGGCCGGACCGGACCCGGCGCGACCAACCACTTCGAGGGCGGCGGCTTCGCCCGCAGCAACGACGACGTGATCTACCCCAACCTGATGTTCCACTTCCTGCCGATCGCGATCCGCTACGACGGCTCCCAGCCGGCCGGCGGCCATGGGTACCAGGTGCACATCGGCCCGATGTACTCCGATTCCCGCGGCACCTGCAAGATCACGTCGACCGACCCGAACGTGCACCCGGCGCTGCGGTTCAACTACCTGTCCACCCCGACCGACAAGCGGGAGTGGGTCGAGGCGATCCAGGTGGCCAGGAAGATCCTGACCCAGCCCGCCTTCGACGACTACAGCTCGGGCGAGCTGTCGCCCGGGCCCTCGGTCCAGACCGAGGAGGAGATCCTGGCCTGGGTGGCCAGGGACGCCGAGACCGCGCTGCACCCGTCGTGCACGGCCAAGATGGGCATCGGGCCGATGGCGGTGACCGATCCGGGCAGCCTGCGGGTGCACGGCCTCGACGGCCTGCGGGTCGTCGACGCCTCGGTCATGCCGTACGTCACCAACGGCAACATCTACGCGCCGGTGATGATGGCGGCGGAAAAGGCGGCCGACCTGATCCTGGACAATACGCCGCTGCCGGCGGAGCCGGTCGAGTTCTTCCGCCGGGACCGCGCGCAGGCTGAGGCGGGCGAGAAGGTAACCCGTTCGGATGATTGAAAATCTTTTTTTGCCGAACGGGGCCGGTTCAAGCCCTTCCGCCGGCACAAGCCTCACAACGTGGGATTCTTTAGCTGAAAACTAGACAGACCGGCTATCCGTCACCATGATCGAACTGGCACGGGGCAAGACGAGGAGCGACCTGGCATGACCACACCACACGAGGGTCTGGGCGGCTTCGGGGGAAACGCCGCTGGCGACCCGTTGCCCGAGGCCACCAGCCTTGTGCGCGGCGCCTCCGAGGCTGGTTACCCGCTGAAGATCCTCGGCGGCCTCGGGGTCCGGGTCCTCTGCCCGGATTTCCCGCCCCGGCTGCGGGCCGGACAGGATATCGACCTGGCCTGCCAGGGCAAGAGCCGGCGCAAGGTCGCCGATTACCTGGAGAGCGCGGGTTGCCAGGCCGACAAGCGGTTCAACAACCTCAACGGGGACCGGCAGATGTACTTCACCGCCCCGTCCGGGCGGCCCGTCGACGTCATGGTGGACCGCCTGTCGATGTGCCACACGCTGGACTTCAAGGCCTCGTTCGGCTCCACCTCGATGACCCTCGACCCGGCTGACCTGCTGCTGTCCAAGCTCCAGATCGTCGAGCTGAACGCCAAGGACGCGCACGACATCTTCCACCTGCTGTCCGGGCTGCGGGTGGGCCGGGACTCCACCCGCCCGGCCATCGACCCCGACCGGTTCGGCGCCGTGCTCGCCGCCGACTGGGGCTGGTGGCGCACGGTGACCGGCAACCTGGCCAAGCTGCCCGACCTGCTCTCGGCTCAGCCGGGGCTGGCGCCGCCGTATCCGCGGTTCGACGCGCTGACGCAGGCCAAGCAGCTGCTCGAGGTCGCGGAGACGGTGCCGAAGACCATCAAGTGGAAGACCAGGGCCAGGGTGGGTGACCGGGTGCGCTGGTACGAGCTGCCCGAAGAAGTCGATCACTGATCCGCCGTACGGACGACAGGGCCAAGAGGTAGGAAGGGCACGCCGCGATGAAAGTCTTCTTCGCCACCGATATCCACGGCTCCGAGATCTGCTGGCGGAAGTTCCTCAACTCCGCCGCCTTCTACAAGGTCGACCTGGTGGTGCTCGGCGGGGACGTGACCGGCAAGGCGCTGATCCCCATCCTGGCCATGCCGGGCTACTGGGAGGTCACGTTCGGCGGCCAGCGGCTGCGGCTCGATACCCAGGCCGAGCTCGACGACATCCAGCGCAAGATCCGCGACCGCGGCTCCTACCCCTCGGTGATGCAGCCGGACGAGCTCGACGCGCTCAACGAGGAGGACGGCTCGGTCGACCGCCGGTTCACCCTGGAGATGACCCGCGGCCTGGACCGCTGGCTGGACATGGCCGACGGCAAGCTGCGCGGCGGCGAGATCCCGTGCATCCTGAACGGCGGCAACGACGACATCTGGGAGATCGACGACATCATCGAGCAGTCCCCGTGCGTCAGCTTCGCCGAGAGCAAGGTGCTCGACCTCGGCGGCTTCTCCCTGGTCTCGATGGGCTGGACCAACCCGACGCCGTGGAACACCTTCCGCGAGGCGCCCGAGGACGTGCTCACCGGCAAGATCGACGCCATCGCGTCGCAGGTCCCCGACATGGGGCGGGCGATCTTCAACTTCCACGCCCCGCCGTACGGCACCGGCCTGGACGAGGCCCCGGCCCTGGACGACAACATGCGGCCGATCCACGGCGGCGCGGTCATGAAGCCGGTCGGCTCGAAGGCGGTCAGGGAGTCGATCCTTAAGTACGAGCCCGCGCTGTCCGTGCACGGCCACATCCACGAGAGCCGGGGCGTGGCCAAGCTCGGCCGGACGCTGGCGATGAACCCGGGCAGTTCCTACACCGACGGCGTGCTCCAGGGCGCGGTCATCGACCTGAACGAAAAGAAGGGAAAGGTCGGCAAGTACATACTCGTGAACGGCTGAGGACCGCCGCCCGGCTCGCTAACTGAGTCCCGGGGCGCCCGCGAACGGGAGTAGCGACTGTGAACTGTCGACTTCGCTAGCGGCAATTCCCAGGTGCCCCACTAAGGCCTATATTGCCGCTAGTCAAAACTGTTTTTCCCCAAATACTGCCTAGTTAACTTCACTTAACGGACAAAACCTGACAAATTTCGGACACCGGAGGAACCATATGGCGACAGGGGCACTCGGGGAGGAGAGACCGACTCTCTTCCTCCGCAAGGCGACAGGACTGGTCCGGGGCTGGTCGGTCCGGGACTCCATGATCTACGCCTGCCTGTCCACTAACGTGATCACGCTGGGCATGGTCGAGTGGGCCTACCAGTCCACCTTCCCCAAGGGATCCCTGCTCAGCTCGATCCTCATCTCCGGCGTCTGGGTCTCGTTCCTGGTCATCGCCTACGCCGGCCTGGTGGTCACGATCCCGCGGGCGGGCGGCGACTACGTCTGGCAGAGCCGCATCCTGGGCAGCGGGATCGGCTTCGTCCTGGCCGCCACCGGATGGTGGTTCATCCTGTGGCTGTGGGCGCCCATTTACGGCTCGGTGCTGTCCGAGGAGTTCTTCCAGCCGATCTTCGCCACGCTGGGCCATCCCAGCCAGGCCGCCTGGTTCGCCTCGCACAACGGCATCTTCGTGGTCACGCTGATCACGATCGCGCTGGCGGGCATCCTGGTCTCGGTCGGCATGGCGGGCTACGCCCGGGTCCAGAAGTGGTGCTTCATCGGCGGCATGGTCGGCTTCTTGATCATCGTGGTCCTGCTGCTGGTCTCCAGCAAGGCCAGCTTCATCTCCTCGTTCGACGCCGCGACCAGCCGGATCTTCGGCACGAACCACCTCTACGCGGCCACCAACGTGGACGCGGTCAAGAACGTCGGCTACACGGCGCCCGCGTTCGGGTTCGGCGGCTCGATCAGCGACACCATGCTGCTCGTCCCGCTGATGATGTTCTACCTGCTGTGGCCGAACTGGGGCACCACGCTGTACGGCGAGATCCGCGGCGCCAGCGACTTCAAGCGCGTGTTCACCGGCATGTTCGCCGGCCTGTGGACCACCGTGCTGCTGTCCGTGATCTTCCTGCTGCTGTTCGCCAAGACGTTCGGCTGGGACTTCTACATGAACGTCAACGCGGTGTGGTACGGCGCCGGCAAGACGGCGCTGCCCATCTTCCCGTACCCGGTGCTGATGGCCTCGTGGCTGATCCACAACACGGCCGCCCAGGTCATCCTGCTGCTGATTATGAGCCTGTGGTTCTTCGGCTGGGTCGGCACGCTGTTCCTGTCCTCGACCCGGGTCATCTTCGCCGCCGCCTTCGACCGGGTGCTCCCGGACGCGGCCGCGCAGGTCTCGGAGAAGCGCCGGGTGCCGGTCGCCTCGCTGGTGCTGATGCTGCTGCCGGCCGTCGGGCTGGCCGCGCTGTACGCGTACAACACCACGTTCCACAACTACACGCTGGACGCCACGCTGGTCATCGCGGTGACCTACCTGGGCAGTGCGATCGCGGTGGTTGTCCTGCCGCTGCGCAAGCCCGACCTGTGGGCCGCCTCGCCGGCCAGCAAGTTCAAGCTCCTCGGCGTGCCGATCGTGCCGGTGGCCGGCGTGGTCACGATCGCGCTGCTCGTCTACAACCTGTACGAGTGGCTGAGCAACGACGCGTACTTCGTCAACAACAAGGGCTCGCTGATCTACATGGGCGCGATGTACGTCCTCGCCATCGTGATCTTCGTGGGCGCCCGCATCGTCCGTAACCGCCAGGGCATCGACCTCAGCCTGATCAACAAGGAAATCCCGGTCGAGTAGCTCTTTCTGTAGTCGTTTTCGGTCGCGAAGGCTCTGGCACCCGGTGGCGGGCGCCGGGGCCTTCGCCCTTATCGGCAGGAGCCTTTCTGATGAGTGATCTGGCGGGGCGGACGTTCCTGGTCACCGGGGCTAACACCGGGATCGGGCGGGCGACGGCCGAGGGACTGGCCCGGCGGGGCGGGCGGGTGTACGTGGCCAGCCGGTCTGCTGAGAAGGGGGCGGCCGCGGTGGCCGGTCTCCGGTCCTCGACCGGGAACGACGCGGTGGAGTACCTGCCGCTCGACCTGGCCGACCTGGACTCGGTGCGGGCGTGCGCTGCCTCGTTCCTGGCCCGGGACGAGCCGCTGCACGTCCTGGTGAACAACGCCGGCGTGGTCCGGACGCGCGCCCTGACCAGCCAGGGGTTCGAGTTGATGTTCGGGGTCAACCACCTCGGGCACTTCGTGCTGACCAACGCACTGCTCGGCTGCCTGGAGGCCAGCGCCCCGGCCCGGGTGGTGACGGTGTCCAGCGATTCCCACTACCAGGCGCGCGGGATCGACTGGGACGCGCTGCGCCGGCCCGAGCGCGGGCTGACCGGGCTGCACGGGTACGCGGTCTCCAAGCTGTGCAACGTGCTGTTCAGCGCTGAGCTCGCCCGCCGGACGGCGGGAACGGGCGTTACCACCTACGCGCTGCACCCGGGCATGGTGGCGTCGGACATCTGGCGGCGGGTGCCGTGGCCGGTCCGCCCGCTGATCCAGCGGCGCATGCTGACCGTGGAGCAGGGCGCCGAGACCTCGCTGTACTGCGCGGCGTCGCCATCGGTGGCGGCGGAGAGCGGGCTCTTCTACGACAAGTGCGCACAGCGGGAGCCGAGCGCCGTGGCCACCCCCGAACTGGCGGCCGAGCTCTGGAAGCGCAGCGAGGAGTGGGCGGCTTCGGCCTAGCGGGCCGGCTTTCTGACCGGCTCTAGCGGCTGATACGGGAAGCAGGGGATCATGGGGCAGGTGGAGCGCCACGTCCTAGCCTCGGACGCCGACTAGCGTCAGAAAGCGCTCACGGTCGGCAGCGCTTGGTCACAGGCGGCCCACCTTCCACTCATATTTTCACTCGTCACAGACCGCCAGGTTTAGGCGGGCCCTGCAAACGACATCGATGCCACTCTGATGTCGTTACCGCGACATCGATGTCACATCGATGTCGTTGAAGGGGCGGCGGTCAGGTCAGGTTGGCGTGATTAGCGGGGTCTGTGGGTGTGGCGTGAGCCACGGGCTGGGAGTGAGGACGAGATACGGGCTATAGCGGAATTGCAGGGCAGCGTGAGCGAATTGCGGGACGGGGTGAGGGAGTTACGGGGCGGGGCGAGGGAGTTACGGGGCGGGGCGAGGGGGTTACGGGGCCTGGGGCGAGGGGGTTACGGGGCTGGGGCGAGGGGTGGCGGGGTCCAGGAGGCGATGGGGGCTAGCTGGCGGAGCATCAGGCGGGGGCCGAGACGGCCGATCAGGCTGACGCCGGTGTTGCGCAGGGCGATAGCGGGGCGAGAGGTCAGGCCGGATAGCTGGGCGGCGCGGTAGGAGGCCTGGACGAGCTTGCGGGTGCGGGGCAGGCGGGCGGCCGTGTAGGCGGCGAGGCCGACGGCGAGCGCGGCGCCGGTCTCCGGTGCGGAGCCGGCTCTCGCCGCGGGGGCGGTCACGCTGGCGAGGACGATGGCGTCCTCGATGGCCTGGCAGGCGCCCTGGCCGAGGTTGGGCGTCATCGCGTGGGCGGCGTCGCCGAGGATGGCGATCCGGCCGTGGTGGTAGGCCGGCAGTGGCTCGGCCATCCAGTACACGTCGTCGCGCAGCACGGCTTCGGGGGAGACCGAGCCGATCAGGCCGGGGATCGGTTCGTGCCAGCCGCCGAACCGGCGCTTGAGCTCGGCCGCCTCGTCACCGGATCGCTGGCCGGCCGGCGTGAGCGCGGTCGCGTAGCAGTACATCCGGCCGTCAGCCAGCGGGACGGCGCCGAACAGCTCGCCCCTCCCCCACGTCTCCGCCGGGCTCGGGCTCCGATCCGGCCGCGGCGCGAGGAAGCGCCAGGCGGTGCAGCCCGCGTAGCGCGGGCCCTGATGGCCGGGGAACAGGGCGGCGCGGATCGGGGAGCGGATGCCGTCCGCGGCCACCACCAGGTCGGCTTCCAGGTCGCCGGCGCTGGTGGCGACCCGGGCTCGCCTGGCCTGGTCGCCCGCGTCCACGCTGGTGACGATAACGCCGGTGCGCAGCACGCCGCCGGGGAGACGGCCCGCGAGCAGGCCCACGAGATCGGCGCGGAGCGCCATCAGCTCGTGGTCGCCGAAACGTTCGGCCACCAGGCCCAGGTCGGTGCGGACGAGCCAGCGGCCGTCAGCACGGCGTATCCCGCCCTGACCCTGGATCGCGGAGAAGCGCCGCACCTCGCCGCCGAGGCCGATCGCGTCGAGGGCGTGCAGCGCATTCGGGCCGAGGCCCAGGCCCAGGCCGACCGGCTCGAGGGCCGGCGCCCGTTCGAGGACAGTCACGTCCCAGCCCTGGTGCCGCAGCGCCACCGCCGCGGTCAGCCCGCCGATACCCGCCCCCGCCACGACCGCACGCCCGCCGCCGACTGCCATCTCTGCCTCCCGTAGTTACTACATCTGTAGTGAATCCTACTACAGATGTAGTGAACCGATTAAACTCAGCCGGATGGTCCTCACACCGAGCGCGCGCACCAGGCAGATCGGCGACGCCGCGATCATCGTGCTCGCTGAGCACGGGGCGCGCGGGCTCACGCACCGCGCCGTCGACCAGTTGGCCGGGCTGCCGCCCGGCACGACCTCGAACTACGCCCGCACTCGGGCGGCACTGCTGACGCTGACCCTGACCCGGATCGACGAACTGGACACCGCCGAGGCCACCGGTGGTGAGGGCGTTGTTGATGTCACTATTGATGCTGATGTTGTGCGTGGTGTCGATGGGATTTTCGGGGCGGGGCTGGACGGGACAGGCGGAGCGGACGGGTCGGGGCCAGACGGGGCGGACGGGGCGGGAGCGGACGGGCCAGGCGAGGCGGGGCTGGACGGGGCGAGGGTGGCGGAGGCGCTGGCGGACGTGCTGACGATGCTGCTTGATCGGTGGATTACCGATCCGGGGGCGCGGCGGCGGGTGCTGGCGCGGTTCGAGCTGGCACTGGAGGCGACCCGGCGGCCGGAGATGCGGGCCGCCTACGACGAGATGGGCCGGGCCATCCGGGCTCAGGTCGTCCGGCTGCTGGCCGCGGCGGGGTCCGCGCATCCCGAACGGGACGCGTGGACGCTCATCGCCTGGGTGGAGGGAACCGCGTTCTATGCGCTGGCGGGGGCGGGCGGAGCGGCGGCCCCAGCCAGGGACGTGCTCCAGGCCCAGCTCGCCGCGCTGCTGGCCACGATGATCCCGGCAGCATGATAATCGCGGCAACTCGGCCCGCGGCTGGCCCGCGATGATCCCGGCGACCAGGACCGCGGCTGGCCCGCGATGATCCCGGTGGGGCATGATCGTCAGAGGTAGCGGGCATTAGACCCGGGTAGCGGTCTGACGGAGGAAGCTGGGGGCATGGATCTTCCTGTCAACCCGCCGGTGGCGCCGATGCTGGCCAAGCCGGTGGGCGCGATACCGAGCGGGGACTACGTGTTCGAGCCGAAGTGGGACGGCTTCCGCTCGATCGTGTTCCGCGACGGCGACGAGGTGGAGATCGGCAGCAGGAACGAGCGGCCGATGACACGGTACTTCCCCGAGCTGGTGGCCGCGGTCAAAGCCGAGCTGCCGGAGCGGTGCGTGATCGACGGGGAGATCGTCATCCCGGACGGCGAGGGCAGGCGGCTTGACTTCGAGGCGCTCCAGCTGCGGATCCACCCGGCGGCCAGCCGGGTCGAGCTGCTCTCGGTCCAGACGCCTGGTCACTTCATCGCGTTCGACCTGCTGGCGCTGGGCGACACCGACTACACCGAACGTCCCTTCGCCGAGCGCCGGGCCCTGCTCGAGCAGGCCCTGGCCGGGGTCCGCTCCCCCATCCACCTGACCCCGGTGACCACCGACCGGGAGGTGGCGAACGGCTGGTTCAGCCAGTTCGAGGGGGCGGGCCTCGACGGCCTGATCGCCAAGCCCGCCGACGGGATCTACGAGCCCGACAAGCGGGTGATGAAGAAGATCAAGCACGAGCGCACCGCCGACTGCGTGGTGGCCGGCTACCGGGTGCACAAGAGCGGCGAGGACCGCATCGGGTCGCTGCTGCTCGGGCTGTACAAAGACGACGGCAAGCTGGCCAGCGTCGGCGTGATCGGCGCGTTCCCGATGGAGAAGCGGATCGAGCTCTTCGCCGAGCTCCAGCCGCTGGTCACCACGTTCGACCAGCACCCGTGGAACTGGGCGGAGGAGCAGCCGGCCCAGCGGACGCCGCGGGCGGCCATGTTCAGCCGGTGGAATGCCAACAAGGACCTCTCGTTCATCCCGCTGCGCCCTGAGCGGGTGGTGGAGGTCAGGTACGACCACATGGAAGGTCCGCGGTTCCGGCACACCGCGCAGTTCAATCGCTGGCGCCCGGACCGGGAACCGCTCTCCTGCACCTACGCCCAGCTGGAGGAGCCGGTCAGCTTCAACCTGACCGAGATCCTCCAGGGCAGCTCCGCCCCGGATATGTCAGGGAACGCTCATGGCTGAGAAGAAAGAGATCCTGGAACTGGCCGGGCACGAGGTCGCGGTCAGCAACCCGAGCAAGGTGTACTTCCCCCGCGCCGGGGTCACCAAGCTGGAGATGGTGCGCTACTACCTGGCGGTGGCGCCCGGCGCGCTGGGCGGCGTGCGGGACCGGCCGATGGCGCTGAAGCGGTTCGTGAACGGCGCGGAGGCCGAGCCGTTCTTCCAGAAGCGGGCGCCGGACAAGCGGCCCGAGTGGGTCGGCACGGTAGAGCTCGCCTTTCCGTCCGGGCGGACCGCGAACGAGGTGGTGGTCACCGACGAGGCCGTGCTGGCCTGGGTGGTCAACCTGGGCTGCATCGACCTGAACCCGCACCCGGTGCGGGCCGCCGACCTGGACCACCCGGATGAGCTGCGGGTGGACCTCGACCCGGTCCCCGGGGTGGAGTGGCCGCAGATCAGGGACGTGGCCCTGGTGGCCAGGGACGTCCTCGCGGATTTCGGCCTGACCGGCTGGCCGAAGACCTCCGGGTCGCGCGGCATGCACATCTACGCCCGGATCCACCCGCGCTGGGAGTTCGGCGACGTGCGGCGCGCGGCCGTGGCGGTGGCGCGGGAGATCGAGCGCCGGGCCCCCGAGCTGGCCACGTCCAAGTGGTGGAAGGAGGAGCGGCACGGCGTGTTCGTGGACTACAACCAGAATGCCAAGGACCGTACCGTGGCCTCCGCCTACTCGCTGCGCCCGGTGCCCGACGTCCGGGCATCCGCGCCGCTGACCTGGGACGAGGTTCCGTCGTGCGATCCGGCCGCGTACACCATCGCGACCATGCCGGAGCGGTTCGCGCGGATCGGCGACCCGTGGGCGGAGATGGACGAGGCGGCCGGGTCGCTTGACGGGCTGCTCGAGCTGGCGGCCAGGGACGAGGCGGCCGGGCTGCCCGACGCGCCGTGGCCGCCGCACTACGACAAGCAGGCCGGGGAAGACGCCCGGGTCCAGCCGTCGAAGCGCCGCAGCCCCGGTGGGGGTGGGGCGCGTGGGGCCGGAGGTGGGGATGGTGCGCGTGGGGGTGGTGCGCGCGGGGCCGGAGGGGCGAGTGGTGCGCGTGGGGGTGGGGGTGGTGGGCGGCGGCAGAGCACGATGCCGCTGATCGAGGTGGCGCGGGCGGAGACCAAGAACGAGGCGATGACGGGCCTGGAAAGCTGGAAGGCCAGGCACGCCGACGTCTGGCCGCTGCTCGAGGCGGCCGACGTGCTGGTCGACGCGATGCGGGGGCGCAGCTCGGCCTGGTACCGGATCCGGCTCAACCTGCGCCACGTCCCGGAAGACCAGCGCCCGCCGCAGGAGCCGCTCGAAGTCGACTACGACCCCTGGGCCGGCCTGGAGTGGCGACCCGATTGAGGCTGCTGGGGCGAATGAGACGGCAGAGGCGGGCGAGGTCTGGGATCTACCGTCGGCGGGCACGCGGTGGGCAGGGCGGGCCGCCGACCCCGTTCGTTATAAATCGACCGGTACCCAGTCCAGGGTGCGCTGGACCGCTCTACGCCAGCCGGCGTACCCGCCTGCCCGGCGGTCTTCGGTCCAGGAAGGTGACCAGCGCTTCGACTCGCGCCAGTTGGCGCGCAGTTCGCCGGTGTCCCGCCAGAAGCCAGTGGCGAGGCCGGCCGCGTAGGCGGCGCCGAGCGCGGTGGTCTCGGCCACGACCGGGCGGCTCACCTGCACGCCGAGGATGTCGGCCTGAAGCTGCATGCACAGGTCGTTGGCGGTCACCCCGCCGTCCACCTTGAGCAGTTCCAGGCGGACGCCCGAGTCCTGCTCCATCGCCTCGGCCACGTCCCTGCTCTGGTAGCAGATGGCCTCCAGGGTGGCGCGGGCCAGGTGCGCGCCGGTGTGGAAGCGGGACAGGCCGACGACGGCGCCGCGCGCGTCGGCGCGCCAGTACGGCGCGAACAGGCCGGAGAAGGCCGGCACGAAGTAGCAGCCCTGCGTGTCGTCGACCTGGGCGGCGAGCGTCTCGCTGTCGGCCGCGGCGCCGATGATGCCGAGCTGGTCGCGCAGCCACTGCACGGCGGAGCCGGTCACCGCGATGGACCCCTCGAGCGCATAGACGGCCGGGTCCGCGCCGAGCTTGAAGGCGACGGTGGTGAGCAGGCCGGCCTTCGACCTGACGATCTCGGTGCCGGTGTTGAGGAGCAGGAAGTTACCGGTTCCGTACGTGTTCTTGGCCTCGCCGGGAGCGAAGCAGACCTGGCCGACGGTGGCGGCCTGCTGGTCACCCAGGATGCCGGTGACCGGGAGCTCGCCGCCGAACGGGCCGTCGGCTCTGGTCATGCCGTACGGCTCGGGTACCGACGAGGGCCGGATCTGGGGCAGCATCGCCCGGGGGATGGTGAAGAAGCCGAGCAGCTCGTCGTCCCAGTCGAGGGTGCGCAGGTCCATCAGCATGGTGCGGCTGGCGTTGGTGACGTCGGTGACGTGTGTTTCGCCGCCGGTGAGGTTCCACAGCAGCCAGGTGTCGGACGTGCCGAAGATGGCCTCGCCCCGCTCGGCGTCGGCGCGCAGCCCGTCGATGTTGTCGAGCATCCACTGGAGCTTGCCGCCGGAGAAGTAGGTGGCCGGCGGCAGGCCGGCCTTGTGCCTGATCACGTCGCCCCGGCCGTCCCGGTCCAGGGCCGCGGCGATCCGGTCGGTCCTGGTGTCCTGCCACACGATCGCGTTGCCGTACGGCCGACCGGTCCGCCGGTTCCACACCAGGGTGGTCTCCCGCTGGTTGGTCAGGCCGAGCGCGGCCAGGTCGGTGACGCGCAGGCCGGCCTCGCGCAGCGTGATCTCGATCACGGCCTGGGTGCGCGCCCAGATCTCGGCGGGATCGTGTTCGACCCAGCCGGGCCGGGGCATGATCTGGGTGTGCTCCCGCTGGTGCCTGGCCACCTCGGCACCGGAGTGGTCGAAGATCATGAACCTCGTGCTGGTGGTGCCCTGATCGACGGCCCCGACGAAATCGGCCACGGCTTCTCCTTTAAGCGCCAGCTTTAAGCGCCAGTTCATCCGCCCGTCACGGTTTGCGGCTACGTTGACGATGTACATACTCTAGAGAACGGGGAAGGATCCCGGTTCAGGGGGAATGTCATGGCGGGTAACGGAGCACTCGACGCTCGGGACCGCGGCGCGATGCTCGGGCGGCTGGCCGCGGAACGATTCGATGTCCTGGTCATCGGCGGGGGAATAACGGGGGCCGGAGCCGCCCTCGATGCCGCGTCCCGCGGCCTGCGCGTGGCCCTGGTCGAGTCGCGTGACCTGGCCTCGGGCACCTCGAGCCGGTCGAGCAAGCTCATCCACGGCGGGCTGCGGTACCTGGAGCAGTTCGACTTCAAGCTGGTCTACGAGGCGCTGCGGGAACGCGACCTGCTGGTCTCCAAGCTCGCGCCGCACCTGGTCAAGCCGGTCTCGTTCATGTACCCGCTGTACAAGAAGGTGGTCGAGCGGCCGTACGTGGGGGCGGGCCTGGTCCTGTACGACTCGATGGAGGGCACCAGGCGGCCGGTGCCGCGGCACAAGCACATGACCGCCCGCAGCGCGCTCAAGCGGGCCCCGGCGCTGTCGCCCGACCGGCTCGCGGGCGCCATGCTGTACTACGACGCGCAGGTCGACGACGCGCGGCACACGCTGACCGTGGCCAGGACCGCGGCGGCGCACAGCGCGGTGGTGGCCACCCGGGTGAGCGCGACCGGGCTGGTGCGGTCGCCGGCCGGCCGGGTTACCGGGGCTCAGGTGCGTGACGAGGAGACCGGGCGCGAGCTCACGGTGGCGGCCGAGGCCGTGGTGATCTGCGCGGGCGTGTGGACCGACCTGGTGCACGAGCTGGCCGGGGTGAAGGCCGGCTACCGGGTGCGGATGTCCAAGGGCGTGCACATCGTGGTGCCGCGGGCGGCGGTGGACGCGAGTACCGGCATGATCGTTCGTACCGAGAAGAGCGTGCTGTTCTTCATCCCGTGGGGTGATCACTGGATCGTCGGCACCACCGACACCGACTGGTCCGGGGACCGGGCCGAGCCCGCGCCGTCGGCGGAGGACGTGGAGTACATCCTGGCCGCCGCCAACCGGGTGCTGGCCCGCCCGCTGACCCGCGCCGACGTGATCGGGGTGTACGCGGGGCTGCGGCCGCTGGTCGACCCGGCCGAGAGCAACGGCAAGTCCACCACCAAGTTGTCGCGCGAGCACGTCGTCGACGTGCCGGTCCCCGGCCTGGCCAGCATCGCGGGCGGGAAGTTCACCACCTACCGGCTGATGGCGCGGGACGTGGTGGACGCGGCGGTGGCCGACTTCGGCCGTCTCGGCCGTGAGGTACCAGGCTCGGTGACCGACCGGGTGCCACTGCTCGGCGCGGACGGCCTGGCCGCGGTGCAGCCCGCGGCGGGACGGCTGGCCGAAGACTACGACGTGACCCAGGCGGCGGTGCAGCACCTGCTCGGCCGGTACGGGGCGCTCGCGGAGGACGTGCTGAGGCTGGTTCGCACGGATTCCGGGCTTGGCCGGCCGCTGGCCGAGGGGCACCCGTACCTGCGCGCGGAGGTCGCCTACGCGGTCACCCACGAGAGCGCCCTGCACGTGGAGGACGTGCTGATGCGCCGGACCCGTTTGTTCATCGAGGCGGCGGACGGCGGGGCCGGGGCGGCCGCCGACGTGGCCGCGATCATGGGACGGCTGCTCGGCTGGAGCCGGCGTCGGCGCGCCGCCGAGATCCGCCGGTACCTCGACCTGCTCGAGACCGAGCGCGTGGTGCCCGCCGCGGCGGCGGCCGTTCCTGCGCTGGCCGCGGGGGTGCCGGTCGCCGGGGCGCTGGCCGCGGCGGGATGATCCCGCAGGGATCCCGGCGGCTGCTGACGTTCCGGCTGGACACCGAGCGGCGGCAGCGGCTGCGGGCGCGCCTGGCGCGCGAGGGCCGGACCATGTCCGAGGTGGTGACCAGCGGGCTGCGGCAGTACGTGCAGCACGCGCGGCATCGCGAGGAGCGCGGGGACGGCGGCGGGACGCCGGTGCTGCCCGAGCGGATCGCCGCGCGGCTGCGCGAGCTCCGCTCCTCCGGGCGCAGCGAACTGCTGTCGGCGACGCTGGCCGCGCTGCACGAGGCGGGCTGGCCGCTGCGCCCGCTGGCCGAGGCGCTCGGCATCAGCAAGCAGGCGGTGCAGGCGCGGGTCCGGCGCCTGGCCGGGGACCGGGCGGCCGCTCAGGCCGCTCAGGCCGCTCAGGCCGCTCAGGCCGCTCAGGCGGTTCAGGCGGTTCAGGCGGTTGAGACGGTTCGGCCCGCGCAGGCCGGCGACCTGGCTGAGATCGGCCAGCGAGGGGCGGATGAGCTGGCCGTGGCGTGCGAGCCGCCGCCGCCGTTCCCGCAGCGGCGGGTGGCCAGCGCGGCCGGCCTGCGGCCGCACCTGACGGTCAAGATCGACTACACGCTGCGCGTCTCGGCCCACCGGGTCGCGGCCGACGAGGGCCACTCGCTCACCCAGGTGGTCGAGGGCATCCTCGACCGGTACCTCAAGCACGGGCTGATCGACAGGGATGCTGACAGGGACGCCGGTACTGGTGCGGGTGCTGGTACTGGTGCGGGTGCTGGTACTGCGGGTGCTGGTACTGGTGCGGGTCAGGTGCCGCGCGAGGCCTCGCGGGCGGCCAGCCGGCCGCGGTAGGCGGCCACGTGCTGGCGGTTGCCGCAGTTGCCGGTGTCGCAGTAGCGGCGTGACCGGTTCCTGGACAGGTCGGTGAAGACCGCCTCGCACCCGGGTGCCTCGCAGCGCCGGAGCCGGTCTGCCTCCCCCAGCCGGATCAGGTCGGCGAAGGCGAAGCCGGCCTGGGCCGCGAGGCGGTGTTCGAGCGCGGCGTCGTGGCCGGTGACGTGCAGGTGCCAGCCCCAGCCGCCGCCGTGGTCGACCAGCCGGGGGCGGGCGCCCGAGTCACGCAGCAGGTCGTTGACCAGGCCGGCCCGCTCCTCGGTGCCCGTCGCCTGCCACACCGCGCGCAGCCGGGGCCGCAGGGCCGCGACCGCGGCCAGGTCGGCGGCGGTGGGCGCCCGCCGCGGCTCGAACTGGTGGCGGCCGAGGAACGCCTCCAGGGCCGCGGCGCCGTCCAGCTCACTGGAGCTGGCCAGGTCATCGGAGTTGATCAGGTCGGCGGCGAGAAGCAGGGCAGCCGTCGTGTCATGAGCGAAAAGCATGTTGACTCCTGACATGAGCGCGCCTTAGTGTCATTACCATAGTCCATTTTGGTCATGACATCCCGGAGGGCGGCGGTCCGGTGCGAGTCACGGCGATGCCTCCGGCCGCGACGGTGGCGGCCGGGGCGGTCTGCATCTCGAGCACGGCGGTGCTGATGCGGCTGGCCGACGCCTCCGCGAGCGTCACCGCGCTCGGCCGGTGCGTCTTCGCGCTGCCGGTTCTCGGCGCGCTGACCTGGCTGGAGCGCCGCCGGGGAGCGCCGCCGATGCCGTCTAGGCGCCGTCGGCTGGCCTGGCTGGCCGGGGTGTTCCTGGCCGCCGACCTGATCGTCTGGGATCACGCCATCGCCGAGATCGGGGCCGGGCTCGGCACCGTGATCGGCAACCTGGAGGTGCTGATCATCGCGGTGCTCGCCTGGCTATTCCTAGGTGAGCGGCCGCGCCGGTCGCTGGTCCTGGCGTCCCCGGTCATGCTGGCGGGCCTGGTCCTGGTGGGCGGGCTCGCCGACGGCCCTGGATCACAGGCCTACGGTGCCGATCCCCGGCTGGGCGTGCTGCTCGGCATCGGGGTGGCCCTGCTCTACGCCGTCTACATCCTGATGCTGCGCCAGGCCACGGCGTCGCCGGCGCCGCGGGAGGCGCCGGACAGAGCGCCGGCGGTGGCGGCGCCGCGGGCGGCCGTGGCCGCGCCGCTGTTCGAGGCGACGGCGGGGGCGGCCGCCGGGTCGGCGGTGCTCGGGCTGGCGCTCGGCGACTTCAGGGCTGGGCTCGGACCGTCGCCCTGGACGGCCCTCGGCTGGATGGCGCTGCTCGCGCTGACCTCCCAGGTGATCGGCTGGCTGCTGATCACCGTGGCCATGCCCCGGCTAGCCGCCGGAATGATCGGCGCGCTGCTGCTGATCCAGCCGGCCGGCTCGGTCGCGCTCAGCTACCTGTTCCTGGGCGAGCGGCCGTCGCTGCTGCAACTGGCCGGGGTAATGCTGATGCTGGCGGGCGTGGTGATCGCGGTGAGCGGGCGGGCACCGGCCGTGCCCTACCCGCGGCGCAGGACCAGGATCATCCGCCAGGCGTCGGCCGCGTCGACCGGCTCGTCGCTGCCGAAGTCGCCGTAGCTGGCCACCACGGAGAAACCGCCCGCCAGCCTGATCGCGGCGGTCAGCTCGGTGGCGGTCCAGAACCGGTTCGGCACGACGTCGGTGACGGTCCGCACCGGCCCGCCGCGCTGATGCCAGGTGACACTGACGTGCTCCCTGGTTATCTGCGTGACCGGGTCGATCTGGTCTTGCGCGCCCCAGCGCACGCTGACCACGCCGCCCTCGACCGCGCTGGTCCATTCGCTGCTTGTCCGCCGCTCGGCGGCGAAGAAATCCGCCGGATGGGCGAGTTCCATGATGTACAGGCCGCCCGCGTCCAGGTGCCGTCCCACCGCGGTCAGGTGACGCACCATGTCGTCCAGGGAGAACAGGTGGCACAGCGAGTTCAGCATCGTGATGGCCAGGTCGTAGTGGCCCGGGAGGCTGAAGTCCCGCATGTCGGCCTGGACCACGGTCAGCTTGAGGCCTGCCTTGTCCGCCAGCCCTGAGGCCCGGGCGCACATCGCCGGGTTCAGGTCGAGCGCGGTGACCTCCAGGCCGCGGCTGGCCAGGTTACGGGCGTGTTCCGCCGGGCCGGCCGCGAGCTCGAGAACCGTGCCAGGCCGGGCGGAATCCGTCCCTCGATGCTGGCCGAACCAGCGCAGCAGGGCGTCTACCTCGACCGGGACGTCGCGGTAGGCGCAGGCCGCCTCGTAGAACTCGGGCTCGTCATAGATTCCAGGCACCCGACCATGATGCCCGACGCCGCCGCCCGGCGGGGAACGCCAGGCCGGGGCCGGGCAGACCGGCCCCGGCCGTACAGACAGTGCAAAGTAACGTGCACTAGCCTCACGAAGCGGCCTGCGGCAGACTGTGCGCATGATGACAGAGAGCCAGGCGCTCGAGACGCTGACTCGGGAGGACCCCGAAGCAGCTGACGACGCCCGGGCCGCACTGGCCTGGCTGACGGGTGACGAGGGCCTGGAGACGATCTCGCTGCTGCGGCTGCAGGAGTTCCTGTGGTACGCGCTCCCGGTGAAGTGGCCGATGTCCACGCCGGGCCGGGTGGGCGTGGCGAAGGCGCTTGGCCGCCTGTTCCTGCTGGCGGGCATGGACCGGTACGCCGCGGTGTGCTCCTCGGCGGGCACCGAGAGCATCATCACCGCGTACGCCGACGGGCATGAGGAGGGCATCGCCGCCTACACCGAGGCCATCGAGGAGTCGAACGCGGCCCCGCCGGACACCGACCTGCTCGCCTGGGGCTCGGTCATGGGCCCGCAGGAGCGCGCCGCCTACGACGCCTGCGCCGCCGCCCTGGAACTGGCCTTCGCCTCCGGCGAGCTGTGCGTGGGGGCGCGCGGCTGGCGCACCCGGCGGATGGAGATCGTCAACCGCTGGCTGACCGGCCGGCCCGAGGCCGGCGACGGCCCGCTAGCCAGCGACGGCCTGCTGGCCGGCTCCGACGCCGAGGCGGGTCTCGGCGCTGGGGCGCTGGACGCTGAGGGGCTGGGCGCTGACGGGCTGGGTGCCGAGGGACTGAGCGCCGACGGGCTGGGGACTGACGGGCTGGGTGCTGACGGGCTGGGTGCTGACGGGCTGGGTGCTGACGGGCTGCCCGGGACCGACACCTGGCTGGGCCGGATCAGCGCCGAGCGGATCGACGCCTGGGCGCACGGGCGTCCTGGCGAGCGGTCGCGGCTGGCCCGCACCCTCATCCCGCGCCTGCTGGAGCCGCCCGCGGTGCCTGACGACCCGCTGCCCACGCTGCGCTGGCTGCTCGGTCACGCCGACGAGGGCCTGCGCCTCACCGCCCGGCACTACATCTCGCCCGCCCTGGTGACCGAGGCCGTGGAGGAGTTCGGCTGGCGCGACCAGCTCGTCGGCACGCTCCGCCAGGAACTCGACGTGTTCCCGCTGCACACGCTGCGCGGCATGGCGCAGAGCGAGATGGGGGCCATCCGGCGCAGCCGTACCAGCCTGGTGCTGACCAAGACCGGCAAGCTCATGACGGCCGACCCGGCGGCCCGCTGGCACATCGGCACCGCCGCGCTGATCGGCCCGGACGACGGCCCCCAGCCGGACTTCTCGGTCGCGGTCCGCGAGGCCGCCCTGCTGGTCATCTTGACCAGCGGGCCGACCGGGTACGACGAGCTGACGAGGGTGCTGACCGACCTGCACGGCGTCGAGGGCTGGGCCGCCGGAGGCGGTTCCGGGCGCCGCGCCGGCCAGCAGGGGGGCGGCAACTACGGGACCGGGCAGTACGGGGCCGGCCGGAGCGGCACCGGCCTGGCCAGTGCCGTCCGTACCGAGCTCTACACGCTCAGGCACCGGCTCTGGGCCCTGCACCTGCTCGGTGCCGAGCGCAGCTTCAGCGCCCCGCTGGCGCTGAACGAGACCGGCGTCGCCGCGGCGCTGTCCGCGCTGCTCGCCCGCGCGCTGCGGCCACGGCACCACCTGGGCCTCGGCTGACGCTGCCCGGGATCGCGCTGGCGGGTATCGCGCTGCCTGGGATCAGTCCCAGGTCGGCGGGAAGTAGCCGGTGTAGTTCTCGGCCAGCGTGGTGGCGGCCGCCCGGGACGAGATGACGTAGCGCAGCTGGGACAGTTGCAGCCTGGCGCCGAACTGGTCATCATGCGGGTCGACGTGCAGCATGGACGTCATCCACCAGGAGAAGTGGGTGGCCCGCCAGACCCGGCTCAGGCAGGTGTCCGAGTACGCGTCCGCCGCCTGTGCCTGGCCGCCGGAGAGCAGGCTGGTCAGCGCCTTGGCCAGGGCGGTCACGTCGGAGAGGGCCAGGTTGAGGCCCTTGGCCCCGGTGGGCGGCACGATGTGGGCGGCGTCACCGGCCAGGAACAGCCGCCCGTATCGCATGGGCGAGGCGACGAAGCTGCGCATCGGCGAGATGGCCTTCTCCGTGATCGGGCCGTCCTTGAGCTCCCATCCCGGTACGGTGAGGCGGCGCCTGAGCTCGGACCAAATTCGTTCGTCGGTCCAGTTTTTGATTTGTTCGTCGGCCGGGACCTGCAGGTACATCCGGCTGACGTGCGGGGTCCGCATGGTGAGGAGCGCGAACCCGTCCTCGTGCCGGGAGTAGACGAGTTCATCGCTGGACGGTGCGACGCTGGCGAGGATGCCGAGCCAGGCGTACGGGTAGCCGCGCTCGGCCACCTGGACCAGTCCGGCCGGCATGGAGTCGCGGCAGATGCCGTGGAAGCCGTCGCAGCCGGCGATCGCGTCGCAGGTGACCTCGTGCCTGGTCCCGGCCGAGTCGGTGAAGCGGAGCACGGGCTGGTCGGTGTCGAGCGCGCCGACCTCGGTGTCGCTCACCTCGAACTCGATCCGGGCCCCGGCGTCCAGCCGGGACTTGATGAGGTCCTTGACGATCTCCGTCTGGGCGTAGATGGTCACCCAGCGGCCGCCGGTCAGGTCCTTGAAGTCGAGGTGGTGCCGCTCCCCCTCGAACTGCAGGTAGATCCCGCCGTGCTCGAGGCCTTCAGCGTCCATCCGGGCGCCGAGGCCGACTTTACGCAGCAGTTCCACGGTGCCGGCCTCGAGCAGGCCGGCTCGCTGCCTGGCCTCGCAGTAGGCCCGGCTGCGGTTCTCCACCACGATCGAGTCGATCCCGCGCAGTGCCAGCAGGTGGGAGAGCAGAAGGCCCGCCGGGCCGGCCCCGACAATGCCGACTTGGGTACGTGAGATGGCTGTCATCTGTTGTTATTCTGACCGCGCCAGACCGGCTCGTCTATGAGTGCCATCACTGCTCCCTCAGGCTTCAGCTGTACGTAAGACGAACGATAGTTCAGAAAGCGAACGCGGAGACCCGGGTCTATGATGTCATCGACCGAGCCGGGAGGCCCTCATTGACTGACAACCAGGATCAAGGTCATGACGGGGACTTCGTCCAGTCGCTCGAGCGCGGCCTGTCCGTGATCCGGGCCTTCGACGCGGAACACCCGAAGCTGACCCTGAGCGAGGTGGCCGCGAGCACCGGCCTGAGCCGGGCCGCCGCCCGCAGGTTCCTGCGCACGCTGGTCCAGCTCGGCTACATGCGCAGTGACGGGAGCCGGTTCGCGCTCCGGCCCAAGATCCTCGAGCTCGGCTACGCCTACCTGTCCAGCCTGACCCTGCCCGAGGTGGCCATGCCGCACCTGGAGCAGCTGGTCGAGCAGGTGCACGAGTCCTCGTCGGTGTCCGAGCTCGACGGGGACGACGTGATCTACATCGCCCGGGTGCCGACCAAGCGGATCATGACCGTGACGATCAGCGTCGGGACCAGGTTCCCGGCCTACGCGACCTCGATGGGCCGGGTGATGCTGGCCGCCCAGCCCGACGAGCGACTCGACGAGTACCTCGAGTCGGCCAGCCTGCGCGGACTGACCGGGCACACCATCACCAGCGCGACCGCGCTCAGGCGGGAGCTTCGGAAGATCAGGTCCCAGGGCTGGGCTCTGGTCGACCAGGAGCTCGAGGAGGGGCTGCGGTCCATCGCGGCACCTATCCACGACGCCGACGGCCAGGTCATCGCGGCCGTCAACGTCTCCACCCACGCCGGCCGGCGCACCCTGGGCAGCATCGTCGAGGACCTGCTCCAGCCACTGCTGGCCACCGCCCGGCGCATCGAGACCGACCTGACCCGCTCCCGCGCCTCGGCCCGCGCCCGCCCCGACGCCTGACCCGCGGCCGGGGACGCGGGGGCGCGGGAAGTACGGGCGGGAGCGGTGGGGGCGGTGGCCTTGGCGGGGCTCGCCTGCCACACTAGCTAGCTATGCGTACGCTCGTCATCGATCATCCCCTGGTCACCCACAAGCTCACCGCGCTGCGGGACGCCGCTAGCGACACCGTGACCTTCCGCAGTCTCACGGACGAACTGGTGACCTTGCTCGCATACGAGGCGACCCGCGAGATACGGGTGGAGCCGGTGTCGGTCACGACCCCGGTCGGCCCGGCGCACGGGGTCAGGCTGGTCCGGCCGAAGCCGCTCATCGTGCCGGTGCTGCGGGCGGGCATCGGGATGCTCGACGGGATGACGCGGCTGCTGCCGATGGCCGACGTCGGCTTCGTCGGCCTGCGCCGGGACGAGGAGTCGCTGGTGGCCTCCACCTACGCGGACCGGCTGCCGACCGACCTGACTGACCGGGACACGTTCGTCCTCGACCCGATGCTCGCCACCGGCGGCACGCTGGCCACGGTGATCAGCATGCTGGTGAACCGGGGCGCCGCGTCGGTGACCGCGATCTGCCTGCTCGCCGCGCCCGAGGGCCTGCGGCATGTCGAGCAGGCATTCTCCGCCGACGAGGTCAAGGTGGTGACCGCCGCCGTCGACGAGCGGCTGAACGACCGGGGGTACATCGTGCCGGGACTCGGCGACGCGGGCGACCGCCTGTTCGGCCAGATCTGAGCACAGCCGGGGGACCAGATCTGAGCACAGCCGGGGGGAAATACCCGGGGCGGGCGTGATTCGGACAGGGCACCGGGCTCCCCACGGACGAGGCCGGCTCGGCCACCCCGCTCCAGGACCGACCCCCCCAAGCCCTAAGCTGACCAAGCCCGCCGCCGGAACCCGGCACCCTGCCAAGAACAGGAAATCAGAACATTTCCTTAACGGCATATCCCCGAGTCCGGGGTTACCTCAGACACGCCAGGCGAACAGAATCCGGCCTAGACTTACCGCAAATCGCGCTCCGTCAGCGCCGCACCGCAGACAGGAAACCGATGTCGCGTCAGATTGCCAGGATTCCACCATGTCACTGAGGTCTCACGTCAGCACGGCGTCAGGTCAGAAAGTACTGGTCGCCGAGGGCACTCGGCTGGTGTTCGGCCGTGGCCCCGGGGTGGACCTGATCATCGCTGCGGGCCGGGGGCTCTCCCGGCGGGCGGGCC